>Ga0209813_10000181_pt1 | contig 20461 bp, 19 predicted proteins | sample EndMethybrTD3033_FD_187596 | JGI IMG/M metagenome (GOLD analysis project Ga0209813, IMG submission 187596) | Populus endosphere microbial communities from Tennessee, USA - Endosphere MetaG P. TD hybrid TD303-3 (SPAdes) (version 2) | ecosystem: Host-associated > Plants > Roots > Endosphere... | reverse complement strand
GGCAGCAGCACCGCCACGGTTTGGGACTTGGCCATCGTCGCCGCGCCAGCCTCGTCCGTGTGCTCCAGGTGATCGGCAGACAATGCGCTATAGCGTGCCGCAAGGGTGGCACCACCCAGATTCGAAAGCTGATCGGCGTGAAGCTTGACCGGCAGACCCAGGCGCTTGGCGACCTCGAACACGCGTGCCGTCTGCGCCCCGCTGAAGGCGATGCCCTCCATGAAGGCATCGACTGCGTCGGCGAGACCTTCGGCGGCGATGGCCGGCAGCATCTGGGCGCAGAGGCGGGCGATATAAACATCCTTGTCGCCGTCGGCTTCAGGCGGCAGCGCATGCGCACCGAGGAAGGTTGTTGTTACCGAGATCGGGCGCCGCGCTGCGAGCGCGCGTGCGGCGCTCAGCTGCCGGGCCTCCGTTTCGGTATCGAGACCGTAACCCGACTTGATCTCGATGGTGGTCACACCCTCGGCAATCAGCGAATCCAGTCGAGGCAGGGCCTGAACCACCAACTCGTGCTCTGAAGCCGCACGCGTGGCCTTGACAGTGGACAGAATGCCGCCGCCGGCACGCGCGATCTCCTCGTAGGTCGCGCCCGCCAGCCGCAGCTCGAATTCGTGCGCGCGGTTGCCGCCATAGACGAGATGGGTGTGGCAATCGATCAAACCGGGCGTGACCCATCGCCCGCCCAGGTCGGTGCGCTCGCGGCTGTCGAACGCGGGCATGTCGTCGACCGGGCCGACCCAGACGATACGCCCGTCGCTCGATGCGATGGCACCGTTGTCAACGACGCCCAGGCCAGGGCGCCCCGGGTCGAGCGTAGCAAGCCTGCCTCCGGTCCAAACGCGATCCACCAGCATGGCAGCTCCTCAGGGCCTGGACGACAATTCCTCTGGACGGATGAACGCTAGTCCGACCAATCTGCTTTGTCTAATGCAGGCGACGTCCAATACGGGCGGGCGACGGAGCACACGTGTCAGAGATACATTGCAGCAAGGCTCTGCTGGACGACGGATGGTCGAGTGACGTGCTGTTCTCAGTGCGGGATGGCAGGATATCGGCCATCACGACTGGCGCGCCTGCGCCCGCGTCTGCCGCAAAAATTAGCGGCGTTGCGCTGCCCGGCATGCCGAACGTGCACAGCCATGCCTTTCAGCGCGCCATGGCCGGCCTCACCGAGGTGCATGGTCCCGAGGACGACAACTTCTGGACCTGGCGCGAGGTGATGTATCGCTTCCTGGCGCAGATGACGCCCGACGACATAGAGGCAGTCGCGGCGCTGGCTTATGTTGAGATGCTGGAAGCGGGTTTCACCGCGGTCGGCGAGTTTCACTATCTGCACAATGCGCCCGATGGCGCGCGCTATGCCGATCCCGCCGAGACCGCGGCCCGCATCGTCGCCGCCGCTGCAACGACCGGCATCGGCCTGACGCTGCTGCCGTGCTTCTATGCACACGGTGGTTGCGGCGGACAGCCGCCGAGCCGCGGGCAGGCGCGCTTTCTGTCCGATCTCGACAGCTTTGCCGTGCTGATGGACGCGAGCCGCACTCACATTGGCAGGCTGCCGGGAGCCCGTCTTGGCATCGCTCCACACTCACTCCGCGCGGTGGCCGCGGAGGAGCTCGATGCGCTCGTTTGCAACTACACCGCTGGACCCGTGCACATTCATGCGGCCGAGCAGGTCCGCGAAGTCGACGAGTGCATAGCCTGGTCCGGCGCGCGGCCGGTGCAATGGCTGCTCGAGAACATGCAGCTGGACCAGCGCTGGTGCCTGATCCACTGCACGCACATGACGGCTGGGGAGATCGCCGGGCTGGCGCGCTCGGGAGCCGTGGCTGGCCTCTGCCCGATCACCGAGTCCAATCTCGGTGACGGCACCTTCGCCGCTGTCGAGTACGAACGTGCGGAAGGTCGCTACTCGGTCGGAACCGACAGCAACGTGCGCATCTCGGTCAACGAGGAGCTGCGCACGCTCGAGTACTCGCAACGGCTGCGCGATCAAAAGCGCAATCGTCTGGGTGGCGGCCACGCGTCGACGGGCAGCCGCATCTTCGAGACCGCGCGCAAGGGCGGGGCCCAGGCGCTGGGGCTCGGCGAGGCTGGTCTGTCGGTCGGGCAGAGCGCTGACATCGTCGTGCTCGACGATGCCCATCCAGCCCTGGTCAGCCGAGACGGCGATGCCCTGCTCGACGCCTGGATATTCGGCGCGGGCAACGTCGTGCACGACGTTTTCGCCGGAGGCGTCCATGTCGTGGTGAATGGGCGGCACGTCCGGCGTGACGATGTGAGCCGCCGCTATGCAGCGATGCTGCATCGGCTGCTCGGACGGGTGTGACCCGGTCACCTGCGGGTGCCGGGCGGGGTCGCTTCGAGGCCATCGGTGGACTTGCGGAACGAAGCTCGATCGTGAGCGTTCGGTATGGAAACCCCCGGAGGCTGAAATGAAGACACTCGCTGACGCGTTCGAGCACACGTTGCAGGATGTTTACTATGCCGAGAACGCCATCGCCAAGGCGCTTCCAAAGGTCATTGAGGCGGTGAGCAATTCCGACCTCAAGACCGCGCTCAAGGATCACCTGGGCGAGACCAAAGGCCAGATCAAGACCCTGCAGGCCGTCTTCAAATCGATTGGCAAGAAGGCGTCTGGGGAAAAGTGCGACGCCATCGAAGGGCTCATCAAGGAGACCGAGGGCGTCATCGAGGAAGCCAAAGGTCCGGTGGCCAAACACGCCGCCATCATCGGCTGCTGCCAGGCCGTCGAGCACTACGAGATTTCCCGCTACGGTACGCTGCGTGAGTGGGCGAAGGCGCTGGGAGAAGACGAGGCACACGAGCTGCTCACCGGCATTCTCGACCAGGAGAAGGCCGCCAACCACAAGCTGACCAACATCGCCGTTAGCGAGATCAACAGGCCGGCCAGGTAAAGCCGTCGAACTCGGCGCCGAGCTTGTGCGCCTGAGCAGGTGCCGTGAAACTCGCGGCACCGTCAGGCGTTGTCTGAGCGGTAGGACCGGGAGTCGAGATCCTACGATGCGCGTGGAGAGGCGGACATGGACGGACGGTCGATGCTGATCGGCATACTGTTGGTTACCGTGCTGGTGCTCGGATACCTGTACTGGGATCGCGAACACAACACGGTGCTGAAGGCGCCGGGCGTGGAGATCAGAAAGAACTGACGGGCCAAAGGAGCCTGCCCCGAGGGGCTATGCAGTCGGCACGTCGATCGCCTTGCCCTCTTCGGCGGAGCGCAGCAGCACCTCGATCAGTAATTGCACCTTGAGTGCTTCCCGACCGCTGGTTGTCGGGTCGCGGTTTTGATCGATAGCGTCCAGGAAATCGACGATCAGCGCCTTGTGCGCGTCGTTGGGGAAGGCCATCGGATCGGCGCCGCCGCTCTTGGAGACGGCGCCTTCGTGATGCGTGTGGCGGCCATCCTTGAAATAGAAATCGAGCGTCTCGGCGGCAAGCACGGCCGTCGCCTTCTCGCCGGCGAGTTCGATGCGCTCCGGAAAGCCGGGATAGGCGACCGTGGTGGCGTCGATGGTGCCGACCGCACCGTTGGCGAATGCGATGCCCGCGCCGACGATGTCTTCGGTGTCGATCTTGCGCAGCGGCGAGGTTTTGGCGAAGGCCGCCACCTTGGTAATCGGACCGGCCAGGCTCTGGAACAGGTCGAGGGTATGGATCGCCTGGGTGATCAGCACGCCGCCGCCGTCGCGTGCCTTCATGCCGCGACCGGGCTGGGCGAAATACTCGGGCGTACGCCACCAGCGGATCGAGGCGGACCCCGACACCAGCGGGCCCAGTTCGCCCGCGCGCACAGCTTTGGCGAGTTCCAGGGACGCCGTGCGAAACCGATGCTGGAGCATGATCGCGAGCTTTCGCCCTGCTCGCTCCATGGCACCGACCGCGCGGCGCGCTCGCACGCTCGATACGTCGATCGGTTTTTCCAGCAACACATGCTTGCCGGCTGCGGCGCAACGCTCGACCACGTCCAGATGCGCCATCGGCGGCGTCAGCACGAACACCACGTCGATGCTGCGATCGGAGAGGATGGCCGCTAGGTCATCCACCACCGCATGCCGGGTGTTGGTGGCGAAGGCCGCGCGGCGCTCCGCGCTCGGTGTGAAGCAGGCCGCGATCTCGACGCGCTCGCCCAGCTCCTCAAGGCTTTGCAGGTGCGGCTTGAGCGCCATGCCCAAGCCGACGATGCCGACACGATGCTTGCTCACCGGCGGAACTCCGCGGCGCGGCCCTCGCGGAAGGCATTGATGCCCTCCATGTGGTCGCCGGCCGAGAAGCACAGCGTGTTCATCTCATTCTCGTAGCGCAGGCCGGCTTCCAGCGACGACGATAGCGCCATGCGGGTGGCGGCCTTGACCGATTGCGTGGCGACCGGGCTGTAGCTGGCGATCTGCTTGCACAGCGCTCGGGCGGTCGGCTCGACATCGGCATCGTCGACCAGATACTCGACCAGGCCCAGACGATAGGCCTCGTTCGCGTCGATCGGTTCGCCTGTCACCAGCAGACGCATGGCCTGCCCATAGCCGACGATGCGGGGCAGCATCTGCGAGGCGCCGCCGCCGCCGACCCAGCCGCGCTTGACCTCCGGAAAGCCCACCTTGATGCTGCGGCCGGCGACGCGCAGGTCGGCGGCCAGCGCCATCTCGGCGCCGCCGCCCAGCACCCAGCCCTTCAGGGCGGCGATCACCGGCTTCCTGATGTTGCGGATGGTGCCCTCGTAGATCACGCGATTGCGGAATTTCCACGCGTCCGGATACTCGGCAAGCGAGTTGAGATCGCTGCCCGACGAGAAGGCCCGCTCGCCGGCTCCCCTGATCAGCACGACCCGCACGGCATCGTCCCGGTCGGCCGCAGCGCACGCGTCCTGCAAGGCCGCCGCCATCGCGGGCGTGACGGCATTGTGCTTTTCCGGCCGGTTGAGCACGATCTCGGCGACGAAGTCGGCGACGGTAAAGACGATCTCCTTGCTCATTGCTGCTCCCTGTTGCTCGCGACAACTGCGGCTGTTGCGACTGTCTTGGTTTATCGTTGCCGACATCGTAGTTAGAATGTTCCGCTCCGTCATCACGAACCGAGCGCATGACATACACCTTTGGGAGGCGGACCGATCTGCGCTCAACTTGCTTGGTGATCTCGGCAAGTGCGACCGGCCGCAGCGTTTGCCCGTGCTGCTTCAGGCGCTACGTCGTGAGGAATACGGCCGTAGGTGACAGCCGAGTGCCGAGCCAGGGTGTGACGCGAGCTACCCGCCGGCGATCTGCGGCAAGATGTGCACTTCGCTGTCGGGGCCGATCTCCTGGAATAGGGCGTCCTGGTAGATCTGACCGTCGATGGCCACCGCCGATCCCGCTTCCAGGTGCGGTGCCAATTCAGGGTATTTCTCGCCGAGCCGCGTGAACAGCTGACGCACGCTGGCGGCGTCGACGTCGAGCGCACTGACGCCGCCGGTGAACTGCCTGAGGTTGCCTATCAGCGTGACGTGGGCCATTGGGCGTGTTCCGTTCCCTCTCCCCTACCTCATGGGGAGGGGCCAGGGCGAAGGGCAGCAAAAGCCGCAGGAGCAAACGTCTGCCCCTCACCCCGGCCCTCTCCCCGCAGGCGGGGAGAGGGAGGTCCATCAGATCTTCGCGGTGCCCTTCGCGCGTGCCTCGTCCAAGGCCGCCAGCACCTTCGGGGGCGACATCGGCAGGGCGGTAAAGCGCACGCCGGTGGCGTTGCACACCGCATTGGCGATGGCAGCCATCGGTGGACAGATGGGCGTCTCGCCGACACCGCGCACGCCGTAGGGATGGCGCGGGTTCGGCACCTCGACGATCACCGTGTCGATCATCGGCAGGTCGGAGGCGACCGGCACGCGATAGTCGAGGAAGCCGGGGTTCTGCAGCGTGCCGTCTGTCCCGTAGATGTACTCTTCGTTGAGCGCCCAGCCGATGCCCTGCGCCACGCCGCCCTGATACTGGCCTTCCACGTAGCTCGGGTGGATGGCGCGGCCGGCGTCCTGGATCGCCGTATAGCGGACCACCCACACGCGGCCAGTCTCGGGGTCCACCTCGACGTCGGCGATGTGCGTGGCAAAGCTTGGTGCCGCTCCGTGCGCGTTGATGCGCGCGTAGCCTGCGATCGGACCTCCGGTCTTGCCGGCGATGCCGGCGATGTCCTTCAAGGTCATCGGCACATGCTTGCCGGCATTAGGCCCGGCCGGACGCACCGCGCCGCCCACATACTCGACCGCATCCTCCGGCAACTCCCACAGCTTGGCGGCCCGCTTGCAGGCTTCCTTCATCACTTCGCGTGCGGCCTCCACGGTGGCCATGCCGCTCGAGAAGGTGGCACGGCTGCCGCCGGTCAGGAAGTTGTAGCCGAGCTGGCCGGTGTCGCCGATCTGCACGCGGATCTTGTCGATGTCGATGCCGAGCTCCTCGGCCGCCATCATGCACAGCGAGGCCCTGAGGCCGCCGATGTCGGGCGTGCCGGCCGTCAGCGACAGCGTGCCGTCCTCGTTGAGCGACATCGACACGGCTGTCTCGCCGCCGATGTTGAACCAGAAGCCGGAAGCGACGCCGCGTCCCTGGTTCTTGCCGAGCGGCGTGCGCCAGTGCGCATGCGCCTTGGCCGCGTCGAGCGTCTCGATCAGGCCGATCGGCCCGAACTTCGGCCCGTAGGCGGCCTTGGTGCCCTGCTTGGCTGCGTTCTTGAGGCGGAAATCGACCGGGTCCATGCCGATCGACTTGGCGATCTCGTCCATCACCTGCTCGACCGCGAACTCGGCGATCGGGCCGCCTGGAGCGCGGTAGGCCGCCACTTTCGGACGATTGCTCACCACGTCGTAGCCCACCACCTTGACGTTCTCTAGGTCGTAGGGCGCGAAGGCGCACATGCAGCCCGGCTGCACCGGCGAGCCTGGGAACGCGCCAGCCTGGTATTTGAGCTCAGCCTCGGCTGCGACGATGCGGCCATCCTTCTTGGCGCCGATCTTGACGCGCAGGTGCGCGCCTGAGGTCGGACCCGAGGCGCGGAATACATCCTCGCGCGTCATCACCATCTTCACCGGGCGGCCGGACTTCCTGGCCAACGCCAGCGCGACCGGCTCGAGGTACACCACGGTCTTGCCGCCGAAGCCGCCGCCGATCTCCGACGCCGTGACGCGGATCTTGCTGACGTCCCAGCCGAGCAGCCGTGCGCAATGGGCGCGCACGATCCAGTGGCCCTGCGTGGTCACCCACAGCTCAGCCTGGCCGTCCTCGGACACGCTCGCCACGCAGGCGTGCGGCTCGATGTAACCCTGATGCACCGGCTTGGTCGTGAACGAGCGCTCGATCACCAGCTCGGCCTGCTTGAAGCCGGCATCGATGTCGCCCAGGGTGAACTCTACCCGCTTGGCGACGTTGGACGGCGTCTTGGGCGCCGGCTCCACGCCAGCCGTAATCAGAGTCTCATCCAACAGCGGCGCATCGGGTTTCATCGCCTCGACTACGTCGATCACATGCGGCAGAACCTCGTAGTCGACCTTGATCAGGCGCAGCGCCCGCTTGGCGATGGCGTCGCTGGTGGCTGCCACGGCGGCCACCGCATGGCCCTCGAACAGCACCTTCTCGCGGGCCATCACATTGCGTACCACGTCGCGGTAGTTGATCATCATCTCGCCGGCCGGGATGAACTCGGACGGCTGGTCCTTGAAGTCATCGCGCGTCACTACGGCCTTGACGCCGGGCAGTTTCTGGGCGGCCGACACGTCGATCGAGCGAATGCGGGCGTGGGCGTGCGGGCTGCGCAGCGCGCGGCCGACCAGCTGGCCGGCCATCGCCATGTCGGCGCCGAATCGGGCGCGGCCGGTTACCTTGTCGACGCCGTCGGGGCGATCGGGGCGCGATCCGACCCAGGTGAACTCGGAACCTCCGGCGTCCTTGACTTTCTCTTGCATGGGTCAGGCTCCTCTCATCTCGGCAGCGGCGTCGAGCACGGCGCGCACGATCTTGTCGTAGCCTGTACAGCGGCACAGGTTGCCGGCCAGCCAGTAGCGCACTTCGGTCTCGGTTGGATCGGGCGACTTCTCGAGCAGCGACTTGGCAGCCACCAGGAAGCCGGGCGTGCAGATGCCGCACTGCAGTGCGGCGTGCTCGATGAACTTGCGCTGCAGGGGATGCAGTGTCTCGCCGTCGGCCATGCCCTCGATGGTGGTGACCGATTTGCCGCCGGCCTCCACACCCAGCATCAGGCAGGAGCAGACGAGGCGCCCGTCGACCGTGACGCTGCAGGCGCCGCAGTCGCCGGTCGAACAGCCTTCCTTGGTGCCGGTCAGGCCGAGCTGATTGCGCAGGACGTCGAGCAGCGTCTCGTCCGTCTCGCACAGGAATTCGACGCCGTCGCCGTTGACGGTCGCCGTTACGTGATGCTTTGCCATCAGGCCTTCCTCGCCCGTTCGAGTGCAATCTGTGCGGCTCGCCTGGCGAGCACGCCCGCAACCTTTATGCGATAGTCCTTGGTGCCGCGCTTGTCGTCGATCGGCCGGCAGGCGGCACGCGCCGCGGCGTCGAGCTTCTCCAGGGCGGCCGCGTCGACCTTGCTTCCAACCAATGCTGCGGCGGCGGCCGCCACCAGCAGCGGACGTTCGGCAACCGCGCCCAGCGCCACGCGGGCCGCCGTGCAGGTATCCTTGGTGTCCAACGTCAGGCAGACGCCGCAGCCGACCACGGCGATGTCCATCTCGGTGCGGGGAATGAAGCGCAGGTAGGCGTCGCTGGAGCGCGGCGCCCGGGCGGGCAGCAGGAAGGACGCGATCAGCTCGCCCTTGGTCAGCGACAGCTTGCGCGGCGCCAGCATGATCTCCTCGACCGGCACCTCGCGCCGGCCCTTAGGTCCGACGATGGAGGCCTTCGCACCTGCAGCAATCAGCGCCGGAACGCTGTCAGCCGCTGGCGAGCCGTTGCACAGGTTGCCGCCCATGGTGGCGCGGCCCTGCACCTGCGTCGAGCCGATCAGGTTGGCTGCTTCCACCACCCCCGGCCAAACGGTCTTGAGCCTTGGATGCTCCTTAAGCTCCGCGCCCGTCACGGCCGCGCCGATCCGGAAGCCGCCGGCCTCCTCCTTGATCTGACGCAGCTCCGCGATGCCCTTGATGTCGACCAGCAGCACCGGCTCGATCACGTCAGTGCGCATTTGCACGAGCAGGTCGGTCCCGCCGGCCAGCACGCGTGTCTCTCCCTGTTCCGCCGCCAGCAGCGCGACCGCCTGGTCGAGCGACTTGGGCGCTTCGTAACGCATGTCCACGGCTGGATGGCCTCATTGGTTGATTGGTGCAGGAGACTAACATGGCACAGCGCCGCGGTTCTCGCCAATCCGGTCGGGTTCGGACCTGCAAGAAGGTTTTGTGATCCAACTATTGTCGAGCTAGATAGACGCACCGGCAGGTGCGCCTGACGCTGCCTTTCGCTATAGTTGAGTGCAACAGAACAACACAGGGAGGAAAGACCGTATCATGATCCTGTCTCGCCGCAGATTCTTGCGTGCCGGCGGTGCCGTGCTTGCCGCGCCAGCCATCGCTCGTCCCGCGTTCGCCCAGGCGCAGGTGACGCTCAAGTTGCACCACTTCCTGCCGCCGGTGTCGAACGGCCACACCAAGATGCTGGCGCCGTGGGCCAAGATGGTCGAGCAGGACTCGGGCGGCAAGATCAAGATCGACATCTTCCCGTCGATGCAGCTCGGCGGCACGCCACCGCAGCTCTACGATCAGGCGCGTGACGGCGTGGTGGATATCATCTGGACGCTGCCGGGTTCGACCGCCGGCCGTTTCCCCTCGACCGAGGTGTTCGAGCTGCCATTCGTCGCGGCCCGCCGCGGCATCACCAATGCGCGCGCTGCGCAGGAGTATGGCGATACCCACCTCGGCAAGGAGACCGCCGACGTCAAGCTGCTCAGCTATTGGTGTCATGACCACGGTCTGATCCACGCCAACAAGGCGGTGAAGACGATGGATGACCTAAAGGGTCTGAAGTTGCGCTCGCCCACGCGGCTTGCCGGCGAGGCGCTGCGGGCGCTGGGTGCCGTCGGTGTGCCGATGCCGATTCCGCAGGTGCCAGAGAGCATCGCCCAGAACGTGATCGACGGTGCGGTGGTCCCATGGGAGGTGGTGCCGGCCATCAAGCTGCAAGAGCTGGTCAAGTTCCACACGGAGATTCCGGGTTCGCCGACGCTCTATACGGCGGGCTTCTTCCTGGCCATGAACAAGGCCAAGTATGAGGGGCTTTCCGCTGACTTGAAGGCGGCCATTGACAAGAACTCCGGCATGAAATTCGCCGAGCTGGCCGGCAACATGTGGGACGATGCCGGCAAGACCGTTTCCGAGATGGTCAAGGCCCGCAGCGGCAATACCATCGGCAGCATCTCGGAGGACGAGAAAGCCAAGTGGGTCAAGGCCACGGAGCCGGTCATCGAAAACTGGATCAAGCAGGTCAAGGACAAGGGCCTCGACGGCAACAAGCTGCTCGAGCAGGCCCGCGCTCTGGTGGCCAAGCACGACAAGGCCTGACGACCTGATCGCCGCGCGCCCCGTCAGCGCGCGGCGATCCTAAGTCTGCGAACAGGCGCATTCGAGTATCCCGCAGACAAAGCGTAAGCTGGCGCGGGTGAGTTTGGGGGGCCAATGAGCCAAACTGGCGATCCAGCGCCGCCACAGCCTGCGGCTCGCGTGCCGTTTGTCGAGCGGCTATCGGGTGCCATTGCCGTGCTTGGCGGTCTGCTGCTGCTGGCCATGGCCGGACTGGTGGTGGTGAGCGTCGTCGGCCGGCGCTTCTTCAATTCTCCCGTCAACGGCGACTTTGAGCTGGTCAGCATGGGTGCGGCCATCGCCGTCTTCACCTTCCTGCCGTACACGCAGGCGAGGCGCGGCAACATCCTGGTCGATACGTTCACGACCTGGCTGCCGGCGCGCGGTAACCAGCTAATCGATGCCTTCTGGGACCTCGTTTACGCTGTCACCATGGGGTTTCTGGCGATCTGCCTGATCGACGGAGCCTATGAGCATTATCGCAGCGGCCAGACCACCATGCTGCTGCAGCTCGCCGTCTGGCCGGCCATTGCCCTGTCGGCCGCGCTGATGGTCCTGCTTACCTTCGTCGCCTTGGCGACGGCGGTGAGACAGCTCAGAGGGCAGCCATGAGCGGGCTCACCCTGGCCTTCATCGGCTTCGGCGCCATGCTGCTGCTGATCGCCGTGCGCATGCCGATCGGCCTGTCGATGCTGGTCGTCGGCGCGCTCGGCTTCGTGCACCTGTCGAGCTGGGGTGCGTTCTTCGCCTACATGAAGACCAACACCTACCACCAGTTCGCCAACTATACGCTGTCGGTCATTCCGCTGTTCATCCTGATGGGCGCACTGGCCGAGCGATCGGGCCTTTCCCAGGCGCTGTTCCGGGCCGCCGAAGCGTTCGCGGGCCGCCTGCGCGGCGGGCTGGCGATGGCGGTCATCTGGGCCTGCACGGCGTTCGGCGCTATCTGCGGCTCGTCGGTCGCCACCACCGCCACCTTCGGGCGTGCGGCGTTGCCCGAGCTGCAGCGCTACAAATACGACGGCGGCTTTGCGACCGGGACGATCGCGGTGGGCGGCACGCTCGGCATCCTCATCCCGCCTTCCGTCATCCTGGTGGTCTATGCCATCACCACCGAGCAGAACATCGCCAAGCTGTTCAAGGCGGCGCTTATCCCGGGCCTGATCGCGGCGCTGTTCTACTGCATCGCCATCGCCTTGGTTGTGCGCCGCTGGCCGCACCTCGCGCCGCCCGCGCAGGTGCATGTGGGCAACCGTCTAATGGCGCTGGCAGCAGTGTGGCCGGTATTGCTGATCGCGCTGACGGTGGTGGGCGGCATCTATGGCGGCATCTTCACGCCGACCGAAGGCGCCGCCGTCGGTGCCATAGCCATGCTGGTGGTGGGCCTGCTGCAGCAGTCGCTGTCCCTGAAGGACATCGTCGACGCGCTCAAGCAGACGGCTGATACCACCGGCATGATCTTCATCATCCTGCTGGGCTCGGAGGTGTTCAACGCCTTCCTGGCACGCTCGCAGATGCCGACCCTGGCGGCAGAATGGGTGACCAGCCAGGGCCTGCCGCCGTATCTGGTGATGGTCTGCCTGCTGGCCCTCTATATTCTGCTCGGCGCCGTGATGGACGAGCTTGCCATGCTGCTGCTGACGCTGCCGGTGTTCTTCCCGATCGTGCAGGCGCTCGATTTCGGTATGCCCGCCGACGACGTTGCGATCTGGTTCGGGATACTGGTTCTGATCGTGGTCGGCATCGGCCTGACGGCGCCGCCGATCGGGCTCAACGTGTTCGTAATCAGCTCGATCGCGCGCACGGTGCCGATCGCGTCGACCTATCGGGGCGTGCTACCCTTCATCGGCATGGACATCATCAGGCTCGCTCTGGTGGTGGCCTTCCCAAGTCTCGCGCTGTGGCTGGTGCGCGTGCTCAGTTGAGCTCGCGTGCGCCTCGTGCGACTTTCGGTCTTGCTCAGCTGCACACAGGAGAACAGCCATGCCCAAGGGCTACTGGATTGCGCACGTCACGATCACCAACCCCGAGCGCTACAAGGACTACGTGGCCGCCAACGCCGTAGCGTTCGCCAAATACAAGGCCCGCTTCCTGGTCCGCAACGGCAAGCACGAGGTGGCCAGCGGCAAGCTCGTCGATCGGCGCAATGTCGTGATCGAGTTCGACAGCTATGCGACGGCCAAGGCCTGCCACGACTCGCCCGAGTACCAGGCGGCCGCCAAGATCCGCGACGAAGCCAGCACCGCCGACCTTATCATCATTGAGGGCTATGAAGGCTGAGCTCAGCCGGCGACGCTCTCGACTTCGACGATGTCCGCTTCATGGTCGTCGTTGACCGACAGCGGCATGCGGATCGGCAGAACCGGGATGCACAGCTCGGTGCGCCGATGCATTTCGCGGGTTAGCGCCGGGTCGTTCAGGTAGATGGTCATGAACGAGCGGTCGTAGTCGACCGTCAGGCCGCGCTTTTGCACGAGGCTGGTGCGCAGCTTGGATATGATATCACCCATCTGGTCGTAGGGGCCGACGTGGGTGTGCACCGCGTACGCGCCGCCGGGGAGGATCTGGCGGCCGATGCCCGCGGCGGGATCGGCATCGAGATCACCAACCAGCCCGATGCATGCGTCATATCGCAGCAAGTCGGATTGCGTGGTTTTCGGATTGTCGCGGATGAAGCCGTACGCCCGCTTCACGAGCCGGCGCGCGTTGTGCTGGTCGAGCCACGCGGCCATCGTTCCCCACGCCTTCGGCGTCGATTGATCGTACGGCCCAAGGGCGCGTGCATAGAGCACCGACAACGGCCGAACATAACGGTAGGTGACGCGCACGATGTTCCCAATCCCAATGCCGCCAGCGGAGGCACCTCCTGCGGTAGCTGCACCCTAGGCCTCGCCCATTGCCGCTCGCTTAAACGTGATCCATCAATTTGAATCAAATTCGCGGCTGAAACCGCGAAAAGCCCACTGTTTACAGGGGTTTTGCACCGTGCATCCGGTTTAGACTTTAGTTCGGCGCATCCAAAGCGGTTCTTATGGTTAGCAAATCACGCCAGGCCAGCCGCTTGGCAGCCGGCGTGCGCAACAGATAGGCGGGATGTAGTGTTGCGATGCAGCGTGCCCGGTGGGTGCCGATCTCCAGGTCACGCCACTTGCCCCGCACCTTCATGATGCCCTCGGCCACGTCGAGCAGGTGTTTGGCGGCGGCTCCGCCCAGCAGCACGATCACCTCCGGCCCTACCAGCTCCACCTGCCGCTCCAGGAAGGGTCTGCACACCTGCGCCTCCTGCGGGGTCGGCGTGCGATTGCCGGGGGGGCGCCAGTAGACGATGTTGGTGATGTGCACGTCCTGCTCGGTCAGCTGGATGGCGCCCAGCATCTTGTCCAGCAGCTGGCCGGCGCGGCCGACGAACGGCTTGCCCTCGATATCCTCGTCGCGGCCGGGCGCCTCCCCGACCAGCATGATGCGCGACTTGGTGGCGCCACGGTAGAAGCACAGGTTCTTGGCGGTGGCCTTCAGGCTGCAGCCGTCGAAGCGCGCCAGGGTGGCACCGAGCTCGTCGAGATTGGCCGCATCGCGCGCCGCCGCACGCGCTGAATGCACCGCCGCATCGGGTACGGCGGCCGGGAATTGCCGGGTGGGGGATGTCGGTGTTGCGGGGCGCACAGGTAGGTCGCGGACTGCAGGCTGCTCGCGCGGCGGCGCCCGCCGGTCTTCGATCGGTGCGGCAGGGGGCTGCAGGTGCTGGCCGGGGGGAGCATCGCCGCGCTCCAGCCAGTTGACGGGCTCGTCCTCCACCGGCTGGTCGACGCCCATCGCGCGGTACCATTCCAGCACCGCAGCCAGCTCCGCCGATTTGGTACTATCGAGCATGCGCGGCAGTCTACCGGCTACGTCCTGCAACGCCAGGGGCGTTCGCCCTCGGCGCATCGCGCTCCACACGAAGCTTGACGCTGGGCGCGGCGGCGACCTATCGAACGCGCAGAACGCAGAACTTGCGAGTTGGTGGCATTCGAGGGAAGGGGCTGATGGCACAGGACAATGCGGAGCTGCCGCCACGCGAGGCGATGGAATTCGATGTCGTCGTCGTCGGTGCGGGTCCGGCCGGCTTGGCCACGGCCATCCGCCTGAAGCAGCTGGCGGCGGCTGCCGGCAGCGAGGTGTCCGTCGTCGTGCTGGAAAAGGGCTCGGAGGTCGGCGCGCACATCCTGTCAGGCGCCGTCATCGACCCGATCGGCCTGGCAGCCCTGTTCCCCGACTGGCAGGCCAAGGGCGCGCCGCTGGAGACGCCGGTGCGCGAGGACCGCTTCTATTACCTCGGCCCCGCGGGCGTGCTGCGCATCCCCAACCTGATCATGCCGCCGCTGATGAGCAACCACGGCAACTACATCTCCAGCCTCGGCAATCTCACCAAGTGGCTGGGCGAGCAGGCGGCTGAGCTGGGCGTCGAGGTCTATCCGGGCTTTGCTGCGGCCGAGGTGCTCTATGACGACAAGGGCGCGGTACTGGGCGTCGCCACCGGCGACATGGGCGTAGGCAAGAACGGCCAGCCGACCGACCGCTTCACGCGCGGCATGGAACTGCGCGGCAAGTACACCATCATCGCCGAGGGGGCGCGCGGCTCGCTGGCCAAGCAGCTGCAGGCAAGGTTCGGGCTGGCGCAAGGCCGCCAGCCGCAGAAGTACGGCATCGGCCTCAAGGAGCTGTGGGAGGTGCAGCCCGACAGGCACCGCCCCGGTCTCGTGCAGCACACGCTGGGCTGGCCGCTCGATGACCGCACGGGCGGCGGCTCGTTCCTCTACCACTACGGCAACAACCTGGTGTCGGTCGGCTTCGTGGTGCACCTGAACTACGCCAACCCCTACCTGTCGCCCTACCACGAGTTCCAGCGCTTCAAGACGCATCCGGCGATCCGCGACACCTTCGAGGGTGGCAAGCGCATTGCCTACGGCGCGCGCGCCATCACCGAGGGCGGCTGGCAGTCGATCCCGGAGCTGGTGTTCCCTGGCGGCGTGCTGGTCGGCTGCGCGGCCGGCTTCGTCAACGTGCCGCGCATCAAGGGCTCGCACAACGCCATGCTGTCGGGCATCGCCGCGGCCGAGGCAGCCTTCGCGGCGATCGGCGCCGGCCGTGCGCATGATCGTCTGGAGGCCTATTCGGCCGACGTGCTGTCCGGCCCCATCGCTCGCGACCTGCGCCGCGTGCGCAATGCCAAGCCGATGCTGTCCCGGTTCGGCACCATGATCGGCACGTTGCTGTCTGGCATCGATATGTGGCTCAACACGCTCATTCCGGGCATCGGCCTCGGCTACACCCTGAAGCACGGCAAGCCCGATCATGCCACGTTGAAGCCGGCGGCGGCGATGCCGCGCATCGACTATCCGCGCGCCGATGGCGTGCTGACCTTCGACCGGCTGACCAACGTGTCTTTCTCGGCCACCAACCACGAGGAGGATCAGCCGGTGCATCTGAAGGTGGCGGACATGCCCCTGCAGAAGCGCTCCGAGCACGACATCTATGCCGGGCCGTCGAACCGGTATTGCCCGGCGGGCGTCTACGAATGGGTGGAGGAGGGTGGCCAGGCCCGCTACGTCATCAACGCGCAGAACTGCGTGCACTGCAAAACCTGTGACATCAAGGATCCCAACCAGAACATCAACTGGGTGGTGCCGGAGGGCGGCGGCGGGCCGAACTATCCGGGCATGTAAGGCAAGGGCACGCGGCGAGCGAGCGCAGCCGACTACCTGGCAGCCGCGGCCGGCAGACGCACGGGGATGCGCAAGATACGCGAGCGGATCTTCTTGCCCGTGGCAGCCGTCTCGGTGGGCGGCAGCACATCGAGGCTCGGCCACAGGCCGGTAATCAGCGAACGCGCGTAGCCGTTGGCATGGCCGAAGCGACGCATGCCTGCAGCGGCCGCGACGTGGTCGTAGGAGAGCCGGTGCGTGGAAAGCACCACCTGGCCGTCTTGCATGCTGATAAGGCCGTACCAGACGTCGGGCGTGCCGTCGTTGGCGGGCATGCCGATCACGCCAGGGTTGAACCAGACGCCGCGGCCGACCTTCTCAATGAACGGCAGGCCGCTATGGCCGCTGACGATGACATCGGCGTCAGCGGAGGCCAGCTCCTCGGCCAGCACCTCGCGCTGCGAGGCGAACACGAAGCGATTGACCTGCCGCACCCCGCCGTGGATGACGCGGAAGGCAAGTCCACCAATGCGGAACCTGAGCGTCGATGGCAGACCGGCCATCCAGGCCCGGCTGGCGGGCGAGATCCGCTCGTTGGCGAACGGATACCAACCCTTGGCGAGGCGGTCGCACTCGCTGCCTTCATCGAAGCCGCACGCGCAGTCGGCGGCGCCGGCAGCCAGCTGCTCCTCGCAGTTGCCGGCAACGACGTGGCAGCCCCACGCCCGCACGGCCGTGCTGGTCTCCTCCGGCTCGACGCAGTAGGCGACGACGTCGCCGGTGCAGATCGAGCGCGAGGGTGGAATGCCGAGCTCGCCGGCGCGTTCCCGCAGCGCCGCGAACGCACGCAGGTTGGAGTACGGCCCACCGAACACCAGGATGGGCGCCCGCAGCTGTGCAAGATCGGTCATGGGCGGATATTAACCGGTCACGCGCAGGCGCCAACTGTCGGCGAGCAGTTCGAACAGCTCCTCGGACCGGTCGGCGATCACCTTGGCATTCCAGGTCTTTTCTGACGCGGCGTGCTTGGAAAGGGCGAAACCCGAGGCTCTGAGGATGCCCCGCTTGACATCGTAGGGGCTGTTGTCGGCCTCGCGGTTCTGCGGGTGGGTGAGGATTGTGACGTTGCCCAGCATGTGCGTGAACACGGCACCATTGAACTGGCCATTGCGTCCACGGAAGGCAGTGCGCCAGGGCCCGCGCCGCGGCGGGTTGATCGGCAGGATGTGCTCGCAGGAGACGTTGCGCGGGTCGATCGGCTGCGCCTGCCTGGCAAGCAGATCGTTGAGCTTGAGCAGCACCGGCATGCGGAAGCGGTCGCGCAGGGCAAAGCGGGGGCTCTGCAGGTTGCGCCGCGCCTGGTCGAGGTCGTGGGCGCCAAGATGCAGCGACGGACCCGCGAATATTTTTTTCTTGATGTCCCGGATCACCGCCACGTAGCGCTCCAACATCTGGTGCGGGTCGGTGCCGTTGATCATCATGACGCACGCCAGCCGCTCGAAACCGGCCAGAAACTGCTCGAGCTGATGCGGCAAGCTGCCGAACTCGCGCACGGCCAGCAGCGCCGGGGCCCGCCAGACACTGTGCGTGCAGCGCAGCAGCGAGATGAGCGCAGCGTCGATCTTGCGTGTCTTGCGGGTGGTGGCCGCGCCGGCCGTGCAGATGCGGTGGTAAGCGTTGGCTGACGGGACCAGCACGGCCTCGATGAAGGAGGCCACCTTGTTCGGCAGATCGAAGACGCTGAACAGGTCGGCCTCCAATGCGTGCTGCGGGCGGCGCTCGGCCTCGATCGTGATGAGGTGGTGAAACAGGTCGGTGAACTCGTCGCGACCGAGCTTGGCCTCGCATTCCTCCCACCGCCCGGCCAGCAGTGCACGCTCGGCCGGCGGACAGTCGCCGATCAGCTCCGCCTTGAGCTTGTCGGTCTCGGACTGCCGCAGGCCGCGGGTCTGGGTGCTGGCGTAGGCGTTGCGGGCCTCCTCCACCGTGTCGGTGGTGATGGCCACCAGCCTGGTCTTGTCGTGGAACTCGATCAGCCGCCTGCGTCCATCCGGGCCCAGCTTGCGCAGCCGCTCGACGATGGCATCGCGGTTGCGGATGATGTTGAGCTGGCTCTCCGCCAGCTCGGCTGGCTCCGCCTCGTCCTCGTTGTCCTCGCCCGGCAACGGCACCAGCGTTGCACCGCGCTCCTGCACCCACTTGCGGAAGAAGGCGGCGTCGCGGTCGCGCGGCATGAAGCGGAAGTCGCCGCCTCCGGGCGCGGTGAGCACCGCGTGCAGCCGATCCCCTTCGGCCAGATCCTCGGCGAGGTCGCGGGCGGCGGCGTGGATCATGGTGGCGGTCAGAATGCGCTGCTGGCCGTCGGCGATCAGCGCCTCGCCTCTGTCAGCGGGCGTTGCCAGATAGATGGTGCCGAGAAACAGGCAACCGGACGTACTGCGCATGGCCGTCTCGAAGTCGCTGAACAGCCGGTCGAGTTCGGTCTCACCCCAGCCGTACACACGCTGGAACTCCGGCACTGTGTAGCGATCCCGATACGAGAGGAGCTCCGCAAGGCTGAGCGCCGCGGTGCGCATTTCGGGCATTTCTCCCCCGGTTTCTGGTTCTAGTTCTGCGCGAGGAGGGACATGGGAATGCATCGAGTAAATGCATCGCGCCCCCAGCGCGGCCTTGCGCTATTGGTCCGAATTTCGGGAGCGCCTTGTCAAGCGGCGTCAGGCTGATGTGCCGCGGATGTCACGACGCAGACTTTTCCCGCTGGCAGGATCGAACAGGTGCACGGCACCCGCTTCTGCGGCCAAGCTTGCGCTTGGGCCATGCTGAGCTGCTGCAGCAGCGACCGCGATCACCAGCGACGCCGATCCCGAGGTTCCGTGCACGAGTCGGGTGGCGCCCAGCTCTTCTACGAACAGTCCTATAAAGGACAGTGTACCGTCGCCAGGCGTTGCGAACTGCAAGTCCTCCGGGCGGATGCCGACGTCGACAGGCTGGCCCTCGGCCACGTCGAACAGAACCGGGTCGAAGGCGATGCGGCCACCGGAGGCTTCGACAATGCCCGAAGCGAAGATGCGGCCCGGCATCAGGTTCATCGCCGGCGAGCCGATGAAGGTGGCGACGAACTGGGTGGCCGGCCGGCGGTAGACCTCGGTCGGGGCGCCGACCTGCTCGATGCGCCCCTGGTTCATCACCACCACCGTGTCGGCGAGCGTCATGGCCTCGACCTGGTCGTGGGTGACGAAGACGGAGGTGGCCTTCAGGCGGTTGTGCAGGCCGCGGATCTCGATGCGCATCTGCACGCGCAGCTTGGCGTCGAGGTTGGACAGCGGCTCGTCGAACAGGAAGGCCTGCGGCTCGCGCACGATGGCCCGGCCCATGGCGACGCGCTGGCGCTGCCCGCCCGACAACTCGCGCGGCTTGCGCTTGAGAAAGGGCTCGATGCCGAGCAGCCTGGCCGCCTCGGCCACACGGGCCTCGATGCTGTCCTTGGGCACGCCGCGGTTGCGCAGGCCGTAGGCCATGTTGTCGTACACGCTCATGTGCGGATAGAGCGCGTAGTTCTGGAACACCATGGCGATGTCGCGGTCGGCCGGCTCCACGTCGTTGACGCGCTTGCCACCGATGGCGATGGTGCCGTCGGTGATGGTTTCGAGGCCGGCGATCATGCGCAGCAGGGTAGACTTTCCGCAGCCCGAGGGCCCGAGCAGCACGGTGAACGAGCCGTCGGGTATCGCAAGGGACACGCCCTTCACAGCCTCTACGCTGCCGGCGTAGACCTTGCGCACGTTGTCTAGCGTCACCGAGGCCATGTACTACCTCCAACCTGTCAGGCCGGACGTCGCGATGCGACGATTCGGGACCCAGTAGTCGCGCACGTCGCCCAAGGTCCCGAATATTTCGTTGCGCGAAATTCCGGGACAGATGGCGGGCAGGGCAGTCCGCATCACTTCTCGGTCTCCACGAGGCCTTTGACGAACCAGCGCTGCATCAGGATCACTACGGCGACGGGCGGCAGCATGGCCAGCATCGCAGTGGCCATCACCACGTTCCACTCGGTGAGCGCATCGGCCGTGACGATCATCTTCTTGATGCCGATGACGATGGTCTGCATGTCGTCGCGGGTGGTGATCAGCAGCGGCCACAGATACTGGTTCCAGCCGTAGATGAAGAGGATCACGAACAGCGCCGCGATGTTGGTCTTCGACAGCGGCAGCAC
>Ga0209813_10000180_pt1 | contig 20487 bp, 18 predicted proteins | sample EndMethybrTD3033_FD_187596 | JGI IMG/M metagenome (GOLD analysis project Ga0209813, IMG submission 187596) | Populus endosphere microbial communities from Tennessee, USA - Endosphere MetaG P. TD hybrid TD303-3 (SPAdes) (version 2) | ecosystem: Host-associated > Plants > Roots > Endosphere... | reverse complement strand
AAAAGGCGTGTCAGTGTTTTTGCAGAAAATCGAAACTGCCAGCCCGATCCTCCAGTCGACCGCCCAACGTCAGTATTTTATGGGTGGTCGGGTGGGGGTTCAAACGAGTCACGTGCCTCGTTTGAAGGCTGGTGCGGCACAGAAAATGCGTTCCCGCATTTTCTAAAATCATGGCGCGGGTTCCAGCACCACATCCCAATGATCCTCGGTCACGGCCATGCGCTTGGCTTCCTCGGCATCGAACGCGGCCTTGTCGGGGAACATCCGCGCCTTGGCCGCCGCCATCGCCGCCTTATAAGCTTCGCCGGCACCCACGCCGTCGGCGCCATGTTTGTAGACGATGGTGGTGCGCATGTCCCATCGCGTGCTGCCGCCCATATGGGTGAAGGGCATCTCGACCGTGACTTCGCTGATATAGCCCTGCCGCATCATCTCGCGCAGCAACGCCTCATGCTGCTTGTGATAGGTGTTCAGGAACTGGCCCATCCCGCCCCATTTGACGCGGTAGTAATTTTCCACCTTCAACGGGCCGTCGGCGGGTGCCGCGGTCTGGGCGGTGGCGGGCGCGGCGGCCAGGCTGGCGAGCAGGATCAGGGCAGGGGGGAAACGCATCGGGCAGGGGGCCTTTCGCAATCGAAGATCATCTGCCCCTACAGACGGATCAGCCGCCAATTTCCGCGCCCGTGGCGCAATCGCGCTTGCTCGCTGCCGCGTCCCGCCCCACCATGGGGGCATCCCTACCGCGCAAAGGACCGCCGATGACCCGCCACCGCCTCTGGACCGTCCTGACCCTGCCCGTCATCCTGTCTGCCGCGCTGGCCGCCTGCAGCGGCGAAAAGAGCAGCCCGGCCGAAAACGCCGCCGACAATGCCGTCAACTCTGTGGAAAATGCCACGGCCAACGCCGCCAACGCGACCAATGCCGCCGCGCCCAAAGCCGACGCCTTCAGTCCCTATGTCGGCAAATATCCCTCCGACAAGGTCGGCGCCCATAGCTGGAACGACGATCCCGCCGTGGTCGCGGCGGTGAAGGCCGCAGTCGCGGACAAGGCGGTGCGCAAATGGGTGCTGGAAGAGGGCGGCCCGTCCTCGCCGATCGCGACCGTGGATGGCAAGATCGCGGCCTGGTCGTGCGAGACCCATAATTGCGGCCCGCACCAATGGCTGACCTTGGTTGATCCGGCCAGCGGCACGGCGGAGGTCTGCTATTATGACGAGTCCGTCGATGCCCAGTCGACCCGCTGGTTCAAGGCCGGCCAGGAGGAAAAACGTCCTGGCCAATGCCCGCAAATTTCAAGCTGATCGGGGTGGAGGCAACCGCGCCGTCTTACCCTTCCCGCTCGCGCGCCTTGACCTTGCGGACTTCTGCCAGCTGGCCCATCAGGATGGTCAGCGCGTCGCGTTCCGTCTGGGGCAGGTCGCGTGCCTCGAAATGGCGGATCAGCACTTCGAGGGCATCGCCTATCCGGCCGATCTGCCGGCCATAGCTGCCGACCTCGTTCAGTACCGTGCGCTCTATGTCCGGGCGTGCCGTCTGGCCGAGCGCGATATTGATGAGGCCGACCTGACCGCCGCTCTGCGTCCAGGTCAGGGGATTGATCGCCTGCCACAAACGTTCGGGGGCCAATGCTACGCTGAAGGGTTCCATGCCGTGCTCCTTGTCGGGGAAGGATGACGGAGGCGAAGCCTGCCATGGGCGCCGTATCGGGGCAAGATGCTGTCCTACAGCAGCCCGCTTTGCTATCCTTGCCACCCGGTTCCCGACTTTTCGATAGGATCAGCGGGGCGCAAGAAAATGTCAGAATGTGCGGGAAATGTGCGAAGTTAAGCGGATGATCTCCAACAAGGGACGCTTTTGCGTGGTCGGCCGGATGGCCGCGCCACTGGATTGCCGCCCGTCATGCCCTAAATAGCGACAAATGCCCCCAGCCACGCCCGATTCCACGCCCCTTCCGCCCGCCTGGGCCACGCTGCGGCGCTTCATTCCCTATCTCTGGCCGGCCGATGCGCCGGCGCTGCGCCGCCGTGTCGCGGTGGCGCTGGCGCTGGTCGCGCTGGCCAAGGTCGTCACCCTCGCCATGCCCTTCGCCTATAAGGGCGCGATCGACCGGATGGCGCCGGGGCTGGAGCCGGCCGCCGGCCTCGCCATGGCGCTGGTCGTCGCCTATGCCGGCGCGCGCTTTGGCGGCGTGCTGTTCGACAATCTGCGCAACGCCATTTTCGAGAAGGTCGGGCAGGAAGCGGGCCGGCGCCTGGCCGACGATGTCTTCGTCCATCTCCACCGCCTGTCGCTGCGCTTCCATCTCGACCGCCGCACCGGCGCCGTCACCAAGATCGTCGAGCGCGGCACCAAAAGCATCGACACGATGCTCTATTTCCTGCTGTTCAACATCGCGCCGACGGTGCTGGAACTGCTTGCCGTCTGCGCCATCTTCCTGGTGAAGTTCGGCCCCGGCCTGGTCGCCGCGACGCTGGCCATGGTCGCCCTCTATATCTGGTTCACCCGGCTCGTCACCGAATGGCGCAACCAGCTGCGCCGCGACATGGTGGACATGGACACCAGCGCCGTTGCCCACGCCGTCGACAGCCTGCTCAATTTCGAGACGGTCAAATATTTCGGCGCGGAGGAGCGCGAGGCGCGGCGCTACGGCACCGCCATGCGCCGCTATGCCAAGGCGGCTGTAAAGTCGGAAAACAGCCTCGCCTGGCTCAATATCGGCCAGTCGCTGATCACCAACCTGATGATGGGCGGGGCGATGGCCTATACCGTCTGGGGCTGGAGCCGGGGGCAATTTTCCACCGGCGACGTGGTGCTGGTGAACACGCTGTTGTCACAGCTGTTCCGTCCGCTCGACCTGCTTGGCATGGTCTATCGCACCATCCGCCAGGGCCTGATCGACATGGAGGCGATGTACAAGCTGATCGATACCGAGACCGAAGTTGCCGACGTGCCTGGTGCCCCGGCGCTGCAGGTAGCCGGCGGCGCGGTCCGCTTCGACGCTGTCCGCTTCGGCTATGATCCCGAGCGTGAAATCCTCCATGGCGTCAGCTTCGCGGTGCCGGCGGGCAAGACGCTGGCCATCGTCGGTCCATCGGGCGCGGGCAAGTCGACCATCGCCCGCATCCTGTTCCGCTTCTACGATATCCAGGGCGGCACCGTGTCGATCGACGGGCAGGATATCGCCGCCGTGTCGCAAGCCTCGCTGCGCGCCGCGATCGGTATCGTGCCCCAGGACATGGTGCTGTTCAACGATACGGTCGGCTATAATATCGGCTATGGCCGCGAGGGCGCGAGTCAGGATGAGATCGAGGCGGCGGCCAAGGCGGCGTCGATCCACGACTTCATCATGAGCCTGCCGCAGGGCTATGACACCCGCGTCGGCGAGCGCGGCCTCAAGCTGTCGGGCGGCGAGAAACAGCGCGTCGCCATCGCCCGCACGCTGCTGAAAGACCCGCCGGTGCTGGTGCTGGACGAGGCCACCAGCGCGCTCGACAGCCGCACCGAGACCGAGATCCAGACCGTGCTGCGCGACATCAGCCGCAAGCGCACGACATTGGTGGTGGCCCATCGCCTGTCGACCGTGGTCGATGCCGACGAAATCATCGTGCTGGACGCCGGCCGCATCGTCGAGCGCGGCCGCCATGCCGATCTGGTCCGCGCCGACGGTCTCTACGCCACCATGTGGGCGCGCCAGGCCACCGAGCGCGACGACATGGGACAGGAGCCGGGGATCGAGGACATGTTCGAGGTCGCCCCGCAATAGCAACGCCCCCTCCCGCTGGGGGAGAGGGCGTCCAGGCATATGCGACGATAATTAGTTCTGCGTCGTCACCGTGGTGGTCGTGCGTTCCGCAACCGTGGTCGGTGCGGCCTTCTTCTTGACCACGGTGGTCGTGCGCTTGTGCGCGCTGCTCCGCGATGGTGCGGCCTTGACCGTTTCGGTGGTCACGGTGGTGGTCGGCGAAGTGGCGGCGGCGAGCGATGCCGAAGTCTGCGCGGCCTTGGCATCGGCCGCTGCCGAGGCGGCGGCCCGTTCGGCGGCGTCGGCGCGGGCATTGGCGGCATCGGCCTGCATCTGCGCGCTGGCAGCCGTCTGCGCCTGGATCTGCGCGTCGGCGTCGGCCTGTTGCTTATTCTCGCCGATCGCCATGTCGGCGGCCTGTTGGGCATCGATGGCGGACGCGATCGCCTTCTGCTCCTTGCCGCTCTTCAGTTCTTCCTGCGCCAGGCGCAGCGACGCCTGCGCACGGGACAGCAGGTCGGGCGATGCGTTGAGCTTGGTCGCTGCGTCGATCTTGCCCTGTGCCTGGGAGATGGCGGCCAGTGCCCGTTCCTCATCTCCAGCAAAGGCCGGCGTGCTGGTCAGAAAAAGTGCGGATGCAGCCAATAGGCTGCCAATGACGGACCCGTTCTTATGCATGTTCTTCTCCTGTCATTATCTTATGACGGCTCGAAAAACGTGCCTGTATACTCGCCAGTTCCTCCGACTGGCGAAGCAGAGCCTCGCTTCATCCCCGAAAAGGCGGTTTGGTCATCGCTCGCTGATCTGCGCCAGCGGATCGAGCCGGGCCTGCCAGCCGAGCCGGTCCAGTTCGGGCGTATCGGCGACCGCTTCGGGATGGCCCAGGCATAGCAGGGCGGCGAAGGTCCAGCCGTCGGGCACCGCCAGCGTCCGCGCGACGAAGGCGGGGTCGAGGATCGACACCCAGCCGAGCGCCAGCCCGCGCGCCCGTGCGGCGAGCCACAGCGTGTGGATCGCCAGCACCACCGAATAGAGCCGGGTCTGCGGCATGGTCGCCGCGCCAAGCCCCGCACCGGCCGATGTCGCATCGTCGCAGAAGACGGCGATGATTTCCGGCGCCTCGCCCAGCCCGTGCAGCTTCAGCGCGCGATAGGCGTCATGCCGGGTCGCGTCGGCGATCTGGCTGGTGGCCCGCTCCCGCTCGGCATCGACATGATCGGCCAGCGCATCGCGCAGCGCCGGCGTCTTCACCCGGACGAAGCGCCAGGGCTGGCTGTTGCCGACCGAGGGTGCCAGTTGCGCCAGCGTCAGCAACTCCAGCACCATCGCCTCGTCCAGCGGATCGGTACGGAAATGGCGCACGTCGCGGCGCCAGGTCAGCAACTGCGTCAGCGTCGCGCAGAAATCGGGATCGAAGGCCCGCATCAATATTCGATGCCGGCCTGCGCCTTCACCCCGCTGCGGAAGGGATGCTTGATCATGGTCATCTCGGTGACCAGGTCGGCCGCCTCGATCAGCGCCTCGGGCGCGTTGCGGCCGGTGACGACGACATGTTTCATCGCGTCCTTGGCGGTCAGCACCGCCAGCACCTCTTCCAGCGGCAGATAGTCGTAGCGCAGCACGATATTCAGCTCATCGGCCAGCACCATCGCATAGTCGGGATCGGCGACCATGCGCCTCACCTCGTCCCACGCCTCGCGGGCCAGCGCGATGTCGCGGCTGCGATCCTGCGTGTTCCAGGTAAAGCCCTCACCCATCGGCTTGAATTCGACCTGCTCTGGAAAGGCATCGAACACAACCTTTTCGCCGGTGGTCATCGCGCCCTTCACGAACTGGACCACGCCGACCTTCTTGCCATGGCCGATCATGCGCACAACCATGCCCAGCGCCGCCGTGGTCTTGCCCTTGCCCTTGCCGGTATGGACGATCAGCAGGCCCTTTTCCTGGGTCTTGGTCGCCATGATCTTGTCATGGGCAGCCTGCTTCTTCTTCATCTTCTCCGCATGCTGTTCGTCGGTGCGTTCGACCATCGTCACTCTCCAGAAAGCTCGGCGAGCAGCATGCCCGCGCTGTTGGACTTGGGTTTCCACAGGCCGCGTTCCAGCGCCTCGGCCAGCCGGGCAGCGGTCTCGCGCAGGGCGGAAGGGTTGGCGTCGGCCATGAAGGCGCGCACCGCCTCATCCTCAATGAAGGCGGCATGGACGGCGTCGAAATGATGATCGCGCACCGCATGGGTGGTGGCAGCGAAGGCGAAGAGATAATCAACCGAGGCGGCGATCTCGAACGCCCCCTTGTAACCATGGCGCATGACGCCAGCGATCCATTTGGGGTTGGTGACGCGGGCGCGGACGATGCGGCCGATCTCATCCTCCAAGGTGCGGATCACCGGCCGTTCCGGGCGGCTATGGTCGTTATGATAGCTGAGCGGCTTGGCGCCTTTCAGATGCTCGATGGCGGCGGTGATGCCCCCCTCGAACTGATAATAATCGTCGCTGTCGAGCAGGTCATGCTCGCGATTATCCTGGTTCTGGACCACCGCATCGGCCTGCGCGAGGCGGGTGGCGAACAGGCTGCGTTCGCTGTCCCCCTCCACCCCCGCGCCATAGGCATAGCCGCCCCAGTCGAGATAGACGTCCGCCAGGTCGGCGCGGCTGTGCCAGATCTTCTCGTCGATCATCGCCTGCAACCCCGCGCCATAGGCGCCGGGCTTCGATCCGAACACGCGGGCACCGGCGCGGCGTGCTGCCTCCGCCGCATCGGCGCCGTCCGCCACCAGCGCCGCCTGTTCGGCGCGATGCCGGGCGGCGGCGGGATTATACTCGTCCGGTTCGTCGAGCGCCATCACCGCGCGGGCGGCGCTGTCGATCAGGTCGATCTGTTCGGGGAAAGCGTCGCGGAAGAAGCCGGAGACGCGCAATGTCACGTCGACGCGCGGCCGGCCGAGTTCAGCCAGGGTCATCATCTCGAAGCCGACGACCCGCCCCGAACTCCATTCCCAGCGCGGCCGCACCCCCATCAGCGCCAGCGCCTGTGCGATGTCGTCGCCGCCGGTGCGCATGTTGGCCGTGCCCCAGGCGGACAAAGCGATGGCGCGGGGATAGTCGCCCTCGCGCTGGAGATAATCGTCGACCAGCAATTGCGCCGATCGCTGGCCCAGATCCCAGGCGACGGCGGTCGGCACGGCGCGGGTATCGACCGAGAAGAAATTGCGCCCGGTCGGCAGCACATCGGGCCGTCCCCGTGTCGGCGCGCCCGATGGTCCCGGCAGCACGAACCGTCCGTCGAGCCCGGCCAGCAGGGCCGCCGCCTCGCGTGGGCCACAGGCATCGACGCGCGGCGCCAGATCATCGGCGATCGCCGCCAGCACCGCCGCGCTGGCCGGGCCGACCGGCGCCGCGCCTTCGACCAGCGCCGCCGCCAGCAATTCCAGCCGCTCGACCATGTCGCCATGGGTGCGCCAAGGGTCTGTGGATAAGTCCGCCAGCACCGCTGGGCGCGGCCCGTGCCACGGGGCGCCCAGCCCACAATCGAGCGGATCGAAACCGAGCCCCAGATCATCGGCCAGCGCGCGCAGCAGCGACGCCTGCCCCGGATGATCCAGGCCACGCGGGGTGCGCGCCAGCGCGATCAGCAGGTCGCGCCGCAGCCGCCCATCCGGCGAAGCGGTAAACACATGCAGCCCATCGCGGATCTGCAATTCCTTCAGCTCACACAGATAATTGTCGATCGCGGCGAGCGCGTCGTCATCGTCGCCGGCGGCACCCGCATCCTTGTCCAGCCCCTGGCTGCGGGCGAGGTCGATGATATCGCGGCGCAGCCGGTCGAGCCGGCGCGGGTCCATGCCAGCGGCGAGATAATATTCGTCCACCAGCGCTTCGAGCTGCTTGAGCGGCCCGTAGCTTTCCGCACGGGTCAGCGGCGGGGTCAAATGGTCGAGGATGACGGCGCCGATGCGGCGCTTGGCCTGCGTCCCCTCGCCCGGATCATTGACGATGAAGGGATAGAGTTGCGGCACCGGCCCGGCGCAGATTTCGGGGAAGCAATCGGCCGAGAGCGATACCGCCTTGCCCGGCAGCCATTCCAGATTGCCATGCTTGCCGACATGGACCAGCGCCTGCGCACCAAAGTCCTGCGCCAGCCAGACATGGAAAGCGAAATAGGCGTGCGGCGGCGGCAGCGCCGGGTCATGATAGCTGCTCTTGGGATCGATATTATAACCGCGCGCCGGCTGCACCGCGATCGCGACATGGCCGAAGCGATGGACGGCGAGGCGAAAGGCGCCGTCGCGCACGAAGGGATCGGCTTGCGGTGGCCCCCAGCGATCGACCATGGCGTCCCGCGCGCTGTCGGGTAGAGCCGCAAAGGCAGCGCGATAGACATCGAGCGACAGGCTGGCCTCGCCCGGCCGATCCAGCGACGCCAGATCATTGGTGACGCCCCCGGTCATCAGCCGCATCAGCGCGGCGCCGTCGCGCGGAGCGTGGCCGATCGCATAGCCGGCCTCGCCCAGCCGGCACAGGATCGCGGCGGCGCTGGCCGGCGTGTCGAGGCCGACGCCATTGCCGATCCGCCCGTCGCGATTGGGATAATTGGCCAGCACCAGCGCAACCCGGCGCTCGGTCGGCGCAGTGCGGCGCAGTGCCGACCAGTTGCGCGCCAGATCGGCGACGAAGGCGACCCGGTCGGGTGCCACGCGCGGCACGACGATGCCGCACTGGGTGCGTTCATCGAACCGCTCGGCCGCCTTGAAGGCGACGGCGCGGGTGAAGAGGCGGCCGTCCACTTCGGGCAGGGCGACATTCATCGCCAGGTCGCGCGGGCCAAGTCCACGGGCGGACCCGCGCCAGCTGCCTTCCTCGACCCCGGCAAAGGCGGTCTGCAGGATCGGGCAATCGGCCTGTTCCAAGATGCCCGGCACGCGCGGTTCGGACGAAGATGAGGCGGCGAAGCTGGTCGCATTGACGATGATGTCAGGCGCGATGTCGGCCAGCAGCCCGCCAAGCCAGTCGCGCACGAAAGGTTCGCGCAGCGCACGGACATGCACGGCGGCGACGTTGAAGCCGCGCGCGCCAAGCGCCGCGACCATCGCATCGACCGCGCTCAGCGTGCCGGCCACCACCAAAGCGCGATAGAAGATCAGCAGCGCCACCGGCCGCCCCTCGACCCAGGTCGCGCGCAGTTCGGCCACGCCGGGCCGGTCATGGCCGGGCAGGTACAGGCCCGCGTCGGCGATCGGCAGCGGATGATCGGGCTCGCCCGCATCCGCGCCGATCAGCCGGGCGGCGCAGCGCAGGAAGGACAGCGCATTGGCGGTGCCGCCCTGTCGCAGATAGTCGCGCAGCTGCTCGCGCATCACTGCCGGCACAGTGGAGGCAAGGTCCAGCGCCGGATCACTCTCGCGCCCGTCGGCGATCGCGGCGAAGGCGATGCCCCGTTCGCGCGCGACCTGCGCAATCTCGTCCACGCCATAGGGCCAGTAGCTTTTGCCGCCAAGCAGGATGACGCAGACGAAGCGCGCCCTGGCGATCACCTTCTCGACATAGAGGTCGACCGAATAGGGGTGTTTGAGCTGCAGCAGATTGGCCAGCCGCACGCTCGGCGCATCATCGGGCAGGCGCGCGGCAGCGGCGGCGAAACAGGCGAGGTCGCTGTCCGCCACGGTCAGGATGACGATGTCGCCGGGCGGCTGGTCTAGGTCGATCGCCTCCTCGCCGTCGCTGATCGTTCCCGGCGTGGCGGACAGGAGATGCATCAGCCGAGCACGGCCTGGATGTCGGCCTCGATCGCGGCGCGGTCCAGCCCCTTCTGGCCGATCACCACCAACTGGGTGCGACGCGTTTCATCCGCCTGCCAGGGGCGGTCGAAGAAATGCTGGATGCGCGGGCCGACCGCCTGCACCACCAGCCGCATCGGCTTGCCGGCGACCGCGACCATGCCCTTGACGCGCAGCACGTCATGGGTGGCGATCAGCGCGGACAGCGCCTGCACCAGCGTGTCGGGATCGACAACGGCATCGCCGCCGACGACGAAGCTGTCGAAATCATCATGGTCATGATCCTCGCCCTCCGCCTCATGGTGCGAAGGCCGGGCGTCGAGATCATCCTCCGCCGCCGCGACGATGCCCAGCAGCGCACCGATATCGACCGCACCATGCGCGGCGCGGACGATCTTCACGCCGGGCCGCGTCTCGGCATCGACCTGCGCCTCGACCGCGGCCAGCGTGTCGGCATCGACCAGGTCGCTCTTGTTCAGCACCACCATGTCGGCGCAGGCGAGCTGATCCTCGAACAATTCCTCCAGCGGGCTGTCATGGTCCAGATTGGGGTCGGCGGCGCGCGCCGCGGCCAGCGCCGCTTCATCCGTGGCGAAGCGACCGGCGGCGACCGCATCGGCGTCGATCAGCGCGACGACACCGTCCACCGTGGCGCGGGTGCGGATGTCGGGCCACTGGAACGCCTTGACCAGCGGCTTGGGCAGGGCCAGCCCCGACGTCTCGATGATGATATGGTCGGGCGGGATCGGCCGGTCGAGCAATGCGGTCATGGTCGGCAGGAAATCGTCGGCCACGGTGCAGCAGATGCAGCCATTGGCCAGCTCGACGATATCCTCTTCGGGGCAGGCGGCGTCGTTGCAGCCCTTCACCAGCTCGCCGTCGACGCCGACATCGCCAAATTCGTTGATGATGAGGGCCAGGCGGCGCCCCTTCGCATTTTCCAGCAGATGGCGGATCAGCGTGGTCTTGCCCGCGCCCAGGAAGCCGGTGATGACGGTGGTCGGAATCTTGGCAGATGCAGTGTTGGCCATGACAAATACTCGCGCGCCGGAGCAACCGGGGCGGGAGCGAACCGGGCGCGCACGCACGGCCGGCCGGCATCGCGGACGGGCGCTTGTTCGCCCGCAGATGCGTGACCGCGCGGCTCCAGCCGCCAACCTGTCGCTCAGACGGAACACCGTGCCCCGGCCATCCCCTGGACCAAAGCAAGAGCGACCTAAACGCCGGCAGGTCTCCTGGCTTGCGGGTCATAGCGGGAGGAACGGCCTTCCCAGGCCTCGCAGGATTTAGCGTCCGGCCCAGTGGCTGCTGATCCCGCATCGGGGACAGCTTTGTTCATCACGCTCGCCGCTCACAGTTGCAGGGACAGCTGCGGACTTGGATGCCATGGCATCCGCACCGCCTTCCCATTTTAAGCCCCCTTGGGGGCACCGGCGCGATCATGTCGGGACGATGCGAAGCGCCGTCCCTGGGCCGGTTCCTAGTCGCTTTGGGCAGCGGTGACAATCCAGCCATCGGCGATGGCGAGCGGCCAGGGCGCAATGCGCTGGCCGACGCACGGCCCGCCGACGCAGACACCATCGTCGCGCCGAAACAGCGCGCCGTGCCAGCTACAGCGGATATGGCTGCCATCCGGGGTCAGATAATCATCGAGCTGCTGGGCGAGCGGCAGGCCGGCATGGGGGCATTGGTCGACAAAGCCGCTAACCTGGTCACCATCCCGCACGGCAAAGCCATGGAAGCGGCCGGCGCGCATCTGCAGCACGAAATTGCGCGCCTTGCCATCGGCCATCTGGTCGATCGGGCAGAGGCGCACGCCCGCCGGCGTCGCGAACAGGCGCGTGTCACTGTCACTCATATGTCAGCGTCGGGCTGGCGATCGGGGTGCGCGGCGGCAAAGGCGGGGAGCGCGCATGCCGCCGCGTCCACGGCGCACAGCCGCGGAAAGGGCGTCAGGTCGACGCCGAAGCGCCGGGCATTGTAGAGCTGGGGCACGATATGGCAGTCGGCGAAGCTGGGGCTGTCGCCGAAGGCGAAACGGCCGCCATGGCGCGCAACCAGCGTTTCGAGCGCGGCGAAGGCTTCGCCGATCCAACGCGCGATCCAACCCTGCACCTGATCCTCGCTGGCGCCAAAATCCTGCCGCAGCGCCTGCAATATGCGCAGATTGCCGAGAGGATGGATATCGCAGGCGATGATGCCGGCCATGGCGCGGACCATCGCCGCCTCGCCGGGATCGGCGGGCAGCAAGGGCGGCTGCGGCCAGCGTGCCTCGATCCATTCCAGGATCGCGCCGCTCTGCGTCAGCACGGTGTCGCCATCGACCAGTGCGGGCACCAGCCCTTGCGGCGCGATCGCCCGATAGTCGGGTGCCCGCTGCGCGCCGCTCCGCAGATCATGGGTGACCTGCGCATAGTCGACGCCCTTCAGGCTGAGGGCGATCCGCACGCGATAGCTCGCGCTCGATCGCCAATAGCCATGAAGGATGAGGTCGCTCATCGCGCCGGCACGACCGTCGCGCGGCATTCGCCAAAGCCGATCGACACATGGCCGGGGGCCGACGCGGTGGCGCGCAGGGTGACCTCGTCGCCATCCTCCAGGAAGCAGCGCGTCTCGCCAGACGGCAGCTCGATCGGCTCGCGGCCGCCGCTGCTGATCTCCATCAGGCTGCCATAGCCCTCGCGCGTCGGGGCGGAGATGGTGCCGCTGCCCAGCAAGTCGCCGGGCATCAGGTTGCAGCCATTGGACGCATGATGGGTGACGATCTGGCTGACGGTCCAGTACATGTTGCTCGCCGGCCCCTGGCTCAGCCGCATCGGCGGCAGCCCGGCGTCGCGCATCGCCTGAGTCGAGAGATAGACTTCCAGCGTCAGCGCCAGCGCGCCATGGGCCTGGTCATCGGCATCGCTGAGATAAGGCAGCGGCGCGGGATCGCCCTGCGGCCGGGGCGGCTGGGCGATGCGGAACGGCGCCAGCGCCTCGGGCGTCACTACCCAGGACGAAATGGTCGAATGGAAATTCTTGGCCAGGAAGGGTCCCAGCGGCTGATATTCCCATGCCTGGAAATCGCGCGCTGACCAGTCGTTGAGCAGGCAGAAGCCGGCGACATGATCCGCCGCCTGGCCGATCGGGATCGGGCTGCCCAGATCATTGCCGGCGCCGATCCACACGCCCAGTTCCAGCTCATAGTCGAGCCGGGCGGTCGGGCCGACCAGCGGCACATCGGCCTCGGGCGGCTTGCGCTGGCCGCGCGGACGGACCAGCGGATCACCCGACGGGCGGATAGAGGACGCCCGGCCATGATAGCCGATCGGCACATATTTATAATTGGGCAGCAACGGATTGTCGGGCCGGAACTGGCGGCCGATATTGTTGGCGTGATGGATGCCGACATAGAAGTCGCTATAGTCGCCGATCCGCGCCGGCAGGTGCAGCGTGCAGTCGGCGGCCCGGTGCAGCAGCGGCTCGACCGCCGGGCGATGGACCGGGTCCGACAGCAATATGCTGATCCGGCGGCGCAGGGCGACCCGCTCCGCCACCGGCAGCGCCATCAGCGCATTGAGCTGCCCTTCCTGCAGCGGCGCGCAATCGATCAGTCCGGCGCCGACACAGGCGGCCAGGTCCAATATCGCGTCGCCGATCGCGACACCGGCGCGCGGCGCCTCGCCTGCTGGCGCAAACAGCCCATAGGGCAGATTCTGGATCGGAAAATCGCCATGATCCTGCGCGCTCGCAACCCAGCTGGTGCGGGCGGGATCATGGGTTTCGTCGGTGTGCCAATAGCTCATGGGGTCTCGTTCATCGGGGGAAGCTGGGCCTTGCGGAAGCCGGACCAGCAATCATCATAATCGGGTTGCAGCAGCGGGCTTTCCATCGCCCAGCGCGTCGGGCGCAACACCATCCGGCTTTCAAACATGAAAGCCATGGTGTCGGCGATGCGCTGGGGCTGGAGGTCGGCGGCGATCGCCTTGTCATAGCTCGCCCGGTCCGGGCCATGGCCAGCCATGCCATTGTGCAGCGACGCGCCGCCGGGCGCGAAGCCGCCCGCCTTGGCATCATATTCGCCATGGATCAGCCCCATCAGCTCGCTCATCACATTGCGGTGGAACCAGGGCGGCCGGAATGTGTCCTCTGCCACCATCCAGCGCGGCGGGAAGATGACGAAATCGATATTGGCGGTGCCCGGCGTCTCGCTCGGCGACGTCAGCACCGTGAAGATCGACGGATCGGGATGGTCGAAACTGACCGTGTTGATCGTGTTGAAGCGGGTGAGGTCATAGCGCAGCGGCGCCAGATTGCCGTGCCAGGCGACGACATCGAACGGGCTGTGGTCGAGCATGGTTATCCACAGGCGGCCCATATACTTCTGCACCAGCGCATAGGGACGCTCGACATCCTCATAGGCCGCGACCGGCGCCTCGAAATCGCGCGGGTTTGCGAGGCCATTGGCGCCGATCGGCCCTAGATCGGGCAGGCGAAAGGGCGCGCCGTAATTTTCGCAGACATAGCCGCGCGCCGCGCCCTCGGTCAGCTCGACCCGGAAGCGGACGCCACGCGGGATCAGCGCGATCTGCAACGGCGCGACGTCGATCACGCCCAGTTCGGTGACGATGCGCAGTGCGCCCTGCTGCGGCACGATCAGCATCTCGCCATCGGCGCAGACGAAAGCGCGGTCGACCATCGAGGCCGTCGCGGCATAGAGATGCACGGCGCAGCCCTGGCCCGCCGCGACATCGCCATTGCCGGCATAGCTGGTGAGGCCGTCGATAAAATCAACGTCACCCTCAGGCAATGGTAGCGGGTTCCAGCGCAGCCGGTTGGGCGATGGCGGCACTTCGTGAAATGGCGCGCTGCGCAGCAAGGCTGCAGCATCATAAGGCGCGAAGGGCGGATGCGATGCCGCCGGCCGCATGCGATAGAGCCAGCTGCGCCTGTTTTCCGCGCGCGGCGCGGTGAAGGCGGTGCCGGACAATTGCTCGGCATAAAGGCCATAGGGCACGCGCTGGGGCGAATTGCGCCCCACCGGCAGCGCGCCGGCCACCGCCTCGGTCGAAAAATGATTGCCGAAGCCGCTCATCATCCGGGGCGGCGCGTCACTCATCGACGGTGATCACGCCGCGACGAATCTGGTCCAGCTCGATCGATTCATAGAGCGCCTGGAAATTGCCATTGCCAAAGCCTTCATTGCCCTTGCGCTGGATGATCTCGAAGAAAATCGGGCCGAACATCGTCTCGGTAAAGATCTGCAGCAAGATGCCCTCCTCGCCGACATTGCCGTCGATCAGAATGCGGTTGCGCTTCAGACGTTCCAGATCCTCGCCATGGCCCGGCACCCGCTGGTCGACCAGCTCATAATAGGTCTCGATCGTGTCCTGCAGCCGCACCCCGCGCGCGCGCAGCCGCTCGACCGTGTCATAGATGTTGGCGGTGGTCAGCGCGATATGCTGGATGCCCTCGCCATTATAGTCGCGGATGAACTCCTCGATCTGGCTCTTGTCGTCCTGGCTCTCGTTCAGGGGAATGCGGATCGCCTTGTCCGGGGCAATCATCGCCTGGCTGAACAGGCCGGTCGCCTTGCCCTTGATATCGAAATATTTCTGTTCCTCGAAGCCGAAGAGGGTGCGGTAGAATTCGCTCCACACCCGCATCTGGCCGCGCTTCACATTGTGGGTCAGATGGTCGAGCAGGTCGAGGCCGACATTGTTGCGCGCCTCCGCTTCCCGCCAGCCGGGATATTCTGCCCAGTCGGCATAGGGATCGCCGTCATCGGGCATGAAATAGAGATAGGAGCCGCCAATCCCCTGGATCACGGTATCATTCTCGTCCGTCGGCTTGCCGCCATGATCGAGCGCCCAGCGCAGCGCGGCATCGGGATCGGCCACGCGAAACGCCATGGCGCTGGCCGAGGGACCATGTTCGCCACGAAAGGCGGCGACGCGCCCGGCATCGTCGCGGTTGAGCATCAGGTTGATGCGCCCCTGCTTGTAGCGGGTGATGTTCTTGGTCGGGTGCCGATGGGTGGCGGTGAAGCCCAGTTGCTCGAACTGGGCCGCCATCTTCTCGGGCTCGGGTGAGGTGAATTCGACGAACTCGAAGCCGTTGAGGCCCAGCGGGTTGGCGGGATCGTTGGTCATGACGGGTTCCTCAAGCAGAAGGCAGATGCGGCAAAAGGCCAGCGACAAAGGCGGGAATCGTGTCGAGCCGCAGCCCGGCGATGTTGATGCGGCCATTGCCGGCCATGTAGATGCCATGGTCGGCGCGCATCACGGCGACAGCGGCGGACGTGACCGGCAGCATCGCGAACATGCCGCGCTGGCCGGCAATGGCGGCCAGCTGCGGATGGGCCGCCGCCAGCGCGGCGCGCAGCGCATTGATGCGGGTGCGCATCTGGTCCAGCTCGCTTGTCCATTGCGCGCGCATCGCCGGCCGTTCCAGGATGGTGCGGACGATCGCCGCGCCATGATCGGGCGGCATAGACCAGATGCCGCGCGCCAGCGCGACGATGTTGGAGAAGGCGAGCGTGGTCAGCGCGGCATTCGCCCCCTGCACCCACAGCGCGCCGACCCGCTCGCGATAAAGGCCGAAATTCTTGTCGCAGCTATAGGCGACCAGCGCATCGGGCACCGCCGCCAGCATCTGCCGCGTGGCGGCGGCGTCCGTCTCCAGCCCGTCGCCCAGCCCCTGATAGGCGAGGTCGATGAACGGGATAAGGCCGCGCGCCGCGCATAGCTCGGCGATCGCCGCCCATTGCTCCGCGCTGAAATCGACGCCGGTCGGATTATGGCAGCAGCCATGGAGCAGCAGCACGTCGCCGGCCTGCGCGGCGGCCAGATCGACCATCATCGCGTCGAAATCGACCGCGCCGGCGCCATCCAGAAAACGGTGCGAGGCCAGCGTCAGCCCGGCCTCGCGAAAGATCGGCGCATGATTGGGCCAGGTCGGATCGCCGATCCACACGGTAGCGCCGGGGCGGGCGCGGGCGATGAGGTCGGCGCCCAGCCGCAACGCGCCGGTGCCGCCGGGCGTCTGCACCCCGGCGATCCGGTCGGAGCCGGCGAGCGGACCAAAGACGATCGCGGCGAGCAGGTCGACAAAGCCCGTGTCGCCCTCCGGCCCCAGATAGGATTTGCTGCCCTGCTCGGCCAGCAGCACCGCCTCGGCCGCCTTCACCGCGCGCATCACCGGGGTCGCGCCCGCTTCGTCGCGATAGACGCCGACGCCCAGGTCAATCTTGTCGGTGCGCGGATCGGCGCGATACTGCCCGATCAGCCCCAGCAGCGCGTCGGGCGCCTGGCGATCGAGCGCACCGAACAGGGACCGGCCGGGCGCCGGGGCAAGAAGGGTCGTGTCTGTCATAATACCTCAGGAGCGCGGGCACGGGCATAGGCCTGGGTGCCACGGGTGTAGATGATGTCGGTGGCGGCGATCGCGTCGGTCGCGAAATCGGGCTGTCCTGCCAGCTCAGCATAAAGCGGGGCGAAGTCGGTCTCGACCGTCTGGCGCAGCAGATCCTCGAAACTGTCGATGACGAAATAGCTCTGCTGATAATCGTCGATGCGATAGCGGGTGCGCATCAGCCGCCTGAGGTCGAAGCCGAGCCGATGGGGCGAGGGATCGTCGAGCGCGAAGACGGATTCGCCATAGGAGGAGACGATACCCGCGCCATAGAGGCGCAGCCCCTCGGGCCGACGGATGAGGCCGAACTCGACCGTATACCAGTAGAGCCGGGCCAGCCGCTCGATCGCGCCCAGATCGGCGGCGCGCAGGCCGCCCTGGCCATAGGCCTGCATATAGTCGGCGAAGACCGGGTTCGCGAGCAGCGGCACATGACCGAAGACATCGTGGAAGATGTCCGGCTCCTGCAGATAATCGATTTGCTCAGGCGTGCGGATGAAGCGGCCGACGACGAAGCGGCGATTGGCCAGATGCTCGAAGAAGACCCGGTCGGGCACCAGCCCCGGCACGGCCACCACCTGCCAGCCGGTCGCCCGCATCAGCCGATCGGACAGTTCCTCGAAATTGGGGATGCCGGGGCGGTTGATGCGCAATATGTCGAGCCCGGCCATGAATTCGGGCACCACCCGGTCGGGCAGCATGGCGGACTGGCGCGCGAAGAGCCTGTCCCACATCGCATGTTCAGCCGCGCTGTAGCGGTCCCACGCCTGCGGGATCGTCCAGTCGGCCGCAGCGCCGGCGGGCGGTTCAAGCTCCTCTACCATCACGCCAATCTCTCACAGAGTGGGCGTGATTGCCTTTCAATCGGGCAGGATTTACAAGGGATTTTGCGAAACCAATTCACCGATCGGCGATATCATGAACAAATCCGTCAATCTCGATGCCCTCGACCGCCGCATCGTCGCGGAGCTGCAGCGCGACGCCTCGCTCAGCAATGCCGACCTGGCAGATCGGGTCGGCAGCACCGCCCCTTCCTGCTGGCGTCGGATCAGGGCGCTGGAGGAGATGGGCGTGCTCAAGGGCGCGGTGCGGCTCGCCGATGCGGAGAAGCTGGGCCATGCCGTCAACATCTTGTGCAGCGTGCGGATGAAGAGCCACACCAGCGAAAGCGTCGACGCCTTCCACGCCTTTGTCGAGGCCCATCCGCAGATCATGGAATGTTACCTCATGTCGGGCGAATGGGACTATCTGATGCGGGTCGTGGCCTCCGACGTCGCCGATTATGAGCATTTCCTGATGCGCAACCTGCTCAAACACCCCTCGGTCGGCGGCGCCTCCTCCCACTTCGCCCTGTCGGTCACGAAATTCACGACGGTGCTCCCGGTGGGGGAAGCGGGGCGGTAAGGGAGGGTATTCACCATTCTCCCGATTATCTGTGTGCCAAGCGCTTGATCGACAGAATTTGCTTTACCGAAACCAGCCGATCCGATCCTTCCATATGGCCGAAACCATGCCCGATGGAGTCACGATCACAAATCGGCTCCTGACCAATGAACGCAACTTCATAGGAGGCATCGTTCGACGGTGCGTATTCGGGAGTGTCATCCCTGTCAGTTATGTCGAGCCAAATGGAGGCCGGCTTTCCCGAGCCAGTCGATTGAGTATTTTCGTCGAAGCTCGAAAGCTCAAATCCACGCGTCCAAACGCCTTGGTAGCGTCGGGCTTTGCCCATCACATATCGCGTTGAATTGCTGTCTCCATCTACAAAGCACCGCTTTTGCCAAGGGGCCTGTCCCGGCGGGTAGAGAGAAAAGATCATTTCCTTTTCTGATCCGCCTGTCTCCACAGCTTCCCGAACTGCAGGGTCTGCATCACAAGCGCTAAGAAAAGTCAGAAGACCCAGAATATATGCGCGCGCCATAATGATGCTCTCCCCGACAATATGGATTTACAGGTCGTCGTTCGGTTCACAATAGCCTTTGGCTGGGATCATCATTGCCCTTCGTGCCGACACTCGATCGGTCGCTTCACAAACAGCCATCTCGCACCGCTTTCCTACTCGCCCTGTCTCTGTTCTACCCTTGGCGATGCGACAGCGCTTTTTCTCACCAGCCCGCCTTCTCCTTCCGGCGCCTGCGCGGTGCGCAACCGGTGCGTGGATGTGTCGTCGGCGGCGCGCGGCGGGGGCGATCCGAGCGCGGCGCAATAGCCCACCCCCTGTTGGAAGTGACGCGTTTCCTGCGCGCGACCGGTGCGTGGCAGGCGCAAAACCGGCGCAAAAGGCCCCGAAAGCCCGTTTACACTGTGAACTTCGGGAGAGGCGCCTTCTATCGGCCTTGGCGCAAGATCGCCGGTGCCTCCCGCCATGTGCCCGGCGCGATGTCGTCGATCGTCCAGTCGCCGATGCGCCAGCGGACCAGACGCAGGGTCGGCAGGCCGACCGCCGCGGTCATGCGGCGGACCTGCCGATTGCGGCCTTCGCGGATGGTGAGGCGCAGCCAGCAATCGGGCACGCTCTTGCGAAACCGCACCGGCGGGTCGCGCGGCCACAGCGCGGGATCGTCGATCCGCTCGACCTCGGCCGGCAGGGTCATGCCGTCCTTCAACTGCAGGCCGCGCCGCAGCGCCGCCAGCGGCGCATCGTCGGGGTCGCCCTCCACCTGGACCAGATAGGTTTTGGGCATCTTGAAGCGCGGGTCGGCGATGCGCGCCTGCAACCGGCCGTCATCGGTCAGCAGCAACAGCCCCTCGCTGTCGAGGTCGAGCCGGCCGGCGGGATAGACGCCGGGCTGGTCGACATAGTCGGCCAGGGTCGGTCGCGGCGGGCCGGTACGCTCGTCGCTGAACTGGCACAGCACGCCATAGGGCTTGTTGAGGAGGATCAGTCGTCCCATGCGTCATCCTCCTCATCGTCCTCGCCCATATCCTCAAACGCGATGCTGCCCTGATTGTGGAGCAGCACCAGCAGCGCGATCGCCGCATCGTCGTCGGCCAGCGCCGGATCGAGCTCCAGCGCCTCGTCCGCGCACAATTGCTCCGCGAGCACCGCGCTGGCGCCGATACAGTCATGCGACGCGCCATCGACGAACAGCATGATGGCGTCTTCCGCCCGGACGAAGGCGAAGCGGCTGGCCGGATTGCGGCGCAGGGGGGCGCCTTCCGCCACCAGCGCCTGCATGGATGCCGGGTCGATCGCTTCCTCGGGTGCCCAATCGATCTCGGGATATTTGCGGGTGCTGCTATATTCGCCGAACCAGCGGGCAAAGCCGGCGCGATCGCCCAATTGCTCCAGCACCATCGCCTGCAACCGGGCCAGCGCGGCCGGGGCGATCTCGCCGGGATTGGCCTGGCGCGGCAAGGCGGGGTCGGCATAGCGGTCATCCTCGCCCAGCGCTTCGAGCAGCCGGTCGGTCCAGCCCTCGATCAGTTCGCTGCGCGCGGGCGCACGGAAGCCGACCGAATAGGTCATGCAGTCGTCGCCCACCGCGACACCATCATGGGCGATGCCGGGCGGGACATAGAGGATGTCGCCGGGCTCCAGCACCCATTCGTCGGTCGCGTCGAACTGGGCTGGCCC
>Ga0209813_10000177_pt1 | contig 20770 bp, 15 predicted proteins | sample EndMethybrTD3033_FD_187596 | JGI IMG/M metagenome (GOLD analysis project Ga0209813, IMG submission 187596) | Populus endosphere microbial communities from Tennessee, USA - Endosphere MetaG P. TD hybrid TD303-3 (SPAdes) (version 2) | ecosystem: Host-associated > Plants > Roots > Endosphere... | reverse complement strand
TCGCCGACATCGCCAACGGTGCCGCCACATAGCGCGCGACACCGTTGGCGATGTCGGCGATGTTGAGATTGTTCAGCCGCTGCGCCGACGTGGCGTAAGAGCCTTCGAGCGAAACTGTCCAGCCGTCGTTCTGGAACTTGCCCCCCAGGACGCCCTGCCACACATCGCTGCTGCGGTCCTCGAACCGGCCGCCGCCGCGCTGATCGAGATCGAGAACGGTGTAATCGGTGGCGGTTTCCAGCCCTTCCAGCACCTCGACCTTGCTGGCGCCGCCGTTGGTGGCCGCGTTGAAGAAGCCGATGTTCTCCTGCTTGATCGATTCCACCGTGACCTTGCTGTAGAACAGGTCGGCGGTGAAGCTCAGGTTGTCGCTGGCGCGGAAGTCGATCGAGCCGGTCGCGCTGTAACGCTCGCGATCTTCGCCGTAGATCGTGTGGAAGGTCGAATTCAGGATGCGGACGCGGCGGCTGGACGTGATGACGCCGTCGCCATTGAGATCGTCGGGGCCGCTGCCTGCCGCGATGCCTGCTCCTTCGGTCGAGGTCATGTAGCCTGCGGTGAACTCGTGCGTTTCGGGCCGGCGGCGCGCGTACGACCCGCCCAGCGCGATGCCGAGCCGGCCGTCGGCGAAGGTGTCGGCGTAGAAGCCCGAGACGGTGGGCGCCCACTTGCCGGAATTGCTCTCGTACTGCCCTTTCGCAGAGGCCGAGAGAACGCGCTTGCCGATCTCGAGTGCACGCGGCGTGCGGATGTTGACCACGCCGGCCAGGCCGCCGTCGTCGATATCGGCGGTGGGCGACTTGTAGACTTCGAGCGTGCGGACGAATTCGGGCGGGAGGATCGCGAAGTCGAACGAGCGCGACGAGCCGAAGGAGAAGGCGTTGGGCAGCGTCCGCCCGTTCAGCGTACTCAGCGTGAAATTCGCGGGAAGGCCGCGGATGTTGACGGTGCGGCCTTCGCCCCGAGTGCGGTTGATCTGGACGCCGGTGATGCGCTGCACCGATTCGGCGACATTGGTGTCGGGGAACCGGCCGACATCCTCGGCCGAGATGGCGTCGACGATGCTGTCGGACTTGCGCTTCACCTGGAGCGCGTCGGCCAACGAGCCGCGGATACCCTCGACCACGATTTCGCTGCCGCCCGAAGCAGCTTCTCCCGCTGCGGCTTCTCCCGCCGCCGCCTCGTCGTCGGCCGTCGTGGCCTCCTCGGCGAACGCTGGAGAAAGGCCGCCGCCGAGCAGCGCCAGAGTAGCGCTGGCCAGCAAGCTGGCGCGGCGCAGGCGAATGGATTCAAAAGTGTTCATGATGCCCCTGTTGTTCATATGTGGCCGGCGCGAGCGGGCGGTCCGCGACGCGCGCAGGCGCCACGGATCGACCGGCATTGGCGGCGGTATCGGATAGGCGGGCGGGCTTTGATCGCCCGGCCGCGATGGATTCAGTCGCGCCGATCCCTCGGGCCGCCCGGCTGGGCAGCGCCATCGGGACGTGCGTCACGGCTGCGCGGCTCGATCAGCCAGCTGTCGGGATAGGGCGCGGCGCCGGTCCCTTGCCGCACGCGCCGAACCGAGCCGATGGAATCGCGCGGGGTGAACGGGATATCCCGGCGTCCCTGCGCATTGGTGAGCTGCTGGAACAGTGCGGTGCGCAGCGTCGCCTTGCGATCCTGATAGGCCGGATCATCGGTCAGGTTTACCTTCTCGGTGGGATCGTTCGACAAGTCATAAAGCTCGTCCAGGTCGTAGACGCCGTGGTACTGAATGTACTTCAGGCCTTCGCGCGTAATCGCGAACGTCGTCGGCGTGGAGGGGAAGCTCCACTCCCAATAGTATTCATAGACAAAGTCTTGCGCCTTCCAGTCCTGCGGTCGGACCTGGCCGCTGATGAGCGGCAGGACGTTCTGCCCTTCGAACTGGCTCGGCGCGGGCACGTTGGCCAGGGCCAGGAATGTCGGCGCGTAATCCAGGTTTCTAATCCGCGCCGGATTGGTGCGGCCGGCGGGCACGAAGCCTGGACCGTAGACCACCAGCGGCACACGGACCGACGCTTCGTAGGCCGCGCGCTTGTCGATCAACCCGTGATCGCCGATCATGTAGCCGTTGTCGGACGTGAACACGATCAGGGTGTCCTTCTCCAGGCCGTTCTTCTTCAGGTAGTCGAGCACCCGGCCGACGCTTTCGTCCACCGACGAGAGCGTCGCGTAATACTGACGGAGGTAATCCGTCATCTTCTGGTCGCTGTTGTACGGGTATTCGATGCCGTGCCAGGAATTGCGCTGGTTGTAGACCCACAGCGGCTTGCCACGATAGTTTTCCGGCGTGTTGGCGGCGGTATCCGGAAGCGTGAAGTTCACGTTGTCGTATTGATGCGCATGGCGCGCTGCGGGCGTCGCTCCGGAATGAACCGCCTTGTGGCTGAGGTAGAGGAAGAACGGCTTGTTCGGGTCGCGCTCAGTGCTCAGCCAGTCAATCGCATAGTCCGTCAATTCGTCGGTGATATAGCCCTTCTGCGGCACGTCCTTGCCATCGACATCCAGCGTCGTCGAGCCGCCGCGACGCCCCTCGCCGCCGGTCGACGGAAAGTAGCTGCCCTGGCCCTTGAAGCTCACCCACTTGTCGAATCCGGGGCGCGGCTTGTCGGTGGCGGCGCCGATGTGCCACTTGCCGATGAAGGCGGTCTGGTAGCCGGCCTGCTGCAGATAGCTGGGGAAGAAGGTCAGGCCACGCTCGGAATCGCCGCCGGCCGACTTGTCGTTGTTGTCGACGATGCGGTGGTTGCGCGGGGTCTGTCCGGTCAGGATCGTCGTGCGGCTCGGCGAGCAGAGCGAGGAATTGACCACCGCGTTGGGGAAATAGGTGCCGCCGCGGGCCAGCTTGTCGATGTTGGGGGTCTTGAGCAGGCCGGGCTGGAGGAAGCCCATGCCGTCGAAGCGAAGGTCGTCGAGCAGGATGAACACGACGTTCTTCGGCCTGGCTCCACGTGGCGCGGCCGGGGCCGTGCGACTGGCGGCCGTCGCGGCGGCCGCCGTCGTCTGCGTCTGCGCTTGCCCGGCGGGAACGGCCGCCGTGAAAAGCGCGGCGCAAGCGAGCAGGAACGACGGCATGCGCCCTTGGGCGCAGTTCATGTTTTCGAACGGCTTCGCCGGGACGCGATCGTGCTGAAGGAGGCAATCGAACTGACCGAAAGGAAAAGCGGAACGGTGCAAACGCATTGAGGTCTCTCTGAAGCGAGGCCGCATCCCGCCACGAGATGGCGGAACGGCGAGTGATGGTGGGGAGTAGGCCTGGCGTGGTCGCCCTGGCGTGTCGCATGACATAGAGCGCCCGTCGTCGGTCGTGCTCATTTTGTCTACCTAATTGGTCGAGTATGAATTCGTCTAAAAAGTTTTTATGAGACGGACGAAAGATTTTATCAGTGATCGGCCGCGCGCTCAGCTGGTGCGCGCGCGCAATTTTGACGAGGCCGTCTATCGGCGAATGGCCGGATGCCTCGCTGTGAGGCCAGTTCATTATGCTGATGGCCGGGTTGGGGATGACCGGCATATTCCTTGTGGGAGATTCTCGTTGTTCCGCGCGTCGCACAACCGAGCCGGCTGGAAGGATGTCATATCAGCGCCCTGCGCGTCGGGTGAAGAGTATCGCTATGCGTGTTGCGAGTAAGCCGCGCGGCTTATGGTCCGCTTATGCGCAGCGCTCTTACGCAAACGGGCAACTTTCCTGCCCGCTGAGTGCTCGCCAAAGCCGGTGATGGTCGGGAAGAGGGGGCTACAGTGGAGAGGACACCCGCTCGAATTGCTTGTTGCTTTGGGCCGCGTCGAGCGGGTGCGGTCATCGCACTACGAATATCACTGTTGAGCCCTCTCACGTCAGCCTGGAGAGTGTCCTTGCATCACTCCGCTTCAACCACGGCCTAGCGCTCCCGGATCAGCGGCGTGATGGCAAGGATCACCGCCATGGCCAAGTAGCCGCTGACGAACATGTTGAATTGCGGCATCGGCAGGTGAAGATCGGTAAGGATATCGCCATTGGCATAACGGAAGCTGTGTATCAGGCCGATTGCCGAGAGCGCGGCGCCGCCCAGTGCCCAACCGGCTGCCTTTCGGAATTCATGGTCAATGGCGTGTAACGTAATCGCACACAGGATCATCGACGAGTAGAGATAGCCTTCGCCGAGCGCGAAGAGGCCCTCGAGATAGAAGTTCTTGGTCGCAACGACGTTCATTGCGAAATCCGCTGTCATGAAGTCGGTCCCCGCCCGTTCGCCGGCGGCTGCAAGCACGTTCCTGACGACTTGGGTGGCGAAGGCCGCCAGGGCGGGAAGAAGTCCGATGGCCAATGCCTGATAATGCCGCTTTTCGGTGACTTCAAAATTCTGTGCGAACACGACAAGGCCGATCCAGACGATCAGCGCCATGACGGCTTCGACGGGTATCGCGTAATGCGTCATGGAAGCCTGGAGCGGTAATTAGCGGAGAGGTGGGGCAACGCATCCCATACCGTTCCGCGATTTTTGACCCTTCGCGAATATTCTGCACCACGCGCAACATCTGCCCTCTGACAGATAGAAAAGGGGGCTTGTGAGGATGTGGCTTATTTGAAGTTTTGGTCGGGACGAGAGGATGCGAACCTCCGACCCCCACACCCCCAGCCACCATCATTGACACCAATAATTGCACTTATTATCGCGATAAATCAGGTATTTATATAATGGTACTGCTGAATTTCGATCACTAGATATTATGCGCGAATGGTGCATTTGATCTTTCTATGTTCCAATCTGTTCTGCAAATTTGCACCACCAGTGCACCACCGAAACAGGGCCTGTTTCGTCGTCTTGGCCGACTTAGCCGACAGTGAGCCGAGCTAGCCGATGTGGCAACGACGGCAATTTCCGCGCAATGTCCTGGTCAGAAATGTCCGATCCCAATGTCGACGAGCACAATCTCTACGGTTGCATCCATAGGCTCGAACGCCATCCGTTCGTGTGGGGAAATCTCGAAGCAGCTCCCGGTGAACGTCATGTCACCCGACTGAACGTTAGGAGGTGGGAGCCCAAGCAAGTCGATGAAATCCGACTGGGTTGGCGCTCTGCGTTTTTGCATGGCAAAAATTCACATTTGACCAATGTCCATGCATAATTCGCAGGCCTATCTCTTCGCCATCGCCCGATCAGCGGGCGCGCCGCCAAGGAGATACGCCATGAAGACACTCACAATCGGACTCGCCGCCCTGCTGCTTGCGACCACCACTGGCGCATCCGCGCAGACCAAGGCCGAGGACGCGGCTGCCCTGAGAAATTACCGCACCGCCGAGGCAATAGCGCAGCAGAACCTGCGGACATTCGATACACTCGATTACGATGTATTCTCGAACAAGCAGTGGGATCGGCTCAAGGAAAGCCACGCTGCCGATATCGCTGTCCACTGGCCCGACGGCCACGTGACGCGCGGCATCGACAAGCACATCGACGACCTGAAGTACATGTTCACTTATGCGCCCGACACGCGGATCAAGGAACATCCGATAAAGATCGGCCAGGGCGAATGGACGACGGTCGTGGGCGTCATGGAAGGCACCTTCACCAAGCCGATGACGACGTCCGATGGCAAAGTCATCCAACCCACCGGCAAGTCTTTCAGGCTGCCGATGGCGACTGTCGGCCATTGGAACAGCGACGGTACGATGAGCGAGGAGTACCTGTTCTGGGACAACCAGAGCTACATGGCGCAACTCGGCATCGGCGGCTGACGCGGCCGACACACCCGCATATCGAAGCCTTGTCTCGCGGAGACGGAAACATGAACCGCACCCTGATGGTAGCGCTGCACGGCGTGGGCGCATCGGCACGGATTCTCGCCGATGCGCTGGGCCCGCTATCGCCGCTGGCCGAGATCGTCGCACTCGACGGCCCGGAGCCGTTCGATGGCGGCGGTATCGGACGGCAATGGTTCTCCGTCGCGCAAGTGACGGACGCCAACCGCGCGGAGCGGATTGCCGCCGCATTGCCGCCATTGCTCGACAGGCTTGACCGACTGGCGCGCGAACGAGGTCTGGCGCGCGAGGACATCGTGCTGCTGGGTTTCAGCCAAGGGGCGATCCTGACGCTCGCCATGGTGGCCCAGGGGCTTCACCCCGGGCGCGCCGTGGCGATCGCCGGGCGGCTGGCGGTTACGCCCATTCGGGTGCGCGGCCGTGGCTCCGAACTGCTGCTCATCTCCGATCGCATCGATCCGGTAATGCCGGCGGCTTTGACCGTCGCCGCTGCCGCCCGTCTAGCGAAAGCCGGCCATCATATCGAGCATGTGCAAACGGACGGAGTGGGACACGCCATTGCGCCTGCCACCCTTGACGTCGTCGCCGGCTGGCTCGCTGCGACGTCTCCTGACCGAACCGCTTTCGACACCGTCAAAGGACAATCCTCATGAACCAAGTACCAGTCATCACGTTCGCGGAAAGCTGGGCTCCTCGCCTGCTCTCCGTTTTCCGTATAGTTCTCGCCTTGCTTTTTCTGTCTCACGGGTTGGTGAAGCTGTTCGGCTTCCCTGCCGGCGCCCAGCCGGGCCAAGTGCCGATCGCCAGTCTGTTCGGTCTGGCCGCCATCCTCGAAACCGTGGGCGGCGCTTTCGTTCTCGCGGGATTGTTCACGCGTCCGGTCGCGTTCCTGCTGTCCGGCCAGATGGCGGTCGCCTATTTCATGGTGCACGCACCGACGGGATTCTTCCCCGGCCTGAACGGCGGCGAACTGGCGATCCTGTTCTGCTTTGCCTTCCTTTACATCGCGGCCGCCGGCGCCGGCCCCTGGAGCCTTGACGCCAGGCGCGGCGCATGATGCATCGATAGCCGATGCTCGACTGGGACGACCTCAAGACTTTTCTCGCCATTACCCGCCACGGCACCTTGTCGGCAGCGGGGAGGGCGCTGAAGGTCAGCCAGACCACTATGGGCCGCCGGCTCGACCATCTCCATGGCCGGACCGGCGCGACCCTACTGGAACGCACACCCGAGGGTTTCCGCCTGACCCCCACGGGGGCCGCGATCCTCGCCGAGGTCGAGCGGATGGAGGATGCGGCGCTCGCGCTTGAGCGCACGATCACCGGCAACGACAGGCGGCTTCAGGGGCTGGTGCGCGTCACCAGCGTCGATGCGCTGGCCGCGCACGTGCTCACGCCAGGGCTGGCGGCGCTTCAGGCCGAGCACCCCGGCATCGTCGTCGAACTGATCACGGACAACAGATCGCTCAGCCTGGCCCGGCGTGAAGCCGACATAGCCGTTCGCCTCGGGCGCTTCGACGCGCATGAAACCGTGGTTCGCAAGGTCGGCGAGATGGCGTTTTCTGTCTACGCCGCGCCGACCTACCTCGACGCCCACGGCCTGCCCGACTGGTCGGCTGGCGCACAGGGCCACAGGATCGTGCGCGTGCAGGACGATCTTCTCGACACGCCCGATGGCCGCTGGTTCGCTGAACGGACAGCGCAGAGCGAGGACGCGCTGCTGGCGAATAGCCGGGAAGTTCAGCTGCGCGGCGTAGTGGCCGGTCTTGGGATCGGCCATCTGCCTTGCTACATCGCCGCCGGCCACCCCGACCTCGTCAAGCTCGACACCGGCGTACCGCTTACGCGAGAAATCTGGATGGGAGTCCATCGCGACACGCGCCGCGCGCCCCGCATCATGGCCGTGCAAGAGGCGCTCGTCGCCGGGATTGCGCAATGCCGGGCATTGCTGCTTCCTCCATAAGGACGGTTGGCTCGGCGGCGTTCGCCGACTTAGCGGTCGTTCAGCTCACGGGATTGGATTGCTGGTACTGCCATTGGTTCAGCTCATCGAACCGGCATCCCCGATGCAGATCGAGAAGCTGACAATTGCCAGATTCAGTTCTTTAACAAGATCAGTTGCGAAACCTGAAATATCCCATTCGTCTATTTCGCGCCTGAGTGATGTGTGGCGAAAGGGCCTTGCGTACTTCGCACTATCCTGGTCAATGGCTATCCTGACGCCCGCGCAATTGGCTGTAATTGCGCACCGGCCCTTATTGCGACAGGTGGGCGGAGCTCTATCAGGGTTGGTTAGGTCAAAGTCCCATAAGGTATCGGTAACTCTTCCTAGCGGACTCGATTGGTGGCGCCACATATGGCGGTTCCTGTTCGATCGCGAAGTGGCGAACCCCGCAAGCGATCGCTGCAGGAATGACTTGCGGCCAGTCCACCACTCCCGAGCCGACCTCCGGTGTCGTTGCGCGCATGACGGTGTTGGGCGTATGATCTCGGGCGAGATCCTTCACATGCATCAGTCGGAAACGGCCATGATTGGCATTCAGGATTTCGACCGGGTCTCTACCCGCGGCTGCAACCCATCCCGCGTCCATTTCGAAGCTGACGAGGCGCGGGTCGGTGTTCTGAAGAAGGATAGCCAGTCCATCGGTGTCACCGTAGCGGGCGAATTCGGGGTTGTGGTTGTGATAAGCGAATTTCAGGCCATGCCGGCCGAATTCCTGTCCACGCCGGTTCAGGTAATCTGCCGTGCGATGCCAATGGTCGGCGTCGAGGTTGGCGAAAGCCCGAGCCAGCATTCGACTTGGCGGCTCGCTGGCGACTGCTTGCCCGGGTCTCTCCGGGGGCAGGGGGAACAGCGTGCATGTCAGATACTCGGCCCCGACAGTGTGCGCCGCTTCAGCCAGCGCCCCCGGGTCGCTCTGCAAACTCATCCGACCGGCCAGCGGCATGGGCAGCACAAGGACATTGGGACAGTGCAATCCGTTACGTCCCAACGCACGTCGTAACGCGGCCGCAGGATGCGCATCGATGTCCGTTTCCACCTCGCGAAAACCGATCAGAGAGACCGCTGACAACGCACCCTCAAGGTCTTTGGCGTAAAAGTCGCCGAGCATGTAAAGGCTTATCCCAAGCGGCAAGCGGCCCGGGCCGAACAGCCGCCGGCTGGAGGGTTGCCTGCCCAATGCCGCCCCACTTGCGAGCGCCGCCGCCAAACCTGCAGCTATGGCCGTCCGCCGTGACATAGCGCCGGCATTAGACCCGGAAATCTCCGAACTATTCATAGCCTTGCCTCTCCAGTGCGGACGCTCCGCTGTCTTTGATGCGGTCGCGTCTCGTACACGCTCGTCACAGGGCGCGTTTGCCCGGAATGTTGGCAGGAATGGCAACGTTGTCAACACAATCGCCGGGCACCTGCGAATTGACGTGCGCTGCGGGCAGACAAGGATTTGCATCGCAGCTTAAGGGGCAATATTACACTTGAAGCGATCTGCTACTCACGCAACGGAGGCGATTGTCCCCAAGAATGGCATCTACCGAACTTCGTAGGCGACCGACGAGCAAGGATGTCGCACAACTGGCTGGCGTGTCGTTTAAGACCGTCTCCAGGGTAGTAAATCGCGAACCCAGCGTTCAGGCGGAAACGCGCGAAGCCGTTTTGCGGGCAATGGAGGAGCTTGGCTACTCGCCCAATATCGCGGCGAGGCGATTGGCCAGCCGGCGGTCGTTTTTGATCGTGTTGCTCGTATGCGGCGGCCATTCGGATTATTCTGCGGGGCTGCAGGCTGGGGCGCAGCGCCGGTGCAGGGAACTGGGCTATCACCTGATCATAGAAACAGCGGCGCCGGGTGAGGAGGCTCGCACCGTGGAGCAACTCTGCGCCCTGGGAGTCGACGGTGTTCTCGTCACCGCGCCTCTGCCGCGCGATGGCAAGCTGGTGGATTGCCTGAGCGCTGCGGATTTGCGCCATGTTTTGATTTCACCAGCGGGACTTCACCAAGACTCACCGTCGGTGGAGATGGATGATGAACGAGCTGGCATGGAAGTTACCCGCCATCTCGTTGGATTGGGCCACAGGGAGATCGGGTTCCTGGGTATGACCGAAATCCCGGCGTCCGCCTGCCGCCACGCCGGCTATCTCGCGGCATTGGCCGCGGCCGATCTCGTCCCACGGCCCGAACATGACCTGGAAAGCGGGCGAGGCTTCAAGTCCATCATGGAGGTCGCCGAACGACTGCTTGATGCGATGCCGCGCCCCACGGCGATCTTTGCCTGGAACGACGTTTCGGCACTCGCGATCATGATGGTGGCTGCGCGACGGGGCCTGATGATTCCCGGCCAACTTTCGGTGGCCGGGTTCGACGATAGCCCTTCAGCCTCATTTGTCTGGCCTGGCCTTACAACTATCCGCCAGCCATTGGAAAAGATGGCCGAGGCCGGGATCGATATCCTGGTCAGCGGCGAACAAACGGAAACGCCGCCGCATCTTTCGCTTCCCTTCGAGTTGATCGAGAGGGACTCGACGGCTGCACCGGCACCCGTCGATTAGCGCCTGACGCTTCCGACATATTGCAGGCAGAGGCTTAGCTTCCGAAAAGGCGGGCCTCAATCTTGACCGTTCCGCTTAGCTCGACTTGACCTGCTTCGCGTCCAACAGCGATCGCATAACGACCGCCCTCGATCTTCCAACGGCCCGACGTGGTGTCGAAGTCGGCGAGCAGCCGCGGATCGACGTCCAGGCTTACTTTCCGCGAGGCTCGCGCGGGCAGGTCGACACGGGCGAAGCCCAGTAGCCGTCGTTCGGCCGAACCGCCGCGATCGACGAGGTAAAGTTGCGCGACTTCGGCCCCTTGTCTCGCGCCGGTGTTCGTGACCGTAAAGCTCGCGCGGACTCTCTTGCCGCCCGACAGCTTGAGGCCGCCATATCCGAACGACGTGTAGCTGAGGCCATGTCCGAACGCGAAGAGCGGTTTGAGGTCTCTTCTGGCGAACCAGCGGTAACCGACGTCGGCGCCTTCTTCCAGGCGGACGTCGACGCGCTCGACTTCCTTGCCGTAACTGGGGATTTCGGGCCGGGGCAGCTGGGATTCCGAGGCGGGAAAGGTGATCGGCGTCCGGCCCGACGGATTAACCTTGCCGGTCAGGATCTCGGCGATGGCACGGCCGCCTTCCTGACCCGGATACCACGCGGCCAAAAGGCCCTTCACTTGACCCAGCCATGGCATGGCAACGGGATTTCCGGTTTCCAGCACGACGACGGTATTCGGGTTCGCGGCCGCCACCGCAGCAACCAGATCGTCCTGGCCGAGCGGTAAGGACATGTCTGCGGAATCGAAGCCTTCCAGCTCCAGCCGACTGACGAAGACGATGGCGACTTCGGCATCTCTCGCCTGTCGCGCGGCGTCGTTAGCGCTCAACCCCGGGTCGTATATAATCTTGGCGGCCGGCAATGCCTTTCTGAGCTCGTCGAGCGGCGAAGACGGAAGAAACCGCGCGACGCGCAAAGCTTCGAGACCCTGGCCGCCGCCATAAGGAACGGAGAGAGCGAAACCTCCGGGCGGTGTCACCAGAGCGGAGCCACCGCCAGTCAATACACCGACATTGGCCTGGCCGCCGATCACCGCGATCCGCTTTGCGGAGGCTGCCAACGGCAGAACCCCTTCGTTTTTCAACAGGACGATACCCTGGCGCGCGATTTCCAGCGCAGTAGCGGCATTCGCGGCCATGTCGGGTGCGGGCCGCAGTTTCTGATCGTCTATCCCCACCGCACGCATGGAGCGCAGGATGCGCCGGACCATGTCCGAGATGCGCGCGCGCGGCACCCGTCCGGCGTCCACCTCCCGGCGCAACGGATCTCCCAGCCAGACCTCCTTGTCGATCTGCTCGCCAGACTGCTGGTCCAGTCCTTTGACGGCGAAGTCCCAGTTATGAACGGCCCCCCAATCCGACATCACCCAGCCGCGATAGCCCCAGGCATTCTTGAGAGTCCCATTCAGCAGTGCGTCGTTTCCACATCCGGAAGCGCCGTTGATCAGATTGTATGAGCACATTACCGCGCCGGGCTGGCCACGCTCGATTGCGATTTCGAACGCCAGCAGATCGGATTCACGATGTGCGGCGGGATCGATAACCGCGTTCCAGAAGTGGCGGTTCGTTTCGTTGGAATTGAGCGAGAAGTGCTTGATGGTAGAGATCACACCCTGAGACTGCGCCCCCGCCACTGCCTCGCCTCCCATCACGCCAGACAGCCAGGGATCTTCGGAGATATACTCGAAATTGCGGCCACCGCGCGGATCCCGCATCAGATTGATGCCGCCGCCGAGCAGGACGTTGAAACCTTTGGCGCGGGCCTCTCCGGCAACGACTTCGCCAGACCTTCGCGCCAATTCGGGATTGAACGTGGCGCCCAGAGCGATCGAGCCGGGAAGCGCGGTCGCAGTATCTCCGGGCCTCGCGTTGAAAGGGTTGGCCACGCCGAGCGTTGCATCCGTCTCGCGCAGCGACGGAACGCGGAGACGGGGAACTCCGGCAATATATCCAGCGCCGGGCACGACATCGTCGGGCCATTCCCTCGGCGGCCCGACCTTGAGCGCCATGAATCCGTGAAGCAGCTGAAAGCGCTCCACATCGGTCATCTGCTGTTCGACTTCGGCTGCCCATCTATCCGCATCGTCGGGCGGCGGTGCGCTCGCAGCAACAGGAAAGGCATAAGCCGCACAAAGGCCTGCAACCGAGATGAGGGTGCGTCGCATGGTTTCTTTCTCAGCTCTGTGATGGCGCGCCCCGAGGGACTGACGATGACCGGAGCCTTCGAGCTCAATCGCCCTGCTTTGTGGATGTTGGCGGTTGCGGTTTGACAGCTTCGTCCTTCGGCTGTTCGGGCTTTGCCGAGGTGAAGCCGATGCCGAACATTTTCCTGAAGTCACCGGGTTTGTTTGGTTCGACATACCACTCAGCCGGAAAGTCGGCTGCGTGCGTACCGTTCTTGCTGCGCAAACCCGCTCCGGTTCCCAAGCGCGCCGTATAGGGCAGCGCATGGCGACCCTTGTTGTCGCTCAGTTGCTCGTACAACGCGACCCGCAAGCTTTGCTTCAGACTGTCATATGTAGCATCATCGACGAGGTTATGCATCTCATCCGGATCTTTATTGAGATCGTATAGCTCTTCGGTATCCCATATCCCGTGATACTGAATGTACTTCACCCGATCTCGCTCGATAGCGAACGTTGTGGGAGTCTGGGGAAAGTTCCATTCCCAATAGTACTCGTAAACAAAGTCTCGTTTCCAATCGGCAGCCTGAACCTTGCCTTCGGCAAGAGGCAATATGCTCGTCCCCTCCATCTGGGCGGGCCGAGCGACGTGGGCGATGTCGAGGAACGTGGGGGCGAGGTCGAGATTTCGGACTACTGCCGGATTGGTCGCGCCCTTGGGCAACAGGCCAGGCGCATACATTATCATCGGGACACGGACGGAAGGCTCATAGGCGTTGCGTTTGTCGATCAAGCCGTGATCGCCAATAAGAAAACCGTTGTCGCTGTAGAACACGATCATCGTATTCCGATCCAGGCGGTTCGATCTGAGATATTCGAGGATGCGCCCCAGGCTGTCGTCGACCGGACTCAGCGTGCGATAGTATTCTCGCACCATCTCCGTCATCGACTGCCTGTCCGAATGATTCACGAACTCGACACCGTGCCAGCTGTTTCGCTGATTGAGCACCCACCGGGGCTTGCCTCTGTTGTTCTCGGGCGTGTTGGCCATGCTGGCCGGCAGCTTGATATCGAGATCGGCATATTGATTCTTGTAGCGGTCCGGCGGGACCGCGGCCGAGTGTACCGCTTTGTGGCTGAGATAGAGGAAGAACGGCTTGGACGGGTCACGACCTTGCTTCAGCCAGTCGATGGCGTAGTCGGTCAGTTCGTCGGTAATGTAGCCCGAACGTTTGACCGCCCTGCCGTCGATATTGAGCATCTGGCGTTCGCCGGCGGCCAGCCGGGCGGGCGACAGGTTTTCTTCCGGGAAATATGTTCCCTGGCCCCTGAAGCTTACCCAGTGATCGAAGCCCGGTCGGGGGGCGTCGGTGTCATCGCCCATGTGCCACTTGCCGAAGAACGCGGTCTGATAACCGGCGCCTTGGAGATAGCTGGGAAAGAACGTCAGCCCGACTTCGGACGAGTTGTTGTTATCGACGACGCCGTGGTTGCGCGCCGTCTGGCCCGTAAGGATCGTTGCCCGGCTGGGCGAGCACAGCGAAGAGGTGACCACGGCGTTCGGGAAATACACGCCGTTTTTGGCCAGGAAATCTATATTGGGTGTCTTGAGGCCCGGCGTGAGAAACCCCATCGCGTCGAAGCGCAGATCATCGACGAGGACGAAGATAATGTTCTCAGGCTTTGGATTTGCGGAGCGCTGCGCACTGGCGGTCTTCGCCGACGCGGGCAAAGCCGTGGAACAGCAGGCCATGAGCGCAGTGGCGGCCAGCAAAGCGGATAGCCTCATCGATTTTGCTCCATCATCCCCTGGGCGCGCCATTGGACAGGCCGCCGCAATCTCGCCGCGGGCGATCATCAGTGCATCGGCATATCTTGCCAAACCGCCTCGCACCCGCGCCATCGTATTTTCATTGCTTGCCTGACATTCTAAGACAACGTTGTCAACGTGACGGGCGTCTGGCGTCATCGATGCGGGAAGCAATCGTCAGCGGAGGCGCACGATGCCTGCGCGGACGGAGTTTGACAGCGTTGACCGCTCGATTATGCACATGAGGCGCGCGCACGGCCGAACCTCGCCGCGTGGCGATAAACGGAGAGAGATCATGACAGTAGTCCGCACGAATGGCGCTTTCGCGTCCGTCACGGCTCTGTTTTTCGGCTGGGGGTTTATCACCTCGCTTGTCGATCCTTTGGTCGCCGCAGTGAAAAGCATCTTCAGTCTGAGCAACGTCGAGGCGCAACTCAGCGCCTTTGCGTTCTTCATCGCCTATGCCGTCGTCTCGCTGCCTGCCGCCTTCCTGGTAGGACGACTGCGACAAGTGCGCAGCGTCATCGCCGCGCTCGCTCTCATGACGCTGGGCTGCTTGATCATTCTCGCCGGTAGCAACCTCGACAGGTACGAAGGGGTGCTGGCCGGGCTGTTCGTCATTGCCAGCGGCATCACGATCCTTCAGGTCGCGGCGAACCCGCTCGCGGCCGCGCTCGGTGCGCCGGAGCAGAGCCATTTCCGCCTCACGCTCAGCCAAGCGTTCAACTCGTTCGGAACGGTGCTTGGGCCACTGGTTGGGGCCAGCCTTCTGCTAGGCGGCTTGGACGCTGCACCAGGGCGGGCGATGACTGCCGCATCGCGCGAGGCGGCACTTTCATCGATAGACAGCGCGTTCTTGATGATCGTCGCGTTGATCGTGTTGCTCGGCGTTTTCATCTGGGCGATGCGCCACAGGATCGAGGCGGCCGCTCCGCCGGCCGCATCCCCGCTGTCGATTGCGCAGACGGTCCGCGCAGGCCTCGCTTCGCGGTGGGCGTTGCTCGGCGCGGCGGCGCTGTTTCTGTATGTCGGCGCGGAAGTCGCGATCGGTACTCAGATGGCGTTGTTTCTCCACTCACCGGACGTCTGGAATATTCCACTCCAGACCGCAGGCTATTACGTCAGTCTGTACTGGCTCGGCGCGATGGCTGGGCGCTTTGCCGGTTCGGCGTTGATGGTCGTCATCCCGGCTTACCGCCTGCTGGCATGCGCCGCTGCACTGGCGGCGGTTCTGTGCTTCGCCGTGTTCGTCTTCGGCGGCGTGCCGGGCGGTTATGCTGCGCTGGCAGTGGGCTTGTGCAACTCCATCATGTTTCCCCTCATCTTCACGCTTACCCTGGAGCGCTCGACCGCCAGTCAGGAAGCGACCGCCGGCTTCCTGTGCACGGCAATCGTCGGAGGCGCATTCATCCCGCTGCTCGCCGGAGCGATTTCCGATGCAGCCGGCTATCGTCATTCGTTCGTGCTGCCGGCGCTATGCTATGTCGCGCTGTGCGCCTTTGCGCTTCTTGCGGCCCGCGCGGCCATCCGATCGTCGATTGCCGATGAGGCCGCCGCGCCGGCAATGCATTAACGCGCAGGGACGGCGCCGGGCGAGGTTTGATAGTGGGGAGCGGAGCGTTCTGCCACGTTCCATGGCGTTCCGCGATTTTGATGCCTTGCGAAGATTTTTGCACCACTAGTGCAACACCGGGCCTCTGAAGGTTGAAAAATTATTTTTATGTATCTTATTTTACTGAATTTTTGGTCGGGACGAGAGGATTCGAACCTCCGACCCCCACACCCCCAGTGTGATGCGCTACCAGGCTGCGCTACGTCCCGACCGAGGGGGCGCCTATAGGCAGGGTTGCGGCGCATGGCAAGCGCGTCTCTGCGCTTCTTGTCGCATGCGCACGGCGCGTTTGCCTCACCCGTGCTTTGCTGCTAACCGCCCGCCAACTCGATCCGGACAGATGACGTCGTCGTTGCCGGGTCCCAGGGCAGACGCAAAAAAGAAAGCGGCTTTCTCCCGATGAACACCCCGATCCTCGATATCCTTTCCGCCGCCGGCTCCGCTGGCGATAGCCCGCCCGCCTGGTTGCAGTTCCTGCCGCTGGTCGCCATGGGCGTGGTCTTCTGGTTCCTGATCCTGCGTCCGCAGATGCGACAGCAGAAGCAGCAGCGCGACAAGATCGCGGCGATCAAGAAAGGCGATCAGGTCGTCACAGGCGGCGGTCTTGTCGGCAAGGTGATCAAGGTCGACGATACTTATGCCGAGATCGAGCTGTCGCCGAACGTGAAGGTCAAGGCGGTCAAGACGACGATCGCCGATATCGTCGGCCCGGGCGGCACGGCGGCGAACGACTGATCGTCGGCGTGAACAGGACTCCGCGCGTGACGGGGATTTACGTGAACAGGACGGCGGCATCGGTGTCCGATCGGGAGAGCGCTTAGACAATGCTCGATTTTCCCCGCTGGAAGCAGGCGTGGTACTGGTTCGTGACGCTGGCTTGCGTCGCCGCCGCGCTGCCTTCGCTATTCGCCATCGGCAACACCGGCTGGCCCTCTTTTCTGCCGCGCCCCATGATCAACCTCGGTCTCGATCTGGCCGGGGGCAGCCACTTGCTGCTCGAAGGCAATCCCGACCAGGTGCGTCGCCAGCGGCTGGAAAGCATGGAGGAGAGCGTCCGCTCCCGCCTGCGCAACGCGCCTGCGCGCATTCGTATCGGGGATATCTCCACTCGCAACGGCAGCCTCAGCTTCATGCTGGAAGACCCTTCGCAGGTCGACGCCACGCGTGAGCAGATCCTGCCGCTGACCACCGGCGCGGGCCTTACCGGCAAGCGCGACTGGGATATCCGGGTCGAGGACGGCAGCCGCTTCGTGCTGACGCCGACCGAGGCAGGTATCGACCAGGCCGTCAGCGACGCGATGGAGACGGCGACCGAAGTCGTGCGCAAGCGCACCGACGAGCTGGGCACGCGCGAGCCGACGATCATCCGTCAGGGCGAACGTCGCATCGTCGTGCAGGTGCCGGGCCTAGACAATCCGGAGGCGCTGAAGAACCTGCTGGGCCAGACGGCGCAGCTCGAATTCAAGCTCGTGGACACCGCCGCTTCTCCCACCGACATCGCTCAGGGCATTGCGCCTCCGGGCAGCGAGATCGTGCCTTACGCCGATCCGGCCAAGAGCGGCGGCATGCCGGCCATCGCAGTCAAGCGCCTGGGCGGCATCAAGGGCGACCAGTTGACCGACGCCAAGCAGAGCTTCGGCCAGCAGAACAACGAACCGGTCGTGTCGATTACCTTCGACCAGCAGGGCGGGGCCAAGTTCGCCAAGCTGACGACCGAGAACGTCAACAAGCCTTTTGCCATCATTCTCGACGGCAAGGTTCTGTCCGCGCCCAACATCAACGAGCCGATCCTCGGCGGCAGCGCGCAGATTTCCGGCAGCTTCACGGTGGAAAGCGCCAATCAGCTGGCCATCGCGCTGCGATCCGGCGCGTTGCCGGTCGACCTCAAGGTGGTCGAGGAACGCACCGTCGGCCCCGATCTCGGCGCCGATTCGATCAACAAAGGCCTGGTCGCCATGCTGATCGGCACCGTCGCGCTGATGACCTTCATCATCGTCACCTATGGGCGCTTCGGCATCTATGCCTGCGTCGCGTTGGTCATCAACGTGCTGATGATCCTGGGGGTCATGGCGGTGGCCAACACCACGCTCACTCTGCCGGGCATCGCCGGCTTCGTGCTGACCATCGGCGCGGCGGTAGACGCCAACGTGCTTATCAACGAACGCATCCGTGAGGAGCGGGCGAAGGGGCGGCGGGTCGTGCAGGCGGTGGAGCTGGGCTACAAGGAAGCCAGCCGCGCGATCTTCGACGCCAATATCACCAACGTCATCGCGGCGGTCATCATGTTCGTGGTGGGATCCGGGCCGGTGCGCGGCTTCGCGGTCGTGCTGATGATCGGTATCGTCACTTCGGTCTTCACCGCGGTCACGCTGACGCGGATGTGGGTGGCCGGCTGGCTGCGCAAGGCGCGTCCCGCCGACATCACGCTTTGAACGGAAGGCGAGCATGAAACTCCTGAAGCTCATTCCCGACAACACCAACATCCGCTTCCTGCGGTGGCGCGTGCCGTTCTATTCGGTCAGCCTGTTGCTGATGGCGCTGTCGGTCGGCCTGATGTTCACCAAGGGGCTCAACCTGGGGGTCGATTTCATCGGCGGCCAGATGATCCGGGCAACATTTCAGCAGACGCCCGCCGCGCCCGTCGCGGAGCTGCGCGAAACCGTGGGCAAGCTGGGCTATGGCGAGCCGATCATCCAGCAGTTCGGCAAGCCGAACGAGATTTCCATCCGCATGAAGCTGCCCGAAGGGTCCGAGAACGATCCCGGCCTTGCCGATGCGATGGCGCGCAAGATCATCTCGACCATCCAGGCCGAGCACAAGGACGTGCGGATCGACGGGATCGATTCGGTGTCGGGCAAGGTGTCGGGGGAACTGTTCAGCAGCGGCATGCTCGCGCTCGCGCTCGCCTCCGTGGCGGTGGCGGCCTATATCTGGATGCGGTTCGAATGGCAGTTCGGCGTTGGCGCGCTTTTCGCGCTGGTCCACGACGTCACGCTGACGATGGGCATGTTCGCGCTGACCCAGATGGAATTCGACCTCAATATCGTCGCCGCGTTGCTGACGCTGATCGGCTATTCGCTGAACGACAATATCGTCGTCTATGATCGCGTGCGCGAAAACCTGAAGAAATACCGCCGCATGCCGATGCCCGAACTGCTCGACCTTTCGGTCAACGAGACCCTGTCGCGCACCGTCGTCACCTCCCTGTCGCTGCTCATCACGCTGGTGGCGCTGCTGCTGTTCGGGCCGGACGTGATATTCGGCTTCACCGCGGCGATCACGCTGGGCATCTTCGTCGGCACTTACAGCTCGATCTACATGGCCACGCCGATCCTGATCTGGCTGAAGGTTGATTCGGGCAGCTTCGTCCAGCAGGAAAGCGAGATCGACCGGCAGGAACGTCTGGCGCGCGAGCGGAGCTGATCGCGTCGTCCGGGTCAGGCCCGGGACGACGCCAACGCTCGCCAGTGATCGACGAGCTGCGCCGCGTTCGCTTCCCAGCTGAACCCCGCGGCATTGGCGGCGACGTCGTGCTGGCTCGGCGGTGCGGTCAGCAGGTCGCGCACCGCCTGCGCTATCGCGCCGGCCTTCCGTTCCACCACTCGCCCCGCCGAGGGATCGCCGACCACCTCGCGTGCGCCGCCGACATCGGTGATGACCAGCGGGGTGCCGCAGGCAAGCGCCTCGATCCAGGCGTTGGCCAGGCCTTCGCGCTCCGAAGGCAGCACCATCGCATCGGTGGCGGACAGCAAGAGGGCGAGGTCGGCGGGTGCGACGCCGCCGGAGAAATGCACGCGGTCCGATAGGCCGAGGCGAGCCGCAAGCGCTTCCAGCGCCGGGCCTTCCGGTCCCTTACCGGCCAGGACTAGCCGTACGCCCGGCAGGGCGGCCAGAGCCTCTATCACCAGATGCTGGCCCTTGAGCGGGATCAGATTGCCGACCGTTGCCAGCAACGGACCATCGGCGGGAATGCCCAGCTCCGCCCTGGCGGCCACGGCGGCGCGCGCTTCGGCTCTCGGCGACGGGCTGAACAGTGCGTGGTCCAGCCCGGTGTAGTGGACGGCGATCCTGTCTCCGAACATGCCCAGCGCGGTCATATCCTTCGCCAGCGCCCGCGAGACAGACAGCAGTCCGCCGGCCTGGTCGGCGGCGGCCAGCATCTGCCGCAGCGCCGCTGGCCGCGCGCCCCACAGGTGGATGTCGGAGCCGCGCGCCTTGATCGACAGCGGCAGGTCGAGCGCGCTGGCGATCCGCGCGGCCGCCGGCCCATCGGGATAGAAGAACTGCGCATCGATCACGTCGAACGGCTTTTCGCGGTGGAGCCTCAGCGCCAGCGGCAGAACGGCCCTGGCGATCAGCGCGGGATTCCAGCGCCAGCCGGCGCGCGGCAAATGCGTAAAGCGCGGGTAGTGGACCTCGACCCCCCAGTCGTGACCGCGTTCCGGCAGGCTGCGCTCGGCGACCGTGTTGAAAAACCTGTGGAAAGGTTGTGGAGCCATGGGAACCGGGTTTGCCACCACCAGGTCGACATCGCCGCGCGCTGCCGCCTGCGCCTGCCGGGCGACGAACAGACCGAAACCGGGTCGCGCCGGGCTGGGGAACAGCGTGGCGATCGACAGGACCCGCAGGCGATCGGTCAAAGCTTGCGCACCAGCATTTCCGCCACGGCGAGCCACGGCGGCCGCTCGATGACGATCTGGCGCTGGCCGCCGCCGGGCGGCAGGACGGCCACACGATCCGCGTTTTGATCGATCAGGCGGCCGAAGGCGAAACGGCCGCCGGGACGCGGCGCCAGGACGTCCCGGTTCAGCAGGCGGGCAAAGCCTTCGGGCGCGACCTCGCGCAGCCACAACTGGTCGCCGCCGCGCTCGGGGT
>Ga0209813_10000174_pt1 | contig 20909 bp, 21 predicted proteins | sample EndMethybrTD3033_FD_187596 | JGI IMG/M metagenome (GOLD analysis project Ga0209813, IMG submission 187596) | Populus endosphere microbial communities from Tennessee, USA - Endosphere MetaG P. TD hybrid TD303-3 (SPAdes) (version 2) | ecosystem: Host-associated > Plants > Roots > Endosphere... | reverse complement strand
GGTGTCGATCGCGCGGCCTACCAGGGCGCCGCCGACGCCGCCGACGATCAGGCCGGTCGTACCATTGGACTTGCGGCAATAGGTGCGGCCATCGCGACCGCGCCACTCCTTGTAGCGATAATGTTTGCGGGCCTGGGCGCCGTCCGTGGGAACGGCCATCGAAACCGGAATGGCCAGCGACAGGGCGGCCATGGCCATAAGGGCGTTACGCATAATATCTCCTCCGAATTGCGTTGTCAGCCGATTGAACCCCTGCCTATTGACCTGGGTTGCATGAACCTTGGACAACGGCATAAGTTTTTGTTTCCTTGGGAGTTAAATTTGAGGTGAAGCGATGAATGCAGGCGACGGGCAGGATCCGGTTGCGCTGATCCAGGCACTTAATCTGGCGCCGCATCCCGAAGGCGGATGGTATCGCGAGACCTGGCGGGCGCCAGCGGCTGCGGGCCAGAGGGCGGCAGGCACGGCGATCTTGTTCCTGCTGGAGGCGCATCAGCGTTCGCACTGGCATCGGGTCGATGCCGACGAGATGTGGTTCTGGCATGCGGGGGCGCCGATCATCCTGGGCCTCGCTCCGCCGCAGGGATCGTCAATCGACCATCATCTGGGGCCGAATGTTGCCGCGGGCCAGATGCCGCAGCTTCTGGTGCCGGCGCATCACTGGCAGGCTGCGCGGCCAGTTGGCGGATGGGCGCTGGTCAGTTGCGCAGTCACGCCTGGATTTGATTTTGCCGGCTTTACGCTGGCGCCACCCGATTGGTCGCCCGCCTGAAGCGCGCAGATTTCTGCCGTTTTTCAGACTTATCCAAAGTTATCCACAGATTTGTGGTTTGGCCTGTCGTCAAATTGTCGAAATCCGCTTTGTGCGACTCGCAGACCGTGGCAGCATCCTATTATCGGGACAGTCGGCAAGGAGCGATCCAAAGCCGAAAAATCCAAGAGAAATCAAGGATTTTTGTTCTGATGGTTCGATGGGAGCTGCCATGCGCGAGGATGGCAGGGAAGATCGGATCCAAACCTTTCAGGATGATGCCGGGTACGCGCGAAAGTGAACGTCGGGCTTCAAACGGAAGGTAAGCAAAGGTGAACAGACCTCCGGGCTCGTTCTCCCGCGCGAAGATGTGGCAACACATCACATCGCCGGACCGGAAGGCGCAACCCGCAAGGGCATGTGGCCGAAAGGAACCGACGTTAGTGGGGACCGACAGCAATGTCGGCCCCCATTTTGTTTCGGGCGAACGAATTTGCGGTGCCATCCCGATAGCGTTGTGACGCTTGTCACCCTTCCGATCGGCTGGCAGGATCGCCTCGGGCCGATCGAGGAGGCATGCAAATATGGCCGAACCCTTCATTGTCGAACCATGCCAGGCGAAATGGGCGCAATTTGTCGAGAGCGACCGCATCAGCATCGCGCCCGAGCCATTTCTGAGCCCGAACGATCGTATCTTTGCGATTGGTAGCTGTTTTGCGGAGGAAATTCGCAAGGCGTTGGCACAATTGAACATGGCGATGCTGCCTGATTATGCGTCCGTGGCGATCGACCGGAAACATAATCTGGTCGATACGCTGCCAGAGCGCCCCCATCTGAATTATTATAACAGCTTCACCATCCGTCAGGAATTTGAACGGATTGTCGGTGAATGGGAACAGGCGCCCGATGATCATTGGCGCGTTCGACACAAGCGCTGGACAGAGCGCAAGGCATTCCAAGACCCCTATCGGCGACTGGTGTTCGCGCGCACTGCTTCGGACCTGAATGCGACGATCGCCAATCTCAACGCCGTGATGCGGGGAGGGTTTGAACAGGCCAATGTTTTTCTGATGACCTTTGGCATGATCGAGGTCTTCGTCAACAGGCGCAACGGCCGCGTTGTTGGGCAAAAACCGCTCTATGGTGGTGGCGGTGGCGCGGAGGAGAGCGATTTTCTCCAGAGCGGGTTCGAGGATAATCTGTCCAACGTCCGGCGGATTTGCGATATTATCTTGTCTCGCAAGCCCGAAGCCAGGATCATCATGACGGTTTCGCCGGTGGGCCTTGAACGCACCTTTTCGGGCAAGGATATCTATGTCGCGAATATGGAGGGCAAGTCGGTCCTGCGCGCCGTTTTGGGGCAGGTTGAGCGGGAATATTCGCAAGTCCGCTATTTCCCTGCCTATGAACTGGTCATGTCGAACGGCATGGCCGGCTTCAAGGAGGATGGCCGGCACGTCCGCGATGATGTGGTGCAGGCCATCATGCAGGCCTTCGTCCGCGCCCATGTACAAGAGGGGGCAGCGGCTGTCGAAAATCTTGAGAGAAATATCTGAAATGGCAACAATGCTACGGAGGTAAGCATCGCTTTTTCCATGGCCCGTCGGTGCCGGCTGAGGGGATTGAACCCCCGACCTTCGGTTTACAAAACCGCTGCACTACCGCTGTGCTAAGCCGGCGCACCCGACGGGTCGGACGCCCTTACTATCAGATCACGCCGAACGTCCAGCCCTCAGTGCGTGCAATTTCGTCGGACATGGCTGCTGGTGCCCAAAGTGCCGGATTTCCGGTCGTCTCGCGCATCCAGGTTGCGGTCAGCAGGGCGTCGGCCTGATGGTCGGCGATGATCGGGCCGGCATAGGGGGCGGTCGCGAACGCTGGCAGCGCGTCGTTCAGGGCGGCAAGATCGCGCATCTTCGTGCGCCCCCTGGGGCGGCCGGCGGCACGCGCGGCGATGCTGGTGTAGATTTCGACGATCAATGATCCGGTTTCGGGCAGCGGATCAAAGGGCCAGATTGGCACAAAGGGGCGGGTGTGATGGAGCAGGCGCATGCCGGCAAAGCTGGCCTTGGCCACCTGCGCGGCGCCGATTGCGTCATAGATGGTCGAGGGCTTGCCGCCGCCCAAGGCTTTATAATGGGATTCGCAGGCGCGGTTGTGGAGGAAGTCGGCCTTTATGCCATCGGCCTTGCCGAAATAGAAATGGCGGCGATGCGTGCTTTCCAGCAGGCTGGCGGCCCCCAGGTCCGGATCGTCGCAGACCGTATCGACATAGGCCCAGAAAGCGGGGCCATCCGTGGGTGTTGGATCGCCGGGCAGATAGGCGCCGCGCGCCACGAAGGGTGGGGCGAAGCTGAAGTCGAAACCGAACAGGGTCGGTGCCTCGTGCGCCGTTGCGATCAGCCAGTCGGCGACCGCCTGGCGCGACCAGATGCCGCCGGGCGGCTCGACCAGTTCCGGCGCATCCTGACCGATACCGCAGATGGCGACCGCTATCCCCTTGTGCCGCGTGCCCTTGGCGCCCGACCAGTCGATCGCCGCGAAGCGTGCGAAACGCGGCGTCACGCCGCGCCGCGCTCGGCGCGCAGCTTGTTCCAATAGGCGATGCGTTCGGCGATCCTGGCTTCGAACCCACGCTCGGTCGGCGTGTAGAAGGTCTGCGGGCGCATCTCCTCCGGCCAGTAATTGGCGCCGGAAAAACCGCCCTCGGCATCATGGTCATATTGATAATTCTTGCCATAACCAACCTGCTTCATCAGCTTGGTGGGGGCATTGACGATGTTCATCGGCGGCATCAGAGACCCGGTTTCGCGCGCGGTGCGGAAGGCCGTCTTCATCGCCATATAGCCGGCGTTCGACTTGGGCGCGGTAGCGCAATAGATGCAGGCCTGAACGATCGCGAGTTCGCCTTCGGGCGAACCGAGAAATTCATAGGCATCCTTGGCTGCGAGGCACTGAACCACTGCCTGCGGGTCGGCCAGGCCGATATCCTCAGTCGCGAAGCGGACGAGTCGGCGCAGGACGTAGAGGGGTTCTTCGCCAGCGGTCAGCATCCGCGCCATATAATAAAGCGCCGCCTGCGGATCGGAGCCGCGCAGTGATTTGTGCAGCGCGGATATGAGGTTGTAATGGCCCTCGCGATCCTTGTCATAGACCGCTACGCGGCGGTGGAGCAGGGCGGAGAGCGCCGCCGGGTCGAGCGGTGCAGGGATGTCGATCGAATAGAGCGTTTCGACCTGATTGAGCAGGAAGCGGCCGTCGCCGTCCGCGCTGGCCAGCAGGGCCTCGCGGGCGGCAATGTCGAGCGGCAACGGGCGCCCCATCAGCGCTTCGGCCCGGTCCAGCAATTGTTCGAGCGCAGCGGCATCGAGCCGGCGCAGGATCAGCACCTGCGCGCGGGACAGGAGCGCAGCGTTCAGTTCGAAGCTGGGATTTTCCGTTGTCGCGCCGACCAGCGTGACCGTGCCATCCTCGACGAAGGGCAGGAAACTGTCCTGTTGGGCGCGGTTGAAGCGGTGGATTTCATCCACGAACAGCAGGGTCTTCTCGCCGCGCCGACCATGTTCCTTTGCGGCGGCGAAGACCTTCTTGAGGTCGGCGACACCGGAGAAAACGGCGGAGATCGGTTCGAAACGCATGCCGACGGCGTCGGCGAGCAGGCGCGATATCGTCGTCTTGCCCGTGCCTGGCGGCCCCCAGAAGAGGATAGACGACAGGCGGCCAGCCGCCACCATTCGGCCGATCGCCCCGTCAGGCCCGGTCAGATGTTCCTGGCCGACGACATCGGCCAGGACCGCCGGGCGCAATCGATCGGCGAGGGGAGCGTGAACCGAGCCATTTGCAGGGAGGTCGTCGGAAGCGAAAAGATCAGCCATCATTGCCAATATAGGGGCGCTTTGGCGATCAGGGAACCGGGCTGGACCGGATCGTTGCCCCTTGGGCGCGCTGGCGGAGAATGCGCAGATAGGTGTCGACCAGTGCCTGGTTCACCCGATCCCAGCCGAAATGCTCGGCCTGGGCCTCGGCCGCTGCCCCGGCGCTTTCGCGCGCAGCATGGTCGGTACAGTAGATTTGCAGCGCATCGGCGAACTTGCCGATTGCGCCGGGGCGGATCAGGCGCCCCGTTATGCCCTCGCGCACCAGGCTTTCGCTGCCGGTGGCGCGTGCCGCGACGGTCGGTAGGCGGCAGGCCATAGCCTCCAGCGTGACATTGCCAAAGGTTTCCGTGACCGACGGATTGAACAGCATATCCATGCTGGCGACCGCGCGGCCCAGATCGGCCCCGCCTTGGAAGCCGGTGAAGACGGCGTCGGGCAGGCGGTTCTGGAACCATTCACGCGCCGGCCCTTCGCCAACCACCAGTACCCTATGTGGCACCTTGCGCGCGGTCAGTTGATCAATCGTGTCGGAAAAGACGTCCAGCCCCTTTTCCATCACCTGGCGGCCGACAAAGCCGATCACCGGGACATCGTCGGCAAAGCCGAGCGACCGGCGCCAGTCGAGGTCACGTCGCTCCGGATTGAAGATTTCGCGATCAATGCCACGGGTCCAGATGCCCACGTCATAGCTCATCCGCTGTTCGCGCAGCAATTGCGCCATCGATTCCGACGGCGCGACGATGGCGTCGCAACGGCGATAGAAACGGCGCAAAATCCCTTCGATCGCCGGTTCCAGGAAGGCGAGGCCATAATAGCGCGGGTAGGTTTCGAAGCGGGTATGGACAGATGCCACGGCTGGCAGCTTGCGGTCGCGCGCCCAGGTGAGTGCACGGTGGCCGAGCGGATCGGGGCTCGACAGGTGGATCATGTTGGGCGCGAACATTTTCAGGTCGCGTCGGGCAGAGCGCGAAAGGCGGGTCGGGATCCGATATTCCGGGCGGCCGGGCACAGGGATGGATGGCGTGCTGACCAGGTCGCCGGTCGGCGGAAAGGCCGGGGTGTCGGTGGTCGGGGCATAGACGCGCACCGCCGCGCCCTGGCGCAACAGATAGCCGACGAAACGGTTGAGCGCCTGGTTCGCGCCATCGCGCACATAATTATAATTGCCGCTGAACAGCGCGACACGAAGTCCGGTAACATCCATCGCGGCCCCTTAACCCAGACCGGCGAAAAACCCAAGGAACCAGAGCAGATCTCGGGAATTTTGCTGAGGCTGACCGGGAAAGCCGGCCGGCATGATTGCCCCCGAAGGAGAGGATGTCTGCTGATGGCCGAGAGATTCCGTAAGGGAACACGGGTCAGGTGGAATTGGGGGCAGGGTGTCGGCCGGGGACGGATCGCCGAGCGGTTCGAGCGGCATGTGGAGCGGATGATCGCCGGCTCGCTGATCCGTCGTAACGGATCGCCGCGCGATCCCGCCTATCTGGTCCAGACCGACAAGGGTGACATGGTGCTCAAGCTTGGGTCCGAACTGAGCGTCGCCTGATCTAAGGCGGGCGGACGGGGCAAGCAGACCGCAACTGGCCATCGTCATCGCGCTGTAACCATGGCATGGAGCGGCATGACCCAGCCTTTCATGACCATCGATGCGCTGCTGATCGGCATGCCCCGGCCCTTTCGCAATGACGAGCATAGTGCCATTGGCAAGCTGCCGGTCGCTGGCCCGATCCGCATCAACTGGCTGGGGTTCGCGGGCGACGGGGTGGCCGATACCGTTCATCATGGCGGCTGGGACAAGGCGATCCATCTCTATCCGCAGGACCATTATGGCTGGTGGCGCGATCGCAAACCGGATCATCCGCTGCTCGACGCGCCCGGCGCCTTTGGCGAGAATATCGCCAGCCGCGGCATGACCGAAAGCGACATCTGCCTGGGCGACCGGTTCAGTCTGGGCAGTGCGGTGGTGGAGGTGAGCCATGGCCGCCAGCCCTGCTGGAAACTCGACCATCGTTTCGGTGCCCGCGACGTGATGGCGACGATCGTCAAGACCGCGCGCTGCGGCATCTATTTCCGGGTGATCCGCGAAGGCGAGGCGGAGGCTGGCACACAGATGACATTGCTGGAGCGGCCCTTGCCCGACTGGAGCATCGAACGGGTGTTTCGCCTGCTGATCGGCGGCGGCCACAAGGGTGATTCCGATTCGGTGCGTGCGCTGGCCGACATGCCGGTCCTGGCGGAGGCCTGGCGTGAACGGGCGCGCAAGCTGGCGGCCTGATCGGCAGAGTCCGGATCAGGGCACAGATCATTTTGTCTACATGTCAAAGAGCGGGGAAGGCTAGGCCGGCAGAGGCGTTGTAGGACAGCGAAAAATGCGGTTCGGCATCGTCGCGCTGGCGCTCGGCCGACACGACAGTGGATTTCCTACGAAGTTCACAGTGTCGTCGGGCGATTAGGCCTCTGATGCGCCCGTGACGCATCGATAACGCGCCACACACGCGTCCGTGAGGCGACAGTCAGGCAGAAATTCGGGTCACCGCCGCGCGCCATCGACGCGACAGCCGGGCGACACCGAAGCGACTGTATGGAGAGCGAGAGACAGCGTGCGGGGAAGCTTTCCATCATCGGAGTAGATCATGCCTGGCCCGAATAGGAAAGGTCGGCTCTTTATGACCAGAAGCTGACGTTCCGAGTTCCTCCCCAAGCTTGCTTGGGGAGTTCAATGGAGACACGTGTCTCCATTGGACAGCGCGAAGCGCTGACGGAGGGACAATGGCGCGACCTCATCTACTTGCCCCTCCACCGCCTTCGGCGGCCCTCCCTCTCCAAGCAAGCTTGGGAAGGATTTCGGACGTTCCGCAAACCACCCAATATCGCCATCGAAGCAAAAGGTTGCGCGCATAAGAGGAAGCGCTGGCATGCTCAAGGCACCCGCCTTCAGGCTGTCGACAACAACGTAGGAAAAGGAAGAGACCCTCAGGCCTCTTCCGCTTCCAGCTCCTGTTCGACCGGCGGGTGGAGCCGCAGGCGGGTGACGCGGCGGCCGTCGCTGGCCAGGATTTCCAGTTTCCAGCCGCTTTGTTCGTGCGGGATGATCTCGCCCGGTTCGGGGACGCGGCCGGCGAGCACGAAGGCGAGACCGCCCAGCGTGTCGACATCTTCCTCGATCTCGCCCAGACGCGGGTCGATTTCCTCGGCGACGTCGTCCAGTTCGGCGCGGGCGTCGGCATCCCACATGCCGCCTTCCAACGGCACCAGCATCGCTTCGGGCGCGTCGTCATGCTCGTCCTCGACCTCGCCGACGATTTCCTCGACCAGATCCTCGAAGGTCAGCAGCCCTTCGGTGCCCGAATATTCGTCGAGCACGATGGCCAGATGGGTGCGCTTGGCGCGCATTTCGGCGAGCAGGTCGAGCGCGCCCATGCTTTCGGGCACATAGAGCGGCTGGCGGATCAGCGGCGCCAGCGTGTCGGGCACGGGCGCCTTGCCGGCGAGGATCGCGAAGGCATCGCGGATATGGACCATGCCGACGATCGTATCGAGCGTCTCGCGATAGACCGGGATGCGGCTGTGGCCGGCCTCGGCGAACAGTTCGGCCAGTTCGGCAAAGCTCGCCTTTTCCTCGATCGCGACGATGTCGGCGCGGGGCAGGGCGACGTCATCGACCGTATGTTCGGAAAAATGCAGCAGGTTGCGGACCATCTGCCGCTCGATCGCGGACAGATCGCCCTTGGCAGGCGGGGCTGCGCCCTCTTCCTGCTCTTCCTCATCATATTCGTCGAGGGCCTCTTCCAGTTCCTTGCGGAGGCTGGGGGCTTCATTCTCGCCGAACAGGAGCGACTTCAGGCCGCTCCATAAACCGCCCTCGTTACTACTGTCCGCTTCCTTGGAACCGGCGCTATCCTTCGGGCTGCCTTCAGCCATCTTACTTCCTATTCCCCTGTTTCAGAACATTGTCGAAGCCGGTGATAGACCGGATCCGAATAAGCATGATCAACCATTGTCCCGATCCCCATAGGGATCGGCCAGACCAAGGCTGAGGAGCGCGCGGATTTCCAGCGCTTCCATCGCCTCGGCTTCATTGTCGTCCATATGGTCATATCCAAGCAAATGAAAAGTCCCGTGGACGATCAGATGCGTGGCATGGTCGGCGACCGATATGCCCTTTTCCGCGGCTTCGGCGGCACAGACCCCCTCGGCCAGCACGATATCGCCCAGCAGAACCTCGCCATCGTCGGTGTTCGCCGTCACTTCCAGCAGGTCTTCCTGCACCATCGGGAAGGACAGGACGTTGGTCGGTTTGTCCTTCTCGCGATAGGCGCGGTTGAGCTGATGCACTTCGGCGTCGTCGGTCAGCTTGACCGCGACCTCATAGAGGGTGGAGTCGGTCGCGAAGGCGGCATAGGGACTGTGCGCAATGGCGGCCGACACCGCCTGTTGCGCGAGAAATTCCCAGTCCGTGCCGGGCCAGCCTTCTTCATGAAGGACAGCGACTTCGATCATAATGTTGAGATCCGTTGTGAAGATTTAGGCATCCGGCCCCTCATAGGCCTGGACGATGCGGCCGACCACCGGATGGCGCACGACGTCGCCAATGCCGAAGGGGATCATGGCGATGCCCTCGACCCCGTCCAGCCGCGCGACCGCGTCGGCCAGGCCGGAAATGCCCGGCTGCGGCAGGTCGACCTGCTTGGGATCGCCGCAGATGACCATGCGGCTGCCTTCGCCGAAGCGGGTCAGGAACATCTTCATCTGGGCGATGGTGGTGTTCTGCGCCTCGTCCAGCACGATGAAGGCATTGGCGAGCGTCCGGCCGCGCATGAAGGCGAGCGGCGCGATCTCGATCTCGCCGCTGGCGATCCGCCGTTCGACCTGTTCGGCCGGCAGCGTGTCGTGCAGCGCATCGTAGATCGGCCGCAGATAGGGATCGACCTTTTCCTTCATGTCGCCCGGCAGGAAGCCGAGCTTCTCGCCCGCCTCGACGGCGGGGCGCGAGAGGATCAGGCGGTCGACGCTGCCGGTGATGAGCTGGCTCACCGCCTGCGCGACCGCCAGATAGGTCTTGCCGGTGCCTGCGGGCCCAAGCGCGAAGATGATGTCGTTCCGGGTCAGCGCCTCCATATAGGCGACCTGTGTGGCGGAACGGGGGACGATCGTCTTCTTGCGGGTGCGGATCATCACCTTGGGCGGTTCGGCGACGTCATGGCGGATGATGCCATCCAGCGTCGGTTCGGCCGACATGGCGATCACGGCTTCCACCGCGCCATTGTCGATTTCCTGCCCGGCGACGATGCGGTTGTAGAGGCCGGTCATCACGTCACGGGCGCGGGCGGCGGCTTCGGCCTCGCCCTCGATCTGCAGCTTGTTGCCGCGCGCGGCGATGTAGACGCCGAGCCTGTTCTCGATCGCGACCAGATTCTGGTCATATTGGCCGAACAGCGCACCCAGAAGATGCGGCTTCTCGAACGTCACTTCCAGGCGCGCGCGCTCGGCAATGTCGGTGCGGGGATGGTGCGGTTTCTTGCCCATTCAAAAGCCTCCCTGGCTCGTCATGCATCTCGTAAGGACCGGCAGGCGCCGTGGGTCGGGGAGATGGCTTCCCGGCTGTGCGGGAATGACGAGGCTTTGGTTCAAGCGGCTTTCCTCCTGCTGATTTCGCCGGCCAGGCTGTTCGGGCCGGCGCTGATGATATCGACATCGACCATGTCGCCAATGCCATATTCGGGCGCGGTGACATGGACGGATTGCAGCCAGGGCGTCTTGCCGATCAGCTGGCCGGGATAGCGGCCCTTGCGTTCGAGCAGGATGCTGGTGGTGCGGCCCACCGTGGCGCTGTTGAAATCGACCTGATGGCGGTTGATCGCGGCCTGCAGCCGGGCCAGCCGTTCGTCCATCACCGCCGCCGGAATCTGATGATCCATGTCCGCCGCCGGGGTGCCGGGGCGGGGGCTGTATTTGAAGGAATAGCATTGCGCATAGCGCACTTGCTCGACGATCTTCAGAGTGTCCTCGAACTCCGCGTCGGTTTCACCGGGGAAGCCGACGATGAAATCGCCCGACAGGGCGATGTCCGGTCGGGCCTCGCGCACGCGTTCGATGATGCGCAGATAGCTGTCGACCGTGTGGCTGCGGTTCATGGCCTTCAAAATGCGGTCATTGCCCGACTGCACCGGCAGGTGGAGGAAGGGCATCAGCTTGGGCTCGTCGCCATGGGCGGCAATCAGGCCGTCGCTCATGTCATTGGGGTGGCTGGTGGTGTAGCGGATACGCTCCAGCGCGCCCAGCTTCGCCAGCTCGCGGGCCAGGCCATCCATGCCCTGCATCCGACCCCGATCATCTTCGCCGGTCCAGGCATTGACGTTCTGACCCAGCAGGGTGATCTCGCGCACGCCGCCATCGACCAGTGCCCTGGCCTCGTCCAGGATCGCGGACCAGCTGCGGCTGATCTCCGCGCCGCGGGTATAGGGCACAACGCAATAGGTGCAGAATTTGTCGCAGCCTTCCATGATTGTCAGGAAGGCGGTCGGCCGGGCCTGCTTGGTGCGGCCGGGCAGGGCGGCGAACTTGGAATTGGCCGGCATGTCGGTGTCGACCGCCTCCTCGCCGCGCTGCGCCTTGCCAATGAGGTCGGGCAGGCGGTGATAGGCCTGCGGGCCGACGACGATGTCGACATTGCGGGCGCGGCGCTGGATTTCTCCGCCTTCGGCCTGGGCAACGCAGCCGGCGACGGCGATCATCGGGCGCGTACCATCCTCGCGGGTCAGGCGGCCAATGTCGGAATAGACCTTGTCCACCGCCTTTTCGCGGATGTGGCAGGTGTTGAGGATGACGAGGTCGGCTTCGGCGCCATCGGCAGCAGCGGTCATGCCGCGCTCGCCCAGCATTTCGGCCATGCGCTCGCCATCATAGACGTTCATCTGGCAGCCGAAGGATTTGACCTGGAAGGTGGCCGGGCCCTTGCCGGCTTTATGTTCGGGGGCGTCGTTACGATTCATGCCGTCCAGCTATACAGGCGCTTGGCCCGAAGAGGAAGGTGGCAGCTGCGCGGCAATGCTTGCGGCGATCCGCTGGTGCGCGGTGGCGGCCAATATCTTGCGATCGGCGCAACTGGCCGGGTCGAACGGCTCCAGGAAACGGATGGTGACGGGCAGGCGGCCCTTGCGCTCCAGCAGCCGTTTGGCGTTGGCGCCGGCCGGCTCGTCACCATGCCAGGCGATCTCGGCGGTGGCGGCGCCATAATCGATATGGACCGGCTGGATCATCACCGCGCGCGGCGGCGGCATTAGCACGGCGAGCAGCGAGGGCTTGAAGGGCAGCAGGCCACCGCCGTCGCTGGTCGTGCCTTCCGGAAAAAGCGCGACCGGCTGGTGGCCGGCGAGCGCGGCACGCAGCGCATCGAGCTGGCCCGACAGGCTGCCGCGCTTCTCGCGCGAGACGAACAACGTGTTGTTCTGGGCCGCGAGCCAGCCGATCACCGGCCAGCTGGCAATGCCGTCATGCGCGACGAAAGCGGCTCCGGTGGCGTCAGCCAGGGCAAGGATATCGACCCAGCTGACATGATTGGCGACCAGGAACATGTCGCTGTCGACCGGGCGACCTTCCACCCGGACGCGCGCGCCGACCGAGCGGGCCGCCATCCCCAGGAAGCGGCGCGGCCAGGGAGATGGACGGCGAAACAGGCGCCACAAGAGGTGCGGGGGCAGGCAGAGCAGCAGGCTGCCCAGCAGGGCGCCGATGCGGCCTGCCCGACGCAGTGGCGCCAAGGCGTCAGTCCTTGCGGTCGAGGGCGACGCCGTACAGTTCCATGCGGTGGTCGACCAGGCGGAAGCCGAGCTTTTCGGCGATCTGCTTCTGCAGCAGTTCCAGTTCGGGATCGACGAATTCGATGACGTTGCCGGTTTCGACGTCGATCAGATGGTCATGATGCGATTCCGGGGCCGCTTCGTAGCGGGCACGGCCGTCGCCAAAATCGTGGCGCTCCAGAATGCCGGCTTCCTCGAACAGGCGCACGGTGCGGTAGACGGTGGCGATCGAGATGCCCGGATCGATGGTGGACGCGCGCTTGTGCAGTTCCTCGACATCGGGGTGATCGGTCGCGTCGCTCAGCACCTGGGCGATGACCCGGCGCTGTTCGGTGATGCGCAGGCCCTTTTCGTGGCAAAGGGCTTCGACGTCGATCTTGCGGTTCATGCGGGGGGCTGGCTCGCTTCAAAAATGGAAAAGTCGGACATTGCCTAGCCGCTTTTGTTCCAACGGAAAAGGGGCGCATCGTCGATGCGCCCCTTTCGCAATAGGTAAATACCGAAGTTGTGGGGCTTATTTGCCGCCACGGGTCCGGCGGCGCTTGGTGCCGAGGCCGATCTTCTTGGCCAGCGAGCGGCGCTGTTCGGCATAATTGGGGGCGACCATCGGGTAATCGGCCGGCAGGCCCCACTTGGCGCGATAATCTTCGGGGGTCATCTGATAATGGGTCATCAGGTGACGCTTGAGCATCTTCAGCTTCTTACCGTCTTCCAGACAGATGATGTAATCCGGCTTGATCGATGCGCGCACCGAAACAGCCGGTTCCGGCTTGACTTCGGGGGCGGGCGCCGGGGTCGAAAGACCGGTCAGCGCGGCATGAACATTCTGGATCAGGGTTGCGACGTCGGAAACAGCAACACTGTTGTTCGAAACGTGCGCAGCGACAATGTCGGAGGTCAGAGTGACGAGCAGTTCGCTCTGTGCCGATTCGTTTTCCATTTTTCTTGTTTCCTGCAAAGGCTTCTATTGTGCGACCCGCCTGAGGAAATGGATTCAGAGCGGTATATCTTGGCTAGACCCTGTGGCCTGCCTTCGCAAGAGAAGATTGCCTTAAACAAGCATGTCTATGCGAAAGCTCAATGCATCATGAAGCTTTCCGTCATTGCCGCGATAGTAACCGGGGCGACGATGTACATATTCGAAACCAATAGTCTCATAAAGTTTGACCGCCATGTTCGATGCGCGAACTTCCAGGTTCATCGACGTGATGCCACGGCGACGCGCCAGCGTCAGGCTGTGGCCCAGCAGGGACCGGCCAATGCCACGGCCACGCCATAGCGGATCGACCGCCAGCAGCAGTAGTTCGCATTCGTCCAGCACCGAACGGACCAGGGCGAAGCCGAGCGGGGCCGCATCGACATGGGCGATGGTCAGCCAGGTGCCGGGCATGGTCATGACGCCCGACAATTGGGGCAGGGTCCAGGCCTCGCCGAACAGCGGGTCGAAGGCGCGGGTCATCACTTCCATGGCGTCGGCGAGCGCATTGCGCTCGCCCTCATCATAGGTGTCGAGCGTCAGGCCGGCGGGGATCATGAAGCGGCGCGCTCCGCGATCGTCTTGGCGTCGGCCTCGCGGCCATAGAGCGGGGAGGGGGCAAACGGCGGCAGCTCTGCAATCAGGCTGTAGCGCGCAGCTTCGGGATAAAGGGCTATCGCGGTGCCGTCGCCGCGTGCGGTGACCAGCGCCTCGGCCCCGGTGCCGTAAAATTGCGTCATGTCCAGTTGGGTCGCGAGCGTGGCGATCGGCGTGGAGGCGGGCTGGGTCGTGGCGGTGCGGCCATCGGCCTCGAACAATTGCCAGAAGAGTTCGCCATGGCCGCCGGTGATGGTGACGGCGATCGGACCTTCCTGATGGTCGGCGGCCGCCATCGCGGCGATCAGGCAAAAGGCGCTATAGCCATGGAGCGGCACCGACCAGGCGAGCGCCAAGGCGCGGGCGGCGGCGATGCCGATGCGCACGCCGGTAAAGCTGCCCGGCCCGACATCGACCGCGATCGCATCGGCGCGCCCGCCATCGGGCAGCGCGGCGATCGCGGGCAGCAGCGCTTCGGCATGGCCGCGGCCGACGATTTCATGAAAATGGCCGATTGGCTGGCCGTCTTCCAGCAGCGCAACGGACAGCGCCTGCGTGGCGGTGTCGATGACCAATATGCGCAAATTCACTCCCCCGAAGCCGCGGTGCCGATATGGATATGGCTGCGGTTAATCGATCCGGCGCGATTTGCCAAATCCGGTCATCGCAGCGTCAGACCGCGCGGACTTCCGTCACTTCCGGCACATAATGTTTGAGCAACTGCTCGATGCCGTTCTTGAGCGTGGCGGAGGAGGAGGGGCAGCCGGCACAGGCGCCCTGCATGCGCAGATAGACGGTGCCCTTGTCGAAGCCGCGATAGATGATGTCGCCGCCGTCATTGGCTACGGCCGGGCGCACGCGGGTTTCGATCAGATCCTTGATCTGGTCGACGATCTCGGCATCTTCTGGATCGTCGGTAAAAGCCTCTTCCTCGGCCGGGACGCTGAAGCCCGCAGCGGTGCCGGCGGCGAACAGCGGCATGTTGGCCGAGAAATGGTCAAGCAGGATCGAGAGGATTTCCGGCTTCACGTCGCTCCACTCGGCGCCCGGCGCGATCGTCACCGAAATGAAGTCGGCGCCGAAGAAGACACCGGTCACGTCACCCAGGCCGAACAGCGCATCAGCCAGCGGCGATGCTTCGGCCTCTTCGGGGCTGGCGAAGTCGCGGGTGCCCGCGGCGCCCATGACGGCCTGGCCGGGGAGGAATTTGACGGTCGCCGGATTGGGCGTGAGTTCGGTCTCGATCAGCATGGCCGCTATGTGGCGACGTGCGCGCGCGAGATCAAGCGGTCAAACGGAACTTCGGCGGCGTCGGGCCATTTCCTTTGGTGAAGCCCCAGATAAGGAGATGGAAAGATGAGCGACGACAAGGATATTCGCGAACGTTTCTGGACGGATCTGTCGAGCAGCCCGTTCCTGATGGTGGGGTTGCAGGGTGCCCATGCGCACAGCGTACCGATGACCGCGCAACTGGACAAGGATGCCGATCATTGCTTCTGGTTCTACACCAGTCGCGACAATCGGCTGGCGCCCGGCGGCCCGGCGATGGCGCAGTTCGCGGCGAAGGACCATTATCTGTTCGCCTGCATCAACGGCACGCTGGTGCCGGAGACCGACGAGGCGGTGATCGACCGCTACTGGTCGAAGCAGGTCGAGGCCTGGTATCCGGGCGGGCGGCAGGATACCAACCTGCTGATGCTGCGCTTTGACCTTGGTACGGCGGAGATCTGGCGCGCCGATCTGTCGATCGGCGGGGTGTTCAAGATGATGTTCGGCGGAGATGTCCGGGCGGAGTTGCGCGACAAGCATGCCGAGGTCAACCTCTAAAGGGCTGGCATGATGTTGGGCGGCCGCGGGCGAAATCCCGTGGCCGCTTGCTTTTCGGCGGCATTTGCCCCATATGTGCGGCAGCGCAGCATGGCCCTTGGGGCCCGATAGCGATTGGCAGCGTGATCGTTCCCGGCTCTGACAGGCCCTGGGAACCGGCCAATGACAGTCTGCGCCAAGCTTGAGGCTTCCCTATTCACGCGGGTCGTTTCCTAACCCGCCTTGCGCCCTTGCTGCGTCCGCAGACAGGTTGGCGCCCGGCCGACTTGTGAGTTTCTCATGCATTTCAATGAACTTGGTCTTTCCGAGCCGATCATCAAGGCGCTTACCGCCAAGAAATATGCCGAGCCGACGCCGATCCAGCAAAAGGCCATTCCGGTCCTGCTGGAAGGCCGCGACCTGTGCGGCATCGCCCAGACCGGCACCGGCAAGACCGCAGCCTTCGCGCTGCCCAGCCTCGACTATTTCGCGCGCAATCCCAAGCCGACGCCGATCAAGGGCTGTCGCATGCTGGTGCTGTCGCCGACCCGCGAGCTGGCCGCCCAGATCGCCCAGAGCTTCCGCGACTATGGCCGTTTCCTGCGTCTGTCGGTGGAAACCGTGTTCGGCGGCGTGCCGGTCAATAAGCAGATCCGTGCCCTGTCGGCCGGCGTCGACATCGTCGTCGCCACCCCCGGCCGCTTGCTCGACCTGATCGACCAGCGCGCCTTCACCATCAAGGATACGGAAATCTTCGTCCTCGACGAGGCCGATCAGATGATGGACATGGGCTTCATCCACCCCCTGAAGCGTATTGCCAAGCTGTTGCCGCGCGATCGCCAGAACCTGTTCTTCTCGGCCACGATGCCCAAGGAGATCGAGGCGCTGGCCGGCCAGTTCCTCAATGATCCGGTCAAGGTCAGCGTCGCGCCGCAGTCGACCACGGCCGAGCGCGTCCGCCAGCAGCTGACCTTCGTCAACCAGGCAGAAAAGCAGGCACTGCTGCATATCGTGCTGAAGACCGAGGAGATCGACCGCGCGCTGATCTTCACCCGCACCAAGCATGGCGCCGACCGCGTCGTGCGTTTCCTGGAGGGCGCGGGCATCCAGGCCTTCGCGATCCATGGCAACAAGAGCCAGGCGCAGCGCACCACCGCGCTGCAGGCGTTCCGCCACGGCCATTGCAAGCTGCTGGTCGCGACCGACATCGCCGCGCGCGGCATCGACGTGTCGGGCGTGTCCCACGTCATCAACTTCGAAATCCCGAACGTGCCGGAACAATATGTCCACCGGATCGGGCGCACGGCGCGTGCCGGCGCGGACGGCATCGCCATCAGCTTCGTGGCGGATGATGAACGGCCTTATCTGAAGGCGATCGAGCGGGCGACCAAGGTGAAGCCCGAGATCGTGCCCCTGCCGGAGAATTTCCTGGAGGCCGTGCGCAACCTTCCCAAGCCCGCTCCGCAGCGCAAGGGGCCGAGCCAGAGCCCTGCCCAGCAGGCCAAGCGCGCCGAAGGCCAGCGTCGTTATCAGGATGGACAGAAGGCCCAGCGCGGCGCGCCCGACAAGGCTCGCCGGGGTGAAGGGGCCCATCGTGGCGAGGGTGCGCATCGTGGCGAAGGCGATGGTGCCGGCGCCAAGAAGAATTTCCGTCGTCGTCGTGGTGGCGGCGGTGGCGCCGTCGGCACGCACAAGGGCGCGGTCCAGCGCACCGGCGCACCGCGCGGCTAATAGCTGAGGCGTTCCGGGCGCTCCCCATGGGGCGTCCGGGACGAACCGGTCTGGCGCACGCCATTTTGCTTCCGCGCCATATCTTCATTGTCGCATCGCGTGGGGCGCAAGAGCGGTTCCCCCTTCTGTGCGCGATGCTCCGAAGCCTCGGCGTGACCATCTTTGTCAGTGGTCATTCAGGAAAATGCCGTTAGGCTCCCATGCCTATGCGTTTGACCTCTCGCCGTTCGGCCGCTTCGCTCACCATTCTTGCCCTGCTTCTGTCGGGCTCTCCCCTGCCGCTGGCGGCCAGAACCGATCCTTCGGTTGCCGGAGCAAAGGCTGCGCCGGGCGGTAGCCAGGCGGATATCCGCCCCTGGCTCTACGAAAATAGCGATGTGCCGATCGACACGGCGTGGCGGTTCGGTACGCTGTCCAACGGGCTGCGCTATGCCATCCGCCGCAACGGTGTGCCGCCGGGGCAGGTGTCGATCCGCCTGCGTATCGATGCCGGATCGCTGATGGAGCGTCCCGATGAACAGGGCTATGCCCATTTCATGGAACATCTGTCCATGCGCGGGTCGCGCCATGTGCCCGATGGCGAATCGAAGCGCATCTGGCAGCGGCTGGGCGTAACCTTCGGCAGCGACAGCAATGCCGCGACCACGCCGACCGGCACCACCTATGCGCTCGACCTGCCCCAGGCCAATCAGACGAGCCTTGGCGAAAGCCTGAAGATCCTGGCCGGCATGATGACCGACCCCAATATCGTCGACAGCGCGGTCGATGCCGAACGCGCGGTGGTGCTGGCCGAACGGCGCGAGAGCGACGGGCCGCAGATGCGCATTTCCGACGCAAGTCGCCAGCATTTCTTCGCCGGCCAGCCCTTGGCCGACCATGCGCCGATCGGGACGGTCGCGACGCTCAACGCGGTGACCGCGGCCAAGGCCGAAGCCTTCCACCAGCGCTGGTATCGCCCGGAAAACACGGTGATCGCGATTGCCGGCGATATCGACCCGGCGCTGGCCGAACAGTTGCTCAAGGATAATTTTGCCAGCTGGCAGGATAGCGGCAAGGGCGCCGAGCAGCCCGATTTCGGCGAGCCGGATGCCAAAGCGCCGGCCACCCGCGTCGTGGTTGAGCCGGGCTCGCCGACGGGTCTCACCATGGCCTGGCTGCGTCCCTGGAAGCCGCATGCCGACACGATCGTCTATAATCAGGACAAGCTGACCGACATGCTGGCGCTGCAGATTGTCAGCCGGCGGCTGGAGCAGGCGGCACGGGCTGGGGGCAGCTTCCTGGCGGCGGGTGTCGATCAGCAGGATATCAGCCGGTCGGCCGACGGCACCTTCATCACTATCACGCCCACCGGCGAGAATTGGGAGAAGGCGCTGGCCGATGTGCGCGCGATCATCGAGGATGCCAAGGCCGCGCCGCCGACCCAGCAGGAAATCGACCGCGAATATGCGCAGCTCGACACGGCGCTGGCGATCCAGGTCGAAAATGCCGACACGGAAGCCGGCGCCAAACAGGCGAGCGATCTGGTGAGCGCGGTGGACATTCGCGAAACCACGGTCAGCCCGCAGGCGGCGCTCGACATCTTCCGCTCTGGCAAGCCGGCGATGACGCCGCAGAAGATATTGGATTGCACCCGCCGCCTCTTCTCCGCCGGGGTGTTCCGGGCGATGCTGATCACTGGCAAGGTCGAGGCGGGGCAGGACCAGAAGCTGGCTGCTGCGCTCGCCGCGCCGGTCAAGGCGGCGACCAATGCCCGGCTGGCCGACAAGGCGGTGACGATGGACGACCTGCCCAAATTCGGTGCGCCCGCGACCGTCGTGTCGCGCACGCCGGTCGGGTTGCAGGGGATGGAGAGCATCACCTTTTCCAACGGCGTCAAGCTGACGCTGTTCGCCAATGATGCGGAGACCGAGAAGGTGCGCATCAATGTCCGCTTCGGTCATGGCCAGCAGGCCTTCTCACCCACCAAGCCGGTGGCAAGCTGGGCCGGCGATTATGCGCTGGTGGCGAGCGGCATCGGCAAGCTTGGCCAGCGGGAACTGGACGACCTGACCAATGGCCGGCGCATGGGCATGCAGTTTTCGACCGACGATGACGCGTTCGAATTGCAGGCGGTGACCCGTCCGGCCGATTACAAGGACCAGCTGCGCCTGTTCGCCGCCAAGCTGTATCAGCCGGGCTGGGATCCGGCACCGATCGCGCGGGTGAAGACCGGCGCCTCGGTCGCCTATGACGCGATGTCGCGCGCGCCCGATGGCGTGCTGGGGCGCGACCTCAACTGGCTGCTGCATGACAAGGATATGCGGTTCCGCACCCCGTCCAAGGCGGAAATCAACGCACTGACGCCGCAGAGCTTCCGCCAGACCTGGGAGCCGATCCTGGCTTCGGGACCGATCGAGATCCAGATTTTCGGTCAGGTGAAGGCCGAAGAGGCGATCCAGGCCGTGGCGGCGACCTTTGGCGCGATGCCGGCTCGCCCGGACGTGCCGGTGCCGGCCGCGAACAAGGTGCAGCGTTTCCCCGCCCATGTCGAACAGCCGGTCATCCTGCGCCATGACGGCGACAAGGAGCAGGCGGCCGCCGTCATGGCCTGGCCGACGTCCGGCGGTTTTACAATGACCAAGGAGGCGCGCCAGCTCGAAATCCTGACCCAGATCTTCAATGACCGGTTGTTCGACAAGCTGCGCTCGACCGAGGGTGCTGCCTATTCGCCCAGCGTGCAGAATAGCTGGCCCTTCTCCTATGATAGTGGCGGCTATATCTTGGTGACGAGCCAGGTGCGGCCGGACCGGGTCAATTATTTCTACAGTGTCGTGAAGGAAACGGCGGCGGATCTGGCCAAGACGCCGATCAGCGCTGACGAACTGCAACGGGCCGTGGCGCCGATGCGGCAATTGCTGATGCGCGCCAGCACCGGCAATGCCTTCTGGATGAGCCAGATGGAAGGGGCGACCCACGACCCGCGCTATGTGCAGGCGATGCAGACCATGAGCCAGGATCTGCTCAACGTCACGCCGGCCGACATCCAGGCGCTGGCCACCAAATATCTGGTGCCGGGCAAGAGCTGGTCGGCAGTGGTGCTGCCACAGGGCGTCGCCGCCAAATAGACGGTTGGATCAGGCGGAGGCTGCTTGCGCGTCCTCTGCCTGCAGCAATTGCTCGTAGAGCCGCACATATTCCAGATGCATGTTGCGGAGCGCCGGTGTGGCCGATCGCGCCGCCAACTGGCGATTGCGGTCGCGTCGCTGCTCGAAATAGGCGCGGCCGAAATTCGCTTCCAGATCCATGAAATACCTCCCTCGATTGATCCTCCAATGGGCGGGGCGCCAACAGGTTGCGGGCAGGGCAGGGGCTTGCGGTGGACGGGGGTGAAA
>Ga0209813_10000173_pt1 | contig 20931 bp, 17 predicted proteins | sample EndMethybrTD3033_FD_187596 | JGI IMG/M metagenome (GOLD analysis project Ga0209813, IMG submission 187596) | Populus endosphere microbial communities from Tennessee, USA - Endosphere MetaG P. TD hybrid TD303-3 (SPAdes) (version 2) | ecosystem: Host-associated > Plants > Roots > Endosphere... | reverse complement strand
GGGTGGGCGCGCTGATCGAGGCGGCGACGGGGGCCAGCCTGGGCACCTATCTGGAAGAAGCGCTGCTCGGCCCGCTCGGCATGAAGGATACCGCGTTTCGCGACAGCCTGCCGGATGGCGCCGCCAGGGTCCACGCGCGTGAGGACGGCGGCTTCCGCCCGGTGTCGGTTTATCTGGGTGGCACGCCCTTCCAGTCGGGCGGCGCCGGGCTGACTTCCACCGTGCTCGATTTCGCCCGTTTCGCGGCGATGATCCTCGGCGACGGCGCTTTTGAGGGCAAGCAGGTGCTCTCCGCCGAAACCGTCGCCCGCCTCTGCGGCAACCAGATCGGCGGCCTGCGCGCGGGCCTGGTGGAAAGCGCCATGCCCGAACTGGTCAAGACGTTCGAACTGTTCCCCGGCGTGGCCTGCGAATGGACTTACGGCTTCCTGCGCCTGCCGACCGCCCTGCCCGGCGGGCCGAATGCCGGGACGGTAAGCTGGGCCGCGCTGTTCAACAGCTACTTCTGGATCGATCGCGCCGCCGGCCTGGCCGGCCTGTTCGCCACCCAGCTCTTGCCTTTCGGCGACGAAGCGGCACTGGACACATATGGGCGTTTCCAGAAGGCCGCTTACGCCTGACTCCCCGGGCGTGACCTGGAGTGACTCTCTAACCTAGATCGCGCAGCCGTTATCCACGGGCAGCAGGCAGCCGGTGATGATCTCCGCGTCGGGGCCGGCGAGATAGACCACCGCGCGCCCCACATCCGCTTCGGCATCGCCCCATCGCTTGGTCAGCGTCGGCCCGCCGGCGTGGAGAATGGCCGTGCGCTGCGCTTCCTCCGGGAAGACCCGCAGCGTCGTCTCGGTCTGCACCATCGGGCTGATGGCGTTGACGGTGATGCCGTACCGGCCCCACTCGCGCGCGGCGGTGCGGGTAAGCGAGCGGATCGCTTCCTTGGTCGCGGCATAGCCGCACAGCCGGCTGCCCGGATTTCCGTGCCCGGTGGCGGAACAGGTATTGATGATCCGGCCGCCGCGCTCCTTCATGTAAGGGAAGCAGGCCACCATGAACGCCCAGGTGCCGAGCGCGCCCGATTCCCAGGCTTCGCGCATCTCGGTCTCGGTCCAGTCCTCGAAGGCATGAGGGGCGTGGATGATCTGCGCATTGTTGACCAGGATATCGACCCCGCCCCAGCGCTCCACCACTTGTGCGACGGCGGCGTTGACCTGCTCGGTCGAGCGGACGTCGCAAGCGATGGCCAGCGCCTCGCCGCCTAAAGCCGCGATCGCCTTTGCGGTGGCGACGACTCCGTCATAGCCGCGCGCCAGGACCGCTACTTTCGCACCTTCCTTGGCCAGCGCCAACGCTTCACCCCTTCCGACACCCAGACTGGCGCCCGTGACGATCGCGATCTTACCTTCCAGCGTGCCGGCCATGCCGTTTCTCTCCCTCATCCCAATGACGGGGCACATTCGAATTCGCATCCATCGCTGTCAACGCGATCAGCGAAATACATTCGATTCATTGTCAGTAATTCCATACGGTGGCCGTACAACGATGCCGAGGCGGTGTGCAGCCGTCCGGACGGGCAATCGGGAGAATGAGGATGACCGCCAGCAAAGCCGCCCCCCGCCGGATCGTCACCGGGCTTAACGCAGACGGCAAGAGCTGTGTGATAATCGATGGGGCCGTGCCCGACCACGGTAGCCCGGCCAGGCTCGTCTGGCGCACCGCCGCCGTGCCCGCCGACAACGCCGGCATCGAGGATGCCGCCGCGCAGCGCTACACGATGGACATGCTCCACGACGGCGGCAGCAATTTCATGATAACCGAACTGCCTGTCGGCATCGGCCGCTTCATGCACATCACCGACACGATCGACTACATGTTCATCCTGTCCGGCCGCGGCGTGCTGGAACTGGAAGACGGCGACGTCGAAGTAGGCCCCGGCGACTACGTCGTCGACCGCGGCGTAATGCATTCCTGGCGCGTCGACGGCCCCGAGCCGCTCACCATGGCAAGCGTCACCCTGCCGGCCCACCCCCTGGCCGGCGGACGCACCGTGTAAAGGGCGAACCGGCGGGTATGACATCAATGATGGAATAGAAAAATCCGAAAAACCAGCGACTTGCCGGCACTCCCGACTGTTCCGTCACGAAACAGGGGGGAGAAAGTGGTGCCAGAAGAGGACTCGAAAATCGCGCTAGTGAGTTGATAAATAATCGTTTTTTACGACATCATCAGCCGATACCCTCATCGATACCCTATAACTTTTTGATCATGAGGTTCGAGTCCCTTTGCCGGCATTTTGAGCTGCCAGCTGCTCCGATCACCGCGATTCGGATGTCGCGCATCTGCACCAGCTCCGACCGCTTTCGCGTCGTCCATGTGATGTAGGCCCGCGCTGATCTCTTACAGGCGATCCGCATACTTTTGGATGCGCCCAAGGATATCGTCGAGACTGGGCTGCCCGCGATAATAGAGTGCAGACGTGGCGGCATAGGCGCGGGCGAAGCGATCCCGTGTGGTCAGGTCCGAAAGATCGAATGCGGGATTTTCTGCGATCACTTTGTTATCTGCAGCCGGGAAGCGCGCGCTTTTATGGGCGATGTAGGCTTCGGTGCCGATGAACGCTTGAACGTCGGCATCGCCGAGGAGGCAGTAGACATCGTAATAATGGCGGAGGAAGTTCTGCGGCATGCTGCCATCCTCAAGGTGCCGCCGGAACTTCGTCGAGATCGTCTGGAGCTTCTCAACCAGCGTATAGCCAGGTTCGTAGCAGAGCACGTCTAACGCCCGGTTGTCAGTTAGGTCTGGAAGATCGGTCGCCGCCGCCTTGTCATAGGCCCACGAACTGATCCGGCATGGCCGATTGGGTGCCACCTGATCGAAACCAGCCTCCAGCAATATCCCGTCCTTGACGCCCTCCGGTAGCGGGTTGCGGGGAGTATAACGCAAGCGGATGCCTGCACTGCGCATGCGCTGGTCATCAAATGTTTCGTCGCGCTCGACCTCACTGATCCCAGGGATCATGATCTTGGCCGACAGGCCGTCATAGAACGAACGACGTGCCTCTATATGGGCGAGCTTATTCTGGTTCTTGCCGGTTGGCAGATCGTCAATGTCGGGGTGGATGAGGATGTCGATGTCCTCGGAAAAGCGATGAATGAGACCATGCCCTTTCGAGAGCGACGTTCCGCCCTTGAGTTCAAAGCGGAAGCCCGACTGCTGCAAACCCCAGAGGGCGTGCATGATCCAATAATCCTTCTCGACCAAACCCGGATCGATCGCTTGCTCGCGTGAGACGACTGCAAGGAGATCGTCGAAATCTTGATGATCGTGCAGCAGCATCTCGTGCGCCTTCACGCTCGATCGAGAACTGGCGCGAGCAAGCGTTCAACCCGCGCGGAGCCGAAATCCTGGACGGCCTTGGCGAGACGCGAACGGTCCATTTCCTTCGCCCGCTCGAGCGCGCGAGGAAGCACTGCCGATTTGTCTTCCGGCAGCCGATCGAGGTTGTGCAGCAGATCGACCAGCAAGATTTCCTTGGATAGCCGCTTGGGTACAGACGGCCGCATCCGGAAATCATAGACGCGCCCGTCGAGGGTGAACTTCCCGTGCCGCTTGCGATTGTAAACGACCGGCTCGTTGTAGAGCTGCGTCGTACCGACCCCGAGCCCGTTGAACGCATTTGGCGAGACCATGAGAAAACGGTCGTCGCCGAGGAATGTCTCGACGAGCTTTTCGGGCTTGGCCGGCGCGACTCCGAACCTGGTGTGACGCGGTGCCATGTAGACACCGGCCGAAACCTTTTCGAGGCGTCCTTCGTCCACCAGTTGCCGCACATGACGATCGACCGCGTTGGACCAGCGCGCGAGCTCCTTGCGGCGGTAAACCTGTCCAGGGCGCAGGTGGCGCTTGAGATCGCTGAGTGCCGACATGCCATACTCCTCCGCTCCAGATAAGCGCTTGGTGCATATCATGCAATGATTCTCATTAAAATTTCATGCAGGGAGGCTCGAATGGAGAAGGCGCTATTGCGTAGATCCGGCTATCCCTCCGCTAGTGGTCGGATTATGTGCCCCGTTATGTCGGTTGAGACAGGTCTCTGGGTCCAAACAGACGAGGCGGAGGATATGGTGGGATCCCTCCGACATGCGCTGCGTTGCGCCGGATATGTCGCGGAGGATCCGCAGGCATGGAAATGGGCGGCGCTCGCCCTGCATTCGGCGCTTCAGGGCGCGTGCGTCTGCCACCTGACAACCTCCTTTGCTCCCGTCGGCGCGGTAACGCCGCGCAATGCCGCCGAGTGGATCGCCTATGCTGAAGAATCCCGCGCCGATCTCGACACGAAGCCGCCGCGAACGCAGTTGATGGCGCTTCCCGATCTCCTGAAGGCGGTGCGCAAGCCGAACTCGGCGGGCGACCGCAGCAACGATATCGGCATCGTCATTTCCGATACTGAGCTCACCTGGCTCAGGCGATTTCACGACACTGTCCGCAACCAGTTCGTGCATTTCGAGCCGATGGGATGGTCGCTCGAAGTGTCGGGTATTCCCGAGATCGGCGTGCTTGTTGCCAGGATCATCGGTGAGATCCTCGAAGCCGGCTACGGCTTCCGGCGCCATGATCGGGCGTGGCGTGAGGCGCTGGCCTCCGACCTCATGCGTCTGTCCTCACCCGGCTGGATCGGCTAGGAACAACACCCCCAGTTCAAGCGAGCAAATTGCCCCCAATGCCCAGCAACAATCCTTTCGGCCAGGCGCTTTCAATCGTCGATCTCTATCGCCAGACGCGACCCGCGCTCGAGCTCGCCCGCGAATCGATTGGGCACGCCGAAAATCTCAAGCGGCTGATGGACGAGTTGGATGGACCATTGAAGGCGTTCCGGGCACTCAGCGCCGATCCCTATCGCGACACTATTGACCTGATGCTTAAGCGGATCCGCGACGAGGAGGGGTGGCGCTCGACGCTTCGCGCGGTGGAGGAATCGCGGCGGCAGCGCGAGCTGGCGCTTCAGACCGTCACCGGCCTCGCCCCCCTGCTCAAACAGCAGCGGCTGGCAGCGACCGCGTTCGATACGGGCATCGTTCGCACCGCAGAGCTGCTCGGGCGCAATCGCGATACCATCGCGAGCGCGATCGCCGCGGTCCGCGCGCAGGACGAAATCGCGCTGCTCGCATCCTCGATCGTCGACCGGATGGAGACCCTCCGGTTCACCGCATTGGCACGCGACGCCTTTCCGAAGTCCGCTGTCGACATATTCCTCGAGGAATTTGCCCGCGCGCAGCAAGCGGCTTCCGACTTTGCGGAGGTTGAGACCGAAGAGGAACGGGTCGTTCTTCTCGCAGCGCTGCTGATGTCGCTGGTCAATGCGCTGCGCGGGCTGCTCCAGAACACTCGCAAGGATGTGCTCGGCCTGAGCGCGCTCGCGGTGCTCGGCGTGGTGGCCGACGTGAAGTCGCTCCTTCCGAGCACCCCGCCGCCGGGCATGAGCGTCGCACAGGTCCAAATGCTTGAGGAGACCCATCGGGACGTCGAGCGGATCGAGCGTGAGTTCAAGGATCTGCACGAGAGCAACCGGGGCCTCGACGAGGCCTATGTCTCCACGCTGCCGCGCGCGGAAATGAAGCGGAGCGCGGTGATCCGGGCGGCGCCGCAACGCGATGGGCGGCCGCTTGCCCGGGCGGCCGAGGGAGAAGCGCTGGCGCTGGTTGCGAAGCAGGGCAATTGGCGGCTGGTTGCCTTTCGCGATCCGCTGACCGGGCAGCTGGCGCAGGGCTGGGTCTATGGAGCCAACGTGACGGTGTTCGAGTAAGCCCGTGACGGACGATCAGAACGACGAATGGCCACCCGAGTCGGTCAGCCTCTGCGAGCAGTGCGCGAAGCACCCTGAGTTGAAGGCGCTGGTCGAAAGCGACCCGGCGGAAGGAGTTTGCGGCGTGTGTGGATCGAACGCCGCCAAGGTCTTCAATCCCGAGCGCTTCGCCGAGGTGCGCAATTTGATCCGGGCGCTGATCCGGCTGCACTTTAACGAGGAAGACTATAACCCGCATTGGGGCGGAACCTCGATCGACAATATTCTCCTCGGCGAGGAAAATCCGATCGTCGAGACGGCAAAGCCCGATGGCTATCCCGACGAGTTCATCCATCGGGTCACCTGGGAAGGCGACATCTACCCCGACCGCGACAAGGGCATCTGGCTCTATGCCGGAAGCGACGAGACCGGCCGGGATCTGCAATTCTCGATTCCCGAGACCGTCTGTTCCGAGCTTCGCGAAATCGAGCTGCGGCTCCTGCGCGAGAATTTCCACACCGTCGAAGAGGCGATGGAGACGCTGGTCGCAAAGATCGAGGCTGATATCGAGTTCCAGGTACAAGAGGATTCGCTGTGGTATCGGGGGCGGATCGGGGTGACGGAATCGTCCGTCCATGTCGGGAATAATACGGTCACCCGGATCGCGACGCCCTACAAGGGAACAGCGATCGGCGCCCGCCTGCCACCCCATGCGACGGCTGGCCGGACCAACCGCCAGGGCGTGTCTGTCCTTTATCTGGCGTCCGAGATCGAAACCGCCCTCGCGGAAATCCGGCCGCATCCGGGGCATATGATCTCGCTCGGCGGCTTCCGCGCCAGAAAACATCTTAGGGTCGCGCGGTTCGATGTTCCGATCAGGAGGTTTTCCGCGTCGGACGACCGGCTCGCTCTGTTCGCGCTCCTCTATCATATCGACTCGTTGCTGAGCCTGCCGATCATTCCGGAAGAACGGCACCGCTATGCCGCGACGCAACTCCTCTCCGACGTGCTGATCCGGCACGGGTTCGAAGGCGTGACCTATCGAAGCTCGGTGGGTACGGGCACGAATCTCTGTGCGTTTGATCCCTGGGCGTTCGCGTTTGACGGGGGCGCATCCGCTGTGAGGCACGTCGATCGGCTACACTACGCATTCTCGGACGTGGCGATGTCCATCCCCGGGAAGGCTTGACCGTCTCTGGTATCGAGAAGTTGACGTGAAACCCGAGCCGGGCATCATCGCGGAATGACAAGCATTCTAATGGCCATGCTGGACGAGATTCCCTATCTCGATCACGCCACCATCGCCGGACGATTTCTGAGTTGCCTCACCTTCTACGACGAGGGAGACTGGCATTTTTGGATGCTTGCCGGCGAACCGGGCGATCAGCACCTCTTTAAGATGAAGGGGTGGCCTGCCGAAGCCCTCTATTTTGCGCGGGAGCCAGTCGAGGCGGGTGATCTGTATCTGCCTTCGATCGACTTCACCGGGCGGATCGCCTGCTATTCGGAAGTGCAGAAGGCTGTTGGCGGCATCCGGGACGACATCTTCAACCTGTCGGCATCGCTGGCAAAGCTCGAGCTCCTGCAAGGGGCGAAGGAGCAAATCCCTCATGGTCTCTCGCGCATGGCCACCACCGAGGTCGAATATATTGTGCTCGTGTGCCGAAGCCTATTCGACCTGTTCCAGGAGATCTTGGTCAAACTCTGGAACCGGGTTCGACTGCTGGACGGGTCGATCCAGAAGAAGCCGCTCAAGGACAGCTTCGCGCGCACGATCCTCAACGGTGAGAAGGTTCTCACCTCCGAGGAGATCAGCGCGCGGTTCGGGATGCCGATGGAAATCGCGAGCTGTTATGGCCGGGCGACCGAGATCTTCCTGGCGTTGCGACGCTTCCGCGACAACATCGTGCATCACGGGTCGCAGATGCAGCACATTTTCAACGGCGAGGGTTGCTTCCTGATCGGCTCCCAGTTCACGCCGTTTCCAGATATGGTGCTCTGGGACGAGGATGAGCGCCGCGAGAACGACCTCGTTCCGTTGATCCCCGCGATCGAAACGCTCGTCTTCCGGACACTCGCAGTATGCGACGATTTCTGTATCGTCCTGGCGCGGCACATCCAGTTCCCGCCACCGATTGTTCCGGACATGCATCTCTTCATGCGCGGCTATTTCACCCGTCGCCTCATAGCAGCGTTGGAATCTGGTGCCCGTCGCTCGCAGCCGGGCGGCTCCGATTCACACAAGGCAGGCGACGGGCAGGTCGAGGTGGCCGAATCCTAGGGCGCGACGGCGGAACTTCTTCCGTCATCGACCCGGGCCGCATCACCGTCTTGACTGTCGCCCAGCGCCTTGCGGGTACTAGTTCAGCGCTACAACAGGCACCGCCGATTCCGACGCGGCTGGATGATTGCGTGAACGGGAGACCCGCTCTACCTCTTCGGAAATGGACGATCAGCTCCTCACTGACTTGGTTGCCGCCGCCCTCAACGACGGCCGCGTCGCGTCACTTCACGCAGCCGTGCATGCGCGCTCGCCGATCACGACCAAACCATCAACCGACGAAACATGGGGCAGTTCGACCGATTCCAGCGGCACGACCATCTGGGTCGCGCCGACGGCCTTCCCCGCCGAAAGCTTATACCACGAGTTGCTCCACGCCCAGATGAAGCTCGACGGCTATTGCCAGCATCTGACGTGCGTTCGCGTGGTCGAGGGCAACATGCCTCTTTTACTTGCCGAGGCGTTGGACAACGAACTCCAACACCACCGCATGTTCACGCAATTCGAGGCTGCCGGCTTCGACCCCGTGCGGTTCTACCACGACGGGGACGACCAGACCTTTGCTCTTGTGCGGCGCGAGTTACGGAGCATGAAACCAAAGAAGGCCTCCGCAGCGGCTTACTTCTTGAAATATCTCTCAATCATTGCACCGGGTGGTGCGGGCAGCGATGACGAGAGGGCGAAGCTCGATCGATTCTTCCGGACGCAAGTGCCTCCTGACAAGTTGGCCAAGGTCGATGCGGCCGCTCAGAAGGTCCACGCATGGGGGGCAGCTGTCACATCCGACCCTGGGCCGGTTATCATGGAGATTATCGCGGCATTGGGAGAATACGATGGGTGGTGGATCGGAAAGTCACAGGACTTCCCGACTGCAGGACGTTTCACCGGATCGAAGTTCACGCTAGATGAAGCCGCGCGCTTCGCCGGACAGGGATAAAGACGAGCGATGGCCCGATCGATGTACCCATCGCCTTGGTCGAGCATGGTTACGAGGAGCAATGGCGGGGCTTCTGGGTAAGGAATGACCAAGGTGAACCGGTCCTTGCGGCTCATCGTGTGGGCAAACTCGGTCAAGTAGATGATAGTCGAGGCGGGCAACCTAGCCGAGGTGAAAAATAAGGTTTGGAAGAAACGCCCAGGCTTCACGATCATGACTGATGACTGCAAACGCCTGGGCGCCGCAGGCTAAGGTTGCAGTCAGGCTTGGTTGCCTCCATGAGAGAGAAATACGACGCTGCCGAACAGCAGTACCTTGTCAGCCCTTCGCCTAGACCGCTGCCGGAACGCCTCGCGCGCAACGTCTGCTCCTGACCCAGTCATTGGCCGCGGCCTTCTCGAACGACTGGTAAGTCCCAAGTTTCGCCGTTCCACGCTCGCCCGTGCGGCAGCACTGGTGATCAATTTGATTGGACGGCTTCGGAAACGCGGCGCAAGGTTTCTACGCCCAAAATTAAGCACGAAGCTGTCGCGCTCTCTTTGTGGCCGGACGTATCTGAACGCCGCCGGACGCTCCCGGATTTTAAGCAGAAGAGGACTCGAAAAGCTACTATCGGTCTCAGAAAACAGCCATTTTTGAAGCGGACCCGATCACGATACCTCGATCGATACCTTTGAAGTTTTTATTTGAAGAGGTTCGAGTCCCCGACGGGCCAATCGGCACTACTCATCACCGCGATTCGCGATCCTATTACGTTTGAACCGACGACGATCAGATTTCTGGGGCTCTCTTCAAGCGTTGTCCCCAGTGGCACCCAGAAGGTATCCTGCGGCCCTGCACGGGCGGTAGCGCCCTAGCACAGATTGATGATGATGGGGGATAACCGCGAGCAAGGTTAGAGATGTCCGCTTCTTCCAACCATCCCGCCAAACGCCCCATCGCAGAAACCGTTCAGGACGACAGTCTTGAGCCTATAAGCGTCAGGATAGCGACTGCGGTGAAGTTGACCGGAATCGGCCGCTCGACCTTGTACGAGTTGATTGGCTCTGGAGAGATCGAGACGGTGAAGATCGGCAGATCCACTTTGATTCCGTATCGATCCTTAAAGCGGCTCATCCTCCGCTGATGTGCGAGGCTCCGTTTCGAACCCGCCCACCTGAAACGATCAGTGGCGACTTGGTAGCCGATCGTTCCCGGCGCGTGGGTCAGTCATCTGATTCCTCGGCCTCCACCCATCCCGCGATCGAGAACGGCTGGTCCCAACGCTCCAGCATTCTCCCGAACATGACGCATCGGTTGGTCTCGCTCGTCTCCATCGCATACTGCCCGAGGGACCGCAGGCGCTCGGGCACCTCGCCCCGGTCACGCGCGGCAAAGACGTGAAAGGCGGCCACGGCCCGCCGGCTATCGGCGCAGGCCAGCAAGACGCCAAGCCGATCGGGCCCCTTTCCGCCATCCTCAACCTTGGCCGCGAGCTCCTCCAGCGCGTCCTCAATCCCGTCGCCGGTGCCGGGCGGGACCGCGTCCAGCAGCGTGAGGCCGGTCATTGTCCAGCCGGCCCGCTGGCCGACCTCGAGCTTGTCCAATACCGCGGCGACGTATGGCGGCACGCGCGGGCGTGGCTTCGCGGCGTCGCGTCCCATCCCGAGCGCGAGATGGTATGCGTCTATCGCCATCGACATCCGGCTGAACATGCCCTTGTGCGTCCCGGCTACCACTTCGGCGAGATCGAGCCCCGAGTTCAGATACGTGCCGAGGTAGTCGAGCTCGTCGCCGAATACGGGCGCGACCCGCTGGATGCGCTCGCGGCCGATCAGATAGTGCAGGAAGAACAGGGGATGATCGAGGATGTCGGTGCAGGTGCACAGATCGGCGAGCGTCATCGTCGCCGGCTGCACGAGCCCGTCCGGGAACCAGCCGGCATGCTTCAACTCAGCCTGGGCGGAGGCGAGCGTCGCGAAGTCGTCGAGCGTCACAGACAACCGGATGGTCTGTTCAATGTCGGCGGCGTCGATCCCGAGGTCGAGCGACGCGGCCACCGCTATCGCCTCGGGGTTGCCCTCGCCGGCGGCCTGCAGGATGTCCTGAAGGCGCGCCGACTGGATCGCGGGATCGACGAGCAGGTCCTTCACGTGCCTGCGCGCAGAGTTCACCGCGCCGCGCAGCGCGGCGTCGGTCAGGACCGCCGACTTGGCCTCGGCGATCACCACCACCTTGTCCAAGACGGCGATCACGTCGGTCTCGTAGGGCACGCCCTTCCACGACCACTTCACGCTGGGCAGCACGCGCGCGGTGGACAGCGCGACCGAGATGAGACGCGCCGTCTCGTCCTCCAGATACCGCGTGCGCCTTCGCTCGAGCCGCTTCTCCAGCCCCGCCTCGGCGGCGAGCTCCCTTAGCAGGTCGGGCAGGAACCCGACGATGGTCTGGGGGAGGAAAAGCAGGAACTCTGCGCCGTCTTTTATCGCCGGCCGCTTCCATACGGGGTTGTCGAGGAACAGGTGCTCCGGCTCCTTCGAGCGGAGCGCGCCGGGAACGAGGCCGATCGCGGCGAACACGCTCTCGACCACCGGCGTCGATATGCCAGTCCGCGTGGCGAGATCGCCGGGATCGACCATGAACTCCAGCATCAACCCGGTCGATGCGTGCTCGTGCAGCATCATCCGTAGCTGCCGGAGCGTGGTTCTAGACGAGAGCGAGGCCAGGAACTCTTCCGGGTCGCCATCGACCCCGTCGTATCGCTCGAAGTAGGCGTGGACGATCGCCTTGCGGGTTCGGCCGCGCATGATGCCGTCGAGCAAGCTAATCCGATCGGAGAGACGCTTCTGGATAATGTCAACGAGACCGCTCGCGACATCGACCAGCTCCGTTGCACCGAAGCCGTGGTGCGATCTGAACCCATCATCTAGCGGAGCGTGCAACTCGCGCACAATGCGGACCATCTCATGGTAACGTCCCCAGTTGCGGATCATCTGCGTCTGGTCGCGCAGCCGTTCCTGAATGAGCGCCACCGCTAGCCGCTGGGGATCGGCGCTGACCTTGTCGATCTCCAGCGCACGGCGACGCTGGAACGCGGTGGCCAGCGCCTTCAGCTCGTAGATCGCCTCGCCAATCTGCTGGTACGAGGCGGGTTTGGCGCCCCATTCCCAGCGATCCATCCGCAGCAGGAGCGCCTGCAGCAGTTCGACGTGGTGCTGCTCCAGGCCGGAGATAATCCCGTCGACCGCGACGCCGTCGGGGCCGGCCTTGTGCATCATGCTCCAGTTCGTGACCGTCGCCAGAATATGCGGTGGGAAGCAGGCGCTCAGAATCTCTCGAATCCGTTCAAGGTGTCGCGGAAATGCCCCGGTGGCGGCGAGCGCCTCCGCGATCGAAGCGGCTCGCAATGCCTCGCGGTCGATGTCTTCGTCCTTGATTTCACGGACAGTCATCCCGGGCCTGCGCGAATGGATTTCGCCGAGTTCATCGATCTTAATGGCCATGGCGGCGACCTGCCGAACGAAGAAAGGACCCTTCTGAAATCACCTTGAGTTCTTTTCCCGCATTATCGCCGAGGGGGAGCAGTGCGTTGCGGAACAGCTTCCCCAGTGCATCGTCGGCAGCGGCGCGGCCGAGGGCTCGTGGGGAGCGATCGAGCGGTTCAAGTTTACATTGCATGATCGAAGCTCATCTGTCGCCGCGTCGCGCAATCATCTCGAGCGCCACGTTCTCGATGTCGTGCTCGGCCACATCGGCCGCGTCGACGACATTGATGTCGCGCTTCAGGATCACCAGGTCGGTCAGGATGTCGGGCTGCGCGCCCGACAGGATGGCGGGGGCGAGCATGAAGCAGCCGGCGGCGCGGCGCTTGGAGAGGAACGTCTCGAGGTTCGTGTTGTCCGCCGGCTCCATGACGTGGACGCGGTTCACGGTCTGGTAGAGAACGCCGCGCTCCCACGAGCCATCGTCCGGTCGGCGGCTCGTGATCTGGACCGCGTAATGCGAGGCGGGGTGGCCGGGCAGCTTGCGGATGATCGACATGTTTATGTCGTGGTTCACGTCCTTCGTCCCGAACCGCTCGCGCCAACGCTCGAAGATCCGGCGGGCGCCCGCAGCGTTGGTGAATGTCAGCGCGAAGATCGGCGGCACGTCGTCGCCGTAGCTTGCATACAGGATACCCTTCCACCGCGCCTCGTCCCAGCTGTGGACATCGATCACCGACTGCACCTTCATGCCGCGGTGACGGCCAACGGTTGGGCGCCAGTCGCCGGACTTCGGCCGGGCGGGAACGTCCTCGTCATCGCCATCGGCCGCCGGCCGCTCTATGTCCGCGACTGACGGACGGTCGCGCATCGGATAGTCCTTCGCGGCTCGGTCCAGGCGGACGACCGGCCGGCCGACGATCCGGTGAAGCGCGTTCAGGGAGGCCAAGACACTTGACACGCGATCGTGCGCGCTGCCTTTCGCGATGAGGCGCTCCATCGTGTCCTTGAGCTCGGGCAGTACGAAGGTCGCCGCCATCGTCTCGCCGACCACGCGCATCAGAAATGCGCCGACATCCGGCTGGCGTGCGAAATCCGAGACCGGGAGCGAGCGCGGCCACGCGACAAGCGAGCGCATCGCCTTGGGGTCAGTTCGGACGCTCGGCTCCTCCTCGTCGGTCTCGACGATGTCGACGCGGAACCGCTCGGTGTGCGTCCCAACGCCGTCCTCGATCATCGTCGCCAGCATCGCCTCGAACGCCGCCACGACGGCCTGGGCGGTGACGGTCCCCGCATCGTCCCCGGGCGCAGCGACCTCGACGGTCAGGCCACAGATGCAGGTCTCGATGACCTGCCCGGTGGGCGCGTTCAGGATCAGGCGGCCGAAGAGCTGCTTGGAAACGGGCTGCGCCTTCATCAGCGCGAAGAACTCCCCGGCACCGCGCTGGGCCATCTCGCCGGGTATGCTCCCGTCCTCGCGCAGCTTTTCCTCATAGCCGAGGGCATAAAGCAGGGCGATCCGCGACATCGGCATCCCCGCCGCACCCAACTCGTCTGGAAGGGCGGAAAGCGAACGGAGCTCGCCGTCGTCCATGTTGAGGATGTTGCTGCCGAAGGCGACGTCGATCTCCTGCAGGCCTTCCGCGACGCGGTCCTTGGAATCCTCGTCCAACGGCAATGTCCCCGACGACATCCTGAGTAGGCGGACCGCCAGCAGTAGTTCGGGTACGAGGCGGAGCTGCAGAGCGATCCACGCCCAGATCTTGACCGTGGGGACGAAGCCGACCGGGAGCTCGCTCGATTCCTCCCCCTCGGCCGCCAGCCCGGCCGCCGCCATCAAGATGGACGAGCGGGCTGCCCACAGGAGGTCGGTGCTGCGGTAGGCGATGGCGAGGTGCTGGTGCGCCTCGATGAGCTGCTCGGCATGCTCTCGCTTCGCGAGACGGACCGCCGCGCGGCCAAGGAGGCGGATGCGCTCGCACTGCTCATCGTCATCGAGGTTGAGCGCTTGGCGGAGTAGAATGAGAGCGCCCTGTGCGTCTGATGTCCGCTTAGCGACGAAGTCGGCAAGGCGCTCGGCGACGGCGCGGTAGGTCGGGTCGCGCCCCGCCGGCAGGGCCACGACCTCGATCAGCCGTACCAGCCGGTCGGTGTCGAACTCCGCGAGTCCCGAAGCCTCGTCCAGGATCGAGCCCAACTCCGACCAGACGCCCGGCAGTTCGTTCATTCGGCGTTCGGCGAAGTAGCGCCCGACCCTGACTATCGCCAGCGACGTCCGCGCTTCCAACCGGTGGTTGGGCCGGTGTTCATCGCGCGTCATAGCCACGAGGGCGGCCTCGAGGCGTTCCGACCGGGCCGACAGGTCCGCCTCCTCAGCCGGCAGCATACGGTAGAGGACGCCGTTCACGAGCAGCTGGTGTAGCTGGACCAGGAATTCGATGTTGCGGGCGTGGTCCGCGCCCAGTGCCTCGGCCTCGATCGTCTCGTATCCGTCGGACACCGCGGCCGCGTCGTCGAACCACCAGAAGGCGGTCCATAGCGCGTCGTGGCGCGCCTCCAGCTGCTGGCGCGCTGACCCATGCTTCACCGCGAGGCGGATCGCCCGCGCGTGCCGGCCTTCGGTCTCGTGGCGCGGCAGCTCGAGGTTGCGCGAAAGCTGCGCGGCGACCATCGCCTCGGTCACAAGCTGCCGCTCCATGCCCGCGAATGTGGACGGATCGGCGAGCCCCCGCTCGATGTCTTCGAGGCGGCGGCGCCTCGAATAGTCCTCCGGTCCCATGCGCATCGGGTCGGACACCATCTGCCCAACACCGAGGTAGTCGTGCGCGATGTCCTTCCGCTCGTGGTCGATCACCTCCTCAACGATCCAAGCGCGGTCGAGGATTTTCACCGGAATACCGTGTGCCTGCTCGAGCTCGGCCTCGATGCGGGCGCGGTCGGCCGCGCGCGCCGGCTGACTCGTGACGAAATAGATGCGCTCAAGCTTGCGGCCCGTGGCAGCGATCCCCTTTACGTCCTTCACGACCTTCCGCTTCCAGTCCTTCATGGCGCTGAATGCGAAGCCCCAGTCGTCCCGACCGGGCCCGGGGCTGCCTATGTAGGTGAGGTCGGCGATCGCCTCCGCAACTGGGAATGTATCGGCATCCGTCTTGCCGTCGCCACCGCCCTCCGGGCCGCTCTGCGGACGGATGTTGGGACATATCACCCGCTGGCAGAGCTTGCGGCAGAATATCTCGAAGCGCTGATGCTCGTTGCGTGAGGTCATCGTCTCGAGCTGGAACTCGAGCATGGGGCGGTCGAGGATGTAGAGCGGCCGGTCAACTGTGTCGGAATAAAGCTCCGGCCGCAGCTTGCGCATGAATCCCGCAGGGGTCGGGCGTTCGGCCGCGGGTTCACCCGCACGGTCTTCGATTCGGACGTCGCTCATGCGAACGAAGCTAGAACAGCGGGCCGTCTGAAACCAGTCCGGACGATGGCCCCCCCCCGCGGGAGGGATTCGAACTGATCGGCTAAGCGGCTGATTTATCCCGCTTCTGATCGATCCGAATTTCCGCGATACCTCGGAATATACCTCGTCGACTTTTTCCTCTGAAAACCGTCACTTGGCGGCTTAGTTCGACTGCGGGGATGGTATTCGAACCCACGATACAAGGGACTTATATACATACTTGACCCAACCTCAGATTGAGGTTATTGGGGATGCATGATGCAGAAACCCGCCATGCAGCAGTTCGACACCATCCTTCAGATGATGGCCGCGATCCCCGACGAGCAGACCGCTATCGACCACTTCACGGCGATCCGCTGGAAGAACGGCGCGTTCTGCCCGCACTGCAAATCCACCCGCGTCTATCACTTCTCGGACAACCGCACCCACAAGTGCGGTGACTGCCGCAAGCGCTTCTCGATCAAGGTCGGCACGATCTTCGAAGACAGCAAAATCCCGCTGCGCTCGTGGATGCTGGCTATCTGGCTCATAACTTCGCACAAGAAGGGCATCGCCAGCACTCAGCTCGCCAAAGACCTTGGCGTGACGCAGAAGACCGCTTGGTTCATGACCCATCGCCTGCGCTATGCGATCAAAACGCAATCGTTCAACCGCCCGCTGGACGGCGTGATCGAGTCCGACGAGACGTTCATCGGGGGCAAAGAGAAGAACAAGCATGCTTGGCAGCGCACCGGCGGCAAGCAGGGCGGCAAAGGCAAGGTCGCCGTCCTCGGCATGTTGGAGCGCGGTGGGGAACTCCGCACCGGCATCACGCCGAACCTGAGCGCCAAGGCCGTGCAGACCGTGATCCGCGACAACGTGAAGACCGGTGCCGCTGTCATGACCGACGAGCATGGCGCGTTTGTTGGCTTACAGGGCGATTTCAACCATCACCGCGTCAACCATAGCGCTGGCGAATATGTCCGCCACTACGTCCTGCACACCAACGGCATTGAAAGCGTTTGGGCGCTGTTCAAGCGCCAGATCGTCGGCACCCACCACTTCCTTTCGCCGAAGCATTTGAACGCTTACCTTGGCGAGATGACTTGGCGCTTCAATCTCCGCGAAATGGGCGAAGGCGACCGCGTGAACGCGCTTCTCGCGCAAACCGCCGGTCGCCTCACTTACAAGGCGCTCAAGGCATGACTGATAAGCGGGAGAAGCCGCTAGGCCTCGATATGCCGTTCAGCGAAGCGCTAGAGCGCTTTATCGGCGTCGATCCCGACGAACTTCCTGACAACGTAAAGCTGCGACAAAAAAGGGGGCCGCCAAAGCGACCCCCAGGTGTTGATGAAAAGCCCAGAAAGGGCGGCAGCTAGGTTCTAGAGGCTAGCGGCGGCGGTAGTGGGGCCGCACCCGCTCGACCTTGCGGTAGCGAATGCGGTAATATCCACGGATGAAAGGCATATGCTTTCGACCTTGAATTTGGGCGAAAAGCGTGCGATTCCACAGTTTCTGACGCGGTGATATCGGTGCTTTTCGCCCGGTTGAGCTTCGGGAGGCCGGCCTTCGGGTCGGCCTTTTCCGTATGAGCGGCCTGTCGGTGGTCGCGGTCCCGTTTCTTCCTCACATCAGCGTCACTCCGATGGGCCTCTATGCCTCTGGTAACCATGTTCTTAGCCGATTGAGGATTGCACGTCGAGTCGCTGAGGTGAAAATTTGCCGCCTAGGGCCTCTTTATGCTACACGGCGGGAAATTCAGGAGGTGACTATGGACTCCAAGCTAACCACCATGTTGGAAAATAAGGAAAAACTGCAAGCGCAGCTCGCGGAACTGGAAGAGCTTATCCGGCTATATCGCAAGTTTTTCCCGGACATTTCCCCGGAGAGTGCCCCTGAGGCCACATTGGCAGAAGCCGATGAAGTCGAGGAACAGAGCCGGGACGAGGGGAATCCGCTAGAGGTTGAAGCCGCAAAACTCCCCAAACGAGGGTTCACTCGCGAGATGCTTAAGCCCCATCTCCGGCAAACCATACTCGACGCCGGCCGCCCCCTCAGCAGATCTCAGTTGCTCCGAGCGATGGACGATAAAGGCATTCCGGTAGGCGGAAGTGATCGCCCCAAGAACATGGGAACGATAATGTGGCGGCTTGCGGACGACTTCGTAAACCTTGAGGGTTTCGGCTATTGGCCCGCCGACCAAGCCTATCATCCTGCAGGATATCACCCCGGACTTTTGGGCGATCAGAATCCTCCCGCGCAACACAATTTTCCGCTGACTAAGGCGGAGTGATGCTCGTGGTGCGTCGCAAAAAGAGTGTCTAACGGAACATAAACCGAAGGGCTATATATCGAGGCATCTCCCCGACAAGCAAGTCTTGTCGGATAAAGGGTCGCCTCACCGGGCGGCCCTTTTACTTTGTCGGGGAAATGCATGCGGACAGCCGCCTATCTGGACGGTTTCAACCTCTACCACGCTATCGACCAGCTAGGCGACCCCATGCTCAAATGGGCCGACCTATGGGGCATTGCAGCCTCATACTTGCGCGAGGGCGAGACGCTGGAGCGTGTCACCTTCTATACAGCTTACAACACATGGGATCCTGGGAAGCGAAGTCGCCACCTAGGCTATGTCCGCGCTCTGGAAGCGACAGGTGTCACCGTCACCCTGTCGCAGTTCGCCAAAATCAACAAGAATTGCGTTAAGCACGCTCGCACCTGCCAATTCCGGGAGGAAAAGCGGACGGATGTGGCCATCGCCACAGACATGCTGTCAGACTGCTATGAGCGAGGCATCAAGCGCATTCTTCTATTCACAGCGGATAGCGACCAGATACCGGCTGTGAACCATATTCGCGCCCGCTTTGACGACGTGACAGTTTATATGATCGCGCCGCCAAAGCGGCTTTCCGCTGCGCGCGAGCTGGGCAGTGTGTGCCACGGTCGAACCGAACTTACTGCCGGGCGGATTAGAGAGCATTTGTTACCGCACGAGGTTCGGGATGATCAGGGGCGGCTTATGGCCGCCTGCCCCGCACTCTATGGACCAGTCAGACCCTAATGGGTCACACACGTATATAGGCCCCCGATACAAGGCAAGTTTCAACGGCTTGAGTAGTGAGAACGGATGCGAGATTTTTCGCTGTTTGATCCGACCGATGATAGAGTGCTGCCCAAGGGGATGGTGCCATGCGTATTAAATTCGTCGAGGTTTCTAATTTCCGCAAATTGAAATCGACGCACCTCGACCTCGACAAGAAAACGACGATTCTGGTCGGTGCCAATAATAGCGGCAAGACCTCCGCGATGGTCGCTTTGCGCGTCTTTCTACTCTCGCCAAGCCGACTTGCGCTGCGGGACGTAACGATCGCCAATTGGACGAAGATCGATCTTTTAGGCGATGAATGGGAAGCGGATGCACCACCTACCGTCGAACTGGACTCGCTCCTTCCAACGCTCGATGTCTGGCTTGAAGTTCCCCTCGGCGAAATCCAGCACGTCGTCCATATTCTGCCAACGCTGGATTGGTCAGGCGGCCTGCTTGGGGTGCGGCTTCAATATCGGATCAAATACCTCGACAAGCTCAAGACCGAATATCTCGCGCAGCGCAGTGCTGCCCGGGACGCAGCGACTACTGGCCCAAATGGGGAGACGGTCAAGATCGCGGTGTGGCCTCGCAGCCTGACCGACTTCCTCGAGCGGCGGTTGCGGGCGCATCTCGAACTTGTGGCCTATCCGCTCGACCCGGCCGCCGTCACGCCGCCGGGCAAGAACGGTCTCGCGACGCCGCAAGCCTTGCCGGCGAGCGCGCTCGCCTTCGATCACCCGCCCTTCAAGAACCTCATCAAGATCGATGAAATCGCTGCGCAGCGCGACTTCGCAGACGCTAGCGAGCATGAGGGCGGTGAAGACAAGGGCGAGACGACCACTCGACGCTTCAAACGCCGTCTATCGGACCAGCTACGCTCCTATTACGACCGCCATCTCGATCCGTCGAAGACCCCCTCGGACAAGGACTTTGAGGCACTCGGCGCGATCCAGGCAGCGGAGCGCAGTTTCGACGCGCGGCTCGAGGCCGGATTCGCCACAGCCTTCGAGGAACTCGAAGACTTGGGATATCCGGGCATGAGCAACCCCAAGCTCAAAATCTCGACGCTGCTTCGTGCGACGGATGGGCTGAAGCATGGCTCCTCCGTACAGTATCAGGTCGCCGATCCGTCGGGCGACGGAACCAGGACGCTCAAGCTCCCCGAAGATTATTCAGGCCTCGGCTATCAGAATCTGATCGCGATGGTGTTCATGCTGATGGGCTTTCGCGACGAGTGGATGCGCGTCGAAAAGGCCGGCCTCCTTGAGGGCGCGGACGTATCGCACGAGATTCAGCCACTCCATCTCGTGCTTGTCGAGGAGCCGGAAGCCCATCTTCATGCGCAGGTACAGCAGGTCTTCATCAACAAGGCCTACAATCTGCTCAGGAAGCACTGCGATCTCGGCGCCGGGGAAACCTACTGCACGCAGCTGCTGGTAAGCACGCATTCCAGCCACGTCGCGCACGAAGCCGATTTCGCGAACCTTCGGTATTTTCGGCGCCGGCCCGCCGCGACCAAGAGCGAAACACCGACCACCACGGTCGCCAATCTCTCTCATATCTTCGGCGACGGCGACGATACCAAGCGTTTCGTGAAGCGGTATCTCAAGGCCACGCATTGCGACCTGTTCTTCGCGGACGGAGTCATTTTCGTTGAAGGGCAGGCCGAGCGCATTCTCGTGCCCCATTTCATTCGCCATCATTTTCCCGAGCTGTCCCGACGCTATGTGACGTTGCTCGAGCTCGGCGGCAGCCATGTGCACAGCTTTCGCGATCTGGTCGATGCGCTCGGCATCGCGACGCTGATCATCGGCGATCTCGATGCGACTGTGGCGGTGAAGATAATCTGTTGATTTCCGCTGAGAGTTGACCCGGGAAGGTCTGAAGTTTCCACTGAGAAGTGACCCATGTTCTGAACCTCCCCCTGGCTGATGGTCGGGGGATCCGGAGTGATCGAC
>Ga0209813_10000172_pt1 | contig 21011 bp, 29 predicted proteins | sample EndMethybrTD3033_FD_187596 | JGI IMG/M metagenome (GOLD analysis project Ga0209813, IMG submission 187596) | Populus endosphere microbial communities from Tennessee, USA - Endosphere MetaG P. TD hybrid TD303-3 (SPAdes) (version 2) | ecosystem: Host-associated > Plants > Roots > Endosphere... | reverse complement strand
GGATGGAGCGGGGCGGGATGGAGCGGGGCGGGATGGAGCGGGGCGGCATCGCCCTGCCCTTCATCCTCGTCACGCTGATCTGGAGTTCGACCTGGATCGTGATCCGCGACCAGCTGGGCAGCGTGCCCGCAAGCTGGTCGGTCTGCTATCGCTTCCTGCTGGCGGGGGTTGCGATGGCCGCGTTCGCGCGGATGCGCGGCGTGTCGCTCAATATCGGGCGGGGCGGGCTGGTCTTTGCCGCGCTGCTGGGCACGGCGCAGTTCGTGCTCAATTTCAACTTCGTCTATCGCGCCGAAGTCTATCTGACGTCGGGCGTGGTGGCGGTGGTCTATGCGATGCTGCTGATCCCCAACAGCATCCTGGCCTGGATCTTCCATCGCCAGCCGGTGAGCCGCGCCTTCATCGGCGGGTCGGTGATCGCGACGGCGGGCATCGCCATGATGCTGGTGCATGAATATCGCTTTGCCGGGATCGACCCGGACAAGGTGGTGCTGGGCGCGGCCTTTGCCTGTGCCGGCCTGATGAGCGCATCGACCGCCAATGTGATGCAGGGGATGGAGATCGCCCGCAGGCTGCCGATGATCGCGGTGCTGGCCTGGGCAATGCTGATCGGCGCCGGGATCGACGCCGCCTTTGCCTGGATCACCACCGGGCCGCCGGTGATCGAGCCGCGGATCGGCTATCTGCTGGGCATAGGCTGGCTGGCGCTGGCGGGATCGGTCGTCACCTTCCCGCTCTATTTCGGGCTGATCCAGCGCATGGGCGCGGGTCGGGCCGCCTATACCAGTGTGCTGATTCCGGTGATCGCGATGCTGATCTCGACACTGGCCGAGGGCTATCGCTGGAGCGGGCTGGCGGTGCCGGGCGCGCTGCTGGCGATCGCCGGGATGGTGATCGCGCTGCGGGCGAAAACTAGAGCCTGACGCCGCCGGGCTGGTAGCGCAGCTTGGCCATGTTGAGGCGGGCGATCAGGCTGCTGAGCGATTCCGGTGCAGGGGCCGCGCGATCGGGCACGGACATGGCGTTGATGCGGTCACCGAGCGTGGAAACAGTCTTGTCGATGCTGGTCATGACACACCCTTGTTGATGCGGTAATCCCGCTTTCGGCGCACGCTGGTTAACGGGGCGTAAACCATGCGACGAACCGATCAGCAAGGCTGATTTTCTTCCACAAGACAGGCCCTTAGACCTTCGACATGGGTGGGGTAAAGAGGTTTCCAATCAAGCAGCCGACGCGCCCGGCCATTGGCGACGCGGCGGTTTTCGGCATAGAAGGCCAGCGCCTGGGGCGAGAGGTCCGCCTGTTCCAGCGACAGCAGCGGCGGCAGCGGCTGGCCGAGCAGGTCGCAGGCGGTGGCGATCACGTCATTCTGGGCGCAGGGCCGGTCGTCGGCCAGATTATAGGCGCCGGGCGGGCCGTCGAAGGCGGCGATGATGCCACCGACGATATCGTCGACATGGACCCGGCTGAATATCTGTCCGGGCAGGGCGATGCGGTGCGCCTTGCCGGCCCGGACGCGATCGAGCGCCGAGCGGCCGGGACCATAGATGCCGGGCAGGCGGAAGCGACGGACATCGGGGCGGAGTGCTCCCCAGTCGAGATCGGCGCGGGCGCGGGCGGTGCGGCGCCCCTGCCCCACAGGGCTTGACTCATCGACCCAGGCGCCGGCCGCATCGCCATAGACGCCAGTCGAGGAGAGATAGCCGACCCAGAGCGCCGGCGCGGCGGCGATCGCGGCGCCATAACGGGTGAGGACGGGATCCTCCTCGCCCTCGGGCGGGACGGAGGAGAGGATATGGGTGGCGCCGGCAATCGCGGCGCGAACCGCGGGTTCATCGTCGAAGGCGATATGGTCCGCATCGGCGCTGCGGCGAACGCCGGTGACTTGCCAACCCTCGGCCCGCAGCCGGGCGGCGAGGCGGGAGGCGCTATAACCCATGCCGAGGATCAGCATGTGCAGCATCGGCGCCCTCCCCTTGAGGCCGGTATCAGACCGTGAAGCTCTCGCCGCAGCCACAGCTGCCCTTGGCATTGGGATTGGCGAAGACGAAGCCGGCGGTGAAATCATCCTCGACCCAGTTCATGGTCGAGCCGATGAGATAGAGGACCGAAGCACCGTCGATATAGAGGACGCCGCCGGGGGTCTCGATCTTCTCGTCGAACTTGGCTTCTTCCGTCACATAATCGACCGAATAGGCAAGGCCCGAGCAGCCGCGCTTGGGGGTCGAGAGCTTGACCCCGATCGCGCCTTCCGGTGCCTGCGCCATCAGCTCGGCGATGCGGCCTTCGGCGCTGGGCGTCAGCATGACGGCGGCGGGGCGGGCGCGAGTCTTGGTGGTCGTCTCGGTCATCAGAGCATTCCCAGTTCGAGCTTGGCTTCGTCCGACATCTTGCCCGGATCCCATGGCGGATCCCAGACCAGGTTCACCTCGACATCGCCGACGCCGGGCACCGCGCCGACACGCAGTTCGACTTCGCCGGGCATAGACTCGGCGACCGGGCAGTGCGGCGTGGTCAGCGTCATGGTGACGACGGCATGACCATCGCTGGTGACGTCGACGCCGTAGATGAGGCCGAGATCATAGATGTTGACCGGGATTTCGGGGTCGAAGATTTCCTTCAGTGCATCGATGATGCCGTCATAGAGATCGCCGCCCGGCTCGCCGGCCGCGACTTCGCTGGGCTTCTGCGCCAGGAAACCGTCGAGATAGTCGCGCTGGCGCGGAGCGGCCTCCGCCTCTTCGACGCGCGCCTTGGGCGGGGTTTCCACCGCGTCCACTTCTTCCACCATGAACTTCTTTTCCTCGGTCATCCGAAGATCTTCCTTACCCGTTCAATGCCCTTGACCAGCGCATCCACGTCGCTGTCGTCGCTGTAGATGCCGAAACTGGCCCGTGCGGTCGCCTCGACGCCCAGATGCCGCATCAGCGGCTGGGCGCAATGATGGCCGGCGCGGATCGCGACACCCGTTTCATCCAATATGGTGCCGACATCGTGCGGATGCACCCCCTCCACCTCGAAAGAAAGGATTCCGGCGGAATCTTCCGGGCCGAAGACGCGCACGCTGTTGATCTGGCCGATCGCGGTGCGGGCCTTGGCCACCATGGCGCATTCATGGGCGTGGATCGCGTCGAGGCCGATGCCCTGGACATAGTCGATCGCCGCCGACAGGCCGACGACGCCGACGATATGCGGCGTGCCTGCCTCGAACCGGGTCGGCGCAGGGGCATAGGTCGTCTTTTCGAACGTCACCTTGTCGATCATCGATCCGCCGCCCTGATAGGGGGGCATGGCGTCCAGCAATTCCTTGCGCCCCCACAGCACGCCGATGCCGGTCGGGCCGTAAAGCTTGTGCGCGGAGAAGACGTAGAAGTCGCAATCGAGCGCCTGAACATCGACGGCGAGGCGGGGGACCGCCTGGCAACCGTCGATCAATATCTTGGCGCCGACCATATGGGCAATGTCGGCGGCGCGGCGGCAATCGAGCACGCTGCCGAGCACATTCGACACATGGGCGAGCGCGACCATGCGGTGCTGCGGCGTGATCATCGCGCGCATCGCGTCGAGATCGATCCGGCCGTCCTGCGTCAGCGGCACCACGTCAATCTGGGCGCCGACCTTTTCGGCGACGATCTGCCAGGGGACGATATTGCTGTGATGCTCCAGCGTGGACAGCAGGATGCGGTCACCCGCCTTGAGCTGCGTACCGGCCCAGCACTGCGCGACCAGGTTGATACCCTCGGTCGCGCCGCGGACATAGACGATCTCGCTGTCCGACGCGGCGCCGATGAAGCCGGCGACCTTGCGCCGGGCAGCCTCATAGGCGAGCGTCATATTGGCCGAGCGTTCATAGACGCCGCGATGCACGGTGGCATAGTCGGGGCCATAGGCACGGGCGATCGCGTCGATCACGGCGGTCGGCTTCTGCGCGGTGGCGGCGCTGTCGAGATAATGCCAGTCGCCCCCCTTCACATCTAAAAGGCCGGGGAAGTCGTCCCGCAGGCACAGGCCTTGGGCGAGATCGGTCATACCAGCGTCTCCAGCTTGGCGAGCGCCGCCGCCTCGAACCGTTCGCGCAGATCGTCCTGCGCGACATCATCGAACACGCCGGCGACGAAGGCTTTCAGCAGCAAGGTCTTGGCGGTGGCCGGGTCCATGCCGCGCGAGGCCATGTAGAAGAGCGCTTGGCGGTCCAACTCGCCGACGGTCGCGCCATGGGCGCATTTCACGTCGTCGGCATAGATCTCCAGTTCCGGCTTGGCGTTGGCCGTGGCGGTGCGGTCGAGCAACATCGCCTTGATCGACTGGAAGGCGTCGGTGCGCTGGGCATCGCGGGCGACATTGATGCTGCCCAGATAATTGCCGGTCGCATGGCTGCCCAGAATCGAGCGGACGGTCTGGCCGCTGGTCGCGTCGGGCTGGGCATGGGTGACGCTGGTGATGATCTCCAGCGTCTGCTCGCCACCGCCGATGATCGCGCCGTTCAGTTCGAAATGACTACCCTTGCCGAGCGTGACAGCGAAAGTGACACGTCCCAGCTTGCCGCCAATGTTGAGCAGATGGAAATCGAACCGGGCGCCGTCGGCGATGTCGATGACATAGTCGTGCACCGCGACACTGCCGTCCGCCGCATCCTGCAGCAGAGCATCATGCGTGTTGTCGCCCGCTGCGACGCGAATATGCACGGGCGGGGCAGACGGCCAGGCGGTTTCGAGCGCCTGAAGGTCGCTATAGCGCCATGCTTCGTCGCGGCGGGTGGGAAGATCCAGTGTCATTCTTCGGTCTTTTCAAAGCCTTGCCAGCCAAAACTTGCGAACTTTACATGTGTGTGCAGTGTTTTTTCAGGCAAGATATTGTTTTCATTTACTTTTATATCCTGTCCCAGCAAAATAGGACAGGTTTCAATCATGCCGAGATTACCTCTGCATAGCCTTCGCTTTCGAGCTGCAGTGCCAGTTCGGGACCGCCCGACTTGACGATCCGGCCGGCGGCCAGGACATGGACGAAGTCCGGCTTCACATAGTCGAGCAGGCGCTGATAATGGGTGATCAGCAGCACCGCCTTGTCGGGCTTGCGCATGATCGCGTTGATGCCCGCGCCGACGGTCTTGAGCGCGTCGATGTCGAGGCCCGAGTCGGTTTCGTCGAGGATCGCCAGCTTGGGATCGAGGATACCCATCTGCACCATTTCGGCGCGCTTCTTCTCACCACCGGAAAAGCCGACATTCACCGGACGCTTCAGCATCTCCATGTCGAGGCCGAGCAGGCCGGCCTTTTCCTTGGCCAGCTTGATGAACTCGCCGCCGTTCAGTTCCTTCTCGCCACGCGCGCGGCGCTGCGAATTGAGGCTTTCACGCAGGAACTGCAGGTTGGAGACGCCGGGAATCTCGACCGGATATTGGAAGCCCAGGAACAGGCCGGCAGCGGCGCGCTCATGCGGGTCCATCTCGAACAGGTCAGCACCTTCGAAGGTCGCGGTGCCGCCGGTCACATCATAGTTCGGACGGCCGCCCAGCGTGTAGGCGAGGGTCGACTTGCCGGCGCCGTTCGGCCCCATGATCGCATGGATTTCGCCCGCGTTGATCTGGAGCGACAGGCCCTTGAGGATCGCCTTGCCGTCGATTTCGTTGGTGAGATTGTCGATCGTCAGCATCTTGTCTTTAGTCCTTGTGCGCGCGCTGGAGCGTCCGCGCGGTCCAGAAGGCCATGTCGCGCACGTCGCCCGGTGCGGGGAAGAGCGTGTCGATATGGCGCTTGATCGGCATATAGGGCCACCAGTCGGCGTCCGGTTCCGGCGCGCCCTTTTCCAGCAGCGCGACGACGAATTCGCTGACCGGACCCATGCGAGCGAGGTTGGGTGCCTTCGCCTTGTGGAAGGCCTTGTCGGTGCGCAGCTTCTCGGTCATCGCGACGTCGCCCTTTTCCAGCGCATCGCGGCATTCGGCCTGATAGGCGTCGAGATCGCCGAAATCCTTGGCGGCGCGCGTCTGAAGCTCGCCCTCTTCCAGCTCATAATCCTCGGTCAGGATGCGGATCGCGGCGGTCCATGCCTGGCCATTGCCGACATCCTCCGCGAAATCGGCGAGGGCATCCTGGATATCGTCTTCGTCGCTCATTGATCGCTCGTCTTTTCGTTGATCTGAAAAAGCCCTTCCCCTTCAGGGGAAGGAAGTTTAGGCGGCGTGCCTGATCCAGAGGTGTCTGGTCGATTAACCGACCGAACCCTCCAGCGAAATGCCCAGCAGCTTCTGCGCTTCCACCGCGAATTCCATCGGCAGTTGCTGCAGCACTTCCTTGGCGAAGCCGTTGACGATCAGGCTGACCGCGCTTTCCTGATCCAGGCCGCGCTGCATCGCGTAGAAAAGCTGGTCGTCGCTGATCTTGCTGGTAGTCGCCTCATGCTCGATCTGGGCGCTGGGATTGCGCACTTCGATATAGGGCACGGTGTGGGCGCCGCACTGGTCGCCCAGCAGCAGGCTGTCGCACTGCGTGAAGTTGCGCACGCCTTCCGCGCCGGGCGCGACGCGGACGAGGCCGCGATAGGTGTTGTTGGAGCGGCCGGCCGAGATGCCCTTCGACACGATGGTCGAGCGGCTGCCCTTGCCATTGTGGATCATCTTGGTGCCGGTATCGGCCTGTTGCAGATTGTTGGTGAGCGCGACGGAGTAGAATTCGCCGACGCTATTCTCGCCGTTCAGCACGCAGGACGGATATTTCCAGGTGATGGCGGACCCGGTTTCCACCTGGGTCCAGCTGACCTTGCTATTGCGGCCCTGGCACAGCGCGCGCTTGGTCACGAAATTATAGATGCCGCCCTTGCCATTCTCATCGCCGGGATACCAGTTCTGGACGGTCGAATATTTGATCTCGGCATCGTCGAGCGCGACCAGTTCCACGACGGCGGCGTGGAGCTGATTTTCGTCGCGCATCGGCGCGGTGCAGCCTTCGAGATAGGAGACATAGGCGCCATCGTCCGCGACGATCAGCGTGCGTTCGAACTGGCCGGTATTTTCCGCATTGATGCGGAAATAGGTCGACAGCTCCATCGGGCAGCGAACGCCCTTGGGAATGTAGACGAAGGTGCCGTCGGAGAAGACCGCGCAGTTCAAGGTGGCGAAATAATTGTCGTGCATCGGCACGACCTTGCCCAGCCATTTCTTTACGAGGTCGGGAAATTCGCGCACCGCTTCGCTGATCGAGCGGAAGATAACGCCCGCTTCCTCCAGCTCCTTGCGGAAGGTGGTGGCGACCGAGACCGAGTCGAACACAGCGTCGACCGCGATCTTGCGGCTGCCCTTCACACCAGCGAGCATTTCCTGCTCGGCGATGGGGATGCCCAGCTTCTGATAGGTGGCGAGGATCTCGGGATCGACCTGATCCAGCGAATCCAGCTCCACCTTCTTCTTGGGCTCGGCGTAATAATAGGCGTCCTGATAGTCGATCGGCGGGACGTTGAGCTTGGCCCAGTCCGGCGCTTCCATCTTCTGCCACATGGCGAAGGCCTTCAGCCGCCAGTCGAGCAGCCATTGCGGTTCGTTCTTCTTGGCCGAGATGAAGCGGACCGTATCCTCGTTCAGGCCCTTGGGCGCGAAATCCTGCTCGATGGCCGACGACCAGCCATGCTCATAGGTGGAGGCGCGCTCGGCGGCCTCCAGCGCTTCCTGATTACGGACGGTGCTCACTTCTTCAGTCATGCCATTTCTCGTGTCAGGCTGGCGATGGTCACGTTCGCGAGCGCTTCGCGGATCGCGTTGTTCGCCAGATTCATGTGCGGACGGATGCGGCAATCCTGTTCCAGATTGCAGTCATGCGCCCCCTGTTCGCTGCATGCGGTCATGGCGATGGGGCCTTCGACCGCCTCCACCACGTCCGCCAGGGTGATCGTCGCGGGCGGGCGCGACAGGCGCACGCCGCCACCGGTGCCCCGGCTCGATTCGAGCAGACCCGCCGCCGACAGCCGGCTCACCAGCTTCTGCGCGGTGGGCAGCGGGATGCCGGTTTCAGCGCTGAGCGTGGTCGCGTTCATCTTGGCCGCACCGCAATGGCGGGCTGCGGCAGACATCAGCACGACGGCATAATCGGCAAAGCTCGATAATTTCATGCGTGTTGCGAACCATTCTCAAATCGGATCGAATCAATCCGATTGGGCATGTGGTCCCACTCGCCCCCGGAATCAAGGCATTTCTCCTACCGTGGGAGTCTGTTTGGAAAATGCGCGAAAGAGCGCATTTTCAGAGCTGCACCAGCCCACACCCCCACCCGGCCGCCCATCAGGGTACCATGCCTGGGAGGCCGGGTGGGGTTCAAACGAGTCACTGGCCTCGTTTGAAGGCCGGTGCGGATGCGCCAAAGGCGCATTCCAAATGGCGATCAGCTCAGCCGGTTGAGCACCGCGACATCGCCGCCCAGCGTGCGGCGGAGCAGGGTGAGTTGGACCACGGCGGTCGGCTCGGTCTGGAGCTGGTGCGGGGTCATGCCGATGAAATGCTTGATCTCGCGGATGAAATGCGACTGGTCGTAGAAGCTGCCATCGTCGCACAGCGCCTGCCAGCTTTCATGGTCGAGCGCGATCCGCGCGCTGCAACGCAGGGCACGATATTTGCGGGCAAGCAGCTTGGGCGGGGCGCCATAGAGCTTGTTGGTGATGCGGGCGAGCTGGCGCGGCGACAATTCGGTCATCTCGCTCAGCACCTCGATCCGCGGCGATCCTTCGCCGATCAACCAGCTGTCGATCGCCCGCAGGATCGCCCAGGTCGCTTCGGGCAGCGGCTTGATCCGTTCGGCGAGGAAGGACCAGGTGAGCGCGGCCATGGCGTCACCATCCTCCATGCGCTGCAACTGGGCGAGCAGGTCAAGAAAGCCGTCATCCCGTTCCGCCGCCAGATCGCACAGGCCATCGGCCAGCTTGTCGGCATCGCCGCCATGCAGCGCCAGCCAGCCGGCCGGCAGCAGCGACACGCCCACCAGCCGGGTCGGCGCATCCAGTTCGAAGCGGGTTGCGCCCTGCGTGGGGCCGACCAGGCCGACGGCAGGGGGGCGCTGCACCGACCCATCCTGGAAATGATAGCGACCATCGCCCCGCAGCATGAGCCGCAATTGTGCAACATCGGCGCGGGTGACGTCGGCATAATGGTCAGCGGCTACAGAAAATATGTAAAGCGAGCCGAAATAGGGCCGGACCTTTTCCGGCGGGGTGAAATAGCGCAACCGGACCGGCCCCTGTTCGGCATCGACCGAATAGGACAAAGGCCCGCGATTGTCCGGCACCACCCCCCGCGCCGCACTCAGCGGCAGATCCCAATATTGCGGCCCCATATTTACACCCCAGTGACGCCATTATGAGCGCGGGTTCCAACCGTGCAAGAGCCATGACGGCACGGTACGTATTTTTCGCCACAGCGTTGAGGCAAAAAAATGACCCGGCAGCTTTCACTGCCGGGTCAGGAAAAGGTCTCATCAGCCAAAATGGCCTAGAGCCTTCGGGTCGCAAGACGGCTTTAAGCCCGAATCGGTGCAAGATTATTGGACAGATCGGACATCAGACTGATCAAAACGAACCGATTCATGACGAATTATGTCATGAAATGACGTTCGGCAACGAATGTGGCCACAGCGCAACAGTGACTCGACGCCCGCCCGACACGCTGGCATAGCGCGGCCATGTCCTACCGCCTGATCCGCCCGCTCTTCTTCGCGCTCGATGCCGAGCGCGCCCATAATCTGTCGATCGCATTGTTGCGGATGATGCCCACCGCAGCGCCGCTGAAAGCCGACCCGATGCTGGCACAGACGGTGGCGGGCATCGCCTTTCCCAATCCGGTGGGTCTGGCGGCGGGCTATGACAAGGATGGCCGGGTCGCGCACAAGATGCATGGGCTGGGCTTCGGCTTTGCCGAACTGGGCACGCTGACGCCGCTGGCGCAGCCGGGCAATCCCCAGCCGCGCCTGTTCCGCCTGGTCGAGGACAGGGCGGTGATCAACCGCTTCGGCTTCAACAATGGCGGCCAGGGCGCCGCCGCCGACCGCATCGCCCGCTATCGCCGGCCGGTGGGTGAGGGACCGGTGATCGGCATCAATATCGGCGCGAACAAGGAAGCGACGGCAGCCGGGCGCGCCAATGCCGACTATGCCACCGGCGTTACCTGCATGGCGCCACTGGCCGATTATCTGACCGTCAATATCTCCTCGCCCAATACGCCGGGACTGCGCGCGCTGCAGGGCCGGGCGGCGCTGGACGATCTGCTGGGGGCGGTGATGGCGGCGCGGCCCGAAGGCGGCCCGCCGATCTTCCTGAAGGTGGCGCCGGATCTGGAGCCGGCCGATATCGAGGATATTGCCGCCGCCTGCATCGACCACCGGATCGACGCGCTGATCGTGTCCAACACCACCATCACCCGCCCGGCACTGCAATCGCCCCATGCAGGCGAGACCGGCGGCCTGTCGGGCGCGCCGCTGACCGACCTGTCGCTGGGCAAGCTGCGCGACTTCCGCCGGCTGCTGGGCGACCGGCTGCCGCTGATCGGCGTGGGCGGCATCGCCAATGCGGAGCAGGCCTATGCCCGTATCCGCGCCGGTGCCTCGCTGGTGCAGGTCTATAGCGCGCTGGTCTATGAAGGCCCCTATCTCGCCAGGCGGATCAATGATGGCCTGAAGGCGCTGATGGCGCGCGATGGGGTGCGGCATATCGGCGACGTGGTGGGGATCGACGCCTGATCCGTCCTTCCCGGACATGATCGAAACAAGACGGGTTGCGAAACGAAATGCGAGCTTTAGGGTGCCGGCCATGACTTCCCGCCTGACCGGCCTGCTGGCCCCCTTCGCCCTGATTGCCCCCCTTGCCCTGGCGCCCGTAACCGCACTGGCGCGCGAGCCGGTGGCGTTGAATGCCACCGTGTCCGCCGCCGATCCGCGCGCGGCGGCGGCGGGGCAGGAAATATTGCGCAAGGGCGGCAGCGCCACCGACGCGGCGATCGCGATGATGCTGGCGCTGAATGTGGTCGAACCGCATAATAGCGGCATCGGCGGCGGCGGCTTCCTGATGCATCATGACGGCGCGAGCGGCGTGCTGGAATCGATCGACGGGCGCGAGACCGCGCCGGCCGCCGCCCGGCCCGACCGCTTCATGGGCGCCGATGGCAAGCCCCTGCCCTTCGTCCAGGCCTGGCCAGGCGGCTATTCGGTCGGCGTGCCGGGCAATCTGCGCATGGCATGGGAAGCCCATAAGAAATGGGGCAAGCTGCCCTGGGCCGACCTGTTCCAGCCCGCGATCCGGCTGGCCGACGACGGCTTCCAGCTGGGCGAGCGCACCGCCACGGCGCTGAAGGCGTTGCAGAATATCTGGGCCGATTTCCCCGAGATCCGCAGCTATTACTGGATCGACGGGCAATTGCCGGCGGTCGGCACGACGCTGAAGAACCCGCCGCTGGCCGCCCTGTTCAAGCGGATCGCGGCGGAAGGGCCGGACGCCTTCTATCTGGGCGAGAATGCGCAGGCGATCGCCAAGGCGGTCACCAATGCGCCGCGGAACCCGGTGCCGATGACGACCGACGACCTGGCCAATTACCAGGTCAAGGACCGCAAGCCGGTGTGCGGCCATTATCGCGTCTATACGGTGTGCGGGATGGGGCCGGCGTCGGCCGGCGGCATCACCGTGCTGCAGGTGCTGGGCATGGTCGAGCGCTTCCCGCTGGCGCAGTGGGGCAAGGATGATCCGCGCTCCTGGCACGTCATCGGCGAAGCGATGCAGCTCGCCTATGCCGATCGCGACACCTGGCTGGGCGACCCCGAATATGTCCATGTGCCGATCGCCGGGCTGATCGACCCCGCTTATTTGAAGCAGCGCTCGGGCGAGATCCGGCTCAACAAGGCGCTCAATGCCTATAAGCCCGGCCTGCCCGCCGGGGCGCAGCCGCGCACCAGCGCCCTGCCCCAGCCGGAAAGCGGCACCAGCCATTTCGTCGCGGTCGATAGGAACGGGGACATCGCCGCCTGGACTTCGACGATCGAGAGCTTCTTCGGCAGCCAACTGGTCGCCAATGGCGTGGTGCTGAACAATGAGCTGACCGATTTCAGCTTCACGCCCGAGAAGAATGGCGCGCCGGTCGCCAACCGGGTGGAACCGGGCAAGCGGCCGCTGTCGTCCATGTCGCCGACCATCGTCTATGACGCCAAGGGCATGCCGATCTTCACCGTCGGCGCGGCCGGCGGCAAGACCATCATCATGCAGGTCGCCAAGGCGCTGATCGCCCATTTCGACTGGGGTCTGTCGGCGCAGGATTCGATCGCGCTGGGGCTGGAATTCTTCAATGGCGAGGGGCTGGTGCTGGAACAGGGCACGTCGCTGGAAGCGATGAAGGCGCCGCTGGAGAAACTGGGCCACCGCGTCACCATCTCGCGCCTGGGCCTCAAGGCCAATGCCGCCGAGCGGACCGCCGACGGCCACTGGATCGGCGCCGCCGACCCGCGCAGCCCCGGCGTTTCGCTGCAGGAATAAGGCAGGCGATCAAGGCGAGCGCATCGCTGCGCTCGCCCGTCATGCGTCAGTCGCCCTTCTTGAGGTCGAGCCCGGCAACATTGAATTCGAACGGGAAGCGCTGGTCCTTCGGGCCAACGGCAAGATCGACCTTCAGGCTCTTGGCCTTGGCGATCGCCTCATAGGCATTTTGCGAGGGCATGATCTCGATCCCGTCCTTCGCTTCGGTCATGCGGCCCTTCCAGCGATGGGCCTTGCCGTCATCGGTGGTGGCATCGACCGCGCAGTCGGACAGGTCGCACTGGAAGGGCGCGCCGACCAGCTTCACCGTCACCGTCTTTTCGCCATTGGACATGGGCTGGACCATCAGCACCGAGAAGGTGTCGGCGGCGGTCATGGTCTGCACGCTGTTGGCGCTGCCGATATAGGCGACCTTCTGGCTGGCGCCGGCGGTTTCATATTTCCAGACCTGGCCGATCTGGTCGCGCTGGGTCGGTTCCTTCTTGTCCCCGCCCGAACAGGCGGCCAGCAGGCCGAGCATGGCGAGGGGCATGATATGGCGCATTGTCGCATTCTCCTTGTCAGGTGAGAACGCGGGGATGCGCGGGAGTTTCCGTCAGGCGTAGCGAGCAGCGGTCTCGCGGATCAGGGCGATCATGTTGGGAATGCCCTGGGTGCGGTTGGAGCTGAGCTGGTTCTTGAGGTCGAAGGGGGCCAGCGCACCCTCGATATCGGTCGCGCCGATCTGTGCCGGGGCGCGGTCCTGCACGGTCAGCAGCACCAGCGCGATGATCCCCTTGGTGATGGCGGCATTGCTGTCGGCAAGGAAATGGAGCCGGCCATCATCGAGCACCGTGGGATAGACCCAAACCGCCGCCGAACAGCCCCGCACCAGCGTCATATCGGTCTTGAGCGCGTCGGGCATATCCTCCAGCCCCCGGCCCAGATCGATCAACAGGCGATAGCGATCATCGGCGTCGAGAAATTCATATTCTTCCTGGAGGTCGGCCAGAACGGGCATCGGGGCGGGCTGATCGGTCATGCCGCCCATATAGGGGGAAAAGCGGTGCGGGAAAGCCCGAAACCGGTCCCCAAGCGGAGGGAATCGGCTTCGCCTCTGGCTCAGCCTGGCCCTTCGACTTCGCTCAGGGCGAACGGAGAAGGGCCGTTACAGATCGACGCCGGCGGCGATGGCTTCGAGCTTGCGGATGCGTTCCTTGAGGTCGGCGACCTCGATCCGGGCGGCGGCCGAGGGCGGTGCGGCTTCCTCGCTGCGGCGGCTCAGTTCCGCCCGCTTGAGGTCGAGCCAGCCATTCCAGCCGCGCAGCGACGCGAAGGCGACGATGGTGAGGCCGGCGAGGCCGGCGGTGGCCATGGTGAGGTAGAAGAGGGGATCCTGCATGATGTCCTCCCTGTGTCCTTTGCCGCGATCAGTCGCGGTCCTTGAGCTTCTCGAATTCGCGCTCCAGCGCGGTCGAACTGTCGGTGGCGAGCCGTTCCAGCACGGCGACCCGGTCCTTGAGCGCCTTCACTTCGGCGCGGAGGCGTTCAGCCTCCGGATCGGGACCGCGCTGGATGAAATCCTCGCCCTTGTGGCGGCGCACGACGCCATATTTGGCGCGGACGACGCTGGCGATGGCGGTGATCGCGACGATGGCGACGACCATTTCAAACGGGTTCATGTTTGTCCTCCCTTGAGGCGCGCGGGGCGATCAGTTCGCCGGGCCGCGCAGCCGCTCGATTTCGCGATTGAGCTGATGACTTTCATCGGTGACGATCCGCTCGACCACGGCGAGCCGGTCCTTCATCGAGCCGATTTCGGCGCGCAGCTGGGCATTTTCCTGGCTGATCAGCTTGATACGCTCGACCATTTCCTCATTCTTCTGCGGATAGACCGCCTTGCCCCAGCTATTTTCCAGCGGATAGCCGTGCCGGATGCGAAGCCAGGTGGTAAAAACCCAACCCGCGACACCCAGCGATCCGACGATGACCGCAGCAGGCGCAAGAACTTCAACTGGAACCATGATCTTTACTCCCCTTGCCTGGTCAGCGTCAGCGCAGCGCGTCGATATCGCGCGCGGTCCGGGCGGCGGGATCGGTGGCGATCCGTTCGAGGACTGCGATGCGTTCTTCGAGGCGGCTGATGCGGCCAGTCAGCTTTTCGTTTTCACTTGAAAGAAGGTCGATTTTTCGACCGGCGTCGGGATCTGTTCGATGAACGGTGCCCGTCCATTCATTTTCAACCGGATAACCATGGCGGGCACGGACCCAGGTGGTGAACATCCAGCCCAGCGTCGACATGGCGATGATGGCCAGAACGAAGGTCGGTCCTGCGAAATTCATGGCCTTAACTCCCCGTTATTGCTGCCCGGTCCTGGCTATGCTTCAGCGCAGGCTGTCGATCTCGTCGGCGAGGCGCGTGTTGCGGCTGGTATAATAGACCTCGATGTCGGCGAGGCGGCGGTCGATGTCGCGGAACTTGGAGCGGACGTCGCGGGTGGAGCGCGCCGGGTTGGTGCGCACGCCCTGCCAGAATTTCTCGTCGTCCCGATCCGAATAGAGGCCCTGGGGCTTGGCATCGGCGAAATAGGCGGCGGCGAAATAGGCGATCAGCGTCCAGGGGAAGGCGCCCATGAGGGTCACCAGCACCGCGCCGACCCGAACCCAGACCACGTCGATCCCGGTATAGTCGGCGATGCCGGAGCACACGCCCATCCACTTGCCATTCTGCTTGTCGAGATAGAATTTGGTGCGGCGGGCGCTCATGTCAGTTCCTCCGGTCGAAGTCGTAATTATCGTCCTGTGCCGGACGTTGCGGGCGGAAGTCGGGATTGTCGGCTGCGACGATCCGTTCGACCGTCTGCAGCCTGTCTTCGAGACGGCGGGCGAGCAGGTGGAGTTCGTCCAGCAGCCGCTCATCCTCGTCGGTGATCTTGGGTGCCTGCTTCCACTTGGTGACATAGTGGAAGATCAGCCAGGGCATGCCGATGAACAGCATGCCGCAGACCATGATAGGCAAGAAGACGTCTTCCATGGAATCAGGCTCCCTTGTTCATCGAGGCCTTGAGCGCGGCGAGATCGGCATCGACCTTGTCGGCCGACTTCAATTCCGCGATTTCCTCTTCCAGCGTCTTGGGCTGTGCGCCCAGACCCATGGCATCGGCGCGGCCTTCGGCCATATCGACGCGGCGTTCGAGCATGTCGAAGCGGGCAAAGGCTTCGTTGACCTTCTCGCCGGCATAGGCTTCGCGCACCCGCAGGCGGTTCTGCGCGCTTTCCATGCGGCTGACCAGGCTGTTCTGGCGGGCACGCGCCTCGCGCAGCTTGCCCTGCAGCTTGGCGATATCCTCTTCCGACGCCTTCAGCGCCTCGTCCAGCACCTCGATCTCGTGGGAGAGATGCTCGGCCATGTCGGCGGCCTTCTGGCGTTCGACGAGGGCAGCCTTGGCGAGATCCTCGCGATCCTTGCTGAGAGCGAGTTGGGCCTTTTCGGTCCAGCCATCCTGCAGCGCCTGCAGCTTGCCGATATGGCGACGCATTTCCTTCTGGTCGGCGATCGTGCGGGCGGCGGACGCGCGCACCTCGACCAGCGTCTCCTCCATTTCGAGGATGATCATGCGGATCATCTTCGCCGGGTCTTCGGCCTTGTCGAGCAGGTCGGTGACATTGGCGGCGATGATGTCTCGGGTGCGGGAGAAAATACCCATTTTAACGGTGCTCCTGGTCTTCTCTTCAAGGGGGCCGGGGCGGACGAGAGGGGGCATTTCCGCCCCGGCCTGGGTCGTGCGGCCTTACGCCAGATAGCGCAGGGTCGCGGGGGTATCCTGGGTCGCGAGGACCGGGGCTTCGCTGGCGCGGGCCGGGCCGACCGCCGAAAGGATCATGGTCGATCCGAACAGGACGGCGGCAATGGCGACCGACATCAGCTGACCGATTTCGCGAACGCTGTTGCTGTTCTTTTCCATCTTCAACACTCCTTGAACCTGGCCTTCTAAAGGTGCCGCCTGTCTGTGCAGCGGCTTCGTTCCCAACATTGCAGAGGCCGTGCCAATTTTCGAAAAGCGCAGAAAACAGCCATTTTTTCAGAATTTGGCACGGCTGCGCAAAGATTTCGCTTGCTGAAAGTTAGGAAATTTCCCCATATTTTGGCGCATGGAGAAAATACCCAGTTTGTCGGCCAGTCGCTGGCCTTTCTCGACGCCGTCGAGCTGGCCGGGCGGGCCGCCGAGCTCAATCGTCCGGTGCTGGTGATCGGCGAACGCGGCACCGGCAAGGAACTGATCGCCGAGCGCCTGCATCATCTGTCGCCGCGCTGGGGGGAGCCGCTGATCGTGATGAACTGTGCCGCCCTGCCCGAGACGCTGATCGAGGCGGAACTGTTCGGCCATGAACAGGGCGCCTTCACCGGCGCGACCAAGGCACGGCCGGGCCGATTCGAGGAAGCCGATGGCGGCACATTGTTCCTGGACGAGCTGGGCACATTGTCGATGGCCGCGCAGGAGCGACTGCTGCGCGTGATCGAATATGGCGAGGTGACGCGGATCGGATCGTCGCGACCGGTGATGGTCGATGTCCGCATCGTCGCGGCGACCAACGAGGATCTGCCCGCCGCCGCCGATGCCGGGCGCTTCCGCCCCGATCTGCTCGACCGATTGAGCTTCGAGGTCATTACCCTGCCGCCGCTGCGCGCGCGCGAAGGCGACATAACAGTGCTGGCCGACCATTTCGGCCGGCGCATGGCGGCGGAACTGAACTGGCCGCAATGGCCGGGTTTCTCCGCTGCCTGCGCGGCCGAACTGGAAGGCTATGGCTGGCCGGGCAATGTGCGCGAACTGCGCAATGTGGTGGAGCGGGCGGTGTATCGCTGGCCCGAGCCGGGGCGGCCGATCTCGTCCATTGTGTTCGACCCCTTCGCCTCGCCCTGGAAACCGCGCCCACTGATGCCGGGAGCTGCGACACCGTCAGCGGAAAGCGCGACGCCGGCACCGGTGACCGCATCGGTGATGAACGGTCATGGCGATGTCACCGATCTCAAATCGGCGGTCGACGCGCACGAGGCGGCGATCGTGCGGGCGGCGCTGGAACGGTTCCGCTATAATCAGCGGGCGACCGCCAAGGGGCTCGGCCTGACCTATGACCAGTTGCGCCACTGCATGAAAAAACATGGGCTGAGCGCGGGATAGGGCGGCACAAGGCCGCCCTGCCTGACCGTTTGAGAAAGCCGGTACCAGCCCGCTCCCCCGCCCAACCACCCGATACAGTGTCATCCTGTCGGGTGGTTGGGCGGGGGAGCGGGCTGGTACCGCGCTGAAAAATCGCTCTTTCGCGATTTTCCAAACAGGCTCTTACCGGGTCGGGACGGGTTCCGGCCCCGAATAATCATAGAAGCCCCTGCCGGTCTTGCGGCCATACCAGCCGGCCTCGACATATTTGACCAGCAGCGGCGCCGGGCGATATTTGGGATCGCCGGTGGTGGTAAGGAAGACGTTGAGGATTTCGAGCGCGGTGTCGAGGCCGACGAAATCGAGCAGGGTCAGCGGCCCCATCGGATGGTTGAGGCCAAGCTTGCAGCCCTGGTCGATGTCGGTGACGCTGCCGACACCCTCACCCAGCACGAACACCGCCTCGTTCAGCATCGGCAGCAGGATGCGGTTCACCACGAAGCCGGGCGCGTCAAAGGCATGGACCGTGGTCTTGCCGATCTTCGCGGCGAAACCCTCGACCGCGGCGACCGTCTCGGGCGAGGTGGCGAGGCCGCGAATGACCTCGACCAGCACCATCACCGGCACCGGATTGAAGAAATGGACGCCGACGAAGCGGCTGGCGTCAGGCGCGGCCTGGGCGAGGCGGGTGATCGGGATGGACGAGGTGTTGGTGGCGAGGATGGCGCCGGGCGCCAGGATCTTGCCGACATTGGTGAAGATGGTGCGCTTGACCTCTTCCCGCTCGGTCGCGGCCTCAATCACCAGTTGGGCGCCGGCGAGCGGCGCGATCTCGCCGACCGGGGTGATGCGGCCAAGTGCGGCATCGGCATCGGCCTGGCTGATCTTTTCCTTTTCGACCGCGCGGGCCAGCAGCTTGACGATGCCGGCCTTGCCCTTTTCGGCGCGGGGCAGATCGATGTCGGACAGAATCACGTCATAGCCGGCCTGGGCGGCGACCTGGGCAATGCCCGCCCCCATCTGGCCGGCGCCGATCACGCCCACGGTCTTCATGTCGGTCATGTCCCATTCTCCTCACCAAATGTTCGTTCCAGTCACCCCTACCGACAAGTAAGGCCACGCGCCAAGCCCCTTCGCGGGCGGCGAACGGGCCATCGCGACGGATGGATGGTTCGCCCGCGCGATTTTCCGCCTTTGCGCGAACCGCACGCCATGCTTAATAGCCGCCCATGCCCCTTGCCGATCCCCTGCCAGCGCCCGCATCCGGACGGTTCATCGCCGCCGTGCATCATTTCCCGCTGCGCATCTATTTCGAGGATACGGACCTGTCGGGGCTGGTCTATCACGCCAATTATCTGCGCTATATGGAGCGCGCCCGGTCCGACATGCTGCGCATCGCGGGCATCGACCAGCGCGCCAATCATGAAGGCGGCGAAGGCGTCTATGCCGTCACCGACCTGAAACTCGCCTATCGCCGTCCCGCCCGGCTGGACGATGACCTGATGGTCGTCAGCCAGGTGATGGAGGTGCGGGCCGCCAGCTGCGTCATTCAGCAAAGAGTCATGCGCGGCGAGGACATATTGACCGACGGCGTCATCACCGTCGCCTATCTGACACCCCAGGGACGACCGCAGCGCCAGCCGCGCCCCTGGATCGAGATTTTCAGCCGTTTGATGCGAGGGGAAGACATCCACCCATGAACCTGTCCATGCCTGACGTCGGCGCCGCCGTTGGCGCCGCAGCCGACGCCGCCACCATTTCGCCGCTCGCCCTGTTCCTGCAGGCCGACATCGTCGTGAAGGGGGTGATGCTGGGCCTGTTGCTGGCCAGCATCTGGACCTGGGCGATCATCATCGGCTTCAGCTTCACCCTGCGCAAGGCGAGCAAGCAGAGCCGCGCGTTCGAGGCGGATTTCTGGAAGGCGGACGATATCGACCGTTTCTATGAAGCCCGCGGCAAGGCCGAATTCCCGGCCGCCAAGGTGATGGCCGCCGGCGTCACCGAATGGCGACGGTCGACCGCGCAGAAGGTGATCGACCGCGACGGCACGCGCGACCGGCTGGCGACCAGCATGTCGAGCACGATCGCGGCCGAGGTCGACCGCCTGTCGGACCGGCTGAACATCCTGGCGACGGTCGGATCGGTTGCCCCCTTCGTCGGCCTGTTCGGCACCGTGTGGGGCATCATGCGCGCCTTCACCTCGATCGCCGCGGCGCAGAACAGCTCGCTCGCCGTCGTGGCGCCGGGCATTGCCGAGGCCCTGTTCGCGACCGCGATCGGCCTGTTCGCCGCCATCCCGGCGGTGATTGCCTACAACCGGTTCAGCCATGGCATCAACCGGATGGAATCGCGCCTCAACCGCTTTGCCGATGGCTTCTACGCGACGCTGAGCCGCGAGCTTGAGGCCCAGCGCTGATGGCGATGTCCGGTCCTCCGTCCGGTCGGCGCGGGCGCAATCGCGCGCCGATGGCGGACATCAACGTGACGCCGCTGGTCGACGTCATGCTGGTGCTGCTGATCATCTTCATGGTGACCGCGCCGCTGCTGGTGACCGGCGTGCCGGTCAACCTGCCCGAGACGCGCGCCAAGGGGCTGGACCAGGACGCCAAGCCGACGGTGGTGTCGATCGATCGCGACGGCGCCATCTATGTCGATGAGGATGTGGTCAGCGACGCCGACCTGCCCGACCGGCTGGCCGAGATCGTGTCGGCCAATGCCGGCAAGCCCGATGCGCCGCAAATCTTCCTGCGGGCGGACACGGCGCTGGATTATGGCCGGGTGATGCGGGTGATGGGCGAGCTCAACCGGGCCGGCCTCAACAAGGTGGCGCTGGTCAGCACCGGCGGGCAGGACGGCGCCGACGATGTCAGCGCAGGTTCAGAATAGGGGCCATAGGTCAAACCGATGGAACGCGCGGAAAAAATCGGCCTTGGCGTTGCGACGGCAGGACATGTCCTGCTGTTCGGCCTGCTGTCGGCCGGGTTCCTGGCGACGCCCAATCCGCTGAAGCTGAACAGCCCGCCGATGGATGTCAGCCTGGTGGACGAGGTGGCGCTGCAATCGACCGCGCCGCGCATCTCGACCGAGCCGCCACCGCCCAGCGTCGCGCCTGAGAAGGGCCCGACCGAGGACGCCGCGCCCGCCGCCCAGCCCGAGCCGGCCCCCATGCCCGAGCCGACCCCGGCGCCGCCCAAACCAAAGCCGGTCCCGCCCAAGGAAGTCGCGAAGCCCGCGCCGCCCAAGCCGAAACCGACGCCGCCGAAGAAGGAAACGCCCAAGGCGGCGCCCAAGCCCAAGCCGGCACCCGAAAAGCCGGCAGAAAAGCCCAAGGCGAAGCCGGTGCCGGAGAAGCCCAAGGCAGCGGCTTCGCCTTGGGC
>Ga0209813_10000171_pt1 | contig 21130 bp, 23 predicted proteins | sample EndMethybrTD3033_FD_187596 | JGI IMG/M metagenome (GOLD analysis project Ga0209813, IMG submission 187596) | Populus endosphere microbial communities from Tennessee, USA - Endosphere MetaG P. TD hybrid TD303-3 (SPAdes) (version 2) | ecosystem: Host-associated > Plants > Roots > Endosphere... | reverse complement strand
TGGTGCTTGGCGTGTGTATCGGCCATCTGGCGCTCCCTGACCCTTCTCCCGCAGCGCGGGCAAATTGCTGTTTACCCGGCCCGCCCGTTGTCCGGCACTGCCCGCGGGGTCGCAGGAGTGAGGTTGGCGGGCTTCTCGGCAAGCCCGGCCTTCGACTTGGATGGGACGGGATAGAACGTATAGGACAGCGTGATGTGGGTGGTCCCACCCGCGTCCTTGTCGTGCACGATCTGGGGATCGACGAAGAAGCTGACCGGCAGGTCTACCGACTGGCCGGGCTCCAAAGTCTGCTCCTTGAAGCAGAAGCATTCGAGCTTGTTGAAGAACACCGCCGCCTGCTCGGGGAACACGTTGAACGTCGAGGTGCCCGTCACGGCGTGATCGGAAGTGTTGGTGGCACGATAGAAGGCCAGCGTGGTCTCGCCGATCTTCACGTCCACCGTGCGCTGCTCGGGCTCGAACCGCCAGGGGAAGCCGGGTGCGATGTTGGCGTCGAAGCGGATGTTCACGGTGCGGTCGAGCACGACGTCGGAGGGTGCGGTGGCGCGCTGTGGCGTGCCGTCGAAGCTGGTCAGCTCGCACAACATCCGGTAGAGCGGCACCGCCGCGTAGGACGCGCCGACCATGCCGACCACGACGGCAGCACACCACAGGCCGACCTTGCGGTGCCGGCGGGCTAGCTGCTGATCTGGTCTCGTCTCGTCCATCTCGTCCATCGGGCTGCTGCCAGCCCATCAATCCGTCATTGCTACAGCCGCCGGCCTACAGCGGCCGGTTCATTACATTGCCGCCCAGCCGCACCAGGGTCGCCACATAGAACAGCACCACCAGCGCCGCCAGCGCCAATCCGATCGCGATCGACCTCATCCTGCGCCGGCGTTGCCATTCCTTTTGCTCGTCATCTGCCACCGGCTAGTGTCCCGATTCCGAAGTTCGCCAAACTTCGCAACCAGCGTCCCGAGCGCACTTCGGAATCACAAGGGACACTAGAACCAAAGTCCTACTCGTGTGATTCAGATCGAGAAATTCGCTCAAACCGATGCCGCGAACTCCGGCGAATTTCTCGATCATCACACGAGCCTCCTTTGAACTCAGCCCACCCAGCGGGCGAGGCCCCGTTCGAGAAGCAGCACGGCAAACAGCAGGAACAGATAGAGGATCGAGAACCCGAACAACTGCTTGGCGGCGCGGTCGCCCGCTCGGCCCTCGCGGGTGTGATAGACGTTGATGGCCAGCGCCATGAACACGCCGCCGAGCCCGATCGAGGTCAGCGCGTAGAGAGGCCCGCCGAGGTCGATGAAGGCCGGCGAGATGGCAAGCGGCACCAGCAGGGCGGAGTAGATGACGATCTGCTTGCGCGTCTCGTCGGGCCCGGCCACCACCGGCAGCATCGGCACGCCGACCCGCTCGTAGTCGCGGGCGCGATAGAGCGACAGCGCCCAGAAGTGCGGCGGCGTCCACATGAAGATGATCAGGAACAGCAGGATGCTCTCGGCGCTGACCGAGCCGGTCACGGCCGCCCAGCCGATCATCGGCGGAAAGGCGCCGGCCGCGCCGCCGATAACGATGTTCTGCGGGGTGCGCCGCTTCAGCCACATGGTGTAGACGAGCATGTAGAAGGCGATCGTAAGGGCCAGCAGGAAGCCGGCCACGATATTGATCAGCAGCCCCAGCGTGAGGACCGAGCCGATCGCCAGCACCATGCCGAAGGTGAGCGCCTCGTCGGGCGTGACGCGGCCGCGCGGGATGGGCCGGCTCGCGGTGCGCTGCATGCGGGCGTCGATGTCGGCGTCGTACCACATGTTGAGGGCACCGGACGCGCCCGCACCGACGGCGATGCAGATCAGCGCGATGGCCGCCAGCACCGGATGCAGAGCGCCCGGCGCCAGCACCATGCCGACCAGTGCGGTGAATACCACCAGCGACATGACGCGCGGCTTCATCAGTGCCAGGAAGTCGCCGACGCTGCCGCCCGCCGCCTGTGCGGGGCGCAGGGCGCTGGCCTGGTAAGCGACGTCAGCCATGGCGGCGGCTCAAGTCCCGAACGGCACCGTTCAGTGGTGCACAGCCTCTTTGAACACCGGCAGCTTCTCGTAGGAGTGGAAGTCCGGCGGCGACGGCAGCGTCCATTCAAGCGTGGTGGCGCCAGGGCCCCACGGATTGTTGCCCGCCTTCTGGCGCTGGAAGAAGTAGGCGTAGATCAGGCCGATGATGAATACGAGGGTGCCGGTCGCGGTGATGTAGGAGCCGACCGAGGACCACCAGTTCCAGTAGGCGAAGGCATCGGGATAGTCGACATAGCGGCGCGGCATGCCCGCCAGGCCGAGGAAGTGCTGCGGGAAGAACAGGATGTTGGCGCCGATAAAGGTGAGCCAGAAGTGAAGCTTGCCGAATGATTCGTTGTACATGTAGCCCGACATCTTCGGGAACCAGTAGTACCAGCCGGCGAAGATGGCGAACACGGCGCCAAGCGACAGCACGTAGTGGAAGTGCGCCACCACGTAGTAGGTGTCGTGCAGTGCGCGGTCGACGCCGGCATTCGACAGCATCACGCCGGTGACGCCGCCGAGCGTGAACAGGAAGATGAACCCGAGCGCCCACAGCATGGGTACGCGGAACTGGATCGAGCCGCCCCACATGGTGGCGATCCAGGAGAAGATCTTTACCCCCGTCGGCACCGCGATCACCATGGTGGCGAACACGAAGTAGGCCTGCGCATCGACGCCCATGCCCGACACGTACATGTGGTGCGCCCAGACGATGAAGCCGATGACGCCGATCGCCACCATGGCGTAGGCCATGCCCAGGTAACCGAACACCGGCTTCCTGGAGAAGGTCGACACCACCTGGCTGATCATGCCGAAGCCCGGCAGGATGAGGATGTAGACCTCGGGGTGGCCGAAGAACCAGAACAGGTGCTGGTAGAGGATGGGATCGCCACCGCCAGCCGCGTTGAAAAACGTGGTGCCGAAATTGCGGTCGGTGAGCAGCATGGTGATGGCGCCGGCCAGCACGGGCAGCGACAGCAGCAGCAGGAAGGCCGTCACCAGCACGCTCCACACGAACAGCGGCATCTTGTGCAGCGTCATGCCCGGCGCGCGCATGTTGAAGATGGTGGTGATGAAGTTGATGGCGCCGAGGATCGACGACGCACCGGCGAGATGCAGCGACAGGATGGCGAAATCCATGGCCGGCCCCGGATGCCCCGAGGTCGACAGCGGTGCGTAGACCGTCCAGCCGGCGCCGACGCCGTTCATGCTCACCGGACCTTCGACGAACATCGACGTCAGCAGCAGCGCGAACGAAGCCGGCAGCAGCCAGAACGAGATGTTGTTCATGCGCGGGAAGGCCATATCCGGCGCGCCGATCTGCAGCGGTACGAACCAGTTGCCGAAGCCGCCGATCATGGCTGGCATCACCATGAAGAACACCATGATGAGGCCGTGGCCGGTGACGAACACGTTGAACACGTGGCCGTTGGCGAAGTACTGCAGACCGGGCTCCTGCAGTTCCATGCGCATCATCACTGACAGGAAGCCACCGATCAGGCCGGCCACGATCGCGAACAGCAAGTACATCGTGCCGATGTCCTTGTGGTTCGTCGAGTACAGCCACCGCCCCATCCCGTAGGGGGTGTGCTCATGCTCGTGGTTATGACCGTGCGCGTGTTCTGCAGTGTTGGTCGCCATGTCGCCTACCTTCGCAATCCGTTCCGCGCCGCTCGCGATTTCTCATGCGCAATGGCCTGCTCGTGCAGGCCCCGCACTTGCGTGCCTACCTGGTCGCGCTCGCAACCTTCTGCCGTGCCGCCAGCTCGAGCGCCGCGGCGCGGATGATGTCGCGCGCCTTGCGGCGGTCCCTGGCCTTCAGTGCCGCCGCCCAGTCGTTGAAGGTCTGCTCCTTCACCACGCGCACGGCGATCGGCATGAAGGCGTGGTCCTTGCCGCACAGCTCTGAGCACTGTCCGAAGTAGATGCCTTCCTTGTTGGCCTGGAACCAGGTCGCCGTGACGCGCCCCGGCACCGCGTCCACCTTCGAGCCGAACGAGGGGATGGTCCAGTTGTGGATCACGTCGGTGGAGGTCACCAGCACGTGCACGACCTTGCCGACCGGCACCAGGATCTCGTTGTCGACCGCAAGGTTGCGCGGCGCCTGCTCGGCTGGGAAGCCGCTCTTGATCAGCTCCGCGCGCTCGCTGTCCTGCAACATCACCGAATCGATTGTAATGCCCTGGTCGGGGAGCTCGTGCGTCCAGTTCCAGGTGTGTCCGGTGGCCTTGATCGTCAGGCCCGGCGGCGGGAACGTATACTGCTTGTAGAGCAGCCGGAACGAGGGGATGGCGATCGCCACCAGGATCAGCACCGGCAGCACCGTCCAGAGCACCTCGATCAGCGTGTTGTGCGTTGTGCGCGACGGCGTGGGATTGCGCTTCTCGCTGAAGCGCCACATCACGTAGAGCATCAGCAGCATCACGAACGCGGTGATGGCGAAGATGATCGCGTTGACGTAGTCGTGGACCCAGTGGATGTCCTCGGCGACCGGCGTTACGGCCTCCTGAAAGCCGATCTGGCCAGGTGAGGGCTGTCCTGACCCCGCCAACGCCGGCAGGGCAATGATCATGCACAGGGCGGCGAGGAGCCAAATCCGCATCCCGTCGCTCAGGCGCCTATGGATCATCAAGATCGCTCCCACGTCTGTTGCCATGCATGCCGTGCGAGCCGCGCCGGGCTCGACCCGGCTAGGCGCCCGCTGCGCCACGCACTTCTTATCTCACGAACGCCCCGTCGTCCCATGCGGCATCGGCCCTTCTCAACAGTGCCGGCCCGAATGCGGCGTTCCCGCGCAGCAAGCCCGCACCTCCGGCCGATGTGCACGGAACTGCCTATAGCGTCACCAAACAACACAATGGCCGAACCCGACTCAAGGCCAGCTTTGTGCGGCATATCCACGCGCAAGCCTCTACCACGAACAGCCCGGGAATGCCCCGCTCCGGGGGCACGGGATGCAGCCTTGCCGGGTCCCATTTTGGCCGGATTCATCGGTGAGATCAGGAGCCACCCGGCAGCGCGCCGGCGCTAGCGTGGTTCGGGGTCCACGGCGTCTGCCGCCGGGCTCCAAGTCTGGGGGATTCTCGAAGTCTGGGGATCGCCTTGCCGCGGAACCGCTCCGGCGCAATGTCCAGCGTTTTCTCAACAGCCGTCCATCTCACTCTACAGCCTTAAGAATAGGGCAGAATTCATGCCTGGGCGGATACGATCGTGACGCATTCAGATGGTTCAATGCGGCGTCATCCTTGCTCCGACAGCAGGGCTTGGCTGCCCCGTCGCAGATGGGATTTGCCATTGCGCATCATGATCCGACGCCTTCTCTGCCAGAGGCCGGAGCTGCTGGCCGCGCTGCCGGTGGCGATGCTCATGGCTGGCTGCCTGCTGATCTCGTCGAGCGCGCCTGCCGCCGCGCAGCTGCCCGAGAGCGGCACCGTGAAATCCCAGCACGGCGACTGGCAGGTGGTCTGCAAACCGCCTCCGCCGGGAGCCAAGAGCGAAGTTTGCGCGCTGGTGCAGAGCGTCACGGCCGAGGACCGCAACAACGTCGGCCTGACCGTCTATTTCCAGCGCTTCTCCGACGGCAAGCGGGTGCTGCGTGTTTTTGCTCCTCTCGGAGTGCTGCTGCCACCCGGCCTCGGCCTCAAGATCGACGACAAGGACGTTGGCCACGCACCGTTCCTGCGCTGTCATACATTTGCCTGCTACGCGCAGGTGGTGGTCGAGGATCAGCTGATCGAACAGCTCAAGAAGGGCAAGACCGCGGTCTTCATCATCTTCCAGACCGAGGAAGCCGGCATCGGCATTCCGATATCGCTTAACGGCTTCGGCCAGGCGCTCGCCGCGCTTAATTAATTTTGTTTCGTCATCACCCGCAGAACGCATCAGTGCCTGAGCGAGAATGACCGACCAGCGGCATTCTGCCGGCATTGCACTGCGTCCAATGTTACCCCGCCATTTTGCCACTTTGTCACGTTAGGCATGGAAGATCGCTGGCGGGCAGTACACGAGAGTAGCGACAACAAGAATGAGCGCCGTCAAGGCCAAATGCGGGAATACGCCTGACACTGAGCCCGCCGAGCTGCGCCGCGAGTTGCGGCTCGATGCTTTCCACCCCGACTATCGCCGCTTCATTCGCGAGCTCACCAGTTCTTCGGCTGCGCTTGAAGATCTGGCCGACAGCTTTCCCGGCCTGCTGTTTGCGCTGGCCAGCAACTATGCGACGGCCGATCAGCGCGAGCGCGCCTTCGAGATGATCTACGATGGCGTTGCCCTGCGCGAGATCGCGAACGCGCTCGGCCTGCCGTGGTGGCTGCGCAAGCTGCCGCCGCGGGCCTTCGCAGCACCGCTGCCGAAGTTTCCGCTCGACCGTGAGTTCACGTTCCGCATCAGCAATCTGATCCCGCGCGACGAGCAGCTGCTGCCGACCTGGCTCACCCACGTCGGCCACGCCTGCGAGGCGAGCGGCCCGTCCTACGCGTTGTGGATCGCCCGCCAGCCGGACCTGACCGATCCGGTCGGCGACATGTTCAGAGTGATGGCCGCGTGGGCCTGGTTCAGCCAGCACGAGAACCTGCCGGGCCATCGCCTGCTGCGCCGGCCGTGGAGCTTCGAGATGAGCTTCAGGCGCGCATGCGAGGAGCTGGCGGCCTGGCGCCAGCGGCTGCGGCTGGTGGAATGCCTGGGCCCCGGTATCGAGAGCCCGTGGCTCGCCGACGGCACGGCCCTCAACTGCGAATTCGTGGCGCTGCGCACAGTCGACGACTTCATCGCCGAGAGCGAGGCGCTCGACAATTGCCTCGACCAGTATGCCGACCACCTGCACGCCGGCCGCAGCGCCGTGTTCTCGATCCGCAAGGGCGGGCGGCGTGTCGCCTGCGTCGAAATCGGCTTGCACGACGAGGAGGCAACCATGCCCAACATCGTGCAACTGCGCGCCGCCCGCAATCGCCGGGCGCCTCCGGAGATCTGGCAGGCAACGTACGCCTGGCTCGGCGGCCAAGCGCTCGAGCCGCTGTCGCCCGAACGGCATGTGCCCAAGCCGATCCGCCGCGCCGAAGCGCGCCGCAAGATGTGGGGACCCTATCTCGCATTCCTGGCGGGCACGCCGCACGAACCGCCGTTCCGCCGGTTGATGCTGCAGCAGGCAGGCGGCCGGCGCGAGGTGCGCCGACGCCCGGGTGCCACGCACCGTGCAATACGAGCAGAGCTGGCAGGCCCCGCGTAAGCGCGTCCACGCCGGGCGTTGACGCCGGCTCTGCTAACCGAATTTTGCGCGGCTGTAGCCTCGTTTCGCCATGCACTGATCGCGCAGTTTGCCGCGGTAGGCATCCTCGTTGGCGGCATAATTGACACCCATCCCGACCAGACCGCCCAGGACAAAGGCTCCGATTGCATTTTCATTGGCTTTTTCGGATGGGATTTCCCGCTTTCCCGCCTGCTCCCAGCATTGTTCTGCATCCCGCTGAGCCACTTCAGCGGACGTGTTGGCCCTTGAAAACGTCTCGCTATATGCGCACCCCTGCAAAATTAGAGCGCCGCAAATGGCGCCCACCGCAAGTTTCGTCATAACGCCCCCAATGCGAAAAGATGACCCCGCTCAAATGCGGGTAGCACTGATCATCGATTCGCAGGGTGCGTTGCAGACACTTGATGTCGAAATACCGTTGTCACATGTCCACCAATATACAACGGATCACTGTCACGACGCGCCGAACCAAGGCGATGTCGGAAGATGCGCTGCGCACCGGCGGCGTATTCAGAGGTGGCTGCGCCCCGCGCTCGGTTCGAAACAGAAGCAGCACGCCCGCTTTGCACGCAGTCCGCCGCGGCGGTTGCTGGGAGCGAACCTCGAAGGCGGGAGCCGCAGACTTCGAGGCGGACGCCTTACGGCTCCAGCTCGGTATCCCAGTACAGGTAGTCGAGCCAGCTGTCGTGCAGGTAGTTGGGCGGGAACAGCCGCCCGTTGCGGTGCAGCTCGAACACCGTCGGCCGATAAGGCTCCTGCATCGGCCGCATGCCGGCCTGCTCGGGCAAGAAGCCGCCCTTGCTCAGGTTGCACGGCGCGCACGCCGTCACGACGTTGTCCCAGCGTGTCATTCCGCCCAGCGAGCGCGGAATGAGGTGGTCGAAGGTCAGGTCGTCCTTGCAACCGCAGTACTGGCAGCTGAAACGATCGCGCAGGAACACGTTGAACCGCGTGAACGCGGGATAGAGCGCCGGCTTCACGTAGGTCTTGAGTGACACGACGGAGGGCAGCCGCATCTCGAAGGAGGGGCTGCGGACGAAGCGCTCGTACTCGGAGACGATGTTCACCCGATCCAGGAAGACGGCTTTGACGGTTTCCTGCCAGCTCCACAGCGACAACGGATAATAGCTCAGCGGCCGAAAATCGGCATTCAGCACAAGCGCCGGGAAACGATCTGGCGTGGCGGCGTAGGCGTTCACGAGTCTTCTGTCCGTCCGGCTTCCTGTAACGAATCACATTCGGGCCCCAAACAGCGGCGTCATACTAGCCTCGCGTATCAGGGATGTGAAGTCGACGCCAAGGCGCGGGCAAATAAGCGGGATTTGTGGCTTTACGAGTTCTTTGCGGCGCGCAGGGCACAGGCGATGAAGTGACCGGCCATGCTCTGGCCGACAGGGTCGATGCCATGTCCCAGGCGCTCGCGGATGTGCCATTCGACGAGGTGGCCGGCGCCGGCCAGCTGTTCGCGGGCGATGTGGATCACGTCAACCGGGATCAGGTCGTCCGCCTCGCCGTGGATGAGCAGGATGGGCGGGTGGCAGGTCGCCTCGGCGAGATGCTCGGGGCCGGCCAGCAGTCCGGAGAAGCCGACGATTGCCGCCGGCGCCACCGGACGCCGCAGTCCGACGTGCAGGGCCATCATGGTGCCCTGGCTGAATCCGACCAGCACCAGACGGCCGGGAGCCAGTCGGTAGCGTGCCAGCTCCGCGTCGAGGAAGCGGTCGACGGCAGGCCTCGCTGCCACCACGCCGCGCCAGTACTCGGTCGGATCGCGCAGGGTAAGCGGAAACCATTGCAGGCTGCCGGGCATGCCGGGAATTGTCTCGGGTGCGTTCGGCGCGACGAATACCGCACCCGGCAGGCGCGCGCGCCATTCGTCGGCCAGCGCGATCAGATCGTCGCCGTTGGCCCCGTAGCCGTGCAGCAGCACCACCAGCGCATCCGCCGTTCTGCCGCGCGGCGCCAGCCGCGGCCCATCGAGCTGCCTGATCATGCCGCGATGTTAGAGCATGATCGCGACTATTGCTTCTCCGCTTTGGAGGCCGTGGCGAGGATCGGTGCCCAGCGGGCGATCTCGGCGCGCACGAACGTGTCGAAGGCGGCCGGGCTGCGCTCGGCCTTGCCGGGCAGCGAACCGCCAAGCTGCGCCAGCCTGTCGCGCACCGTGGGCTCGTCCAGGGACTTGTCGAGCGCAGCAGCCAGCTTGGCGATTATTTCGGGCGGCGTGCCCTTGGGCGCGAACAGGCCCGCCCAGACGCTCATCTCGTAGTCGACGCCCGATTCCTTGGCGGTCGGCACGTCCGGCAGCTGCGCCAGACGCTGCGCGGCACCGGTCCCGTATGCCTTGACGCTGCCCGCCAGAACCGATTCAACCACGCTGACCGACTGCTCGCACAGGAAGTCGATATGGCCGCCCACCACGTCGTTCAGCGCCGGTGCGGAGCCGCGATAGGCAACCAGCGTCGGCTTGGTGCCGACCGCGGCGTTGAACAGCACGCAGGCCATGTGCGAGGACGCGCCGATGCCGCCGTGACCCTGCTTGAGCGCATCGCCCTTGTCCTTCAGGATGGCAACGAACTCCTTCAGGTCCTTGGCCGGGAAATCCTTGCGGGCGATGATAACGGCCGGCGAGTGGGCGGTGATGCCGATCGGCACGAAGTCGGTCACTGGGTCATACTTGAGGTTGGGCGTGAGCACGGGGGCGGCCACGTGCGAGCCCATTGCGGCAGCCAGCAGCGTGTAGCCATCGGGGGCCGAGCCCGCAGCGCGCGCACTGCCTACCGTGCCGCCGGCGCCGCCGACATTCTCGATGATCATGGACTGCCCCAGAATCCTCGCCATCTCGTTGGTGACGATGCGCGCCACCACGTCGCTGGCTCCGCCGGCGGGGAACGGCACGATCACGGTGATCGATCTCGACGGATAGTCCTGCGCGCCGACGGGGAGGCTGCCGCACACGAATGCCAGTGCCACGATGCAAGCCGACCAGATGCGCGTTGCGCATATCATTCTGGGTTTCATTGCAGGCTTCATGGGCGAGCTCCTCTCCGTGCTGCCCCGCGCAGCGGCTACAGTTGTAAATTCACTGTTTCAGCAGTTCCGCGACCTCCACCCGACGTCCTTCGCGCGCCGACAGGATGCCGGCGCGCACCACCGCCAGCGACCGCGTGCCGTACTCGCCGCCGACCTCGAGGCGGCCCTGGCCGCGCACGGCGGCGGCGAACTCCTCAAGCTCCTCGGCCAGTGCATCGTTCTTGGCGCACGGGACGGCCACGGGCGTCTGCTCGCCGCGCCTGAGCACGCGCAGGCCGCCGTGCAGGTCGTAATAGGCGGTGGCGTCCTTGCCGTAGATGTTCATCAGGTAGTACTCGGACGCCGAGGCGTAGCTGGCGTTGAGCGTGGAAAGCGCGCCGTTCTCGTGCTCCAGCAGCAGGCTCGCCACATCCGGGTTGTCACCCGGCAGCACCAGCTGGGCGAGCTGCCCGCGTACCGCCACGATCGGCCCGATCAGGTATTCGAGCACGTCGGTGTAGTGGATGCCGATCTGCAGCATGACGCCGCCCGGCATGCCAGCCGCCTGGTAGCGCCAGGAGGACAGGTCGATCTTGCCGAGGCGGTCGCGGCTGATGTTGGCCTCGGCATTGACGAGCTTGCCGAAACGGCCCGCGTCGATCTCCTGCTTGACCCAGCGGAAGTGGCTCTCGCGCCGGCGCTGATAGCCGAGCGCCAGCAGCACGCCGGCCTTGCGGCAGACCTCGGTGATGGCGTGGCCGTCCTCGACCGTGTTGGCGATCGGCTTGTCAAGGAAGACGTGCTTGCCGGCCGCAGCGGCAGCGGTGGTGGTGGCGAGGTGCACATCGTTGGGCGTGGTATTGACGACCGCCTCGATCTCGCGATCGGCCAGCATCGCCTCGTAGCTATCCACCGCGCGGCATTTGTATTTGGCGGCGAAGGCTTTGCGCTTGTCCTCGGAGCGGGTGTAGCAGGCGACGATCTGCAGCTTGCCCGAGCGCTGCATGGCATCGGCCAGCACGTCGGACCACCATCCCATGCCGATGCAGCCGACGCGTAGCGGACCAGAATTCACGCCTTCCCCCTTTTGTGTCCCGGTTCGTGTCCGGGCTCGAAGCTTCGGCGAATGTCGCCGCTGGCAATTGCCGGCTATTTCCAGGTCGCGCCGATCGATTCCACGGCCGCCTTGGCGATCCGCACATCGGTCTCCCAGTCGCCACCGCTCACCCCCACGCCGCCAATGCACTGGCCATCGACCAGCACCGGCACGCCGCCTTCCATGGCCGTCCAGCGCTCCGGCCCGGCCGCCAGAGCCAGGCCAATGGCGTGGCTGACGTCGAGGTCCTGGCCGACGGCTCCCTTGGCGGTGGTCGGGCGCCGGTTCGATGCCGCGCACACGGCCTTGGTGGTCGAGGAGTGCACGGTGTGGAAGCGGCCGCCGTCCATGCGCTCGAGCAGGACCATGTGCCCGCCGGCATCGACGATGGCGCAGGAGATGGCGATGCCGGCCTGGCCGGCCATGTCGATGGCCGTCGCCATCATCTTCTTGGCGCCCTGATGGGTGAGACGTTTGCTCTCGATCACGTACATTCTGCAGACCCCGTTTTGAGAGCTAGGCGGAGAGTTTGTGCGCCGAAATGGCGTGACCATCAAGGAGGAATGATGGCGCTGACGGCCCATGCCATCGGGGCTCTTCCCCCCATTCCAGCGATTCCCGGGGGTGCTATAGTTGCCGGGTGAACCTCCCGCCGTGTGCGCCTCGCCTGCGAGGCCGACGGGATTTCTTCCGAGGAGAAGAAACATGAGGATCATGCTTGGCGCCAGCGTACTGCTTGCCACTCTGTTGACGGCCACCCCGGCAGCAGATTTCTTCGGACCGGGGGCGCACCCCACAACGAAAAGTGCCCAGTCAGCGTCCTGCATGCGCGAATGCATGGTGACGGGACGCGGAGAGGGCCAGTGCGACGCCCACTGCAAAGGCAGGGACGGCGGCTGACGCTCAATCCCTGCTGAAGGCCCTGCCGCGGCTCAGGCCCTGCTGAAGGTGACGACTTCGATCTTGTTGCCGTCCTGATCTTTGATGAACGCGCCGTAGTAGGCAGTCACGGCCCCCTGGCGCGGGCCGGGCTCGCCGTCGCTGCTGCCGCCGTGCTCGAGCGCGAGCGCGTGGAAGGCGCGCACCGCCTCTTCGCCCGGCGCACGCAGGCACACGTGCATGCCGGTGTCGGTCGGAATGGGCGGCATGCTCGCGCGCAGGTTCAGCCAGAACTCGGGATATTTCTTGCCGAAGCCGACCGTGGCCGGCCGCTCGACCAGCAGTGTGTAGCCGAGCGGGGCGAGCACACGCTCATAGAAGGTGGCGCTCGCGGCCAGATTTCTAACCGGCACTGAGACGTGGTCGATCATGCTCGCAGTCTAGCGTGCTTCGACAAGCCTGCGCACGCCATTCTGGGCGCTCGCCACTAGCGGTAGACGAACGCCGAGGCGTTGGTGATGTCGTACTCGCAGGTGACAATGGCAGATCGCTGCCCCGCACTGATGAACAGGTAGGGATTGCGATAGCGGGCGCCCCAATTCTTGTGGTCGACCTGCCAGAGATGCACATCGAGGTTGCGCTTGCCGATGGCGAGCGTGATCGAGTTAGGAGTGCTCCAAGCTTGCGGATGGATGCCGAGCATCGTGCCCAGCGCATCCTTCTGGCAGGCCAGCACGGCGCGCTCCCGATACGCCTGGATGATCACATCGCGCGTCGAGGTGCGGAACAGGTATTCGTGGTGCAGGACCTTGGCCGTTGCCAGCACGGCCAGGACTATGAGCAGAGGCTTCATCATGGGGGCCGACGTCCAATCTCGAGCACGCGCGCGTTGAAATCCTCAGGACCCGGCTCCCCGCCGAGGTCGCCGGAGTGTCGCGCAGACATGGTGAAAAAAGCGTTTCCGTGCGCCTCGGGTCGACGCGGGCGGAGTGTTCAGGCACGCACGTTTCCTGCTAGTACAAGGCTGAACACCACAAATCCGGGGAGGACATCGCATGGCCAAAATCGGCTTCATCGGGCTCGGCAACATGGGCACCCCCATGGCCGGCAACTTGGCCAAGAAGGGCCATCAGGTGCGCGGCTTTGATCTGGTCAAGGCCAACCTCGAGGCGGCGGGAAAGCGCGGCGTCGAGGCGGCGGGCTCGGCGGCCGACGCGGTGCAGGGCGCCGAGGTGGTGGTGACGATGCTACCGGCCGGCAAGGACACGGTGGCCGTCTACGACAAGGCCGGCGTGCTGCAGGCAGCCGGCAAGGGCACGGTGTTCATCGATTCCTCGACCATCGACGTGGCCTCGGCGCGCCGCGCGCATGATCTGGCCAAGGCCGCCGGCGTGCTCTCCCTCGACGCGCCGGTGTCAGGTGGCGTCGGCGGCGCCGAGGCGGCGACGCTGACCTTCATGGCCGGCGGCAGCAAGGATGCGTTCGAGAAGGCAAAGCCAGTGTTGGAAGCCATGGGCAAGCGGGTCGTGCACTGTGGCGATGCCGGCGCCGGCCAGGCCGCCAAGATCTGCAACAACATGATCCTCGGCATCAGCATGATCGGCGTCGCCGAGGCGTTCGTGCTGGCCGAGAAACTCGGCCTGTCGCACCAGGCGCTGTTCGACGTCGCCTCCACCTCGTCCGGGCAGTGCTGGTCGCTGACCAGCTATTGCCCGGTGCCCGGCCCGGTGCCGGCCTCGCCCGCCAACAACAGCTACAAACCGGGATTTGCTTCCGCGCTGATGCTGAAGGACCTGAAACTGGCGCAGGAGGCGGCCGCGGCCGCGGGCGCCACCACGCCGATGGGGGCGGCTGCGGCGCAGATCTACGGCCTGCACAACGCTTGGGGCGAGGGCGGCACCGACTTCTCCGGCATCATCCACCTGATTCGCGGCAAGAGCGAATAGCTGGCCTAGCGCGTCGATCTGGTGCGTAAGGCCAGCGCCGAGTCGGCGAAGGTCGCGGACATGCGCGCGCTACTGGCGCGAGCGGCGCATTGTGGCTCGCTTGCTCTCGCGTGTTTCGGGGACGGTGGTCATCTCCGGTCTCTTGCCCAAGCAGCGTGCACATTTCTGCGTCGCGTGCTCCGTACACCACACAAATGCTCGCTTTCAGACGAAAGCCAATGATCTCGCAACAGATTGATATCGCTTCCTTCTTTCGCGATGCCCGCTGAAAGCTCGGATCGGCGGCACGATTCACGCGCGCATTTCTCGATCTCATGATCGTCACAAGTTGCACTGACATTGTTCCTGGGTGCTGGGGAGCAAAACCCACACACGAGGGGACAATGAAAACAGAAACACGCGGATGCGCCATTGCGTTGGCTGTGCTGGTCGGCTCAGCCGTCGCGGTGATGCCTGCGCTGGCTGACGGGGGGCGGACGCCATCGCGTTCGGATCAATCGAGCTATCCACCGATCTGGCAGGGTGCGTACGCCGGCCTGCATCTCGGGCACGGCGAATCGGGTCCTGCCGACGGCCTCGTGGGCGGAGGCCAGATCGGCTACAACTGGCAATCTGGTTCAATCGTCTACGGCCTCGAAGCCGATATATCCTATGCGGACATCAGCTTTGGCAACGCCTCCATCGACTGGATGGCCACGGCACGAGGCCGCCTCGGCTACCTACTGTTGCCCAATCTCCTGGCCTACGGCACGGTCGGATTCGGCCTCGCCAGCGGGTCGGGATCATTTGGCGGGTTCTCTGTCAACGACACCGAGTCCGACATCGTCTACGGCCTGGGCCTCGAGGGTAAGTTCAGCGACAAGTTGTCGGCGCGGATCGAATATCTCGCCTTTGGTGATCTCAATATCGATGTCGTCAGAGTTGGCCTGAATTACCGGCTGGGCAACTAGAGGTCGGCCCTGCTCAAGCATTGGCTTGTCTCGCATGCCCTGAAGGCCGTGCGAGGCAAGCCGCATGCACGGCCAATCCCGATCACTCGGATCCGGCTTCCACCGCCAAAAAAAAATAAGCCCCCGGTTGCGGTCGGGGGCCGAAGTGATTGGGGGCTTTCTGGAAAGGCGATGTATCAGGCGGCCTTGCGCAGGACCGGCGCGCACAGCGCATGAGCGATGCGCTCTACCGCGGTGCTCCAGTCCATGGTCGGCTCGGCGCCTGTCAGGCCAAATGCCTGTAGTGCGTCGGCAGGCGTGCCGCCGTCGCGAAACAAGCGTGCGCACGCCTGGCGCGCGTAGCCGATGGACTGCTGCCATTGCACGGGATTGATGTAGCGGGGGGACATGGGATTGGCCTCATGATCTCGTTCGTTACAGAGCACCGCTTGCCATTACGCAACGGGCGGCAGGCGCATCCAGCATGATGGCTTCACGACGCAAAACCCTGTCACATGAAGCCTGGTGACATGCGATGTCGTACGCTGGACACGCCTGCCATACTCGTTGAGGGGCCACTGCCCGGCTCCTCGGAACTCGTACGCTCAGCGCTTGGTACGCTTTACTGGGTACGCCTTACCGCCGGGCCGCTGGTCGACGGCGGAGTTCGCAAGCGAACTCATCAGGCTGCCGACCACGTCGCCCAACACACACCACGAACTCTCTTTCGACTCGGAAACTGTCATTGCACCTGCTGCCTGGTTTGCCCCACCGCGAGGCTGGCCAGCCGCTCGGCGATACGCGTGCACTTTCTTGCCAATGCGGCTTGTCGGGAAGCCAGCAACGCAGGGGCCAAAAGACTCTTGGGACTCTGCGAACGCAAACTGACGCGGTACACACCCGACGCAAACGCAACTGCACTCGACGCAACGCCACTCACACAAACGCCACGCACAAACTCTACGGACGCAACACGGTCAGCAGCGGGGGGGCGTCTGACCAAACCATGCGGAACACTAGAACGGCGGCCGAGGGGGTACGCTGGCAGCGCGAGACGCGAGAACAAGGCAACGCGTGGAGCCACAACTCGACTGGAGACGCTGCGTACAACTTGCACAGTCCACTCCCCCTCAACCTCACCGGTGTTCTATTTGCGTTCCGGCGACAGGGCCAATATCCCTTCGCAACTTGTTGCTTGCAGGGCGCATCAAAGGCGAAAAAGAGGCTCGCGGAAATTTCCACAACTTGACAGATACTCAAAAGACTCACGTTGAAAACGTGCGAATCACCCAACTTCGAACACACGGGAACGGGGCCTGAGTGCCGAAATTTCTGACCACCGGGCCGAGCGACGCCGCTGTCCGCTTTGTATGCGCGCATGGCGCCGGCGGGGGCATGGTGAGCCCATTCCTCGACACGATGGCCAAGCTTCTCGCCGAACGCGGCATCGCCGTCTGGCGCTTCGAGTTTGCCTATATGGCGGCGCGCCGCGATGGCGGATCGCGCAAGCCGCCGCCGAAGGCCGAGCGGCTGATGGACGAGTATCGTGCCGCGGTCGCCGAGCTGCCGCCCGGCGGGGTGGTGATGATCGGCGGCAAGTCGATGGGCGGACGGGTGGCAAGCATGGTCGCGGATGATTTGTTCAGCGAGGGGCGCATCGCCGGGCTGGTCTGCTTGGGCTACCCGTTCCATCCGCCGAAGGCGCCTGACAAGCTGCGCACGGCGCACCTTGAGGCGATCGGCTGCCCGACGCTGATCGTGCAGGGCGAGCGCGATCCGTTCGGCACGCGTACCGAGGTGGAGGGGTATCGCCTGTCACCGGCAATCGGGCTGCATTGGGTGGACGACGGGGATCATGATCTGGGCCCGCGCGGCGCCTCCGGCTACACCCGCAAAGGCAACCTCACGGCGGCCGCCGATGCCATCGCGACGTTTGCGAGTGTCGTGGCGAAGTAGGTTGGGTCAGTGCGTCGGCACGTCACCCAACACGGTATCACGCTTGGGTTGTTGCGTTACGGGCTACGCCCTAACCCAATCTACAGTGTTCACGCCCGCGCCGCCGCGGCCTGTGCCTCGGGCAGGCGTTGCGGCAGCATGAAGACGGCGGCGAGGATGACGGCGGCCGACAGGGCCAGCACGCGGAACAGCGCGTCGAAGCCCCAGCGCTCGTAGATGAAGGCGATCAGCGGCAGCGCGGCAGCCAGCACCGTGAAGCTGACCACGTAGCGCACGCCGTAGATGCGCGCCCGCCATTCGCCCTCGGCGAGGCGGCCGATCATGTAGTCGTTGATCGGGATCTGCCCGAACGCCGCCAGCATGAACACCATGGCGCAGGCCAGCGCCGCCCAGTCGGACAGGCCCGGCATCAGCGAGAAGAACACCAGCTGCACGAAGGCCGCCGTCATGAAGACGATGCGGGGGCCGAGCTTGTCCAGGAAATGCCCGACGATCAGCTGGCCGACCGAGGCCAGCGCGAACACCACGAAGGCCAGTTGCCCGAGCGCAGTGGCCGAGGTGGCGATGCCGCCGAGCCGCTCGTCGAACACCTTGGGCAGCGCGAAGGTGGTCGACTGGAAGACGATGCTGGAAACGGCGGTGGTCAGGAACACAATCATCGAGATGCGCAGCAGCATCGCCTTGACGTCAGCCGAGTGGGCGACCTGTGCGACGGTCTTGCTGGCCGCTGGTGCCTTGGACCGCGCGACCTGCTCCTTGATCTCCTCCCAGCGCAGCACCGTGTAGAAGATGCCGATGCCGATCGAGATGATGCCCGGCACGACGAAGGCGATGCGCCAGCCGCCGTGATCGATGAAGTAGCCGGTAACCAGCGCGGCGCTGGCCACGCCCAGGTTGCCCCACACGCCGTTCACGGCGATGCGCATGCCGGTGTTCTTCCATTTCGCCACCACGATGGCGAGGCCGACCGGGTGATAGATGGCGGCGAACACGCCGACCACGAACAAGCCGAGGCCGATCTCGAAGGGCGTGCGTGCGAAGGCGGTGGCGATCGACGCGAAGCCGATGCCGATGAAGAACACGCTCATCATGCCCTCGCGGCTCCACTTGTCGGCGATCCAGCCGGCCGGCAGCGCAAACAGGCCGAAGGCGAGGAAGCCGGGGGTCGCGTACTTGAGCAGGTCAGCGTAACCGAGGCCCCACTCGCGATGCAGCGCCAGCGCCGCCACGGTGGCGAAGATCAGCGTGAACAGATGATCCAGGAAGTGGCCGATGTTGAGCAGTAGGAAGTGCATCCGGTCGCGCATGCGATCTCCTTGGGCGGGCGTTCGTGGCCCTTGTGGCCGCAAAACTAGCGCCTTTGCCCAGTACGGGAAACCGGGGTGTTGGCGGGGGCAGCATCCATCCAGGTGCATATCTGTCATCTCGAGGCATCCGCTGCGAGTGCGCTTTGCGTAGCATTCGCGAGCTCAATTTGGAGGTTGGGATATGATGGTTCGATATTATTGGGCGCTGGCCGCCGCTGCGGCGGTCGCGCTGACGGTGGCATCGGCGGCGTTCGGCCAGCAGCCATCGGGTGCGCGCATGTTCGTGCGGCTCGAGGTCGTGCAATTCAGCGAATGGGTAAAGACCTATGACGGGTTCGAGCCGGCGCGCAAGGCGGCCGGCATCACGGAAAGCACCCTGTGGCAGTCCGCCGACGATCCCAACGATGTGACCATCATCAATGATTTCCCGAGCCTCCAGCAGGCCCGGGCATTTGCGGCCTCCGGCGAGCTTAAGGACGCGATGCGCAATTCGGGCCTGAAAGGCCCGCCACAGGTCTGGTTTGCAGCGAAAGTGAAGTAGGCGGGCCTTGATTGACGCGGCGCGGGCCTGCCAATAGGGTCCGCGCCCGTAACAGACGCCCGCATAGTCGGGCCGAGGATGCCTGCGATGCAAGAACTCGAACCCGCGCTGGCGGCTGCCGCCCAGGACGCGCGCGCCTGGCCGTTCGAGGAGGCGCGCCGCCTGATCAAGCGCCTGGAGGGCCTGAAGGGCGGCGCCGACAGGACGGTGATTTTCGAGACCGGCTACGGACCGTCCGGGCTGCCGCATATCGGCACGTTCGGCGAAGTGGCCCGCACCAGCATGGTGCGGCACGCCTTCGAGGTGCTGACCGAGGGCAGGCGCAAGACACGGCTGATCTGCTTCTCCGACGACATGGACGGGCTGAGGAAGGTGCCGGACAACGTGCCCAACAAGGACATGCTGGCCGCGCACCTCAACAAGCCGCTGACCTCGATCCCAGATCCGTTCAGCAACGAGTACCCGAGCTTTGCCGCGCACAACAACGCACGGCTGCGCCGCTTCCTCGACCGCTTCGGCTTCGAGTACGAGTTCTTCTCGGCCACCGAATGCTACAAGGCCGGCCGCTTCGACGAGACCTTGCTCGCGATGCTCAAGGTCTACGACAAGGTGATGGACATCATCCTGCCGACGTTGGGTCCCGAGCGTCGCGCCACCTACTCGCCGTTCCTGCCGATCTGCCCGCGCACAGGCAAGGTGCTCCAGGTGCCGATGGTCGAGCGCCATCCGAAGAAGGGCACGATCGTCTACGTTGATCCGGATACGGGCAAGAAGGTCGAGACCTCGGTGAAGGGCGGCGCGGTCAAGTGCCAGTGGAAGGCCGACTGGGCCATGCGCTGGACCGCGCTCGGCGTCGACTACGAGATGGCCGGCAAGGACCTGATCGATTCCGTGGCGCTCTCCTCACGCATCTGCAAGGCGCTGGGCGGTACGCCGCCGGAAGGCTTCAACTACGAGCTGTTCCTGGACGACAAGGGCGAAAAGATCTCCAAGTCGAAGGGCAACGGGCTGACCATTGAGGAATGGCTGACTTACGCCTCGCCGGAGAGCCTGTCGCTGTACATGTTCCAGCGACCCAAGAGCGCCAAGAAGCTCTACTTCGACGTGATCCCGCGCGCGGTCGACGAATATCTGCAGCTGCTGGCCGCCTATCCGCGCCAGGACGCCAAGGCCCGGCTCGACAACGCCGTGTGGCACATCCACACCGGCGCGCCGCCGGCCGCCGAGCTGCCGATCACGTTCGGCCTACTGCTCAATCTTGTGGCTGCCTCCAACGCGCACGACAAGGATGTGCTGTGGGGCTTCATCCGCCGCCACGCGCCGGAGGCGGGACCCGAGACGCATCCGCTGCTCGATCACCTGGCCGGCTACGCGGTGCGCTACTACGAGGACTTCGTAAAGCCGCAGAAAAAATTCCGCTTACCTGACGAGGTGGAAGCCGGCGCCCTGCGCGCACTGTCGGCCGCGCTCGGCAAGGCTGGCCCCGCGGCTTCGGCCGAGGAGTTGCAGGGCATCATCTACGATGTCGGTCGCGCCATCCCGCGCTACCAGGATCCGGCCGCCAAGGGCGCCACGCCCGACAAGCCGGGCGTATCCAGCGCATGGTTCGGCGCCATCTATCAGGTGCTGCTGGGCGAGGAGCGCGGGCCCCGATTCGGCAGTTTCATCGAGCTGTACGGCATCGACAACACCCGCAAGCTGATCGAGCGGGCGGTCGCCGGCGAGTTGGTCGGGAAGGCCGCGTAGTTCTGCTGTCACCTGCGGAGCCGGTGCGTCAGGAAGATACTGCGTGTGCGTTCGCGGATGACCGGCCGGAACAACGGCCGGGTGCGCGCTTGCGCGCCGAAATCGCTTCGCTCGCTGAGAGTCGCAGGGTGCAATAGGCGAAGCCGTATTGCACCGCGGCGGGGGCAGGTCGTCGCAATACGGCTCGCGTGTTGCGCCCTACGATCAACCCCTAGCGCGCGCTGGACTCGGCGCCCTTGGCCGCCTTGGAGGCCTGCAGCTGCTTCACACGGTCGCGCATGCGCTCCTCAGCCTGACGATAGCATTCCCGCTCGTATTCGACCTTGATGCGCGCCGCCAGCTCGGCGTTGGGATCGCCGCCGGCGCCTTCAGGGATCGATTGCGTGGTCAGGTCGGACCTGACCACGCAATCGATCCCTGAAGGC
>Ga0209813_10000169_pt1 | contig 21240 bp, 23 predicted proteins | sample EndMethybrTD3033_FD_187596 | JGI IMG/M metagenome (GOLD analysis project Ga0209813, IMG submission 187596) | Populus endosphere microbial communities from Tennessee, USA - Endosphere MetaG P. TD hybrid TD303-3 (SPAdes) (version 2) | ecosystem: Host-associated > Plants > Roots > Endosphere... | reverse complement strand
CAGGCTCCCGTCGATAAAGCCAGCGTCCCCGGATCAAATCCGGGACGAAGTCATGCGTTCGCCGCCTCGATATACTGGTCGATATTCTGGGCCAGCACGTCGAGCGGCACATTGCCGCCCTCGACGATGGCCTGATCGAAGTCGCGCAAGTCATAGCGCGCGCCCAGCGCCTTCATCGCGCGTTCGCGCTGGCGCAGGATTTCGCTGTGGCCCATCTTGTAGCCGCAGGCCTGGCCCGGCCAGCTGCAATAGCGGTCGACCTCGGCAGCGACTTCCGATCGTCCCGAGCCGTTGTTCTCCACGAACCAGGCGATCGCCTGCTCGCGAGTCCAGCCGCGCGTGTGCAGTCCGGTGTCGACCACCATCCGGCAGGCGCGGAAAGCCAGGCTCTGGAGATAGCCGAGCTGGCCCACGGGATCGCCCTCGTAGGCGCCCAGTTCGTCGCCCAGTTGCTCGGCATAGAGCGCCCAACCCTCGCTGAAGGCATTGAACGCCAGAACCGATCGGATCAGCGGCAGGCGCAGGGCATATTCGCCCTGCCAGACATGGCCCGGAATGCCTTCGTGGAAGCCCAGCGTCGGTACGCCGTAGCGGCGGTGCCTATCGGTATTGCCGAGGTTGAGCCAGATCTTGCCGGGGATCGATCCGTCGATCGAGCCCGCGCCGCCATAAGCATTGGGCGCCCCGGCCTCCTCGGCGGCGGGAAGCCTGCGGATTTCGAGGTTGCCGGGCGCCAGTCGGCGAAACGCAAGCGGGAGCCGGCCGCGGATCAAGGCGATCTTGGCTTCCATCAGCGACACGATCTCGGCGCGCCCGGCATCGCCTTCGGCGAAGCGGAAACGGTCGTCGCGGCCCAGGGCCGAGAGCCGCTCTCCCACCGTTCCCGTCGTGAAGCCGAGCGAGACAAGGATCGGCTCCATGCGGGCCTGGAGCGCCGCTAGCTCCTCCATGCCCAGCGCGTGGACTTCGTCAGGCGTGCGGGCGGTGGTGGTGCTGGCGCGTAACGCCCAGGCGTAATATTCGTCGCCGCGCGGACGGGACACCATGCCCGCGTCGGCAACGGCGCTGCCGCGCTGCGTTTCCAGTTCCGCCAGCTGGCGTTGCATGGCAGGGGCGATGGTCGTGGTCACGATCTCGGTAGCGCGGCGTTCCCAGTCTCCGGGGATCGCTTCGGTGCGGCGCACCAGAGACTTCACCAGATCGCCGCCGGTCTGGGCCTGTTCGATGCTCTGGCGCATCTGTTCGATCGCGCGATCCAGCAGGAAGTCGGGCGGGATCAGTCCTTGCGCGGCTGCGCAGCGCGGCCGCTCGTGCTCGCCATCGAGCTGTCCTTCCATTTCGGCCAGGCGGGCCAGATAGGCCTCGGCGTCGGCGGCGTCGCGCACCGGATGATCGGCATCGAGGAAGCGCGGCGTATCGAGATAGGCGCCGACGTTCTGGATCACCACGTAAGGCGTGTTGCGCCAGCCGCCCACCGCAACGTCGCCATAGGGCAGGGCGAAACCTTCCAGCGCGGTGCCATAGGCGCTGCGCACGACCGCCAGACTGGTGCGCGTCGCCTGATCGAGGCCTTCCTCGGGAAGCGCGGCGACACGATCGAGGTCGCTGCGCAGCAAGGCCGCCACTCTTGCCACACCATCCTGCGACCGATCCTTCAACCGCGACCGCAACACGGCGTGCGCACCGTTGTCGACGCCCAGAGAAGTTGCCTGTTCCGGATCGGTTTCCAGCAGGCGCCAGGCGGTCTCGTCCAGCATGGTTTTCGCCAGCGTCGCCGCATGGGCGGTTCGTCCTGGAAGCAATGCCGTTGCGCTGGCGATGCAGAGCAGTTGCAAAGTCTGGCGGCGGTTCACGGTCAGGTCTCGCATGCGGGGAGAGTGGCCAGCCTCATGCCCGGAGTCAAACGGCGCGTGGAGCGCCGGATCTGCGCGGAGTCGCCCGGAAATCGTGCGTTTCGGCGACGTAGCGGGAAATTAATGGAGATGTGCGAAAAGACATTTGCGACAACGACAACTTCGTTTACGATCTCGCTAAGGTCGCGACAAACAAGTGCCCTGCAAGCGCAGAGGAGGCACCATGGATTGGCTTGCCACGCTGCGTCGTAGCGGCGGAATTAACGCGATTGCGCGTCATGTCGGCACGTCTCCAGTAGACGCGGGTGCCGGGATAAGTGCGCTTTTGCCCATGGTCGTCAACGGCTTGCGTGACTATTGCGCCAGGTCTGGCGGCGGCGACGCCGGAGTGCGTTCGCTCATCGGCTTGCTGGGGCAGATGGGCGATGGCGATCTTGCCGCGCAGGTGATGGGCCCCGATCCGCTTCGCATCGACGCGGGTAAGGCGCTGCTCGATCGCCTGTTCGGCGCGGGCGTCACGGCCGAAGTCGACGAGGCCGAAAGGTCGACGGACGTCGCCCGCGATCTCCTCGACGACCTTCTGCCACCCCTGGCGATGCTGGTCGGCGGCTATATAGCGGCGCGCGCCGGAGGCAGCGGCGGGCAGGGCGGCGTCGGTCCTTCGGGGCTGGGCGGGCTTCTCGATACGCTTCTGACCCATGACGACGATCATTCGGGATCGCAGCGCACAGGCGAAAGTTCGCGAAGTTAACCCGTGTCGACTGCGTTGTCCTTGATGGTCCTGACCGGGATCGCCCTGATCGCGGGCGCGGCGCTGCTGTGGCGGCGCGGGGGATCGCGCAAGCAGATCGTGCTGATGCTGGTGCTGGCGGCGGTGATCGCGGTCAACGTCGGAATCTGGACGCTGCCCGACGGGAACGGCCAGGCGCCCATCGACCGTTCGGTGCGATAGGCGCCTTTTTTCCGATACTTACTTGATCGGGCAGTCCGGCGAGAGCCGCATGTCGAGATAGTTGTCGACCGAGCGCATCATGTCGGGAAGCTCGTTCTCGTAGAAATGGTTGGCGCGCGGAATCTCGTCGTGATGGATCGTGATGTGCTTCTGCGTGCGCAGCTTGTCGACCAGCTTCTGCACTGCACCCGGCGTCACCACGGTATCCGACACGCCCTGGACGATGATGCCCGATGCGGGGCACGGCGCCAGGAAGCTGAAGTCGTACATGTTGGCCGGCGGCGAGACCGAAATGAAGCCGCGGATTTCCGGGCGGCGCATCAGCAGCTGCATGCCGATCAGCGCGCCGAAGCTGTAGCCGGCGATCCAGGTGGTCGAAGCCTCGGGATGGATCGACTGCACCCAGTCGAGCGCCGCCGCCGCATCGGAAAGTTCGCCGATGCCGTTGTCGAAGCTGCCCTGGCTGCGGCCGACGCCGCGGAAATTGAAGCGCAGCGTCGCAAAGCCGCGCGCGACGAAAGTCTTGTACATCGCCTGGGTGATGCGATCGTTCATCGTGCCGCCCGCCTGCGGGTGGGGATGCAGGATCATGGCTACCGGCGCGCGCGGGCGCGGCCCGGGCTGGAAACGGCCTTCGAGACGGCCTTCGGGACCGGGAAAGATGACTGCGGGCATGTGTTCTACCTGGCGACCTGCAACCTCTCGCCCGGCGTCATGTGTGGGAGCCGGCTCGGGAGGGAGTGTGTGAATGGAAGATGAGCGCTATATAGCCTGCAGCGCCACGAAAACAACTATTTGCCGGATGATCAGCGAACCTCTCTATCTCGACCACGCGGCGACCACGCCCCTGCTTCCCGCCGCGCGCGATGCGATGGCGGCGGGCTTTGCGCACTGGGCCAATCCGTCCAGTCCGCACCGGCCCGGCCGCGCCGCGCGCGCCGCGCTGGAAGATGCGCGCGAAAGGGTCCGTTCGGCTCTGGGCTGGGGCGGGGAACTGATTTTCACCTCGGGCGCCAGCGAAGCGATTGGCATCGCGCTGACCCGCGCCGTACAGCCCCTGGGCGCGGTGTCTGCGGTCGAGCACGAGGCGGTGCTGCGCCATGCCGGGGATGCAGTGCGCCTGGCCGTGGACGATATGGGAGCGGTCGATCCGGCTGCACAATTGCCGGCGGCGCTCGTCGCGATCCAGCACGTTAACAACGAGACCGGCGTTATCCAGCCACTGGATGCCATCGCTTCGTCGGTGCGGGCGGCCGAAGGCCTGCTGCTGGCCGATTGCGCACAGGGCGCCGGGAAGCTCGATTTGCCCGATGCCGATCTGATCGCGATCTCGGCGCACAAGTTCGGCGGACCTGTCGGCGTCGGTGCGCTCCTCGTGCGCGACTGGGCCATGTTGCGGCCCTTGGGCGGGCAGGAGCGCGGCTATCGTCCGGGCACGGAAAACCTGCCGGCCGCTATGGCGATGGCGGCGGCCCTGGAGGCGGGGCGCGGCTGGCTGGAAGAAGCCTCGCGGCTGCGCGTCTTGCTGGAAGAGGCCATTCGAGAGGCCGGCGGCGTCGTGATCGCGCAGGGTGCCCCGCGTGTCGCCACGATCGGCGCCTGTCGCATGCCGGGGATCTCGGCGGCGGCCCAGTTGATCCGCTTCGACGGCATGGGCATCGCCGTCTCGGCAGGCAGCGCCTGCTCTTCGGGATCGCTGCGCACCAGCCACGTGCTGGCGGCGATGGGGCTGGAAGACCGCGCGGCGGCGGAGGTCATCCGGGTGAGCATCGGACGCGAGACCGATGAAGCGGATATTCTCCGCTTCGTCGCGGCATGGCGGGATATCGCCGAACGCGGCCGCGTCGCCGCATGATCTATCTCGATTATCAGGCGACCACGCCGCTCGCCCCCGAAGCGCTCGATGCGATGCTGCCCTGGCTGGCCGGTCCCGGCGGCGCGGGCTTCGCCAACCCGCATAGTCCGCACCCCCCCGGCCGGGCGGCCGCCGCCGCCATCGACGTGGCCCGCGAGCAAGTGGCCGGGCTGCTTCCGCCGGGCGGCAAGGTGATATTCACCGGCAGCGCCACGGAGGCGATAAACCTTGCAATCCTTGGCCGGAATGCCCTGCAAATTGCTGTTTCTAAAATAGAACATGCGGCGGTGCTCGACACGGCGAAAGCCAGGGCGGGCGAAGTTCGCCTGCTGGAGGCCGGAACCGACGGGATCGTTCCCGCCGATGTCGCGATCCCGCCCGGGACCGATCTTGTCGCGGTGATGCAGGTCAATAATGAGATCGGCACGATCCAGCCGGTGACTGAAATCGCCCGCGCGGCCCATGCGGCGGGCGCGCTTTTCCTGTGCGACGCCGTGCAGGGGTCGGGCAAGCTGGCCCCGCCCGAGGGGGCCGACTTCATCGCGCTTTCCGCGCACAAGCTCTACGGGCCCAAGGGCATCGGCGCGCTATGGGTGCGCGACGGGGTAACTCTGGCGCCGACGATCCATGGCGGCGGGCAGGAGCAGGGCCTGCGGTCGGGCACATTGAGCCCGGCGCTCTGCGCCGGCTTCGGCGCGGCGGCGGCGCTGGCCGTAAGGCGCATGGGCGAGGACGCGGATCATGTGGCGGCGCTGTGGCGGCAAGCGCGCAAGGCTTTGCCGGACTGGACGCTCAATGGCGACGCCGCGCGGCGGTGGCACGGTAATCTCAACTTGCGCCGCGACGGGCTGGATGTCGCCCGGCTGATGTCGGACTTGCGCGACGTCGCCTTTTCGGCCGGCTCCGCATGCGCCAGCGGTTCGGGCAGGCCCAGCCATGTCCTGCGCGCGATCGGCCTGAGTGACGCTCAGGCGAAATCCTCTATCCGGATCGGTTTCGGGCGCTATACGACAATTGGGGAAATAGAGGATGCCTGCGCTCGGATCGCGGCCGCTACGGCGGCGCAGGGAGTTTGATTGTGGTGCAGGTTTCTTTCATCAACACCGATGGCGATCGCATCCTCGCGCAGGGGCAGGCCGGCTCGCGCCTGCTGGAGCTGGCGCAATCGGCGGGCTTGCCGCTCGAAGGAACGTGCGAGGGCCAGATGGCCTGCTCGACCTGCCATGTCGTCGTCGGGGCCGAATGGTTCGACCTGCTGCCGCCCGCTTCTGCCGATGAGGAAGACATGCTGGATCTTGCCGCCGACGTTACCCGCACCAGCCGCCTTTCCTGCCAGATCACGCTGACGGAAGCGCTGGATGGCTTGGAAGTGCGCATTCCCGGCCTCTCGCACGACATGCAGATGCGATGAGGGCGCTTCGGGGGCGGGTTCGATCAGCTTGGGATAAGGCCGCGCCGGCGTTGGCCCTTCGTTCGCTCGCCTGCTAAGGCCGGCCGGCAATGGCCGTGACGACCGATACCGAACCCGATCCCTTCGACGCCATCGTCGATGCCCCATTCGATAGCGCGCTGTCCGAGCGTTATCTGGTCTATGCGCTTTCCACGATCACCGCGCGCTCGCTGCCCGACCTTCGCGACGGGCTGAAGCCGGTCCACCGGCGCCTGCTCTGGGCCATGCGCGGTCTCAAGCTCGATCCCACCAGCGCCTACAAGAAGTCGGCGCGTGTTGTCGGCGACGTCATCGGCAAATATCACCCGCATGGCGATCAGTCGGTCTATGACGCCATGGTGCGCCTGGCGCAGGATTTCTCGCTGCGTTACCCGCTGGTGGAAGGGCAGGGCAACTTCGGCAATATCGATGGCGATAACGCCGCCGCCTACCGCTATACCGAAGCGCGCCTGACGCGCACGGCGATCCACCTGATGGCCGGGCTGGACGAAGGCACGGTGGATTTCCAGCCGACTTATAACGGCGAGGAGGAAGAGCCGGAGATATTCCCCGGCCTGTTCCCCAACCTGCTGGCCAACGGTTCCACCGGCATCGCCGTGGGCATGGCGACATCGATCCCCAGCCACAACGCCGCCGAAGTGATCGATGCCACGCTGCTGCTGATCGACAATCCCCATGTCGAGCATGCGCAGCTGATGGAAGTGTTCCAGGGCCCCGATTTCGCCACCGGCGGCGTCATCGTCGACAGCCCCGCCGCGATTTCGACAGCTTACGAGACCGGCAAGGGCGCGTTCCGCGTCCGGGGCCGTTTCCATGCGGATGAGGCGAAGGACGCGGCGGACCGCGATGCCGGGATCGAGCGGCTGGGCAACGGCATGTGGCAGCTCGTCATTTCCGAGATCCCCTACATGGTCCAGAAGGGCAAGCTGATCGAGCAGATCGCCGGCCTGATCGCCGACCGCAAGCTGCCGATCCTGGAAGATGTCCGAGACGAGAGCGACGAGAAGATACGCCTCGTCCTTGTTCCCAAGAATCGCAATGTAGACCCTGATCTTCTTAAGGAATCGCTCTATCGGTTGACCGATCTGGAAACGCGGTTCAGCCTCAATCTCAACGTGCTCGACGCGCATCGCACTCCGGGCGTGATGGGCCTGAAGCTGCTGCTGCAGGAATGGGTCTATAGCCAGATCGACATCCTGCTGCGCCGCAGCCGCCATCGGCTGGACAAGATCGCGGCGCGGCTGGAGCTGCTGGAAGGCTATATCATCGCCTTCCTCAACCTCGACCGCATCATCGAGATTATCCGCACCGAGGACGAGCCCAAGCCGGTCATGATGGCCGAATTCGCCCTGACCGATCGTCAGGCGGAAGCGATCCTCAACATGCGGCTGCGCAGCTTGCGCAAGCTGGAAGAGATGGAACTGCGCGGCGAGCGCGAGAAGCTGCTGGCCGAACAGGACGAACTCCAGAAGCTGCTCGAAAGCCCGGCGCGCCAGCGCACGCGTCTCAAGCGCGATCTCAATGCCTTGCGCAAGGAATATGCCGAGGACACCAAACTTGGACGGCGTCGGACCACGGTTGCGGAAGCCGCGCCGACGCGCGAATTCAGCATGGACGCGATGATCGAGAAGGAACCGGTGACGGTGATCCTGTCGGCGCGCGGATGGGTGCGCGCGGCCAAGGGGCATGTCGCTCTGGACGGCGACTTCAAGTTCAAGGATGGCGATGGCCCGGCCTATGCCATCCACGCCCAGACCACCGACAAGCTGCTGATCGCGGCGGACAACGGGCGCTTCTACACCTTGGGGGCCGACAAGCTGCCGGGCGCGCGCGGCTTCGGCGAGCCGATCCGCACGATGATCGACATCGATGCCGAGGCGCAGATCGTCGCGGTGATGGCCTACAAGCCCAAGGCGCAGTTGCTGCTGGCGTCCAGCGCCGGGCGGGGCTTCGCGGCCGAGACGGACGAACTCCTGGCGGAAACGCGAAAGGGGCGGGGCGTGATGGGCGTAAAGCCCGGGGTGAAGCTGGCGCTGGTGCGCGAGATTCCGCCGGAGCACGATCATGTCGCGGTGGTGGGGGACAACCGCAAGCTGGTGATCTTCAGCCTCGAGGAACTGCCGATCATGGCCAAGGGCCAGGGCGTGACGCTCCAGCGCTATCGCGACGGCGGGCTGGCCGATGCGGTCACGCTGAAGCTGGAAGACGGCCTGAGCTGGCAGATGGGCGGCGAAAGCGGCCGCACGCGGACCGAAAAGGACGTGCGCCTGTGGAAAGTGGCGCGCGGCGCGGCGGGCAGGTTGCCGCCGAACGGATTCCCGCGCGACAACAAGTTCTGAACGCCGACAGCGGTTTAGAGTCTGTCTGGAAAATCGCGAAACAGTGATTTTCGTTGCGGCACCGGCCCGCTCCCCGCATGCGCCATAAGGCGCATTTCCAAACAGTCTCCTAGCTCTCGCTCGCGTTCTGCGGATGGTTGGGCACCAGCACCAGCGTCTGCTGCTCCACCCGCCAGCTTGCCAGGCGGGACAGCAGGTTCATGCCGATGACGTTGGTCTCGCCCATGCCGGGCGCGATCACCGCGTCGAGATCGCGCGCGACGATGTTGCCGAACCGCAGTTCGCCGATGGTGGCCAGTTCGGCGCGAATGCTGCCGTTGGCGGTGCGCAGCGTCACCGTCTGGCGCATCGCCTGCTGCGGCACGGCGGCGGCCGCCGCGGTGTCGGGCGATATCGCGGTCAGTGTCGCGCCGGTATCGATCAGGAAGCGCCGGGGCACGCCGTTGATGCTCGCCTCCAGCCAGAAATGGCCATCGCGGCTCATCGGGATACGCGTCTCGCCGCCTGCTACCCGCTGCTCCGGCATGCCAATCTGGGGCAGGGCAAGGTCGCTGCCGGTGGTGAAGCGCGCGACTTGCGCGATCGTCAGCAGGAGTGCCGCGACGAGGCCCAGATTGCCGAGGCCCTGCACCAGCCCGCCGGTGCGCGGCAGCGCGCGACGGATCATGCCGCCCAGCGTCGTGACGAAGATCGCGACCATGGCGAGCGCCAGCAGGGGCTGCTCGGCAAGGAACCGGACGATCTCGGCAAGGCTCATCGTACCGCCATGCCACGGCGATGCTTGCTGGAAGCTGAGCGCTTCACGCCGTCAGCACTTCGTCCAGGATTTGCGTTACGCGGGCCGCATCGGGGAAGCCTTCGGCGATCCAGCGATCTTCGACCGACCGCAGGATGCGGACGATGTCCGGGCCGGCCGGAATGCCCCGCGCGACGATCTGCCCGCCCTTGAGCGGAAACACGGGTATTTCCCGGCTGTCGATCCCGGAGATGTCCCCGCCGCCAAGCAGCAGCCTGTCGATCGCTTCGATCCGGCCGATGCGATAGGCGAGCGCAAGCGGATCATCGGTCGATGATCCTCGCCCGGCCGCGCTGGCGAGGCGCTTCTTCTGCGCGGTCGAGAGGCGAAATCTCGCCGCCACTTCGCCGGCCAGAGCGCGATCGGGGGGAAGCAGGGCAGCCATGCGCCTGAGCGGATCGGGCGCGACGTTGCCGCTCCGCTCGCGTGCGATCAGTTCGGCCAGCGCCCGCGGATCGCCTTCGGGAAGGATCACCGCGAGTACACCGAGCTCGGCCATTCGCTGGATAGTAGGCCCCGGATCGGGAAGGCCCAGCAAGTTGAGAAATTCCATGCCGATCCGCTCGCGCGACAGGGCGTCGAGGGTTTGGGCAAGCTCGGAACAAGCCTCTTCCGCTTCCCGATCGGCGGGCTGTGAGCCAAACCGCGCCTGAAAGCGGAAGTAGCGCAGGATCCGCAGATGATCCTCGCGGATACGCTGGCGGGCGTCGCCGATGAAGCGGACGCGGCGCGCGGAGAGATCGTCCAGCCCGCCGAAATAGTCGAAGATCTCCCCCGAAGCGGGATCGGCGTAAAGCGCGTTGATGGTGAAGTCGCGCCGCGCGGCGTCCTCGCGCCAGTCGCTGGCGAAGGCCACCGTGGCGCGGCGGCCGTCGGTGCTGACGTCATGGCGCAGCGTCGTGATTTCCACCGGCCCCTGCGGCAGTATCGCGGTGACGGTGCCATGCTCTATCCCGGTCGGCACGCTGCGGATAGCCGCGGCGGACAGGCGCTCGATCACTTCCGCCGGCAGGAGGGAAGTGGCGACGTCCACGTCCTTGACCGCCATGCCCAGCAGCGTGTCGCGTACTGCGCCGCCTACGTAACGGGCGTTGCCCGTGCCCAGCGCGGCGATCAGCGCGGCAAGGTCCTCGCGCCGTGCCCAGTCGGCGGGGGGCAGGCGGTCAGCCATTCCACCGCAACCGGCGGGCGAGATTGACGAGGATCGCCGCCGTGACGCCCCAGATCTCGTGCTCCTGCCACTGGATGCTGTAAACCTGGCGAGGCAGGCCGTTGGCCCCTTCGATCGTGCGCTGGATGTGATTGGCCGAATCCAGCACGAAATCGACCGGCGCCTCGAACCATTGCGCCACTTCGGTGGGGCTGGGGTTGAGTTCGATATCGGGCGGAACGATGCCGATCACCGGGGTGATGTCATAACCCGATCCCGTGCGGTAGCGATCGCTCGTGCCGACGATGCGCACGTCGTCGCTGCGGATGCCCAGCTCTTCCCACGCCTCGCGCAGGGCGGCTTCGACCGGGGCCTCGCCGGGGTCCAGCTTGCCGCCGGGCAGGGCGATCTGGCCGGGATGGGCGCGCATGTTCGACGGGCGATGGATCAGCAGCATGCCGGGTCGCTCGCGCTCGGTAATGGCGGCGAGCACGGCGGCGGGGCGCAGCGGCATGTCGGGCGGGGACGTGGTTTCGCCCGAGATGGTCTGTATGCCGCCCAGCGGCTCGCCCCCTCGATAGAGCTCGTCGAAATGGCGGAACAGCGCGCTCATGCCGGAACCAGCGAAAATGCGCTGCCTTGACTTCGGACCAGGAGGTCATCGTTTTCCAAAGCGATTTCAGCCAGCTGTGCATAAGTGCTGCGATTGAGCCGAGCTTCCAGGCCATGACGAACGGTGACATAGATCGCCGGCGTATCGGGATCGCCCGCGCTGCGGATCGGGTGGTCCGGCCCGGCGATCACCAGATCGTCGGTATTGAGGCGAAAGACGAGCGTGTCGTCCTCGCGCTTCACGTCGACGGCGATGAACGGCGCGTCGTCGACCGCGATCGATTGCTTTTCCTGCGGCGTCACCAGCCAGTGCTGTCCGTCCCCGTCGCGGATGAGCAGCGAGGCGAAAGCGCGAATCATTGCCGGCCGGGTGATTTCTCCGCCGTCGTGGAACCAGCGCCCGTCGTGCGTGATGCGCATCAGGCTGTCGCCGCTGCGTTCCGGCCGCCATTGGTCGACCGGAGGGAGCTTTCGCGTGGCGACGAGATCGGCGATCTCGGCGAGCGACAGCGCGGCAAGCTCGGGTGGCGGCTCATAAGGCATGCTGCTGCGATGCCAGCTAGCATCTTCGCCTGCAATCCCTGCCGGCGTGAGGCTGGCAGGAACGCGCGACGATCAGCCGATCCAGGGACCCAGTTCGCCGGCTTCGGGCAACATGGCGGGCGTGTCGCAACGAACCAGCAGGCGATGCGCTTCCCAGGGGCCGGGCAGGGTCCAGCCGGTGGTCCAGGCGTTCGAGAATCCCCAGAACCGGCCGTAGTATTCGGGATCGCCGATCATCACCTGCGGCAGCGGCGCGCGCGGATCGAGCGCGGCCAGGCTGGCCGTCATCAGCGCCTTGCCGAAGCCGCGGCCCTGTTCGTCGGGAAGCACGGCCACCGGGCCGACCATTATCATCGGATGGCGGCGTCCGGCCGCGTCGGTCAGCGCCACCGGCCAGCACTGGATGGTCCCGACAAGCAGGTCGGCGTCGTCGAGCGCGGCAAAGCTCAGGCCCGGCAGCCATTCCATCCCGTCGCGCACTTTGTAGGCCGTGCGCGTATGGCGCGCGGGCTCGAACGCGATGTCGAGCAGTTGCTCGATGAGGTCGGGATCGACGTCGGCAAGGGGAATGATGTTGGCCATGGGCGCTGCGCCGATAGGGGGCGGCGTCGCGGCTGTCGATTCAATTCAACCGAGCAGGGCGACCGCTATTTGGGCGACAGGCGCAGCAACCGCCCGGCGCCGGCTTCTTCCCCGTCTTCCAGCACCCATACCGATCCGTCCTCGCGTTCGGCGATGTTGCGCACGCGATGGTCCATCGGCACGCGCGCCACCTCGCGGGCTTTTTCGCCGTCGATCGCCACGCGGACAATGGCGGCGGGCTTCATCGCGGCGATCACCGCCTGGCCGCGCCACGCCGGGAAAGCGTCTCCGCGATAGAAGATGAAATTGCCCGGCGCGATCACCGGGTTCCAGCTGATCGCCGGACCGGCGAGGTCGGGCCGGGTGGAGTTGCGCGGGATCGCGCGCCCATCGTAATGATCGCCGTCCGAGACCAGCGGCCATCCGTAGTTCTGGCCCGCCTTGACCAGGTTGAGCTCGTCGCCGCCTTTCGGTCCATGCTCGAGATCCCATAGGCGGCCCCGATCGTCGAATTTGAGACCCAGTATATTGCGATGGCCCAGCGTCCATACTTGCGCGGCGATAGTGCCCTTGTCGGCGAAGGGATTGCCGGGCGCGGGGCTGCCATCGGGCAGCAGGCGGACGATCTTGCCCAGGTTGGCGTTCACGTCCTGCGCCGGCGTGAATTTCTGCCGCTCTCCCGACGCGACGAACAGGTAGTTGCCGTCGGGAGAGAAGGCGATGCGATGCGAATAGTGGCCCTGACCGGTGACTTTCGGGCTTTGCCGCCAGATCACCTGCAATCCTTCCAGCCGGGGCGGGCCGTCGAGCACCAGCCGCGCCCGGCCCACGGCCGCGCCGCGCGTGTCGCCTTCGCCCGGTTCGGCCCAGCTCAGATAGATCATGCCGCTTGTCGCGAAGTCGGGCGCCAGAACCACATCGCCCAAACCGCCCTGACCGCCGTATGCGACCGTGGGGACGCCCGCGACATCCCGCACCTCGCCTTCCGATTCCCACAGCTTCAGCTTGCCGCGCTTCTCGGTAATCAATGCGTAGGGCGTGCCGGGGATGAAGGCGATGGCCCATGGTTCGTCGAAGCGTGCGATTTCGGTGAGGGTGAAATCGGCCGCGGCGGCGGCGGGCTGCGCCTTGGCGGCATTATCACCCGCAGGCGCGCTGCCGCAGCTTGCTAGGCCCAGCAGGACGGGGGATAGGGTGGCGCTTATGGTCGAGAGTCGCATGATCCCCATAACGCATGTTTCGCCGAAGGGTGCCAATGGGCTGATCGTCGGCGTGGACGAGGCTGGACGGGGGCCGCTGGCCGGTCCGGTCGTCGCCGCGGCAGTGGTGCTGTGCAAGCCGCGTCCGGCGGGCCTCGACGATTCCAAGAAGCTGTCGCGCGGCCGCCGCGCGGAACTGGAGGCTGCGATCAAGCGCCGGTGCCGCTGGGCGGTGGGCGTGGTCGACGTCGGCGAGATCGAGCGGCTCAATATCTTCGGGGCGACCATGCTGGCGATGACGCTGGCGGTGGAAGCGCTCTGCGCGCAGCTTGAGGACGATCCGCACGAGGTGCTGATCGACGGCAATCTTACCCCGGCGGGCCGCCGCAGCGAATGGCGCTGGAACGCGCGCGCCATTGTCGGCGGCGATGCGATCGAGCCAAGTATTTCCGCCGCCTCGATCATCGCCAAGGAGCATCGCGACCGCCTGATGCGCGACCTTGCCGAGGCTCACCCGCACTATGGGTGGGAGCGCAACGCGGGCTACGGCACGCCGGAGCATCTCGCCGCGTTGCGCAGCCATGGCCCGACGCCGCATCACCGCCGCGGTTTTGCCCCGGTAGCGCAGCTGGATATGTTCGGTTAGCCTCCTTCCGAGGGGAGCAACCATGCCGTTCACCGCAGCCGACGTTCCCGATCAGTCGGGCAAATGCATCGTCGTTACCGGAGCGAATACCGGGCTGGGCTTCGAAGCTGCGAAAGTGCTGGCGGCGCGCAATGCCCGCGTCATCCTGGCCTGCCGGTCCGAGGCGAAAGCCGAGGCGGCGATGGCGCGTATCCGGGGGAAAACGCCCGGCGCCGACCTGGCTTTCCTGCCGCTCGACCAGGGCGATCTCGACAGCGTCCGGGCGGCGGCGGCGGGCCTGGCGGGTGAGCCGCGCATCGATGTGCTGCTCAACAATGCCGGCGTCATGTTCCCGCCGCTCGACCGGACGAAGCAGGGGTTCGAGCAGCAGTTCGGCGTCAATCACCTCGGCTGCTTCGCATTGACCGGGCTGTTGCTGCCCAAACTTGCCGCAACGCCGGGTGCGCGGGTGGTGGTGACGGCCAGCCTCGCGCATATGCGGGGCGATATTCCCTGGGACGATCTCAACGCCGAGAAGACGTACAGCCGGGGCAAGCGTTACGCCACCAGCAAGCTTGCCAACCTGCTGTTCGTCCATGAGCTCGACCGCCGCCTGCGCGCCGCAGGATCGCCCGTCACGGCGCTGGCCTGCCATCCCGGCGTCGCGCCGACCGATCTGATGCGGCATCTTGGACCCTACAAGGTTTTTACGCCGCTGTTCCGCCTGTTCAACAGCGTGGAGATGGGGGCCTGGCCGGCGCTGGAGGCGGCGACTTCGCCCGATGTGGAGGCCGGCGGCTATTACGGACCGCAGGGCTTTCGCGGGATGAAGGGACCTTCCGGCAAGGCGAGGCGTACCGAGAAATCGCGGGATTCAGCGCTTTCCCGGCGTTTATGGGATGTGTCGGTGGCGATGACCGGGGTCGATCCCGGATTGCCGGCGGTGTAGGAAAATTTCGCCTCGCGCGTTCTTGCGCCGGACCACAAGATATCGAGTCCCCGCCCCTGTTCGAGACTCCATATGCTGTGCCGAAGCTGTGCCGGAGCTGGTCGTTGACGGTCTCTTTACCATGACTCGCTAGGATTCCCGGCGAGTCGCGACTTGACGCGGACTCCCGAAGGACTCACCCTAGGGCGATAGCGAAGGGGTTCGACGAGCGACGATGGCGCAAGTTCTGGTACGGGAAAAAACGCGGGCAAAAGCCGCTGGCAAGGCGATTGCAACGGACTTCCCAGCGCTTCCGCTGGGTCAGATCCTGTCGGGTGACTGCATCGCCGCGATGCGTTCGCTGCCGTCCGCGTCGGTCGACATGGTATTCGCCGATCCGCCCTACAATCTCCAGCTCGGCGGCGACCTCGCCCGGCCCGACGGCAGCCACGTCGACGCCGTGACCGATCACTGGGACAAGTTCGACAGCTTCGCCGCCTACGACGCCTTCACGCGCGACTGGCTGGCGGAAGCGCGCCGGGTGCTGAAGCCGAACGGTTCGCTCTGGGTGATCGGCAGCTATCACAACATCTTTCGTGTCGGCGCGATCCTGCAGGACCTGGGGTTCTGGATCCTGAACGACATCGTCTGGCGCAAGGCCAACCCGATGCCCAACTTCAAGGGCACCCGCTTCACCAATGCGCACGAGACGCTGATCTGGGCGGGCATGGGCGAGAAGGCGAAGTACACGTTCAACTATCGCGCGATGAAGACGCTGAACGACGAACTTCAGATGCGTTCCGACTGGGTGCTGCCGATCTGCGGTGGGCCTGAGCGGATCAAGAAGGGCGGCACGAAGGCGCATCCCACGCAAAAGCCCGAAGCGCTGCTCTATCGCGTCATGCTGGCGACCACGAACAAGGGCGACGTCGTGCTCGACCCGTTCTTCGGCACCGGCACCACCGGCGCGGTCGCCAAGCGGCTGGGGCGCGAATGGATCGGCTGCGAGCGCGAGGCGTTCTATCGCGACGTCGCGCTGGAGCGGATCGAGATGGCGCTGCCGCTCGACGAAAGCGCGCTGACGACGATGCAGAGCGGCAAGGCCGCGCCGAAGGTGGCGTTCGGCACGCTGGTCGAAACCGGCTGGATTTCGCCCGGCGCGGTGCTGACCGACAAGAAGCGGCGCGTTTCCGCGACGCTGCGCGCCGATGGCTCGCTGGTTTCGGGCGGCGAGAGCGGCTCGATCCACGGGCTGGGCGCCAAGCTGCAGGGCGCGCCGTCGTGCAATGGCTGGACCTACTGGCATATCGAGCACGAGGGCGAGATGAAGCCGCTCGACGCACTGCGGCAGCTGTACTTGCTGGCGACCGAGCCATGATAGACGGGTAGCCGTGCAAACACTTTACATCCGTCCCATCGCGCTGGTGGACAGTCCGCAGAGCGAAGATGGCGACGCCGTCCGCCTCGCCGGGGGCATGGCCTATGCCAGCCGCTTCGCGGTGATCGTGCGCGAAGGCGGGCGGATCGTTTCGCGCGAACGCCTTGGCGCGCGGGCGCTGGAAGCGGCGCTGCCGGGGCTGCCGGCCGGGGCGGCGGAGCAGTGGGCCAATCTCACGCGCGCGCACGCCCCTCTCGATCTTGCGCTCAAGCAGGGCGGCGCGCGGACCATCCGGCTCGACCAGCCGCAAGTGGTCGGCATCCTCAACGTCACGCCCGACAGCTTCTCGGACGGCGGCGCGTTCCTCGACGATCCCGCCGTCGCCCAGGCCCATGCGGCGGCGATGCTGGAGGCCGGGGCGGCGATGATCGACGTCGGCGGCGAATCGACGCGGCCGGGCGCGGCGGCGGTCTGGGAAGGCGACGAGCTGAAGCGGGTCGTCCCTGCGGTGGAGCATCTGGCGGCGATGGGCGCGGCGATCAGCGTCGATACGCGCCGGCCGGCGGTGATGGAGGCGGCGCTGGCGGCGGGGGCGCATATCGTCAACGATGTCTCGGCGCTGCGCCACGATCCGCGCAGCATGGAATTCGCCGCGCGGTCGCAGGCTCCGGTCATCCTGATGCACGCGCCGGGTGAGGGCGAGGACCTGCATGGGGGCGGCGATTATGGCGATGTCGTGCTGGACGTGTTCGACTGGCTGCGAGAGCGGCGCGACGCCGCGCTGGCCGCCGGCATCGCCCGGGAACGGATCGTGCTGGACCCCGGCATCGGCTTCGGCAAGTCGGTGGCGGACAATCTGGCGCTGCTGAACGCGCTGCCGCTGTTCCACGCGCTGGGCCAGCCGCTGATGGTCGGGGCCAGCCGCAAGCGGCTGATCGGCGCGCTATCGGGCGAGGCTCCGGCGCACCTGCGGCTCGGCGGCTCGCTGACTCTGGCGCTGAAGGCGATGGACGCGGGCGTGCAGCTGCTGCGGGTCCACGACGTTCCCGAAACGGTGCAGGCGCTGCGCGTCTGGCGCGGGCTGCGCGACGCCGCGCTCACCGATTTCCGCCAGCTGCCGGGATAGTCTGAACGGTACGCTAAAGCCTAGAAACTCGCGCCGTCCACTTTCTGGATCGTCAGCGTTTCAAGATCGATGTCGGGCACGCAACGCAAGTTGACCGCTCGGATCGGCGCGCCCTTGGTCTCGCCTTCGCCGAACGGCTGCACGCCGCAGGTCTTGCAGAACCGGTGCGCGATCTTGTGGCGGTTGAACGTGTAGTCGACGAGGGCGTCCTGCCCGCTGTCCAGGGTGAACTGCTGGGCGGGAACGAAGGTGAGCAGGAAGCCCTTGCGCCGGCAATGCGAGCAATTGCACGACATGGCCGTGGCGGGCGGATCGGTGTCCACCGTGAACGTCACCGCGCCGCAGTGGCAGCTTCCGCTATAGGCCATGAACTCGCTCCGAAACCGTGCTTCGAAGCGATGTCGGCCCGATCGCGGGCTGGCGTCAAGCGGCGTTGTCGATCCCGAGCTCGGTAAGCTTGCGGTAGAGCGTAGAGCGCCCGATGCCGAGGCGGCGGGCGACTTCGGTCATACGGCCGCGATAGAGCCCGATGGCGAGGCGGATGACGTCGGCTTCGATCTCTTCGAGCGGGCGCAGGTTGCCGTCCGGTGTGTAGAGCATCACGCCCGAGCTTTCCGGCAGCGCCGCGGTGCCGCCGATGGGGCTGGGGCCGAGAAGGTTGGAAAGCTGGGGAAAATCGTCGGCCGTCAGCGCGTCGCCATCGCAGAACACGGCGGCGCGAAACAGCACCGCCTGGAGCTGGCGGACATTGCCCGGCCAGTCGTAAGCGGCCAGCATGGCCAGCGCGCCGTCGGTTATGCCGAGCTGGCGCAGGCCCGGTTGTTCGCCGATGCGCGCCAGGAAATGGCGGCACAGCGCGGCGATATCGCCCGCGCGCTGGCGCAGCGGCGGCAGGGTTACAGTGACCGGCGACAGAACCTGAAGCAGTTCGGGCAGGAAATGTCCGCCCGCGACCATGTCCTTCAGCGGCAGGTTGCTGGCGGCGATCACCCGCACGTCCAGTTTATAGCTGTAAGGCGCGCCGATCGGGCGCACGTCGCCGCGTTTCAGCACGTCGACGAGCCGCTCCTGAACATAGAGCGGCAACCGGTCGACTTCGTCGATCGCCAGGGTGCCGCCGTCGCAATGCTGGAAAGCGCCGATCTGGCGTTCGAAGGCCCCGGTGAACGCGCCCTTTTCGTGGCCGAACAGCACCGATTCGATCGAGTTTGCCGGGGTGCCGCCGATGTTGACGAAACGCAGCGGCGCTTTCGCCCGCGGGCTGGCCGCGTGGATCGCGCGGATCAGCATTTCCTTGCCGGTCCCGCTTTCGCCCTCGATCAGCACCGGGCCGTGCCCGCGCGCCGCCTTGGCGGCGACGGCCAGCGCGGTGCGGAAGCTGGAAGCCGCGCCGATCATCGATTCGAAATCGGGGTTGGACGGCATTTTCTCGGTCAGCGGAGCCAGCTCGTCGCGCGAGGCTTCGCGCGTCGTCGCGGTGCGCAGCGCCTGCATCAGCTGGTCGGGCGCGACGGGCTTTATGAGATAGTCGGTTGCGCCGGCCCGCATCGCCTCCACCGCGAGCAGCGGTGAGGCGCTGGTCGTCAGCATCAGGATGGGCAGGGCGGGGCGGCGGGTCTTGAGTTCGGCGATCAGCGCGCAGGCATCGTCGCCGGGAACCCACTGGTCGAGGATGATGGCGGAAAGCTGCATGCCCTGGCGCGTGCCGAGCATGGCGATGGCCGTTTCCGAATCGCGGGCGATGACCGTGCGCCAGCCTTCGCGCGCGGCGATGGCGGAGATGAGGCGGCATTGCGCCGGCTCATCGTCAATCAGCATGATCAGGCGCTGCTCGAACTCCGGCATGACTTTTCGCGTGATCCCGTCCCGTTGTGTGACAGGGCGGGGAATAACGCTTTCAGGTAAAGACGATATTAAGGCTAACGACTTGAGCCGCGCGGCTTGCGGCGGTAGAGGCGCTCCCGGACTTCGATTTTTTACGCGCAAGGAATGTATCGCGATGGCATCGGGCAACGACATGAAGGCAGCGAATGAAACCTATGCGGGATTCATCACGCTGTTCAAATGGGGCACCGCTCTGGCGGTTCTTTCGGCTGTGTTCGTGGTCGGCCTGATCGCCTCCTGAAGCGCTGAGGGGGGCACGGCATGCGCATCGCCGTTCTTGGGGAACGGGCGAGTGGCGAAACGCGTGTGGCCGCGTCGCCGGAAACGGTGAAGAAATTTACCGCGCTGGGGGCCACTGTCGCGGTAGAGCAGGGCGCGGGCCTTCGCTCGTCGGTCTCTGACGCCGACTTCGCCGCCGCAGGCGCTGAAGTGGCGCCGCTGCCTGCGGTGATGAACGGCGCCGATATCGTGCTGTGCATCCAGCCGCCCGAGCCGGAGCTGCTGGCCGGGGCCAAGGCGGGCGCCTGGATCGTCGGCGCGCTCGATCCCTTCGGACGGCGTGAACGCACCGATGCCTATGCGGCGGCCGGGTTCGAAGCGCTGGCGATGGAATTCATGCCGCGCATCACGCGCGCGCAGTCCATGGACATTCTCTCCTCGCAGTCCAACCTTTCGGGCTACAAGGCGGTGATCGCCGCGGCCGATACTTATGGCCGCGCCTTTCCGCTGATGATGACCGCCGCCGGCACGGTAAGCGCCGCGCGCGTCTTCATCATGGGCGTGGGCGTCGCGGGACTGCAGGCCATCGCCACGGCGCGCCGGCTGGGCGCGCAGGTTTCCGCCACCGACGTGCGTTCGGCGACGAAGGAACAGATACAGTCGCTGGGCGCCAAGCCGGTCTTCGTCGAAAGCGTGGCCGGGATCGAGGGCGAGGGCAGCGGCGGCTATGCCACCGAAATGTCCGAGGAATACCAGAAGGCGCAGGCCGAACTGGTGTCGGCCCATATCGCCAAGCAGGACATCGTCGTCACGACGGCGCTGATTCCAGGCCGCGCCGCGCCGCGTCTCATCAGCGACGCGCAGATCGCGACGATGAAGCCGGGCAGCGTGATCTTCGACCTTGCCGTCGCGCAGGGCGGGAACGTCGAAGGCTCGGTCGCAGACCAGATCGTCGAGCGGCACGGCGTGAAGATCATGGGCTATGCCAACACGCCCGCGCACCTGGCGGCCGATTCATCGGCCCTGTTCGCGCGCAACGTGTTCAACTTCCTCTCCGCCTTCTGGGACAAGGAGCAGGGCAGGCCGGTGCTCGACGAGGAGATCGGCAATGCCGTGCGCCTGACGCAGGGCGGCAAAGTGGTGAACGAGAGGCTGCTGGGTTGAGCGATCAGGCTTCAAATCCTCCCCGGAACGGGGAGGGGGACCGCGCGCAGCGTGGTGGAGGGGGCTCACCTCCCGCACAGCGTCCGGTCGTGTACCGTGCCAGGAAGCTTCGGCGGACCATGACGGTGCCGGAAATGGCGCTGTGGCAGCATCTTCGCGGAAAGCCGCGTGGCGTGAAATTTCGTCGCCAGCATCCGATAGGTCCCTATGTGGCGGATTTCTGCTGCCTGAGCGCGCGGCTGGTCATAGAGGTCGACGGCATCGTTCATAGCATGGGCGATCGTCCCGCTGCCGATGAGCGGCGGCGCAGGTTCATGGAAGATAACGGGTATAGGGTGATCCGCATCGCCGCGCAGCGCGTGCTGGCGGATGCGGGGGGCACTGCCGCTGCGATTGTCGCGCGGGCGGAAAGCCCCCTCCACCGTCCTGCGGACGGTCCCCCTCCCCGTTCCGGGGAGGACTGGTAAGCATAATGGACTTCATCTCCATCCTCTCGATCTTCGTGCTCGCATGCTTCGTCGGCTATTATGTCGTCTGGTCGGTCACGCCCGCGCTGCATACGCCGCTGATGGCGGTGACCAATGC
>Ga0209813_10000167_pt1 | contig 21688 bp, 16 predicted proteins | sample EndMethybrTD3033_FD_187596 | JGI IMG/M metagenome (GOLD analysis project Ga0209813, IMG submission 187596) | Populus endosphere microbial communities from Tennessee, USA - Endosphere MetaG P. TD hybrid TD303-3 (SPAdes) (version 2) | ecosystem: Host-associated > Plants > Roots > Endosphere... | reverse complement strand
TTCTTCCATCGGCTGCGCAGCGTCTTCGTCATGACGGTCCTGGCGGTCGACGCCGCCGGCAAGGCAAGGTCCAAGCGTGGTCCCGATCCGGACGAACTGTTTTTGGAGGCTGTGCGCATGGCGGCGGCGGCGATGTCGGCGCCTGCGAGTTGGAAGGAAAGCGGGGCGGGCGACCGGACCGCAGTCAGCTACGGAGATGCTTCGCCTGCCTCCGAAACCGCACGAGGCGGAAGTTCGGACTAGCCGGCTCGTCCTTATGGTGCGTGACGATACCGCTGCGGCATGGGCCACGCACGATCGCTGTTGGCAGAGTGATTTGCCCTCTGCCAAACGCGTGTCGGGCCGCCCACCCTGCTGGCCGGACAATCTGCGCAATCCGGCGGATCGGCCCTTGCTGTGAGGCATGGTGGCGCGTATCTGGGCGCCCGTGAATCAGTACAAAGGGAAGTGAGTATGGTGTCCGAAACTCTTACTGCCGGCGCGCCGCATTGGGACCCTTACGATCCCACGCTGTTCTGGGATCCCTATCCGGCGTTCAAGCGCCTGCGCGAAGAGGCGCCGGTCTATTACAACGAGCAGTACGACTTCTACGCCGTCAGCCGTTACGACGACGTGATGCGGGGGCTTGGCGATCGCGATACGTTCATTTCGGGCAAGGGCAGCACGATCGACATCATCAAGCACAAGGTGCCGATCCCCGATGGCCTGTTCATCTTCCACGATCCGCCGAAGCACGCCAATTACCGTGGGCTGCTGAACAAGATGTTCACCCCCAAGCGCGTCGCGGCGCTTGAGGAGAAGATCCGGCTGTTCTGCGCCCGCTCGCTCGATCCGCTGGTGGAAGGCGGCAAATTCGACTTCATCGAGCACCTGGGCCTGGAGATGCCGCTGCGCGTCATCGGCATGCTGATCGGCCTGCCGGACGAGGACCTGAAGGCGCACCAGACGCGCATGAACGAAGGCTCGCGCGTGGAGCCCGGCCAGCAGCAGACCTCGCATAGCCTGGGCGGCGAGGCGTTCGAGCATTACATCGACTGGCGCATCGCCAATCCCAGCGACGACATCCTGACCGATCTGCTGAACACGGAATTCATCGACGGCCTGGGCGTGAAGCGCAAGGTCACGCGCGAGGAAGTGCTCGTTCTCATCAATCTGCTCTATGGCGCAGGCAACGAGACGACCAATCGCCTGATCGGCTGGACCGGCAAGACGCTTGCCGACCATCCCGACCAGCGCCGCCAGATCGTGGAAGACCGCTCGCTCATTCCCCAGGCGATCGAGGAAATCCTGCGTTTCCAGCCGCCGGGGCCGTCGGTGGCGCGCGTCACGTCGCAGGACGTCGAATTTCACGGCGTCACGATCCCCAAGGACAGCGCGCTGCTGTGCCTGGTCGCCGCCGCCAACCGCGACGAAAGCAAGTTCAAGGACGGCGAGACGTTCGACATCCATCGCGACCGCGTCGCGCATCTGACGTTCGGTTATGGCTTCCACGCCTGCATCGGCAACGCGCTGGCGCGGATCGAAGGGCGCATCGCGCTCGACGAGGTGCTGAATCGCTTCCCGGAATGGGATGTCGATCTCGATAACGCGTCGCTTTCGGCGACGGTCAACGTGCGCGGCTGGGAATCGCTTCCCGCTTACGCGCCGCGAGCGCGCTGAACGGCGTGATTTCGCTTGTGAAGCGCTCGAAGCCGTCGCGGTAGCGACGGGGGCAACCGAGGCGGCGTTCGCGGCGGCATGGGCTCGATGGCCCGGCCGCCGCGCGCCGCCTTTTTCAATGGCGTGAAGCTCGGGCTGCGAGGCCACGACCAGGCCGCTCTTCGCGAGATGGCTCGGGCCGCGCCATCGTAGACCACGAGAGCGGATGCCCGTCATCAACCAAGGGCATGATTGACTTCCGATTTCCCGCCGTGCGAACCAAAGCCGACAAGGCCGGTAAAGGTCGATGCGGAGAGGAACGACGATGGGTGGCAGACTGGCCGGCAAGGTCGCGGTCGTTACCGGCGGAACGGCCGGAATCGGCCTCGGCACAGCGAAGGCTTTCGTCAAGGAAGGCGCGACCGTCATCTTCAACTCGCGCAAGGCCGAGGCCGGCGCGCGTACCGAGGCGTTACTGCGAGAACTTGCGACCGGCGGGGAAGTACATTTCGTCCAGGCCGACGTCAGCGTGCGGGAGCAGATGGAAGCGGTGATCGATCGCGCCATCGACGGCTTCGGAAGGCTGGACGCGCTGGTCAACAACGCGCAGCGCCTGGTCACCGTCAAGCCGATCATGCTGAAGCCGGACGAGGATTACCGCAATTCGCTGGACGGCGGCTTCTTCGCATCGAAATGGGCCATGCAGCGCGCCTTCCCGACAATGCGCGCGCAGGGCGGCGGCAGCATCGTGAACATGAGTTCCGGCTGGGCCTGGCAGGCCCCGCCTAACACGAGCGACTATGCGGGGACCAAGGCGGCTATCGAGGCTCTGACCCGTAGCGCGGCGAACGAGTGGGGCCGGTTCAACATCAACGTCAACGTCATCGCGCCGTTTTCCAAGTCCAAGAGCTGGGACAAGTACGAAGCCGCCAATCCCGAAGCGGCGCGGCGGTCGCAGCAGTCGAATGCTCTGAAGCGCGCAGGCGATCCCGAGCACGATCTGGGCGCGCTGGCGCTCGGCCTCGTGACGGAGGAAGCGCGCTTCATCACCGGGCAGACGTTCGACGGCAGCGGCGGCGCATTTTACCTGCGGCGCACGCATTCCTCGACCGAATCCTGGGCCGATCAGTTCTGATCCGGCGATCTGGAAGCACACAAACGACCTTACGGAGAGCATGGATATGAGCCGCTTGAAGGGAAGGACCGCCTTGCTGGTCGGCGAAGACCCGATCACCATCGGCATCGCCACCCGCTATGTCGCGGAAGGAGCCGTGGTGACGATAGCGGGCAACGGACTTCCTCCCGAGGCCGCGGCGATCGGCGCGGCCCGGCTGGTCGAAATCGGCGCGGCGGGTGACGCGGCCGACCGCGCCGCGCTCCGCGAGGCTGCGGGTGCTTCGCTCGACATTCTGGTGCTGGGCGGGGCCGACATCCCGGCGGAGCAGGACTGGGTCCGCGTCTCGCAGCTCACCGTCGAGCAGCTTCGCGAGGTGGGGGGGCGCCTGGTCGTCCGTGCCCTCGCTGCGTTGCAAGCCAGCGAGGATGCCCTGCGCGTCGCGGGCAATTCCAGCGTGATCTTCCTCTATTCGCCGGCGGGCATGTTTTCGGAAGGAGGCTGGGCCGCTCATACGATGAGCTATCACGCGCGCATCGGGCTGATGCGCGCGGTGGCGGCCGAATGGGGGCCGGTGCGCGCCAACATGCTGGTGCCCTACGCCGATACGCCCGGCTTCCGGGCCTTTCGCGCGCGCAACCCGGCGGAAGTCGACCACCGCGTTTCGGTTACCGGCATGAAGCGGGTGGGCGATCTGGTGAAGGACATCGGCGGCGCCGCCGTGTTCCTCGGTTCGCCCGATTCCCAGTACGTCACCGGCATGATGGTACCCGCCGACGGCGGCGCGGGCGCGACGATCCCCACTGTCGAGACGCAGATGGAACGCGCGCCATGAGCGGCGCGAACTGGGACTTTTCAGGCAGGACCGCGCTTGTCACGGGCGCTGCGGGCGGCATCGGCGAGGCGATCGTGCGCCGCTTCGCCGCGGCGCGCGCCAATGTCGTATTCTCCGATCGCAAGGAGGACGATGGCCGCGCGCTGGAGCGCGAACTGCGCGGGATGGGCGTGGACGCGCGCTTCTTCGTCAGCGACGCGACCGACGAGGCCGCGGTCGAGGCTCTGGTCGCTGCCGCGCTGGCCGTCACCGGCCGGCTGGACATCGCGGTCAACAACGTCGGCGGCATCGCCCGCGCGCAAGGCGATTCCAGCGCGGCGCGGATCCACGATACCGACCTGAGCGCCTGGCGCGCGACGCAGGACCTGAACCTGACGAGCTGCTTCCTGGGCATGAAGCACCAGATCGGCGCGATGATGGCGGCGGGGGAGGGGGCGATCGTCAACCTGACCTCGCTGGCCGGCATGCGCTGGTCCGAATTCGCCGGGCCGTCCTACACCGCCGCGAAGGCGGGCGTCATCCAGCTCACCAAATATGCGGCGATCGCTTATGCCGGATCGGGCATCAGGGTGAACGTCGTCGCGCCGGGCCTGACGGCGACGAGGACCCTGCTGTCGAGCATCCCGGACGAGGAATCGCGCGCGATCAGGGCCAAGAGAGTGCCGATAGGGCGGATGATCGATCCGTCCGAAACGGCAGATGCCTGCCTCTGGGCCTGTTCGGCCGCCGCCAGTGGCGTGACCGGGCTGGTTATCCCGGTCGACGGAGGCGCGGCGGCGCTTTGAAGCCTGCCGATGGGTGGCCGGCGCGCGCGGGGGATGACGACATCTTGGCGTTTTGGGAGGCGGACCTTACGAGGGGGCATCGATCGGGGGGCGTTGCGTGAATTGTCGTGAAATCGGGATGCAGGCGTTCGAGATGATTTCGCGGCTTCGTGGCCGGAGGGCTGGCGCATGAGCGGCGTCATGCCGCAGGGCGAAGGCGCGACGCCCCCGGTCGGCACCGGATATGCCTGGTTCGTCGTCGTTGTGCTGATGTTCGCCCATGTCCTGAACTATGTCGACCGCCAGTTACCGATCATCCTGATCGAATCGATCAAGCGGGATCTGCTGTTGACAGATACGCAGATCGGGCTGCTGGCGGGCCTCGCCTTCACGCTCGCCTATTCCATCGGCGGCGTCGTGCTGGCTTTCGTGTCGGATCGCTATTCGCGCAAATGGGTGATCGTCGGCAGTCTCACGGCGTGGAGCGTGTTCACCGCCGCCGGGGGACTGGCGCAGAATTTCCTCCATTTCGCGATGGCGCGGCTGGGGGTGGCGCTGGGCGAATCCGGCGGGGTGCCGCCCGCCCACGCCATGATCGTCGATCATTTCCCCGCCCATCGTCGCGCCTTGCCGCTGGCGGTCTATTCGGCCGGAGCGTCCATAGGCTTCATGGCCGGGCTGATGCTGGGCGGCTTCATCAACGACTACGCGAACTGGCGGGTGGCGCTGTTCCTGGCGATGCCGCCCGGCCTGGTGCTGGCTTTCGTCATCGCCGTCGGGGTGCGGGAGCGGCCGGGTCGCGCCGCTCCCGCACCGGCAGATCCGGCGGAGCCCGCGCCCGGTTTCGGCGATGTCATCCGCCACTTCCTGCGCACCCGATCGCTGATCGTGCTGGTCTGCGGCGGCGCCTGCTACAGCTTCGCGCTGGGCGGGGTGACGACCTTCCTGGCGGCTTTCTTCATCCGCTCGCACGGGCTCAGCACGTCGATGGTCGGGCTGCTGATGGGGCTCGGGCTGGGGGTCGGTGCTGGGCTCGGCACCGTTTTCGGCGGCTATATCTCAGATCGCACGGGGCGTGGCGACGTGCGCCTGCGGCTTTGGACCCCGGCGGCGATCACCTCGATCAGCGTGCCGCTGGTGGTTGCGGCGTTGCTGGTAGGCTCGCCTTATCTGGCGATGGGGTTGCTTGCCTGCGGCTGGGTCGCCAGCTCGTCCTATCTCGCGCCGCTGACCTCGGCGGTGCAGAGCCTGGTGCCCTCGCGGATGCGCGCCACGGCATCGGCGGTGTCGATGATCTTCACCCAGGGCATCGGCTTTTCGTCCGGCGCGCTGTCGATCGGCGCGCTCAGCGACCATTTGCTACCGATCGCCGGCGCGGATTCGCTGCGTTATGCTCTGATCGCCGGCATCTGCGTTCTGTGGGTCGGTGTCGCCCTGCTGTTCGTTGCCGGGCGCTCGCTACCGCGCGATCTTGCCGATCAGCAGGATCAATCGCTTTGAATTCACAATTTATGCTAGGGGAATTTCCCTAAGTTCAATGCCCCTGGCGAACAGGTCGGTCACATCCGACCGATCGCGACAATAGTCGATCAGTGCCGAAGGCATTGGTTTTCGCAGGGGAGTGCGATCCCCCAGGTATTCACTGCACTCTACTCGACGATGCGAAACGTCCCGTGTCCGGAATGCCGCCGAGATTTGCAAATCTCCGGGATCGTGTAAGTCGTCGTTCGACAGAAAACGCTTGGGGAGGCAAGATGTCGAAGAAGATTTTGGCGGCGATACCGTGCGCGATGATGGCGGTTACGGGACATGCGCAGGCACAGACGGCCACGCCCGCGAATGAGGCGCAGGGCGATACCATCCAGGAAATCACCGTCACGGCGCGTCGCGTGTCCGAACGTCTGCAGTCGACCCCGGTGGCGGTCACGGCGGTCACCACCGAATCGCTCGACAAGGCGCAGATCACCAATATCGACCAGCTCCAGCGGCTGGCGCCAGGTCTGGTGATCCAGCCGACGACGTCGCAGGCGGGTTCGGCATCGCTGTCGATGCGCGGGCAATCGTCCACCGACGCGCTGCTGGCCAACGATCAGGCAATCGGCGTCTATCTCGACGGCGTCTACATGGCTCGTTCGTCGGGCGCGCTGTTCAACATGGTGGATATGGAGCGGGTCGAAGTGCTGCGCGGACCGCAAGGCACGCTGTTCGGCCGCAACACCACCGGCGGGGCGATCAACCTGATCGCCAAGAAGCCGACCGGCGATCTGGAGGGCATGGTCCGCCTGCGTTACGGCAATTACGACACGCGCGAAGGCGTGGGCGTGCTGAACGTGCCGCTGGTCGGCGATCAGCTGGCGGTGCGCGCGGTCTACCAGCACAGCCAGCATGACGGTTACGGTCGCGACGGCATATCGGGTCAGCGGATCGGTTTCGACAATACCGATCTGTTCCGGCTGTCGCTGCTCGTCGCGCCGGCGGATCAGGCGTTCCGCATCCTCGTCCAGGCCGATTACACCGATCGCCGGACGGGCGGCGAGGTCGTGGGATTGAAGTCGTTCACGCCGAACGCAACGCTCAATTCCCTGATCGCGCTGTGCTCCGGTCCGGCGGCCGACCCGCGTTGCCCGGTCAGGCTGCCGGCGGGCGACAGCCTGGCGCGCTATGCCACCGACGTGGTCGGCAAGGGCAATTTCTACACCGGCTACAGCTATACGCCGAACCAGTTCGGCAACGTCAAATCGGGCGGCGTCAGCGGCACGCTGGAATACGATTTCGGCGCCGGCATCGATCTGAAGTCGATCACCGCCTATCGCGGGGTGAAGAGCGCATCGCTCAATCCCTTCGCCGGTTCGCCCTATCTGCTGACCGGTCCGCTGCTGGCGCCGGTCGAGGGCAATTTCATCAACCAGCGCCAGTTCTCGCAGGAATTCCAGCTCACCGGCAAGGCTTTCGACGAGAAGCTCGACTGGATCGTCGGCGCGTTCTATTTCAACGAGCATGGGTACGACCATTCGCGGTCGCGCTCGCTCTACCCGGTCAGCACCGCGTTGAATTTCCTCGACGCCAATGTCCGGCACAAGAGCTATGCGGCCTATGGCCAGGCGACCTGGCACGTGACCGATGCGATCCGCATCACCGGCGGCCTGCGCTATACCGAGGATCACCGCAAGGCGGTGCGTTTCAACCGTTCCGAACGGCCGGCGACGAGTGGGACCTTCGTCTGCACCCTCGTCCCCGCGACCATCGATCCGGGCACCACCTGTCAGGCGACCAATACGGCGACATTCGATTACCTGTCCTACACCGCCGGGATCGACTGGCAGATCGACAGCGACGCCTTCGTCTATGCCAAGACCAGCCGGGCCTACCGTTCGGGCGGCTTCAACACCCGCGCGGTGCTGGGCGGGCTGGCGGCGGGCTTCGGGCCGGAGCGGGTGACCGATTACGAAATCGGCGCCAAGCTGGACCTGCTCGACCGGAAACTGCGCTTCAACATCGCCGCCTATATGAGCGAGTACAACGATATCCAGCGCGGGATTCCGATCCTGACGCCGGGGTCGCTGGTTCTCGCCTCGGGCACGCAGAACGCCGCCAAGGGTAAGATCCACGGCATCGAGGCGGAACTGACGGTGCTGCCGTTCCGTGGTTTCCAGCTCGGCGTCAGCACTTCGTACCTCCACACGAAGTACACCGACTTCACCATCCTGACATCGGCGACGACCAGCACCGACGTCAGCGCCACGCCGTTCCCCTTCGCGCCCAAGTTCAGCTATTCGATCGACGCGGACTACAGCGTTCCGCTCGGCGCGGCTGAGCTCAATCTCCATGCCGATTATTCGCACCGGACTTCGACTTATACCCAGACCTTCCCCTACATCGGTCCGGGCCTGTTCGGGGCGACTCACCCGAACGTGGGCCGGATGCCGGGATATGGGCTGCTCAACGGCCAGGTCGCGGTCAGCTTCATGGACGACAAGTTCGAGGTCGCGGTCTATGGCCGCAACATCCTGAAGAAGAAGTACTATTCCCGATTGCTGAGCCTTGAGGACACGGCCTTGGGCACGACGTCCTATCTGCCCGGCGAGCCGCGGACTTACGGAATCAGGACGACTTACAAGTTTTAAGGTCGGGTTCGGCCTGGCTGAATCCCATGCGGCGCCGGTCTGCTTGTCCCGTCTGTGGCGGGGGGCGGGCCGGTGCCGATTTTCTTTCGGGGAAGACTTCTAACTGATTCTCAACGCTTTTGGCGGTGCCATCGCTGAGTGTCGCGATTGGCGCTATTCGCCAGACGAATGAAACCCCGTAACGTCATTGTTACAGTTTCGTTGCTCTCTAGGCTCGGTGGTGCAACGCATCCAACGAGAGGGCGTGACCATGCGTAAGATAGAATTTCTGCTCGGGGTAGCTTCGGTCGCAATCGCAACGGTGGCGGTTTCTTCGGAAGCCAGCGCCCAGACCGCAGATACGGCGGCCACCGATACGGCTGTCGCCAACGATGTCGACGACGGGGGCATCGTCGTCACCGCCCGTCGCCGCGAGGAATCGATCGTCGACGTGCCGATCGCCATCGCCGCCTATTCGAGCGAGGCCATTCAGGACAAGGGCCTGAGCAGCGTCAGCGCGGTGGCGCAGCTTACCCCCGGCCTGCAGTTTGATCGCGGCGCGACCGCCGGTGACATCCGTCCCAGCCTGCGCGGCATCGCGCTGATCGAGGGCCGTTCGAACGTCGCGATCATCGTCGACGGCATCGACGTCACCGGCGTCAGCCTCAACACCACCATCGGCGGCGGCGGTTCGCAGACTTCCACCACCCTGATGGACCTTGAGCGCATCGAAGTGGTGAAGGGACCGCAGACCGTCTACTTCGGCCGCAGCGCCTTCGCCGGCGCCATCCAGTTCGTCAGCAAGGGGCCGTCCTTCACGCCCGGCGGTTCGGTCCAGGCCTCGCTCGGCACTTATGGCCGCCGCGAGATCACCGCGAACATCACCGGCCCGGTGATCGACGATGTCCTCGCCGTCAAGCTTTCGGGAACCTACCGCAACTTCAACGGCTTCTACCGCAATCCGGGCAACAACATGGGCCTGGGCGGCAGCGAGGTCTGGGGTGTGGGCGGTTCGGCGCTGGTCCGCTCGGGCGGGTTCCGGGGCAAGTTCTCGCTCAATTACCTGCACGAGAATTCCAGCCCGATCGGCGCTTACGTCATCCCGCGCGCGGACATCACCCAGTTCGGCGTGAACAAGATCACCGAGGCCGATTTCGATCCGTCGCTGGTCGGCATCTCGTCGAACATCGATTACAAGGGCAACCTCGCCAAGACGCTGCGCGCGGTCGCCAACCTGGAATACGAGCTGGGCGGCGGCTGGGAGATCAACGCGATCACCGGCCTGAACCGGGTCAAGTCGACCGACCAGTACGATTTCGACACCAAGACGGCGAACACGCCTTCGGGCACCGCGCTTCCCGGCGGGCTGCTCAACTGTCTGCCGGGCGTCTGCGTCGGCATCGGCGATTTCGACGGCGACCTCCAGCAGCTCAGCCAGGAACTGCGCCTGAGCTACGCCACGGATTCGATGCGCTTCCTGCTGGGCGGCTATGTCTTCGACGAAAACTTCAGCCAGCTCGACTACACCCGCTTCGTCGGCTCGCAGGCCTTCGTCACCGGCACGCGCGCCGGCATCACGCCGCGCCTGTCGTCGCTTAACACCAACACTTATTCGGTCTTCGGCTCGGCCGAGGCGGATGTCACCGATGCGCTGACCGTCACCGGCGAACTGCGCTTCAATCACGAGATCATCCGCGCCGCCGCTGCCACCGGCTTCAACATCCTGTTCCAGAACGGCTCCACCGCGGTCAATTTCCGCGGCAAAGAGACGTTCAACAGCTGGCTGCCGCGCATCAGCGCCAAGTACGAGCTGAGTGACACGAGCAACCTCTACGCCAGCATCGCCAAGGGTTCGAAGCCGGGCGGTTTCAACGTCGGCCAGGTTCGCGACGACTTGCGCCCGTTCGGGCAGGAGACGGTCTGGACTTACGAACTGGGCGCAAAGGGCAAGTTGTTCGGCGGCATGCTGACGTTCGACGCCTCGCTCTATTACTCCGACTGGAGCGACGTGCAGGTGACGACCATCTGCTATGGCACCGCCAGCCCGTTCGGGCCCGAAGCGGCCTGCCCGACGGCCACCGCCGTCAGCCTCAACTATATCGTCAACGCCGACAAGGCGCGGGTGATGGGCGCAGAACTGGGCCTCGTCGCGCGGCCGAGCCGGGATATCACGCTGTCGTTCAACTACGCTTACGCCGATTCCAAGTTCAAGGACTTCGTCGCCCGCGACGTCTATCCCTCGCCGGCCGGCGTCACCCGCCAGTTCGGCGGCAACCGCATGCCGTTGATCCCCAAGCATTCGCTGAGCGGGACCATCCGCGTCGAACAGCCGGTGACGGATACGGCGACGGGCTTCGTCGAACTGTCGGGCCGCTATCGTTCCTCGCGCTTCGCCCGCTTCGACAATCGCGTGCTGATCGGCAGCAAGGCCGTTGCCGACGCGCAGATCGGCGTGAAGGGCGACAGCTGGACCGCGCTTCTGTTCGTCGACAACCTGTTCAACGACAAGACGCCCGAGTTCACGCGCTATTACGGCAACTTCAACCCGAGCATCCCGAACGGCGAATTCATCGCCGCGCCGGCCAAGCGGGCGCTGGGTATCCGTGTCAGCAAAGACTTCTGATCTTCCCGATCGGAAGCGGCCCTGTCTTCCTTCCCCCTCCGGGAAGACAGGGCCAATTCTTCTGCCTTGTGGCACCCTGAGCGGGAGAAGGTAGAGTGACCGTGCTGGAGGATCGCCCGCGATGAACGAGATGGTGCAGAAGCCGCGCAACGGCTGGCTAGTCGTCTTCGGCCTGCTGCTGGTCATGGCGGTGTGCCACGGCATCATAACCGCGGGCCTGCCGGTGCTCGACAAGGTGCTGCTGAACGAACTCGGCATCTCCCGCGCCGATCTCAAGCTTCGGGAGTCGATCTTCCTGCTCTCCTCCGGCTGCTCGGGCCTGGCCATCGGCCTGCTGACCCAGCGCCTGCAACCCCGCACCATCGTGCTGAGCGGTCTTGGCCTGCTGGCGGTGACGCTGGCCGCTTATGGTCACGCCAGGACCATTGGCCAGATTTATGCGCTCTATGTGCTGCTCGGCATGTGCTTCGCCAGTTCGCACGTCGTCATCGTCGTTCTCATGGTGCGCCGCTGCCTGGCGACGCGGCAGGCGCTGGCGATCTCGGTCGCGCTTTCGGGCACGAGCCTGGGTTCGGCCATCTTTCCCAATCTGACTGTGCTGGCGCTCGAGCGGTTCGACTGGCGCCAGGTGCTCACCATGCTGGCGGTGCTGCCCCTTCTGGTCCTGCCCATTGCCGCCGTACTGCTGCCGCGCAGCGGGATGAGCAGCGCGGATGCCGTTGCCAACGGCGCCAGGCAGGGGGCGGCCATGCGCCTGCCCGGCTATGCCATCGGCCTGCTTCTGCTGACGATCTTCGGAATATTCTTCTCGTCGACCGCCATCCTGCTGAACCTTTTCCTCCACCTCCAGGATATCGGCCTGTCGCAGCCGGCGGCGGCAGCCGGCCTCAGCGCCTTTTTCGTCGTCGGTCTGGTCGGCAAGGTGCTGGTCGGCGCCGCCGCCGAACGGTGGGGCGTCTATCGTGTATGGACGATCCAGCAGATCGTCCTGCTGTCCGGCGCACTGTTGCTGGCGCTGGCCGGCCCGGCGGTGGCCATCCCCGGGCTCCTGCTCCTCGGCCTGGGCTGGGCTGGCTGCTATGTGTTGACACAAGTGGTGATCTCGGAGGTTTTCGCCGGCGCCAACCTCGGCAAGATCGCCGGCGGGTTCATCGTGTTCGAGGCGATCTCGTCGGGCAGCGGCGTGTGGATCGCGGCCGCGCTGTTCGATGCCTATGGCAGCTATCGCTTCGCGTTCGAGCTGTGCTGCGGCCTGCTGACGATGGCGATCGTCTCCGCCACCCTGTTCCGCCGCGCTCTTCTGAGGCACGAAGATGCTCCCACGCACGCCCAGCTTCCGGCTTGACGGCCGCCGCGCGCTGGTGACCGGCGCCGGGCGCGGCATCGGCCACGCCCTGGCGGCCGCGCTGGCCGAAGCCGGCGCGCAGGTGGTGCTCGCCGCGCGCTCCACCGCCCAGATCGAATCCGCCGCCGAGGCGATTCGCGCCGCCGGTGGCGCGGCGTCGGCGGCGCCGCTCGATGTCGCCGACCTGGCGGCGGTAGCGGCGTTCTTCGGCCGCGAACCCGCGTTCGATATCCTGGTCAACAACGCCGGAACCAACCGTCCCAAGCCGTTCGCCGAAGTGTGCGAGGATGACTACGACGCGGTGCTCGGCCTCAATCTCAAGAGCGCCTTCTTCGTCGCGCAGCATTGCGCCAGGGGCATGGTCGCGGCGGGCCTGCGCGGCAGCCTGATCCACATCGGGTCGCAGATGGGCCATGTCGGCGGCCGCAACCGGTCGCTCTACTGTGCGTCCAAGTGGGGGCTGGAAGGACTGAGCAAGGCGATGTCGCTCGATCTCGCGCCGCACGGCATCCGCTCGAACACCATCGCCCCGACCTTCATCGAAACGCCGATGACCGAGCCGTTCCTGGCCGATGACAATTTTCGCGGCGACGTGCTCGCGCGGATCAAGCTGGGCCGCCTGGGGCGGGTCGAGGATCTGATGGGCGCGGCGCTCTATCTGGCGTCTGACGCCTCCGCTCTCGTCACCGGAACGTCGCTGGTCGTCGACGGCGGCTGGACGGCGGATTGAAATGACGCATATCGCCATCGTGGGAGCGGGTTTTGTCGGGCGGAGCTGGGCGACGCTGTTCGCGCGGCACGGCTATGGCGTGACGATATACGATCCTGAAGCGGCCGCGCTCGCCTCGGTCCACGGTCTGATCGCCGCCTCGCTCGATCAGCTTGCCGACGTCGGGCTGGGCGACAGGCCGCATGGCGACGTGCTGGACCGGATCGCGGTCGAGGCCAGTCTGGAAGCCGCGGTTGCCGAAGCGGACTATGTGCAGGAAAACGCGCCGGAGAGGCTCGAGGTCAAACGGGCGCTGTTCGCCGATCTGGACCGCTTCGCCCCGGAGGCAGCTATTCTCGCCAGTTCGTCGTCGAGCCTGACCTGCACGCAGGTCTGCGCCGATCTGCGTGGTCGGGCACGCTGCCTGGTTGCCCATCCGGCCAATCCGCCGCATCTGCTGCGCGCGGTGGAGGTGGTTCCCGCCGACTTCACCGATCCCGCCGTGACGGACCGTGCGGTCGAAATTCTGCGCGCCTCCGGGCAGGTGCCGGTCGTGATCGGCGAGATCGACGGCTTTGTGATGAACCGCCTGCAGGCGGCGTTGGTGCGCGAGGGGCTGGCCCTGGTCGAAAGCGGCATCGCCGATGCCGACGCGATCGACGATATCGTCAAGCACAGCCTTGGCCTGCGCTGGGCGTTCATGGGGCCGTTCGAGACGATGGACCTAAACGCGCCCGGCGGCTTCAGCGACTATGCGCGGCGCTATGGCCCGGCTTTCGCGCGGCTGTTCGACGAGGACGACTGGTCGGCGGGGGCGGTCGCGGACGTGGACCGGACGATGCGCGCTGGTTGTCCTGCCGACCGGCTCGATGAACGCCGCGAATGGCGGGATCGGCGGCTGGCCGCGCTTGTCGGCCATAAGGAAGCCCAGCCGGACTGATCCCAGGTTAATGACGGCAGGTGCGGCTGCCGTCCCCCATCGTCCAGACGAGGGCCTGTTCGAGCATGCGGACATGTTCGGGCGCGGCGTAGTTTTGCGGCAAGTGGCCGATGGCGGAATAGAAGGAGCGCCCCCGCCCGACGCAGCGCTTCCAGGCGATGGGATGGTCGGCGCCCATGCGGATGTCCCCCTGCCTGCCGACCGGCGTATAGGTGCCTTCGTCGATCCGCGCGACGACACGTGCGCCGGCAAGGCGCGGGCTGGCGGCGAAGGAGTACCATTCGTCGCGCATGGTCCAACTGTTCGGTAGTCCCGCGCCGATGGTGCCGGCCTGATCGTCGCGCAATACCTTGGCGTCCTGGAATTGCGGGTTGAGCGGGTGGCCGATGAAGCGGGCGCCGATCAGCCTGTCGCGATACCAGTCCCAGAAATAGTCGACATCCCCCGCCGCGCCGTGTGTCGCCAGAAAACCGCCGCCGCGCGTGACGAAGGCGCGCAAGGCCCGGCGCTGCGAAAGCGTCAGCACATCGCCGCTGACGTTGTTCCACACGACGGTGGATACGCGGCCGAGTATGTGCGGGTCGATCGCGCCGGCCCGGTCGATGGTGACGACGTGCCATCCCCGGCGTTCGGCGATAGCCGCGATGGCGAACCGGGCGGCTTCGACGGCCGGCCCGTCGCGATAGCCGGTCATCCGTTCGAAGATCAGCACGATGGGCTTATCCGAAGGCAGCACAAGATTGGCCGAAACGGTGTCGTAGCGGGCGCAGCGGCTTGTGCGGTCGTCCGGGCGGATCGGCAGCCGGCGCAAGGCGCGGTCCAGCATCGCCAATCGCCGAGGGTCGCTTTCGCCCAGCCTGTCGAGGCTGCGCAGCGAGACGAGCGCCGAGAAATTGGGCGCGGCCGGACGCAAGAGGCCGGCCGGCAGGCGGGTGAGGAGCGCGGGCGCGATGCGCGCGACAACCGCTTTGGCGTCCGCGCTGGCGACGATGTCCATGACCGGCAGGTCCACGGAAAAGCGGGCATCGCGCAGCGGGCAGTCGATTGCCGGCGTCGGCAAGGGCGCTGCCTGCGCCGGCAGCGCCATCGCCGTAAGCGCGGCCAGGAAGGCTCTAGGCAAGCTGTCCCGGCATGTGGCTTTCGTGCTGCTGCATGTACCAGTCGGCGATTTCCTCGCGCGTCGCCCACCAGACGCCCGGCAGCGACTTGGCGTGTTCGATGAACAGGCGCAGCGCGCGGATGCGGTGGGCGCGGCCGGAGACGTGGGGATGTAGGCCCACATTCATGATCCGCGCGGTCTTGGCGCCTTCGGCGTAAAGCACGTCCAGCTCCTCGATCAGCGCCTCGGCATATTGGTCGGTCGTGTAGTTCTTGCGCGTCACGAAGGTGAAGTCGTTGATCTCGTTGGAATAGGGCACAGACACGATCGGGCCGGCGGGCGTGCGCAGCAGGAACGGCTGGTCGTCGTTCATGATGTCGCAGTAGAACTTCGCGCCATATTCGGCGAGGATGTCGGCGGTCTGCAGCGTGCCGCGCAGCGACGAGGACAGCCATCCCGGCGATTTGCGGCCGGTATAGGCCTCGAACGCGTCCAGGGTGCGCAGCACGACTTCGCGTTCTTTCTCCGGGTCGAGCGCATAGTCGCTGAGCAGCTCGCCCTGTTCCCAGTTATGGGTGAACAGTTCCCAGCCGCGTTCCAGCACTGCGTCGGTCATCGCCCGACGGCGTTCGATAGTGACGGCGTTGGTGGTGCAAGACGCCTTGACCCCCAGTTCGTCGAACAGCTCGATCATCCGCCATAGGCCCACGCGCTGGCCGTATTCGCGCCAGGTGAAGTTGGGAAAATCGGGAATCCGGCCCGGCAGGGTGTCGGGCAGGATCGCCGGACCACCGGCGTAATAGGGACGGTCGGTGTCCTTGGTGAGATCCCAGGTTTCCAGGTTGAAGGTGAGGATCAGCGCCACGCGGGCGTCGCCGGGCCAGCGCAGCGGATTGCGTTCCGGCAGGGGGATGTACTTATAATCCATGGAAAAAGACCTTACTGGGCAGGGGCGGCGAGGGGCGGCATGTCGGATTCCGCGCTCTCTTCCGGGCTGGCCGCCTTTTCGTTCGCGTAACGACGTTCGAGCGCCGCGTTGATCTCGTCCTGCCGCTCGCGAGAGATCGACAGGCGGCTGATGAAGAAGATCACCGTCGTTACGGCCACGCCGATCACCACGGCGGCGAAGATCGCCAGCTTGGCGACCATGTCGTGGGGCACGGCGTTCACCGCGGCGCCGGCGGGGAAGGCGATCAGATCCAGGAAGATGCCGGCGGCGATGTTCACCAGCGCGCTGGCCGCGCCGAGCGCGAAGAAGGTGAAGCTGGACATCAGCGCCTGGCGCGGGGCTCCGGCGTTCAGCTCCAGCTCGTCCGCCACGTCGCTCGCCGCGGTCGACGAGGTTATCATGAACGCGCCGTAGGCGAGGCCGGCGACGAACTTGAAGCCGATCAGCAAAGGCACCTGCAGCGCATCGCCCGGACGGGGGAAGAACGGGGTGAGCGGGGCCAGGACGGGGACCAGCACCACGACGCCGTAGATGAAGATGCACGACATCATCAGCTTCTTCTTGTCGAACAGCGGCACGTAATAGCGCGCGGTAAAGGCGGCGATCAGGCCGCCGGGCGACAGGGCGATGCTGACGTTGCGAATGTCCTCTGGCGTCAGGCGCCAGTAATAAGTGGTGAGGTGCAGGGTATAGACGTTGACGATGCCCAGGCTGATGAACATGAACACCGCCAGCCCCATCTGCCAGCGCACGTTGGGCGTGCAACGGAACGCGTCGATGATCTGCTTGAACGTGGTGACGAGGTCGAAAGGCTTCTGCTGGGTGCGCGCTGCCGCGCCGCGCTCGTTATCCTTGCTGCGCCGGTTGGTGCCGTAGATGCAGAACACCATCAGCACCGCGGCGACTATCGACAGCGATAGGCCCAGCTTGGGATAGGCCGCGGGGTTCAGCTGGCCGTTGGGGAAGGCCGGGGTCGCGGCGAAGAAGAAGGTGAAGGCGAAGAACGGCATGCCGATGCGGCCGATCGCGGTGGAAATCTGCTTGAAGCCCGCCAGCACCGGCCGTTCCAGCCGGTTGCGGCTGAGTTCGACGCCCAGGGCGTAGAATGGAATGGTGAACAGCGAGATCGCCGAGCGGCAGATGATCGCGAAGATCACCAGCCAGGCGAACAGCGCGGTTTCGCTCAGGCCCGCAGGCGGCGAGAACAGCAGGCTGAAGGAAATGGCGAACGGCACCACCGCGAATGCCATCAGCGTCTGCCGGCGACCGAACCGCCCGCTGCGCATGCCGTCCGAATAACTGCCGATCGAAGGATCGATCACCGCGTCGACCACCAGGGCGATGCCGATCGCCAGGCCCGCGAGAGTGCCGGAAAGGCCCAGGACCTGTGTGAAATAGAACAGGACGAACATGTCCCAGGCGCTGTTCTTCAGCGTTTCCGGCATGGCGCCGGCGCCGAAGGCGAACCGCGTGCGATTGTCGAGTCTGGATTGCAGCATCATCAATTCCCTGGTGCAGCCGGCCGCGGGACCGCGGCAACCTTGCGACACCGCATAGAATGGCGACAGGGCTTTCCGATCAATCGGGGAATCCGGGGTGGCCATCCTGTGAACGCGCGCCCGTGACGCGCACCCGTGAAGCACCGGGACGGATGGACGAACTCGCTAGGCGCGCTTCGCCGTGGCGATGTAGTTCAGCGCCAGGTTGTCCGACAGGTGCAGGCCCCTGGCCGGCGACCAGGCGATGCCTTTCGGCTCGCCCATCTCCAGTCCCGCCGCCGCCAGCAGTTCGCCCAGTTCGCCGGGCGCGACGAAGTCCGACCAGTGGTGCGTGCCGCGCGGAATGGCGCCCAGCCGCTCGGCCCCTTCGACCAGCAGCAGCCGCGACTGCGGTGTGCGGTTGGGAGTGGACAGCACCATCAGTCCGCCGGGGGCCAGCCGCTCCGCCAGCGCGGCGACGAAGGCGGGCTTGTCGGCGACGTGCTCGATCACTTCCATCGCGCAGACGAGATCGAACTGGCCGAGGCCCAGCCCGGCCAGTTCGCCGCAGCGATAATCGATGGCCAGGCCCGATCCCGCGGCGTGTTCGCGCGCCACCGCGATGCTGTCCGCCACCGCATCGACCCCGGTCACGTCCGCGCCCAGCCGCGCCAGCGGCTCGCACAGCAGTCCCGCGCCGCACCCTACATCGAGCGCAGTCTTGCCCGCCAGCGGCCTCAGGTCGCGCGATTCGCTCTGCCAGTGGGCGTCTATCGCGGCGCGGATGAAACCCAGCCGCACGGGATTGACCTTGTGCAGCATCGCCGACGATCCCTTGGGATTCCACCAATCCTGCGATTGCCGGGCGAAATGCGCGGCTTCTTCGGGTCGGATAGTGGCGCTGGCGGTTGCATTGCTCATGGCTCACCCCTAACAGGACGCCCGCCTGGGGCCTAGGCCCCGTCTTATTCTACAGGAGCGTTCGGCCGTGGCCCGCATCGTGATGAAATTCGGCGGCACTTCGATGGCCGGCACGGAGCGCATTCGCCGCGTCGCCAGCATCGTGCGCCGCCAGCAGGCGGCCGGACACGAGGTGGCGGTGGTCGTTTCGGCCATGGCCGGCGAGACCGACCGGTTGCTGGGCTTCTGCCGCGAAGCCAACGCGCTTTACGATCCGGCCGAGCACGACGTCGTCGTCGCGGCGGGCGAACAGGTCACGTCGGGTCTCCTGGCGCTGACCCTGCAGGCCATGGGCTGCAAGGCGCGCAGCTGGCTGGGCTGGCAGCTGCCGATCCAGACCGACGACGCTTACGCCAAGGCGCGCATCGGCACGATCGATTCGCCCGAACTGCTGGCCTCGATGGCGGCTGGTGAGATCGCGGTGATCCCCGGCTTCCAGGGTCTGTCGCCCGAAGGCCGCATCACCACGCTGGGCCGTGGCGGATCGGATACCTCGGCGGTGGCGGTGGCGGCGGCGATCAAGGCCGATCGCTGCGACATCTATACCGACGTCGACGGCGTCTACACCACCGACCCGCGCATCGTCGCCAAGGCCCGCAAGCTCAAGAACGTGACTTACGAGGAAATGCTGGAACTGGCCTCGGTCGGCTCCAAGGTCCTCCAGACCCGTTCGGTCAGCCTCGCCATGAAGGAAGGCGTGCGGGTGCAGGTCCTCTCGTCGTTCATCGACGACGATGCCCCGGCGGCGGATACGATCCCCGGCACGATGATTGTCAGCGACGAAGAACTCGAAGGATTGGAAATGGAAAGCCAGCTCATCACCGGCATCGCCGCCGACAAGAACGAAGCCAAGGTCACGCTGACCCGCGTGGCGGACAAGCCCGGCGCGGTCGCGGCGATCTTCAGCCCGCTGGCGGCGGCGAACATCAACGTCGACATGATCATCCAGAACATCGCCAAGGACAAGGGCGAGACCGACGTCACCTTCACCGTGCCGCTGGCCGACCTGCCGCGCACCGAGGCGCTGCTGGAAGGGCAGAAGGAAGCCATCGGCTTCTACCGCATGATCGCCGACAGCAAGGTCGCCAAGATCAGCGTCGTCGGCGTCGGCATGCGCAGCCACGCGGGCGTCGCCTCGACCATGTTCAAGAGCCTGGCCGACCGCGGCATCAACATCCAGGCGATCTCCACCAGCGAGATCAAGGTCTCTGTCCTGATCGACGAGGACGAGACCGAACTGGCCGTCCGCGTGCTGCACACGGCTTACGGCCTGGACGGGGAATAAGGAGAGTTTCTCACACAAAGACGCAAAGGCGCAAAGATGGTGCATCCGGACGAGCTTGAAGCAGTCGCCCGGATCGTCATCGATTGCGGCTACCGTCTGCATCGAGATCTTGGGCCCGGACTGCTGGAATCGGTTTATGAGATACTGCTCGCCGAATATCTGCGCGAAGCAGGACTCTCTGTTGACCGGCAAGTGCCGGTCCCCATCAATTTCAAGGGCGTTATCATCGATAACGCCTTTCGTGCCGACCTGGTTGTCGAAAGGCGGCTGCTGGTCGAGTTAAAATCGATCGAACGCATCGCTTCAATCCATGGCAAACAGGTTCTTACCTATCTGCGGTTGATGGATTTGCCTTTAGGGCTTTTGATCAATTTCGGACAGGCCCTCTTTAAGGATGGCGTCCGGCGTATCGGCAACAACTACTTCGCTCCGCGAGGCTAACCCCTTTCTTCTTTGTGGCTTTGCGGCTTTGTGTGAGGCAAATTCTTATTTAGATCCTCGCCTGAATACGATGGGACCGCCGCCTCAGGGAGAAGAAGCGACGGTCCCTTGCGCGCCCCTGGTCCCGGGGCGCGATCTTGTCGATCAGGCCAGGTCGAAGCGGTCGGCGTTCATGACCTTGGTCCAGGCGCGGACGAAGTCGGTCACGAATTTGTCGCCGGCATCGGCCGAGGCATAGACTTCGGACAGCGCGCGAAGCTGCGCGTTGGAGCCGAACACCAGATCGGTGCGCGTCGCGGTCCAGCGTTGTTCGTCGCTGGCGCGGTCGGTGCCGACGAATGTCTCGTCGCCTTCGCCGTCGACCTGCTTCCACGCCGTACCCATGTCGAGCAGGTTGACGAAGAAGTCGTTGGTCAGCTGGCCGACGCGGTCCGTCAGCACCCCATGCGCCGAGCCGCCGTGATTGACGCCGAGGACGCGCAACCCGCCCACCAGCACGGTCATTTCCGGCCCGGTCAGGCCCAGCAGTTGCGCGCGGTCGACCAGCAGCTCCTCGGTCGGCACGTTATAGCGCACGGCCAGATAGTTGCGGAAGCCATCGGCCCTGGGCTCCAGCACCGCGAAGCTATCGACGTCGGTCTGATCCTGCGACGCGTCGGTGCGGCCGGGCGTGAAGGGCACGGAGGCCGTCCGGCCCGCCGCTTTCGCCGCCTGTTCCACACCTACGCAGCCGCCCAGCACGATCAGGTCGGCGACGGAGACTTTCTTCGCGCCAGTGGCGTCGAACTCCGCCTTGATGCCTTCGTAGACCTTGAGCACGCGCGCCAGTTCGGCCGGTTCGTTGACCGCCCAGTCCTTTTGCGGGGCGAGGCGGATGCGGCCGCCGTTGGCGCCGCCGCGATGGTCCGATCCGCGATAGGTCGCGGCCGAAGCCCAGGCGGTGCGCACCAGATCGGCCACCGAAAGGCCCGAGGCGGCGATGCGATCCTTCAGCGCGGCCACGTCGCCGTCGCCGATTTGCGGATAGTCGGCGGCCGGGATCGGGTCCTGCCAGATCAGGTCCTCGGCCGGCACCTCGACGCCGAGATAGCGTGCCTTGGGGCCCATGTCGCGGTGGGTCAGCTTGAACCAGGCGCGGGCGAAGGCGTCGGCGAAATGGGCCGGATCGGCGCGGAACTTGTCCATGATCGTCCGGTATGCAGGATCCACCTTCATCGCCATGTCGGCGGTGGTCATCATCGTCGGCACGTGCCGGTCCGGGCTATGCGCGCCGGGCGCCTGCGTATCGGCCGGGTTGCCTACCGGCTGCCACTGGTGCGCGCCGGCCGGGCTGGTGACGATCTCGTATTCGTGATCGAGCAGCATGTCGAAATAGCTCATGTCCCATTCGATCGGCGTCGGCGTC
>Ga0209813_10000165_pt1 | contig 21800 bp, 14 predicted proteins | sample EndMethybrTD3033_FD_187596 | JGI IMG/M metagenome (GOLD analysis project Ga0209813, IMG submission 187596) | Populus endosphere microbial communities from Tennessee, USA - Endosphere MetaG P. TD hybrid TD303-3 (SPAdes) (version 2) | ecosystem: Host-associated > Plants > Roots > Endosphere... | reverse complement strand
CTGCCAAGCAGGCCAGAACCCAAAGGAGAAAACCACGGGTTGACCCACCCGTGACACCCGAAACATAATCCGCAGACGGGTCACTTCTCGATGGAAAACCCGGGTCACTTCTCAGTGGAAATCAACACGCCCAAAGGTTGGATCGCTGCCGATGACATCGATTTTGGTTCAATTTTAAAGCGCCATGGCTCAATTTTGCCGATCACCGACAGCGAGTATCGTGCAATTCTGGAGTCCTTTGGGCGAAGCAATTATTCGCGTGATTGCAGACCACACTGAGATGTAAAAGCCCTCATCATTTCTGATCCGCACACGCTGACATCGCCGATCCGGCTCTTATCGATCGCAAGTGCCATTGCCTCATTCGAGCGATTGCGGATTCGATAAAATCGGCCTGATCGGGCTTCAGGCAGAAAACAGCCACACAAATTGTCTTAAGGGCTTGAAGAGCAGCAGGTGGCTGCAATTATTGAAATGAAAATCTCATCCTCACCCTGACGGCTGCAGCCGCCGCAGGGTGGGGAGAAAGAACCCACCTCAAATGATCTATGTCAGTGAAGAAGACCGCAAGCGCATCGCGCTTGCGAAGGAGGCCGCTCGCGCATTCGCCGGGATGGTCGGCTGGATGGTCGAGCCTTGCACATCGCCAATGCCGTCCGTGCTAGCGGACTTCGAATATGCCGACCGCGCCAACATCGTGATGGCGCACTGGCAAAAGAAGCTCTCGCTCACCGCCCTCATCAAAGCCGTTGCCGAGTGTCGAACTGATCTTCTCCTGGTCGAGCCGAGCCACGTCTCAGGAAAGCAGGCCGGCAACTACATCACGCTGTTGCTGTGGCGCGATGGTGAGGTTCAGATCATCACGAGCCTCGGGATGTGGCTTCAGGAACCCGGCGGGCCGATCCACCTGGTCACAAATCCTGATGGCGGCGACGAGATGCGCGCATTCATGGTCGATCGCGGCGGCATCTGTCCGCTGCCAACTCTGCCCTGGTCAACCGCAGAAGCAGAAAGGCTCGGCTTCTGGACCGCTAGGCGCCACTGGGAATTGACCATCGGAGGACATTACGCATGAGCGGGAACGACAATCTCCTATGGCTGGACCACCTGCCGGTTGGCTGGGCGCAGCTCTACCGCGACCTCCTGTCTGATCTCGCGGCGGCCGGCCTCAATGTCAGCGTGGACGAGGCGAAGGAAAAATTCGGATCGCTCCGGATTCATCTCGAGCCCATGGTTCCCGAAGCAAGACCCTATATCGCCGCGGCCGAAGAGCAGTCCAAGTTTACCTGCCAAAAATGCGGCGATCCGGGTGAAATGCTGATGCGGAATCGCATCGTTGCCACTCTCTGCCCGGTCCACGGCCACGGCTTTTCCAAGCCAGTCAGGCCGCCGGTGGTCACGGTTTACATGAAGCCGGGGAACATCTCGGACGAGTAGGCGCCGCTGCTGCGGCGAAGGCCAAGTTTGAAGTGGCTCAGGCAGCTGAGCAAAAATGGAATGAAAAAGGGGCAAGGCGCGGCACCGCTCGGCTGCCGCGCGCCCTCAACGCGAAAGTCTTACAAATGCAGAATAATGTTACACCGCGCTCCTTCGGGAGCGCGAACGGCTTGCCGTGGATCAAAGCCGCGACCTATCGCGGCATCATGATGCTGGCGGCGGATATTGGCGGGCCGATCGACTTCAGCCCGGAGCAGCGCTTCCCGGGCGCGCGGCATGGCGTGCTACTGGAAGGCGCCAATCTCCTGATCGTCGGGACCCGGACCGGTCCGAACATTGGGCTGTATGACGTTAGCGCAGTCACCCTGCAGTATGGCATGGACCTGCTGCTCGCGCGCTTCTCTGGTCCAGTCGCGAAATACGACATTTATCGCTGCAAAGACGATCAGTGGTTTACCGGCTATCAGCGCGCATGGTTTGAGGACCGCTACTGGTTCTGCCCGCCCGATGAAGTCGATCAGCCATTCATCCTGGCACACCGGCGCGGCCTGCAATTCTCCACCCATGCGCCTTGCCCCGATGCCCGGCGCTTTGAAGCCGGTCTCTCGCTGGCGGCGCAGACCAGCACGCAGTGGCAGGAGGCGGCATGAGCAAAGCCAAATCGAAGCCTGCCACGGCCGATCAGCCAGAGATGCTGTCCTGCTTCACGCTGGATCCTGCCGATGACGGCAGCTTCAAATATATCCGCTACTTCTACAAACAGGATGTACATCGTGCCGGAATAGCCGACATGGTTATGGCGAAGCTGACGCCTGCCGGGCACAAGGCATCGCGTCATGATTTGCTGCTGCCTGACGCAGCCAGCGGTGAATATATGGACCTCAGCTATCTGCTGCAGCGCTACGATGCGATGCTGCCCGCGGCTGAGCGGACCGGATACGCCCAATTCACCCTGACACTGCCATCAGATCAGCCACCGCATGTGGGATGGGAGCAGGTGCGGGCATGGGTGCGAAGCTACTTTGTCCGTCAGGAGCAGTTGGCCGCACTGATGGTACTCCATCTGCCCTATTTGGCGGGTTCATCAAATGCCGCTCACATCCATATCCTGCTTCCAGCACGCCGGCTGTCGATAAATGGGTTTACCGGCCAGGCACGCGACGTCTGTTCGGATAGTGGCTGCCATGATGCATGGAACGCCTGGATCAGCTTTCAGAAGGAGGGCGGCTCATGCGTAAAGTGACGATGATCGATCCGCCCCATGGCTGGCGCTATGGCTTTCCCAAGCCCCTCACTCTTGGTGAGGGGCAGAGCTTGCAGGATTGGCTGATAGAAAATGGATACCCCCAGGCCGAGATCAACGCCTTCGGGATCGCTCATCTGCCTTGCCGGTACTGGACGCGGGAAATCGAGGAGCCGCCGCCCTATGAGCTGAACGCGCACGACATAGGCGAGAGGCGGAAGCTCATCCTTGCCCGCCGTCATGTCGCCGCGCTTCGGGCCAATCCGGAGCTCATCATTCAGGCGAAGGCGGAGAATGACCGGCAGCTGGCAAGCCATCGCGCGACCATCGGGAATAGGGCATGGCGCTTTCTATTGAGGCGATCCATCGATGAGATCATCGCCTATATGCTCCAGAAGTCCCCGACCGGGAGGACACTACGTTCAACCAGTCCATTTTCGATGATCCTGCCGCCCGAGCCGGAAGCAGAGCGGCGAAGGATGTGGCGTGCGGCCAAGGCAGAGTTGCTCGCCGATTACCTGAGCGGGGGAAAGGGAATCAGAAATTTCCAGCTCAGGCCAAACGCAGACCGAGACACTATCGATATGGAAAATTGAAAAAGGAAATCCACAGGCGTGTCAGATTTTCCCAGCATGCTCCTGCATGCTTATTTGACCTATATTTGACAACTTTCTCAGGCAGTCGCCTAAGCCATTGAAAAATATGGTGACCCCTACGGGAATCGAACCCGTGTTTCAGCCGTGAAAGGGCCGCGTCCTAACCGCTAGACGAAGGGGCCGTTCGTTGTCGCCGCCGTGGCAGCGCTGCGAAGCGAGGGCGCAATTAGGCGGGACCGGCGAAAGGGTCAACCCCCTTTGCGCAAGAAAATTGCAATCTTTCTCAATCTGCCCAGGCGGCGTCCTCCAGATGCAGCTCTGCGGCCGGTCGGCTGCCCCAGTCGTCGATCTTCGCACGGCCCGCCACCCACAGGCGACGGTCACGCGGCGCACCCAGAATCGCCTGACCCAGTTCCGATTCGGCCTGGCGGAAGGCGATCGTCTTGATCGACCGGCCATCATCGCCCGCCATGATCGCCCGCAAATGGCCATTGCCGACCACATCGGCGCGAATCACCCGCATCGGCCCGGCGGCGATCAACGGCGCGGGCCAGCCTGCGCCATAGGGACCGCCCGCCTCGATCGCGGCGACGAAGTCGGGATTGACCCCGGCCGGCGCCAGCACCGCGTCGATCAGCAGCGCGCGCTCATCCCGCGCACGCGCGACGGCGGCCGACAGGCGATCGTCCAGGAAGTCGGCCAGCGCATCGACCTTGTCGGCCATCACGGTAAGCCCCGCCGCCATCGCATGGCCGCCGCCCGCGACCAGCAGGCCGCTATCCTTGGCCGCCAGCACCGCCGCGCCCAGATCGACGCCGGAAATGGAGCGGCCCGATCCCTTGCCCACGCCATCCTCGTCCAGCGCGACGACGATGGCGGGACGACCGGCCCGTTCCTTGAGCCGCCCGGCGACGATGCCGATGACGCCCGGATGCCAGCCCGGCCCGGCGACCAGCGCAACGGCGCGATTGCCCTGCGTGGCCAGCAATTCCTCCGCCTGTTCCTGCACGATTGATTCGATCGCGCGCCGTTCCTCGTTCAATCGATCCAGTTCGGCGGCGATTCGCGCGGCCTCGGCCGGATCTTCGGTGGTGAGCAGCCGCACCCCCAGATCCGCCTTGCCGACGCGCCCGCCGGCATTGATGCGCGGCCCGAGGGCAAAGCCGAGGTCATGGCAGAGCGGCGCACGATTGAGGCGACTGGCGTCCATCAGCGCGGCAAGGCCGATATTGCGCCGCTTGGCCATGACCTTGAGCCCCTGCGCCACGAAGGCGCGGTTGAGCCCCTTGAGCTGCGCGACGTCGGCGACGGTGCCGAGCGCGACGATGTCGAGCAACTCCATGATCGCCGGTTCCGGCCGGGTCGCGAACCAGCCGCGCGCGCGCAGCGTCCGCAGCAGGGCCGCGCCCAGCAGGAAGGCCATGCCAACGGCGGCGAGATGGCCATGGACGGCCGCGCCCGCATTTTCGTCCAGCCGGTTGGGATTGACCAGCGCCAGCGCCACCGGCAGCGCCGCCGCGCATTTATGATGGTCGACGACGACGACATCGACCCCGGCCGCCTTTGCCATGTCGAGCGCCTCGAACGCCTGCGCGCCGCAATCGACGGTGACGATCAGTTGCGCGCCATCCCCCGCAAGCCGCACCAGCGCCTCGCCCGACGGGCCATAGCCCTCCATCAGCCGGTCGGGGATATAGGGCCGGGCATCCAGGCCAATGTCGCGCAGCAACCGGATCAGCAGCGCCGCGCTGGTCGCGCCATCGACGTCATAATCACCGAAGATGCGCACATCCTCGCCGCGCTGAACCGCATCGGCCAGCCGCTCGGCAGCCGCATCCATGTCGCGGAACAGGCTGGGGTCGGGCATGAAATGGCGGATGGTCGGGTTGCGATGCGCCTCCACACCGTCAGGCGGACAGCCGCGCGCCAGCAGCAGCTGCGCCACCAGATCGTCAGGCTGATAGCCGGGCGAACGCGCGTCCGCCCCCAGGCCGCGCCAGCGCCAGGGCTGGCCAGTGATCGAACGGGTGATGTTGAGCGCAAATGTCATGATGCGGCTCTAGACCGGCGGGGGCAGCGATGGAAGCGCCGCGCCGCCGGGCGAAATCGTCACGCAGGCGGAACCGTCGCAAGTCATTGGGCGTATTGCCTGTTTGCCGGACATATGGGATGCCCGGTGCGAAAGGGGCATCGCAGACAGATGAAGAAGCGGCAGGCGAGATATGTTCGGCATGCGCTGGGCATGATCATGGCAGCCGCCTCTCCCCTGCCCCTGATGGCGCAGACGGTTCCGGCCAGCGCCCCCAGCACCACAGCGCCCGCCGACGAAGAACCGATCCTGCCCGACGACGAGTTCAACGCGCGCCTGCCCGGCGCCGGCAGCGTCGACGACAAGGCCAGCAATAGCGGGACCGACAGCAAGGCCCCCTTGCCCTCGATCGACGCCTGGCTCGACCAGCAGATGCCGGCCCAGGGCAATGCCCAGAACGGCGCGCCGGCCAGCGGCACGGCCCCCGCGACCGGCGCCGAACTGCCCCCCGCCACCGAGCCGCCGGTCGAAACCGAACTGGCCCAGCCGTTGCCCGCGCTCGACAGCGTGACCGTGCCGGAAAATGTCGCCGATGATGACAGCGATGAAAAGACGCCCGAGGTCCGCTACGCGACCCAGCTCGACGGGTTCGGCAAGACCGGTCTGGAGGATGAGTTCCGCGCCGCGTCCGCCTTGCTGGACGGCAAGGGCAAGGCCGAGACCGCATCGATGGTGCAGCAGCGCGCCCAGGCCGACGAGCAACTGGCGGTGCGGCTGTTCCATTCGGAGGGCTATTATGATGCGACCGCCCTCGCCTCGCTCGACCAGCAGCAGGATGGCACGCTGAAGGCGATCCTGTCGGTGACGCCGGGCAAGCGCTACAAGATTGGCGAGATCGTCATCCATGCGCCCGAGACGATCCCGCCCGGCCTGATCCGCGACAGCCTGACGTTGAAGACCGGCGACTATATCGTCGCCACTGCGGTCGAGGCGGCAGAGGCCAATGTCGCGCTCAAGCTGCCGGAACAGGGCTACGCCTTCGCCAGGATCGGCGACCGCGACATCTTGCTCGATCCCGCGACCGTGACCGGCGACTATACCCTGCCGGTCGAGCCGGGCCCGCGCGGCACATTCCGCACCATCACCACCAGCGGCGAGAAGCAGGCGTTCGGCGCCGACCATATGGCGGTGATCGCCCGCTTTGACAAAGGCGACCTCTATGACAGCCGCAAGGTCGACGATCTGCGCAAGGCGCTGGTCGCGACCGGCCTGTTCGCCAGCGTCGCGGTCGATCCGGTCCAGACCGGCGAGCCCGGCCCGGATGGCACCGAATATGTCGACCTGCATGTCGATCAGGAAGCCGGCCCGGCCCGGCGGCTGGCCGGCGAACTGGGCTATGGCACCGGACAGGGCTTCCGCGCCGAAGGCAGCTGGACCCATCGCAACCTGTTCCCGCCCGAAGGCGCCCTGATCGCCAGCGTCATCGCCGGCACCCAGGAACAGGGCGTATCGGGCACCTTCCGTCGGTCCAATGCGGGCAAGCGCGACAAGACCTTCCAGGCCGGCGCCGGCGTCAACCACCAGAAATATGACGCCTATGAAGCCTTCACCCTGGGCCTCAACGCCAGCTGGTCGCGCCAGTCGACACCGATCTTCCAGAAGCGCTGGACCTATAGCTATGGCGGCGAAATCCTGCTTTCGAACGAAAATACCACGATCGACGAAAGCGGCGAAAACAAGCGGCTGACCTATTTCATCGGCGCCCTGCCGGTGCAGGTCGGCTATGACCGCTCCAACGACCTGCTCAACCCCACCAGCGGCTTCCGCGCCAATCTGCGCGTGTCGCCCGAAGCGTCGTTGCAGGGCAATGTCTCGCCCTATGTCCGCGCCAGTTTCGACCTGGCCGGCTATTATCCGATTTCCGACAGTTTCGTGCTGGCGGCGCGGACCAAGATCGGCACCATCAACGGCGTCGCCCGCGATGATGTCGCCCCTTCGCGGCGCATCTATGCCGGCGGTGGCGGGTCGGTGCGCGGCTATGGCTATCAGGAACTGGGGCCAAAGGACGCGAACAATGATCCGATCGGCGGCCGATCGGTCAATGAGTTCGCGGTCGAGGGCCGCTATCGCTTCGGCAATTATGGCGTCGTCGCCTTCGTCGATGCGGGCCAGGTCTATGAAAGCCAGATCCCGCAATTTTCCGACATCCGCTATGGCGTGGGCCTGGGCGGACGTTTCTACACCAATTTCGGACCCTTCCGCGCAGATATAGCCATGCCGATCAACCGCCAGCCCGGCGAATCCAAATTCGCCCTCTACATCGGTATCGGACAGGCCTTCTGATGGCGGAAAATACCCCTCCCCCCGCGCCCGAAGCGACCGAGACCGTGGTGATCCGCCAGGGCCGCCCGCTGTGGCAGAAGATCGCCATCGGCCTGGCCGGCCTGATCGTCGGGCTGGTGGCGCTCGTCGCGGGCCTGCTGCTGTTCCTAGACACCCAGCCGGGCAAGAGCTTCCTCATCAAGCAGATCGTCGCGCTCAAGATGGAATCGGGCATGGGGATCGAAGTCGGCCGGATCGAGGGATCGATCTATAGCGACATGACCATCCACGACCTGATCCTGCGCGATCCCAAGGGCGTGTTCGCGGTCAGCCCCAGGGTCCATGTCGTCTGGCGCCCGTTCCGCTATCTGCAAAATCACATCTCGGTCCAGAATCTGGAAAGCCCGCTGGTGGTGCTGGCGCGCAGCCCGCAATTCAACCAGACCCCGACCGATCCCAATGCGCCGATCCTGCCCGACCTCGACATCGACGTCGACCGGATGCGCCTCGACCGTTTCCTGCTCGCCAAGCCGGTGATCGGCCAGAAGCGCGAGATCGCGATCGACAGCGTCGTTCATATCGCCGACGGCCGTGCCCAGCTGTCCGCCAATGCGGTGGTCGACAGCGGCGATCGGCTACAGGCGAAGCTGGACGCGGTGCCGGCACAGAATCGCCTGGCGATGAGCGGGACGCTGACCGCGCCCAAGGGCGGCGTGATCGCGGCGATGAGCGGCCTGCCCGACGGCATGACCGCCTCGCTCGACGGCAAGGGCACCTGGCAGGCCTGGAACGGCAAGCTGATCGCCACCACGCCCAGGGGCGAACTGGCCAATATCGCGCTCGCCGCCCGCGACGGCAGCTTCACCGCCAAGGGGCCGCTGCGCCCCGGCCTCGTCTATGGCGACATTGCCGACCGGCTGACCCGGCCGCAGCTCGACGTCGACCTGTTCGCCGGCCTCAACGAACGGCGCGTCAACCTGAAGGGGTCGCTGCGCTCACCCGCCATGTCGGCCGATGCGCAGGGTCTGGTGGATCTGGGCAAGAGCACATTCAGCGCGCTCAAGATCAATGCCGCGCTGCTGCAGCCGGGCGCCTTCATGGACAAGGTGAAGGGCAAGGATGTCCGTGCCTCGATCATCCTCGACGGGCCGATGGCGATGCCCTTCATCGATTATGACATCAGCGCCACGTCCCTCGCCTTCGACGCCACCGGCATCGAGAATCTGAAGGCCAGCGGCCGCGCCGTGATCGACGCCGACCGCATCCGCATCCCGGTCAATGCGACGACCAAGCGCGTCACCGGCCTCAATGCCGCCGCCGGCGGCCTGATGACCAATTTGCGGGTGAAGGGCGATTTCGCCTATGCCGGCGGCAAGCTGATCAGCGACAATCTCAAGCTCGACAGCGACAAGATCGACGCCACCGCCATCGTCCTCGCCGATCTCGACAATGCCATCTATCGCGGCGCGCTGAAGGGCCGGGTCAACGACTATCGGATCGACGGCGTCGGCATCGTCAACCTCAACACCGACGTCAAGCTGATCCCCGGTCCCAAGGGCGGTTTCGGCCTGTCGGGGATGTTCGGCGTGCGCACCGCGCGCTGGGAAAATGCCTCGGTCCGCGACTTCCTGGGCGGCAATGCGGTGATGTCCGGCCGGATCGGCATGACGCCGGAGGGCAAGTTCACGCTGGCGGGGCTCAAGGGCGCCGCACCCAATTTCCAGATCAAGTCCGGTTCGGGCAGCTATGACACCAACGGCCAGCTCGCCTTCGACACCAAAGCCTATTCGAAACAATATGGCCCGCTGTTCCTGACCGTGCGCGGCACGGCGGACCGGCCGCAGGCGGTGCTGCGCGCGCCGCGTCCCAATGTCGGCGTGCAGCTGACCGATGTCGTCGCCAAGCTGAATGGCGAACCGGCCGGCTATCGCCTCGATGCCACCGGCGGATCGCCCTATGGCCCCTTCTTCGCCAATGTCCTGATCCGCACCGCACAAGGCCCGCTGACGATCGACGTGACCAAGGCGCGCTTCGCCGGGGTCGACATGAATGGCCGCATCCAGCAGTCCAATGCCGGCCCCTTCACCGGCCAGCTAGCGATGAACGGGTCGGGCATCACCGGCGCGGTGAAGCTCAATGCCGTCGGCAAGCTGCAGGGCGTCGACGTCAACGCCACCGCCAGCAATGCCAAGCTGCCGGGCGAGGCGGACATCGTCATCGGCCGTGCCGTCGTCACCGCCTCCATGCTGCTGAGCGACCAGCCCAAGGTGATCGCCGACGTGCAGATGGCGAACGCCGCCTATGGCGACTATGTCGTGCGCAAGGCACGGGCGAAGCTCGATTATCAGGGCGGCCGGGGCAAGGCCCAGCTGGTCGCCGACGGCTCCAGCGGCGTGCCCTTCTCGGTCGCGGTTAACGCCGCGCTGCGCCCCGACCTCTATGCCGTCGCGTTGCAGGGCAAGGCCAGCAATGTCGATTTCCGCCTGAACCAGCCGGCGATCATCCGCGCAGAAAAAACCGGCTATCGGCTTGAACCGGTTAGTCTGGTGCTGCCGCAGGGCAAGGTCGATCTGGCCGGCCATTTCGGCACGGACACGACGCTGCAGGCCCGGTTCAAGGACTTCGACCTCGCCATCGCCAATGTCGCCAATCCGGGCCTGGGCATCGGCGGCAAGGCGACCGGCATGGTCGATTACAGCCAGAGCGGGACCGCCTTCCCGACCGCGACCACGCGCCTGGCGATCAGCGATTTCCGCCGGTCGAGTCTCGCCGCCGTGTCCGACGCGGTGTCGATGAATGTCGAGGGCAAGCTGTCCGCCGCCGGCGGCGACATGCGCGGCCTCATCCGCAAGGGCAACAGCACGATCGGCCGCTTCGTCGCCACCATGGCCCCGCCGGGACCGGGCGCCAACTGGTCGGAACAGCTGATGGCTGCGCCGCTGGGCGGCGGCATCCGCTATGCCGGCCCGGCCGACGTGCTCTTCTCCTTCGCCGGCCTCGCCGATCAGCGGCTGAGCGGCGGCATCGCGGTCGCGGCCGATTTCGGCGGCCGACTGACCGCGCCGCAACTCAACGGCCTGGTCCGCGCCAATGCGCTGACCTATGACAATACGAGCTTCGGCACCCGCGTCACCCAGATGAAGCTCGACGGCCGCTTCACCAACGACCGACTCGACATTCGCGACTTTTCCGGCCGCGCCGGCAACGGCACGGTCCAGGCCAGCGGCACCGTTGGCCTGGCTGCCGACAGCGGTTTCCCGATGAACATCGCGGTCAAGATGGAGCATGCCCGCCTCGCCCGCAGCGAAGCGATCACCAGCGTGGTCAGCGGCACGCTCGCCATCACCAACAGCGCGGAAAATGGCGGCCTGATCAAGGGCGACCTGTCGCTGCCCGAGACCCGCTATCGCGTCGCCTGGCAGGGCGGCACCGAGATTCGCGAATTGCAGGGCGTTCGCCGCAAGGGCGAGGGCCAGGATGTGCTGGCCCAGCGCATCGCCGACCGCAAGGCCGCCGCGGCATCGCCGACCAACTGGAAGCTCGACATCCGCCTGCGCGCCGACAACCAGATCTATGTCACCGGCATGGGCCTCGATTCCGAATGGAAGACCGACATGCGCGTCACCGGCACCGCGACCAAGCCGCGCGTGAGCGGCAAGATCGAGGTGATTCGCGGCCGCTACAGCTTCTCGGGCCATCAGTTCGACCTGGATCAGGGCGTCATCACCTTCCACGGCGACATGATGAACCCGACGCTGGCGATCAAGGCGCTGACCGAGATTGACGATGTCAGCGCCGGCATCGCCGTCGCCGGCACCGCGCAGCAGCCGGACATCACCTTCGTGTCGACGCCGACATTGCCGCAGGACGAGATTCTCTCGCGCATCCTGTTCGGTGACAATGTCGCCAATCTATCCGCCACCCAGGCGATCCAGTTGGCGGCCGCGCTCAACGGCCTGCGCGGCGGCAGTGGCGGTCTCAACCCGATGGGCAAGCTGCAGGGCGCGTCCGGCCTCGACCGGATCGGCATTGTCGGCGGTGACGAGGATACCGGGCGCGGCACGTCGCTCGCCGTCGGCCAGCATATCTCCAACAATATCTATGTGGAGGTGGTGACGGACTCGAAGGGCTTTACCGCGACCCAGCTGGAAGTCGCCCTGTCGAAGACGCTGAGCATCCTGTCGAAGACCGGCACCAATGCGGGATCTTCCGCCGCACTTCGTTATTCCAGGGACTATTGATCCGGCGCCAGGGTGGCGCCGCCATAACAGGAGAATATGTGCCCTTCGCCCCGTCGCTCTGCCGCCCGATCATCTGTGCCGTCGCCCTCTCCGCAGCGCCGGCCGCGCTGGCGGAAACCCCGCGCGAGCTGCTGACCACGGCGGCCTTCCAGACCAGCGACAAGGCGCGGGCGCTGAGCCTCATCGGTCAGGCCATCAGCGCCGCCGACCGCATATTGATGACCGCCCCCAATGATCATGAGGCGGTGCTGCAACGCGCGGTCGCGATCGGCTATCGCGCCAAGCTGACCCGCAGCCGAGCCGATGCGCGCAGCTCGCTTTCCGCGTTCGAGACGCTCGCCGCGCGCAATCCGCGCGATGCCGAGGCACAGATGGTGATCGCCGGCTGGCATCTCGACGCGATCGACCAGCTCGGCAGCTTCATCGCCCGCACCGTGCTGGGCGCGAAGGAACAGGTGGGCGAGGCCGCCCTGGGCAAGGCGGTGGCGCTGGGCGGCAACCGCGCCTTCTATCCGGGCCTGGCCGCATTGATGCGCATCCGCGCCGATCATAATGATGTCGCCGGCGCGCTGGCGCTGGCCGAACGGGCGGCCAATGCCCCCGCCCCCGCCCCGCTCGACCAGTTGATGAAGCGCAATGCCGCCGCCATCCTGCCCGCGCTGCGCGCCGGCAATGGCAAGGCGGCCGCCGCCCAGGCGCGCAAGCTGCTGCCGTTCGGGAAGCTGCCGGAATAGCGCGACAGCGGCCTGCAGCATCGGCAGGATGACATCTTGTCGAATCTCTCCTGAAGGATGGCCATGCGTCTCGCGATCGAAGCGACCCTCGACTATGAATTTTCCGGGCCGACCGACGTATTGATGGCCGTCGAGGCCGCCGCCATGGCCGACCAGCGCATCGTCGAACAATCGCACATCATCGACAATGCCGGGCCGCTGACCAATTTGATGGGCGGCAGCGCAATCGGCCGGCGCACCTGGACGCGCAGCGGCACCGGGCGAATGCTCAGCCGCTACAGGGCGCTGGTCGATGTCGATCGGCCCGCGCCCGATCTTTTCCAGCTACAACGCTCGCCGCTGCCCAGCCTGCCGCAGGATGTGCTGCCCTTCATCTGGCCAAGCCGCTATTGCGAGGCGGACCGTTTCGTCAGCTTCGTCTGCGGCCATTTCGAGGGGCTGGACGGCGGCCCGCTGGTGCAGGCGCTGGTCGGCTGGGTGCATGACAATCTGCAATATGTGCCCGGCAGTTCGGACATCACCACCACCGCCGCCGATACCTTCGTCGCCCAGCGTGGCGTGTGCCGCGACTTCGCGCACCTCACCGCCGCGCTGATCCGCGCGCGCGACATTCCCGCCCGGCTCGTATCGGTCTATGCCGCCGATCTCGACCCGCCCGATTTCCACGCGGTGGTGGAGGTGTGGCTCGACGGCGCCTGGCATATGGTCGACGCGACGGGGTTGGCCCCGATCGAGGGCATGGTGCGCATTGCCGTCGGCCGCGACGCCACCGACATCGCCTTCATGACTATCTTCGGCAGCGCCCAGATGAACGAACAAGCGATCCATGTGACGCGGGTGGAAGAACCCGGAGACGTTACGGCCCCTTGACCCCGGCCCTGCCGCCCGCCTAGCCTATACTCAGACAAATTGAGAAAGGGGATGGCATGGGTGTGCAGCTTTCGGGACGAGCCTGGATGCGGACGCGGCGGGCACTGCTGGCGGCGACGGCGGGCCTGCTCGCCGGCCTTGCCGGCGCATCGGCCCCGGCAGCTGCGCCCGGCGACAGTGCCGTCCTGACCGTCGACACCGGCAAGCCCGGCGCCACCATCGATCCCAATATCTATGGCCAGTTCGTCGAGCATCTGGGCCGCGGCGTCTATGAGGGCATATGGGTCGGGCCGGACAGTCCCATCCCCAATGTGCGCGGCATCCGCAGCGATGTGGTCGCCGCGCTGCGCCAGGTAAAGGTACCGGTGATCCGCTGGCCGGGCGGCTGCTTTGCCGATGGCTATCATTGGCGCGACGGCATCGGCCCGGCCGCGCAGCGCCCCGCCGGTATCAACGCCGCCTGGGACAAGTCGGCCGAAACCAATGCGTTCGGCACCCATGAATATATGGATTTCCTGGACCAGATCGGCGCCAAGGCCTTCGTGTCGGTCAATGTCGGGTCGGGCAGCGTGCGCGAGGCGGACGACTGGATGCGCTACATGACCGCGCCGGCCGACAGCCAGCCGGGCGAGGAACGCGCCGCCAATGGCCATGCCGCGCCCTGGGCCGTGCCCTTCGTCGGCGTCGGCAACGAAAGCTGGGGCTGTGGCGGCAACATGACCGCCGACACCTATGCCACCGCCTTCCGCCATTATGCCGCCTTCCTGCGCGCCTATTCGGGCGAGCGGGCGAAGCTGATCGCGGTGGGCGCGGATACCGACGATTATGAATGGACCGAAAAGGTCATGGCGCAGGCGATGAAATGGCGCCCCAATCCCACGCCGCTCGCCTATAACACCGAACGCCCGCTGATGTGGGGCCTGTCGCTCCATTTCTACAGCTTCGCCGGCAATGACTGGCGCAACAAGGGGCGCAATATCGGGTTCGGCACCGACCAATGGGCCTCCGCGCTGGCCCGCGCCCATCTGACCGACGAACTGATCCGCCGCCATGCCGCGATCATGGACCGCTATGATCCGAAAAAGCAGGTGGCGATCGCCGTCGACGAATGGGGCGCCTGGTTCGACAGCGAGAAGGACGCACCCTCGCAACTCTACCTCGAAAGCACGCTGCGCGACGCGGTGATTGCGGGGATGAGCCTCAACATCTTCAACAATCATGCCGATCGGGTGCGCATGGCCAATGTCGCGCAGATGGTGAATGTCATCCAGTCGCTGGTGCTGACCCAGGGCGCGAAGATGGTGGTGACGCCGACCTGGCATGTGTTCGACCTCTACAAGGTCCACCAGAATTCGACGATGATCCCGGTCGATGTGCAGGCGCCCGACTATGTCGAGGGCGCGGTGCGGCTGCCGGGGCTCAGCGTGTCGGCGTCGAAGGATGCGGCGGGCGCGCTGCACCTCAGCATCGTCAATCTCGACCCCGCCGCCGCCCGGCCGGTGCGCATCGACCTGAAGGGCGGCGCCTGGCGCAAGGCGAGCGCCCGGACGCTGACCGCCGCGACCATCGACACCCGCATCCGCTTCGAAGGCGCCGATCCCTTCGTGCCCGGCCCGCTGCCGGCGCGGCTGGCGCAGGGTCAGGTGGCGCTGACCCTACCGTCCAAGTCAGTGACATTGGTGACGGTGGAGTAAGCCTCCACATCCGTTCGCTTCGAGCGTGTCGAGAAGCGGGAAGCACTACGGTTTCTCGACTTGGCTCGAAACGAACGGAGACGGGGAAGTTTATCCCTCGGCCGCCTTCAACCGCCCGGCCGCATCGTCGAACGCCGCCCAGCTGATCTGGGCCAGGCTGGCGCCGATGCTGCAACGGCGCACGCCCAGCGCCGCCAGCGCGGCGATGCCGGCCGCGTCATAGTCATGGATGACGACATTGACCGGCCTGGGCGCGACCGCCGCGACCAGTTCGGCGACGGCGCCATGGTCCAGCAGGAAAGGCACGAACAGGCAGTCGGCCCCCGCCTCCGCATAGGCGACGGCGCGGGCGATGCTCTCGCTCGGCGTCATGCCGGGCACGCGGAAATTCTCGCTGCGCCCGACCAGCATCAGCGCCGGATCGACCCGGTCGATCGCCTCGCGCGCGGCCGCGATCCGCTCCACCGCCAGTGGCAGGTCATATAGCGCGCTGCCCGACCAGTCCTCGATCGACAGGGCCGCAATGCCGGTCTGCGCCGCCAGCGTCACATTGGCGGCGACATCCTCGGGCGCGTCGGCAAAGCCATTCTCGAAATCGGCGTTGACCGGCAGGTCGGTCGCCGCGACCAGCATCTCCAGATGCGCCAGCACCGCGTCGCGGCCCAGTTCGCCATCATCCTTGCCCGCCGCCCAGGCCGCGCCGGCACTGGTTGACGCGATCGCGCGAAAGCCCTTCTTCGCCAGCCGCACCGCGCTGCCCGCGTCCCACGCATTGGGCAGCAGGAAAAAGCCATCCTGGTGCAGGGCACGGAAATCGGCGCGTTTGCGGGCGGTGTCGGTCATCGGGAAATCCTTCTTTGTCCTCTGGATTGGCAAGCGGATTGACTCGGGCAGCCAATGGCGTGAAATAAGAACATATCAGGAACAAATGCAATGAGCGAGTCGATCAAAAGTCTCGCCGCGCTGAAGCGGCATATCGCGGCGCTGGACCGGACGCCAGCGCCGACGGTCGGCTGTACCCGGCTTGCGACCGGTCATGCCGGGCTGGATGCGGCGCTCGACGGCGGCCTCCTGCGCGGACGGGTGCATGAACTGTTCGGCGCGGCGGAGGAGGAAGGGGCGGCGGCCGGCCTGGCGCTGATCCTCGCCCGGCTGGCGGCGGATGACGCGCCGCTGCTCTGGCTGCGCACCACGGCATCGGCCAGGGCCGGCGGATCGCCCTATGGCCCCGGCCTCGCGGCGTTGGGGCTGAACCCGGCACGCTTGCTGATCGGGCTGATGGCCGATGACGCAATGCTGCTGCGCGCGGCGGTGGAGGGGCTGCGTTGCCCCGCGCTCGGCGCGCTGCTGATCGAATTGCGCGGGCGCGCGCCGCTGCTCGACCTCACCGCCAGCCGGCGGCTGGCGCTGGCAGCCGAACAATCGGGCGTCACCGCCTTCCTGCTGCGGGTCGGCGGCGATCCGGTGCCCAGCGCGGCAGAAACCCGCTGGCAGGTGGCGGCCGCCCCATCCGATCCGCTGCCCGGCAATGCGCCGGGGCACAGCGCCTTCGCCCTCAGCCTGTTGCGGCGACGGGCGGGGCCGGACGGGCTGGCCTGGCGGCTGATATGGGATGGCGAGAAGGGGGCTTTTGGAGACGGACGGCATGAACGCCATGAGCATGGACAGGACGGACAGCAGGGCGGCGCGCCGCTATCTGGCGCTCTGGTTCCCCTTCCTGCCGATCGATCGGCTGCGGATCGCGCGGCCTGACCTCTGGGCCGCGCAGGGCGATGCGCCCGCGGTGGTGGTGGAAAATGTCCGCGGCGCGATGCGGCTCGCGACGCTGGATGCCGATGCGCTGGCGGCGGGCCTCACCGCCGGCATGACGCTGGCCGATGCGCGCGCCCGCGAGCCGGAACTGCGCGTGTTCGAGGCCGATCCCCATGGCGACCAGGATTGGCTGGAGCGACTGTGCGACGGCTGCGCCCGCTACACCCCCAATGCCGCGCTTGATTCCGGCCATGGCCTGATGCTCGACATCAGCGGCTGCGGCCATCTGTGGGATGGCGAGGCGGAACTGGCGCAGGCCGCGACCGACCGGCTGGAACGGCATGGCATGCGCGTGCGCCACGCCATCGCCGCATCGCCCGAGGCCGCCCATGCGCTCGCCCGTTTCCCCGCCGCCCCCGCGCCGGACGAGGATGCGGCGGTGCGCCGCCTGCCGGTCGAGGCGCTGGAACTGGAGGCGGAGAGCGCGGTGGCGCTCCGCCGAGCGGGACTACGCACCGTCGGCGATCTTGCCGCACGCCCGGCCGCCGCGCTTGCCGCCCGCTTCGGCGAGGAGGCGGTCGATGCGCTCCATGCGCTGCTGGGCCTGGGCCATCGCCCGCTTGCCCCCCGCCGGCCGCGCCCCGCGATCCGGGTCGAACGGCGCTTTGCCGAACCGATGGGCAGCAGCGCCCATGCGATCAAGGTCGTGGCGGAGATGGCAGCGGAAGCCGGCGAACAACTGGCCGAGCGCGGCCAGGGCGGCCGCCGGTTCGAAGCCGTCTTCTTCCGCAGCGACGGCCTCGCCTTCCCGATCCGGGTCGAAACCAGCCTGCCGATCCGCGACGCCCCGGCGATCATGCGGCTGTTCCAGGAACGGATCGACAGCCTGGCCGACCCGCTCGACCCTGGCTTCGGCTTCGACATGCTGCGCCTTACCGTGCCGCGCGCCGATCCGATGGCGCCGACCCAGCTCGCGCTTGAAGGGGGCGAGGCGCGCAAGAGCGAGGGCGTGGAGGCGCTGGTCGATCGCCTGTCGATCCGCGCCGGGCGCGCGCGCATCCAGCGGCTGGAACCACGCGACAGCCATATTCCCGAACAGGCGCAGCTGGCGCTGCCGGCGGTCGAGCATCGCGCGCCCGAAGGCTGGGCGCCGGTCGGCGATCCCGGCGACCCTCCGATGCGCCCGCTCCATCTGTTCGATCCGCCCCAGCCGATCGATGTGATCGCGGAAGTGCCCGACGGCCCGCCCCACCGTTTCCGTTGGCGCCGCACCCTGCATGAAGTCACCCGGTTCGAGGGGCCGGAGCGGATCGCACCGGAGTGGTGGCAGGCCAGGGACGGCGCGATCGAGGGCGAAAGCACCGGCCGCACCCGCGACTATTACCGAGTCGAGGATGCGCGCGGCCGCCGCTACTGGATTTTCCGCCACGGCCTTTATGGCGCGGAAACGGTCCATCCCGGCTGGTATATCCACGGCCTGTTCGCATGAGCGGCCGGCGCCCTCCGCCCGATCCCGCAAAAACCCGATCGATCGACCGGCGCGAATTGAACGCGATCGAAGCAGCCCGAGAAAAAACAAAACCCGCCCCGCCGCGCCCGGCCCAGGCCGAGCCGTCCTTTGCCGAACTGGTCGCCGCCACCAATTTCTCCTTCCTGCGCGGCGCCTCCCACGCCAGCGACTTGGTGGAACGCGCCATGGCATTGGGCCTCGCCGGCATCGGCATTGCCGACCGCAACAGCGTCGCCGGCGTGGTCCGCGCCCATGTCGCCTTCAAAAAGGCCCCGGAAAAGGCGCGCGCCGCCCTGATGAAGGCCAGGGAAGCGGCCGGCCTGCCACTCATGCTCAGCCCGGAAGAGGAGCAGGGCTGCGAGAGCGACCTGCGCCTGGTGGTCGGCGCCCGGCTGGTGTTCGTCGACGGCACCCCCGACATCATCGCCTATCCGCGCACCCGGCGCGGCTGGGGCGAACTCACCAAATTGCTGACGGTCGGCAATCTCCGCTCGATCAAGGGCGACTGCATCCTGCGCTATGAGGATCTGACCGTTCATCTCGACGAATTGCAACTGATCGTCCTGCCCTATGCCAGCGCAACCGAGCAGCAGGCGCATCGCCACCCGGTCGATTATGATTTTGCCGATCGGCCGCCCGGCGAAGCGATCCGCCAGAAGCATCTGAGCCTGGTCCCGCCACCGCGCCCGACCGAACTGGAAGCCCTGCTGCAGCGCCTCCATCGCCTCGCCCCCGGTCGCATCTGGCTGGGCGCAGCGCTGCGCCGCGATGGGCGCGATGCGCGGCGGCTGGCCAGTTTCACCGATCTGGCGGCGCGGACCGGGGTGCCGCTGTTGGCGACGATGGACGCCCTTTATGCCAGCCCCGAACAGCGGCCGCTGCAGGATGTGCTGAGCTGCATTCGCGAGGGCACGTCTATCGCCAGGGCAGGCAAGAAACTGGAGGCCAATGCCGAGCGCCATATCCATGCCCCGGCCGAGATCGCCCATCTGTTCCGCACCTGTCCGCAGGCGGTGGGCGAAACGATCCGCTTCCTCTCCACCATCCGCTTCACCCTGGACCAGCTGCGCTATGAATATCCGCATGAGCCGGTGCCGGAAGGGTGGAGCGCACAGCAATGGCTGGAGGAACTGACCGTCAGCGCCGCCCATGCCCGCTACGGCCCGGTCATCCCCCACAAGGTGCGCGCGTTGCTGGACGAGGAGTTCAAGCTAATCGGCGAGCGCAACTATGCCTATTATTTCCTGACCGTACACGACATCGTCGCCTTCGCGCGCAGCAAGGGCATATTGTGCCAAGGACGCGGATCGGCGGCCAATTCGATGGTCTGTTTCCTGCTGGGCGTGACCTCGGTCGACCCGCAACAGCATGACCTGCTCTTTTCCCGCTTCGTGTCGGAGGAGCGCGACGAACCACCCGACATCGACGTCGATTTTGAACATGAGCGGCGCGAGGAGGTGATGCAATATATCTATGAGCGCTATGGCCGCCATCGCGCGGGCATCGCCGCAACCGTGATCCATTATCGCTCGCGCAGCGCCGTGCGCGAAGTCGCCAAGGTGCTGGGCCTCAGCGAAGATGTCGCGACCCGCCTCTCCAGCACCGTCTGGGGCAGCTATTCGGGCGATGTCGGCGACCAGCGCATCGTCGAGGCCGGCTTCGCGCTCGACAATCCCCAGATCATGCAGTTGCGCGCGCTGATCGGCCAGTTGCTGGACGCCCCCTTTCCCCGTCACCTGTCCCAGCATGTCGGCGGCTTCGTGCTGACCCAGAACCGGCTCGACGAGACGGTGCCGCTCCATCATGCGGCGATGGCGGACCGCAGCTTCATCGAGTGGGACAAGGATGATATCGACGCGCTCGGCCTGATGAAGGTCGACATATTGGCACTCGGCATGCTGACCTGCATCCGCAAGGCGTTTGACCTGATGCGCAATCAGGGGCTGGGCGACTATCGTCTGACGATCGACCTCAATTCCAGCGACCCGGCCGTCTATGACATGCTCTGTAAGGGCGAGAGTATCGGCGTGTTCCAGGTCGAAAGCCGGGCGCAGATCAACATGCTGCCGCGCCTCAGGCCCCGCACCCTCTATGACCTGACCGTGCAGGTAGCGATCGTGCGGCCCGGCCCGATCGAGGGCGACATGGTCCATCCCTATCTGCGACGGCGGTGCGGCGAGGAAAAAGTGACCTACCCCTCCCCAGGCCCGCAACATGGCCCGGCCGACGAACTCAAGAGCCTGCTCGGCAAGACCTATGGCGTCCCCCTGTTCCAGGAACAGGCGATGAAGCTGGCCATCGTCGCGGCCGGTTTTTCCTCATCCGAAGCCAACCAGCTCCGCCGCGCCATGGCGACCTTCCGCAATGTCGGCACCATCCATCATTTCCGCGAGAAGATGATCAACGGCATGACCGCGCGCGGTTATGAGGCGGAGTTTGCTGCGCGCTGCTTCAAGCAGATCGAAGGGTTCGGCAGCTATGGCTTTCCCGAAAGCCATGCGCTGTCCTTCGCCCGGCTGGTCTATGTCTCGGCCTGGATCAAATGCCACCAGCCCGCCATCTTCGCCTGCGCCCTGCTCAATTCCCAGCCGATGGGCTTCTATGCCCCGGCCCAGCTGGTCCGCGACGCGCGCGAGCATGGCGTCGCCATCCATGATGTCGACGTCAATATGAGCGGCTGGGACAATGGCCTGGAACCGCTGTTGCGCAGCCGCCACGCAGACAAGGGCGAAGGCACCGGCCGGGCGCTGGCGCTGCGGCTTGGCCTGCGCCAGGTCGATGGCTTCCGCGAACAATGGGCAGCACAGATGGCGGACGCACGGGCGCAGGGCGGCCTCTTCACCAGTATTGAGGATATGGCCCGGCGCGCCGGCCTGCCCGCGCGGGCGCTGCGGCTGCTGGCCGATGCCGATGCCTGCCGCTCGCTGGGGCAGGATCGGCGCACCGCTTTATGGGAGGCGCGGCGCACTCCGTCAGACGAACTGCCCCTGTTCGCCGCCGCCCGCCGGCACGATCGCGCCGCGCGCGAACTGGGGGAGGAGGCCGATGCGATGCTGCCCGCCATGCCGCTCGCCGAACAGGTGATGGACGATTATGCGGTGACGCGGCTGTCGCTCAAGGGCCATCCGATGCAGTTTCTGCGCCCGGTCTTCGCGGCCGAAGGTGTGCTGAGCTGCGCCCAGACCAGCGCGGCGAAGAATGGCGCGCGCGTCCGCACCGCCGGCGTGGTGCTGGTGCGCCAGCGGCCGGGCAAGGGCAACGCGGTTTTCCTCACCATTGAGGATGAGACCGGCATCGCCAATATTCTGCTTTGGGCGCGTCTGTTCGAGTTGCAGCGCCGCCCGGTCATGGCCAGCCGTCTGATGCTGGTCG
>Ga0209813_10000162_pt1 | contig 22312 bp, 18 predicted proteins | sample EndMethybrTD3033_FD_187596 | JGI IMG/M metagenome (GOLD analysis project Ga0209813, IMG submission 187596) | Populus endosphere microbial communities from Tennessee, USA - Endosphere MetaG P. TD hybrid TD303-3 (SPAdes) (version 2) | ecosystem: Host-associated > Plants > Roots > Endosphere... | reverse complement strand
TTCCTTTCCAGGGATGGGGTGTTCCGGCATGGTGGCGAACCGCGCCGCCATGCCGGAACACCCCATCCCTGGAAAGGAAGGCGCATGGGCTTGCCCGAGGAACTATGGCTGGCCCCGGCCGCCGTGCAATTGCAGGAAAGCGGCGGCGACTGGATCGATGTCGTGGATGACCAGCCCTGGTCGCAGGGGCGCGGCTTCCATCGTGGCTTCTCGTCGAGCTTCCGCATCCGGCCGGACCGGAAAATCTGGTTCCATTTCCCCTTCCAGCTTCCTGCCGGCAGCCTGGTCGACCAGATATCCTTGCTGTGGGAAGCCGAAGAAGGCGCGATCCTCAGCTGGGTCTGCGTCCATCATGGCGGGATGGAGCGCCAGCATCTGTGCGCGCCCAACCAGCCATTGACCGGCACGCCCGAACCGTTCGATCCGCCCGAAATGTGGCGGCATTATTATCCGGCGTGCAACCGGCTGCGTACCGACCTGCCGATCAGTCCGGCGATCACCACCCGCTTCGGTTTCCAACTGTGCGTGCAGGCGGATGGCCCTGGCATCGTCCGCTTCTATGGCGCGGGGCTGCGGCTCGCCAACCCCGACGCTTGAGGTGGCGGGCGCTTATTTGCCCGTCGCGCGCAGGAAGGCCGCGCACATGATCGCGAGATCTTCCTTCAGTTCCTCCCAATTGCCCTGATTGGCCGCTTCCGGCGAGGAGCCGAGGCCAAGGAAACGGGCCAGCGTATAATAGATCATGCGAAAGGCATTGCCGACCAGCCGGGCATGATCGGGCCGGCCGAACTCGGATGCATAGCGCAGCATCTGCGCCTCCGCCTCCTGCGTCAGCTTTTCCGCAGAGGTCCGCCCGAGCGACGAGATCGTCTCGTCATAGATGGCGCGGAACATGATCGGGCGCAGCACCGGGCTGTAGCTCTTGAGCAGTTCGGCATAGGCCTCCACGAACAGGCGCGCGAAATCGTCGAGGCTGGTCGCCTTGTCGCCGATCGCCTGCATCATGTTGTCCTGTTCCTCGCCGATCCGGCCGAGGACGCGACCATGGACTGCGCGGATCAGGTCATCCTTGCTGTCGAAGCGCAGATAGATGGAGCCGATCGACACCTTGCCGGCCTTGGCCACTTCGGTGAGCGTGAAATCGTCATTGCCGCGCTTCACCATCAGCTTCTCGGCGGCCGCCAGCATGCGCTCGTAAGAGGCCCGGCTGCGGCCCTGCTGAGGCACGCGACTGGCCTCCCCCGAACCAGAAATAGAATCATCCTTCGATTTCTCGGTTGACACTGAAGACATAAAAACCCTATCGATAATAAGAACATTGGTTCTAATTGAAATTCATTCTGACGGCTTTGGCCGCCAATGTAAACAAGTCGTCATATGCGCGCCCAAAGGGCAGCCATGGAGGGGAAAAATGCGCTTTTCTGTGTTTCTGAACGCTCGTTCGATGGCGCCCGACGAGGATCGCAAACTGATCCACGACCTGACCGCGCACGCGACCCAGGCAGCCGATCTGGGCTTCGATGCGATCTTCCTGCCCGACCATCATTTCAACGGTTACATGCCGGTAGCGTCCGACAGCTTCATGTTCGCCTCCTATCTGGCGGCGAAGCTGCCGCAGATGCATTTCGGCTTTTCCGTCGTTTCGGTCCCGCTCCATCACCCGGTCCGCTTTGTCGAGCGTATCAATATCCTGGACCAGCTGACCGACGGCAAGCTGCTGGTCGGCGTGGGCAGCGGCACCACGCCCGAGGAAATGATCGGCTTCGGCGTCAACTACAAGGAAGCCGGCGCCATCTCCGAGGCGAACCTTGCCATCGCCGAACAGCTCTGGGCCAAGCAGATGGAAGACCCTGCGGTCGAGATCGACAATGGCCCGCACAAGGGACGCGTGTTGCAGCGGATCGCGCCGGCACAATATTCGTCCGGCCATGCCCGGCTGATGCCGGTCGCTATGAAGGAAACGAGCGCGCGTCGGGCGGCCGAAAATGCCTGGCCCGCCTTCATTCCCGCCTTCACCCCACCGCAGATCGGCGGCACCGAGCCGATGAAGCATGTCGCCAAATATTTCGGCGTCTATCGCCAGATGCTGGACGAGGCCGGCCATTCGCAAGAAACCATCGCCCGAGCGCTGGATTGGACCACCCACACCTATCAGGTCGTGCATGTTGCCGAAACCGACGAACAGGCGCGCGAGGAGCTGGAAATCATCCTGCGCTCCTATCAGGACGCGATCGAGCGCGAGGCCGCTTTCAACGCCCGCGCGGAATCGGATTCGGCCAACAAGAAGACCGATCGCACCCCCAATGCGCTGACCGAGGACTGGATCGGCACATGGTGCCTCTATGGCTCGCCCGAAACCGTCATCGAGCATCTCAAACCCTATGAGGAACTGGGCATCGGCAACATCCTGTGCGGCACCACCACCGGTCCGCTGACCGAGGAGCGGCTGCGCCTGGGCGACCAGACGCTGCGCCTGCTGTCGGACAAGGTCATGCCCGCCTTCAAGGCGAAGGTCGACGCCTGAACCCTAATGCACTGATGAGCGCGGCCCGCAAGAAGGCCGCGCCATTTCGAGGAGTATGGACATGTCCGGTCATCTTGGCGCCCGCCCGAAGCGGATCGTCGGCCTAGGCGGCACATTCCGCCAGGCATCTTCCAGCGAGCGGATCGTGCGTGCGGTCCTGAAGGAATGCGAGCATCTGGGCGCCGAGACGACGATGTTCGACGGCCCGGCCCTCGCCCGCCTGCCTCATTTCAATCCCGAGCATCCCGAGCGCACGGCCGAGGAACGCGCGCTGGTCGATGCCATCCGTTCCGCCGATGGCATCGTCATCGGCAGTCCGGGCTATCATGGCGGCTATTCCGGGCTGGTGAAGAACGCGATCGACCTGCTGGAAGATCTGCGCGGCGACAGCCGGGTCTATTTCGACGGTCGTCCGGTCGGCCTGGTCGTCACGGCGGCCGGTTGGCAGGCCTGCGGCACCACCCTGTCGGCGCTGCGTGATGTCATCCATGCCATGCGCGGCTGGCCGACGCCGGTCGGGGTTGCGGTCAACTCGGTCGAGCAGCGCCCCTTCGATGCCGACGGCACGCTGTGTGATGAAGGCGTCGCCAATGCGGTCCGCGCCCAGGCGCGGCAGATCATGCACTTCGCCATGGAGGGCGCCGCATGTCCGGCCTGACGATCGACCAGCAACTGGCGATGAGCGCCGGCGCCACCATGTGGACGACGGTCGGCTATGCTGAAGCGGGCATCCCGTCGCTGGCGATGGCGGACGGGCCGATGGGCATTGCCAGCGGACGGGTGGACGAACGCGACATTGCCCTGCTCACCCCCTGCCCGACCGCGCTGGGCGCCAGCTGGGACATCGACCTCAACATGCGCGTCGGTGCGCTGGTCGGTGGCGAGGCGATCCGCATGGGCGTCGACATGGTTCTTGCGCCCAATGTCAATCTGGCGCGCAGCCCGCTCGCCGGCCGGGCGTTCGAATATTATTCGGAGGAACCGCTGCTCGCAGGCCTGTTGGGCGCCGCCTGGGCCAGCGGCCTGCAAAGCACTGGCACCGCATCGATCGCCAAGCATCTGGTCTGCAACGACAGCGAGACCGATCGCGACCGGATGAACGCCGTGGTCAGCGAACGCACATTGCGCGAAATCTATCTGCTCCCCTTCGAGCTGTGCGCCGAGGCCGGCGTCGGCGGCATGCTGACCGCCTATAACCGTCTGAACGGCCAATGGTGCGCCGAGCATCATCATGTCATCACGACCATCGTCAAAGGCGAGTGGCGCTTTCCCGGCGTGATGATGAGCGACTGGTTCGGCACCCATTCGACCGTCGCCACGCTGACCGCCGGGCTGGACCTCGAAATGCCGGGGCCGGCCCGCTTCCTGGGTGCGAAGGCGGCGGCCGCGCTGGCCGACGGGCTGGTCAGCGCGCAGCGCGTGACGGACGCCGCATCACGGGTTGCCACCGCCGCCCGCCGCTTCAAGAGTGACAAGCATGTTTCGATCCAGGGCGCCGATGCCCAGGCGCTGCTGGTGGAGGCCGCAACCGCTGGCTTCGTTATGCTGCGCAACGAACAGGCGATCCTGCCGCTTGAGCCCGGTCGCGACCGCCATATCGCCATCATCGGCCCCAATGCCGCCGCCCCCTGTTACCAGGGCGGCACCTTCGCCAAGATCGCCGTGACGCCGGATGCAGCGCGCCCGCTGGAGGCGATCCAGGCGCGCTATGCCGGCAAGGCGCGGGTCGATTATGAACCCGGCGTCGATCCTCAGCCGCGCCTGCCGTCGATGCCGGTCACGCCTGCGCGCGACCTGGGCGACGGTTATGCCCATGGCATGATCATCGACTATTATGATGGTCCGGCGAGCGACGCCCGCCTGATCCACAGCGAGACGCGCGATACCAACTCGCTGGTCTGGTTTGCCGGCGTGCATGACGACATCGCCGCACTCGACCGCCCTGCCCGGATCGTTGCGCGCGGGCTGTTCCGGGCCGAGCATGATGGCGATCACAGCTTCCATCTGGGCGCCACCGGGCCGGTGCGGATGCGCATCGATGGCGTCGACCTGCTGGTGCTGGACGAGGCCATTCCCTCGTCGGATGTGATGGGCAAGCTCAAGAGCGGCGATGCCCGTGATGCGCTCGCACCTCTCAAGGCCGGACAGAGCTATGCGATCGAGGTCGAGTTCCTCTACCAGCCCGCCCGCGTCCACGGCCTATGGTATGGCATACGCCGCCCCGATACGCCCGAGGCGATGCTGGACCGTGCCGTCGCTCTGGCGCAACAAGCCGATGCCGTCATCCTGATGGTCGGTGAAACATCGGACGCGAGCGTCGAAAGCAAGGACCGCAGCCACACGAGCCTGCCGGACAATCAACTGGCGCTGATCGATGCCGTGACCGCCGCCAACCCACGCACCATCATCGTCGCCAATGTCGGCCATGCCTTCGATACCAGCTGGGAGGAGAAAGCGGCGGCGCTGCTGATCGCCTGGTATCCCGGCGAGGCGTTCGGCACCGCGATCACGCAGGTTCTGGCCGGCGACCGGGAGCCGGGCGGGCGCATGCCGGTCTCGATCGCACGGACCGATGCCGACTATCCCGCCCTGGCCCTGACGCCCGATGAGAAGGGCGACCTGCGCTATGACGAGGGCCGGCGGATCGGCTATCGCGGCATGGCCGACCCGCGCCACACGCTGGGCGCCGGTTTCGGCTATGCGGACATCGCGCTGGACGATGTCGATATCGTTCCCGGCCATGACGGTGGCCTCATCGTCCGTGCCCAGATGCATAACCAGTCCGATCGCGCCGGCAGCGATGTCATCCAGATCTATCGGCGTGAGCCCGAACTGGCGCTGGTCGCCTTTGCCAAGGTCCATCTGGAACCGGGCGAGCGGCGACAACTGGCCATCCCGATCCTGCGCCGCCGCCTGCAATATTGGTGCGATGGCTGGCGCGACATCCCCACGCCCCGCCTGTTCGCCGGCCGATCGGCCGCCGACTTCGCCTTTGACCTTTCCCTACCCGTTCCGGAGCAGACAGCATGAGCCGCGTCACTGAAATCCGCTATGTCGGCTATGCCGTGCCCGATCTGGAGGCCGAACGCGCCTTTTATGCCGACCAGTGGAAGCTGGTCGAGGCGGGCGAAAAGGATGGCATGATCCATTTCGCAGCCGATGGCGGCGAGGAAGCCTATGTCGTGCGGCTGCGTGCCGCGGCCGACAAGCGCATCGACGTGATCGCGCTGGTGGCCGACAGCCGGGCCGATGTCGATGCCCTGCATGATCGGATTGCGGCATCGGGAGCGCGGATCATCTGCGCCCCGCACGATCTCGTCACGCTGGGCGGCGGCTATGGCTTCCGCTTCTTCTCGCCCGACGGCCTGCCCTTCGAGATTTCGAGCGACGTTGCCCTGCGGGCCCCCCGCGCCATCGCGCAATGGGAAGGCGTGCCGCAGCGGATCAGCCATATCGTGCTGCATTCGCCGAACCATCAGGCTCTGGTGCAGTGGTTCTGCGACGTGCTGGGCTTCAAGGTGTCGGACTGGCTGGGCGATTTCATGTGTTTTCTGCGCTGCAACGGCGCGCACCACCGCCTCGCCATCCTGCCCGGCCCACCCTGCCTCAATCATGTCGCCTATGACATGCCGAGCGTCGACGACATGATGGTCGGCATCAACCGGCTGCGGCAGAAGGGCACCGACATTCGCTGGGGACCAGGGCGCCACACGGCCGGGAACAATACGTTCAGCTATTTCACCACGCCGGCAGGCTTCGCGGTCGAATATACCTCCGAACTGGAATATGTGGATTTCGAGCGCCATGAACCCAAGGTCCATGTGCCCGGCCCCAAGGTAATGGACCAGTGGGGCATCGGCGTCGGCGGCCCCCAGACCATGCCCCATCCAGAGCCCGATAAGGGCCTGTTCCAGGCTGCAGAAGTTTGAGGAGGGAGGCATAAGCCGTGGCACTGTTCGAATATTTCCCCAACTATATCTGGAACCTGTCGGTCGCGATCGCGATGGAATCGGGCGCGCAGCTCGGCGAGATCATCGACATGTGCAAGCCGATCCGCGACGCCGCCGACAGCGGCGCCGACGCGGGCACGCCCATGTTCATGAAGGCCTGGGCCGCGATGGGCGACAAGCTACTGGAGCTGGCGGCGCAGGATGAGGCGCAAGGCCGGCTCTTCTCCGCCTCCAATAAGATGGAGCGTGCCGCACTCTATCTGATCACCGCCGAACGGATGCAGGGCCACGGCGCACCGGGCCGCGAGGCCACCTATGCCAAGGCACGCGAAGCCTTTGACCGGTCGACGGCATTGGGCAGGCTCAACCGCGAGCGGGTCGAGATACCGCTGGAGACAGGAACGATGCCGGCCCTTTTCACCCGCGCGCCGGACGAGGGAAGAAAGCCGGTCGTGGTCTTCTGCAACGGGCTCGATAGCTGCAAGGAACTGCTCTACTGGACGCGCCTGCCACAGGAACTGGCGCGGCGTGGCATTTCCACGCTCTGCGTTGACCAGCCCGGCTCGGGCGAAGCACTACGACTCCAGAATCTACCCGTCGATCCGCACAGCGAAAGCTGGGCCAGCAAGGCGGTCGACTGGCTGGAACAGCAACCCGATGTCGATGGCCGGGCGGTCGGCCTGACCGGCATTTCGCTGGGCGGGCATTTCGCGCCGCGCGCCGTCGCCTATGAACCGCGCTTTGCCAGCGGCGCGGTCTGGGGCGCCAACCATAATTGGCGCGAAGTGCAGGACAAGCGCATGGCGCGCGAGGGCGAAAACCCGGTTCCCCATTATTGGGCGCATGTCCATTGGGCGTTCGGGGCGAAGGATCAGGCGGACTTCCTGGCCAAATCCGAAGCAATGAACCTCAATGGCCATATGGATCGCATCACGGTGCCCTTCCTGGTCACCCATGGCGCGCAGGATCGCCAGATCAGTGTCGATTATGCTGACGACCTCTACGACCAGCTCGTCAACTCCCCCCGCCGCGAAAAGAGGATCTTCACGCCGCGCGAAGGCGGTGTCGAACATGTCGGCGCGGACAATATGGCCTATGGCCGCGACTGCATCGCCGACTGGTTCGCCGAAACGCTGGGAGGCAAGACCGCATGACCCGCCGCTTCGTCGATCTGTCGATCATGCTGTGCAACGATGTGGTCAGCGACCCGCCGTTCCTGAAGCCCGAAATCACCTATCAAACCCATGCCGACACCGCACATGAACTGGCGATGTTCTTCCCCGGCGTGACGGCGCAGGACACGCCCGACGGCGCCGGTTTCGCGGCATCCGAATGGGTGAAGCTGACCACCCATAGCGGCACGCATCTTGATGCGCCCTATCATTTCCATCCGACCATGGATGGCCGCGACGGCGAACCGCAGCGGTCGATCACGATCGACGAAGTGCCGCTGGAATGGTGTTTCCAACCCGGCGTGAAGCTCGACTTCCGCCATTTCCCCGACGGCTATGTCGTCACCGCTGCCGATGTCGAGGCGGAGCTGGCGCGCATCGGCCACAGCCTCCAGCCGCTCGACATCGTGCTGGTCAACACCGCGGCCGGCACCGCGCTGGGCCAGCCCGACTATGTCAATCGCGGCTGCGGCATGGGCTATGAGGCGACCATCTACCTGACCGAGCGGGGCGTGCGCGTCACCGGCACCGATGCCTGGTCATGGGATGCGCCGTTCAGCTACACCGCGCAGAAGGTGAAGGAAACCGGCGACACCTCGCTGATCTGGGAAGGGCACAAGGCCGGCCGCGACATCGGCTATTGCCACCTGGAAAAGCTGCACAATCTGGAAAGCCTGCCCGGCCATGGCTTCATGGTCAGTTGCTTCCCGCACAAGATCAAGGGCGCGTCGGCCGGCTGGACCCGCGCGGTCGCAATCTTCGAGGAATAGAGATGCGCCTTGCCACTCTCGATAATGGCCGCCCCGATGGCTGCCTGATCGTCGTCTCCCGCGATGCGCGTCGCTGCCTGCCCACGATCGGTATAGTAGACACGCTGCAGCAGGCGATCGAGCGATGGGACAGCGTCGAGCCGGCGCTGCGTCTCCTAGCCGACCGGCTGGAACAGGGGGAAGGCGATGTGCTGGACGAAAGCCGGCTGCTCGCTCCCCTGCCCCGCGCCTGGCAATGGCTCGACGGCTCCGCTTTTCCGCAGCATGGCGAACTGATGCAGAAGGCGTTCAATCTGCCGCCGATCGAAACCGACCGGCCGCTCATGTATCAGGGCCTGTCCGATCGCTTCCTGTCCGGAACGCAGGATGTGCGACTTCCCAGCGAAGCTGACGGCATCGATTTCGAAGGCGAGTTCGGCGTCATTACCGATGCCGTGCCGATGGGCACCAGCGGACAGGACGCGCCATCCCATATCAAGCTGGTCCTGCTCATCAACGACTGGTCGCTGCGCGCGATCGCGCCGATCGAGATGAAGACCGGGTTCGGCTGGGTTCAGGCCAAGCCCGCCTGCTCTGTCGCACCCTTCGCGGTCACGCCCGATGAACTGGGCGAGGCCTGGCAGGACTGCCGCGTCCATCTACCACTGGAGGTCCGCATCAACGGCGCCTGGTTCGGCCATCCCCATGGCGGCGAAATGGCGTTCGGTTTCCACGAACTTGTCGCCCACGCTGCCCGCACGCGCGATCTGGTTGCCGGCACGATCATCGGATCGGGCACCGTGTCCAACGCCGATTATGCGACACTCGGCTCCTGCTGCATCTCCGAACGTCGCGCGATCGAGATGATCGAGCAAGGCGAAGCAAAAACGCCTTTCCTTGGTTTCGGTGATCGCGTTTCCCTTCTCGCCTTTGGAAACAACAGATCCCCTTTCGGCAGCATCAGTCAACGGATCGTTGGCCGCTAATTTCTGATCCACAATCAACATGTGCCAAATCATCTTCAATCAAACCCACCATCCACAACAGGCCATCGACCATGAATTATTTTAATTTCCCATGTTTATTGACACGAATAAAATATAAAAATTATCATTTTACAAATTAAAATTAGATACGAAAAGTTTTTCTAATCGTAATTTATCTATATTTTTTTATAATAAAATGTTTTTGATTTGATCAATATTAAATCTTGTAATGGTGAAACAGCAGATAATATATTAAGATCGATTGTGTATTTGGAATATACCTCCGACGTTTATCGGCCGGCCGCGATCAATCTGAACAGCCAACACCTGTCAAAAATCTCTTGATTCATGCGCGCCCGGCAAGTGCCATTTCTCGCATGGCGCAGTTTGAATCTAGGGTCCAAACTCGATCAGCCTCTTGAAAATCTGCGTGCACATTGATTCAGGGCATCTTCGCTGAGCCAGGAGGCTGTCGGGAATGTCGCGTTCGTCGTTCTGGCTGTCTGATCAAGCATGGGCGGCGATCGCGCCTCACCTGCCGAAGAACCAACCCGGAGCACGGCGGGTCGATGACCGGCGGGTGATCTCTGGCATCATTCACATGCTCAAGTGCGGTGGCCGCTGGGCAGATTGCCCTTCCGAATACGGCCCGGCGGCGACAGTCTATAACCGCTGGAACCGGTGGAGCCGCCGGGGCATCTGGCCCCCTATCCTGGCGGCGTTGACCGAGAAAGGCTGGATCGCCGAAACCGGTCAGATCGACAGCAGCTACATCAAGACCCACCGCAGCGCCGGTGGCGCAAAAGGGGGCGCGAGCCAATGCCATTGGCATCTCGCGTGGCGGCAGGACTACAAAAATTCACGCCCTTGTCGACGTCATCGGACGACCACTCCGCCTTGTCCTGACGCCCGGCAACACCTCGGTGTGAACGGCGCGGACCTGCTGATCGGTGAAGCAGCGGGAATGAATCGGGTGATCGCAGACCGCAGCTACGACGCCAACCGCATCAGGCGGCCCTGCGTGAGCGGGGAACGATCCCAGTGATTCCCGGTCGACGGAACCGCCAGCACCCAATCCAATATGGCGAACGCCGCGACAAGGACCGTTGCCGGGTCGAAGCCATGTTCTGCCGCCTCAAGGACTTCCGCCGCATCGCTACCCGTTACGACAAGCTCGCCAGGAACTTTCTCTCAGCCGTAAGCCTCGCAGCCGCCGCCCCCTTCTGGATCTGAACGAGTCTCGACCTTAGAAGCCGTCGGTCCGCTTGTAAGGAGCAAAATTTCGCGGCTGAATGGCCGTAAAGGGTCGAAACTAGCAGCATATCGACATCGAAACATAGGGTCGTTGTGAAAACCTAGACCAGGATATGGTAGCGCTATCTAAAATCTGTTGCGTTACGGCACTCTTCCACGCACAATCAGTCCATCAACGAGCAAAGCGCACATTTATGAAGCTTTGCCGATAGGAGGGATATCTGATGCCGCGTCAAAGCGGAATGTTGGCAAGGCTGTTATGCGCCGCGTTTCTGATTTGCGGCCTTAGCGCCGAGGCGGAGGCGGCTTCCTCCGGATCGACGTACCGCAATCCCGTCCTCTACGCCGATTATTCCGACCCCGACGTCATCCGCGTCGGACAGGATTATTATATGGTGGCATCGAGCTTTCATTTTTCGCCGGGCATCCCGATCCTCCATTCCCGCGACCTGGTCCACTGGTCGATCCTTGGCCATGTCTTGCCGCGCCTGCCGTTCGCGCCCGAATATGACATGCCCGGCCCCCACAGCCTGACCGATGCGATTTCCAAGCCGATCGGCGGCACCCGCTATGCCGGCGGCGTCTGGGCGCCTTCGATCCGCCATCATGCCGGCCTGTTCTACGTCTATTGGGCGACGCCGGACGAGGGCATCTTCATGGCGACTGCCCGCAAGGCGGAAGGCCCCTGGAGTGCGCCGGTCAAGGTGATCGACCAGCCGATGCTGGAAGACCCCTGCCCCTTCTGGGACGAGGATGGCCAAGCCTGGCTGGTTCATTCCCGCCATGGCGCCGGCCCGCTAATCCTCCATCGCATGAGCGCGGACGGCAAGAGCGTGCTCGATGCGGGAACGGTGATCGTCGAGGACAAGCAGAAGCTGCCGATCCTGGAGGGCCCAAAATTCTACAAGCGCAACGGCTATTATTACATCTTCGCGCCCTATGGCGGCGTGGAGAAGGGCGCGCAGGTCGCGCTGCGCGCGCGCGACATTCGTGGCCCCTATGAAGCGAAAACCGTGCTGGCGCAGGGCAGCAGCGCGCTCCAAGGGCCGCATCAGGGCGGCTGGATCGAAACGCCTTCGGGCCAGGGCTGGTTCATTCATTTCAACAGCAGCGGCGCCTTTGGCCGCATCACCTATCTGGAGCCGCTCAAATGGGTCGATGACTGGCCGGTGATCGGCGACCTGCGACCCGGCACCGATGTCGGCCAGCCGGTCGAGCGTCATGCCATGCCGGACACGGGATCGCCCCCAACGAAGGATCGGCTCCAGGACACGGATGCTTTCGGCAGCACGAAACTGGGGCCACAATGGGAATGGAACCATAATCCGGACGACGATGCCTGGAGCCTCACCGCACGCCCCGGTTTCCTGCGTCTCCAGGCCCTGCCCGCCGACCATCTGGTGACCGCCCGCAACACGCTGACCCAGATATTGCAAGGGCCGAGCAGCCGGATCACGACCCGGATCGAGATCGGCCGGATGACCGATGGCCAACGGGCGGGGCTTACCCTGTTCGGCGTGAAGCCTAGCTGGATCGGCATCGTCCGGCAGGGTGGAAGGATGCACCTGACCCTGGCGTCGGCCGGGGAGGAAACCACCGGCCCTGCCCTCACCGGCTCCTCCGTCGACTTGCGGGCGGAGGTCGGCGCAGACCAGATGGTCCGCTATAGTTACAGTCTCGACGGCCGCGCCTTCCTGCCGTTCGGCGATGCCATTGGCCTTGCCCGTTTCTCCTGGTGGAAAGGCTCACGACCGGGCCTGTTCACCTTCAACTGCGGCGGCGCGGGTGGATCGATCGACGTGGACTGGGTCCGGGTCGATCATCCCGCGCCGGTCGCGCCTTAAAGCCTGCTCTCAGGGGATATAAATGGATCGACGTTCCTTCCTGCTCACCGCCGCGAGCGGCCTTGCCAGCGCTGGCGCAAGTCGAATGGCCTATGCCGAACCGGCTGCCGATGCGCCGCGCTTCAGCACCGCTAACCGCCTTTGGCAGGCGGCCTATGACAAGGCGCTGGAGGTATTGGCCGCCAACGTCCAGGTCATGCCCTATGTCAGCAAGCCGGTTCTGATCGAAGGCGCCGTCTATCAGGGCATCTGGCAGGAATGCGGACCGCACGAGGCATTAGTCTATCGCAAGTTCCGGCCGGACGTGGCCCGTAACAGCCATATGACCTTTTTCGAATTGCAACGGGCGGACGGCCAGTTGCCCGCCAACAACAAGATCGTCGAAACCGGCTTTGGCCAGATCCAGATGGTCGTGCCGATCGCCGCGACCGCCTGGGAACTGGCGCGAGCGACCGGCGACAGCGCGCTGCTGGAGGCCAGCTACCGCGCCTGTTCGGCTTGGGATGGCTGGCTGATGCGCTATCGCAATACGCGCGGCACCGGACTGGTTGAAGGATTTTGCACCTATGATACCGGCCATGACAACAGCCCGCGCTGGGCCGGCATGCCCAACCAGTGCCCGAACAAGGATGCCCGCACCCATCACCCCATTGCCACCCTGCCCCGCCTGTGCCCGGACCTGTCCGCAACAGTCTATGGCGGGCGCAGGGCCTTGGCCGAAATGGCAAAGGCGCTTGGCAAGACCAGCGAGGCCGACCGCTGGGCCGCGCAGGCCGAGCATATTCGCGGACTGATCCTCTCCAAACTCTATGTGCCGGAAGATGCGGCCTTCTACGATCTGGACGCGAAGGGCGATTTCGTGCGCGTGCGCTCCGACATTCTCTCGCGCGTCTGTGGCGAACATGTGCCCGACCAGGCACTGTTCGACACGCTCTGGACCCGGCAACTGCATAATCCGGCCGCCTTCTGGGCACCCTATCCGCTGACGTCGGTGGCAATGGACGACCCTGCCTTTGTCGGATCGATCCCCGCCAACAGCTGGGGCGGCGCCACCCAAGCGCTGACGGCATTGCGCGCCGGCCGCTGGTTCGATCATTATGGCCGCACCGCCGAGTTCAGCCAGATGATGAATCCCTGGTGCGCAGCACTGATCCGCGACATGACCTTCCGCCAGCAGATGGACCCGCGCACCGGCGCCTTCACCCATGCCGAGGCCGCCGGCTATTCCCCCGCCGCGCTGGTGATGGTCGATTATAGCTGGCGGCTTGTCGGCGTCTGCGAGGAAGCCGATGACCTGCACTGGAATGTCCGCCCCGGCCATGAGGCCGCACAGACCACCCATCTGTCGCTGCCGACCGATGCGGGGCGCAGTGCCGCCATGGCCTATCGCGCCGGGGGTGCCGACCTCAGCCTGGCGGGGACACCCATCGGCCGGATCGAGGGCGGGGCCGCGCGCCTCGTCACCGACAAGCAGGGCAAGCCACGCCATCTGATCGGTATCGAGCCACAGGCCCAGACGGTCCGCCTGCGCCTGGCTGGACAGCCCGCCCGCCAACTGACCCTGCACGCCAATGAACGGGTGACGCTGTGAACCGGATGATCGATCGCCGCAGCCTCATCGCGGGCGCCGCTGCCCTGGCCCTGCCGGTTCCTGCCTGGACACGGTCGGTAACCTCCCTCGCCACGCTGGGCGCCGCCAAGGGCATCCGCTTCGGCAGCACGGTCGGCAAGGATAATTTCGCCGACCCCGGCTATCGCGCGCTCAATGCCGCGCAATGCGCGCTGGTCGTGCCGGAAAATGAAATGAAATGGTCAATCACGCGTCCCGATGCGCAGCACTTTGACTTTCGCGCCGCCGACCGGATCGTCGATTGGGCGGGTGCCAACGGCCTTGGCGTGCGCGGCCACACCTTGTTGTGGCACAGCGAGCGATGGATGCCGCAATGGGTGGCGGAGCATGACTATGGCCCCAATCCCAGGGCGGAGGCGGAACGGCTGCTGACCGATCATGTCGCCACGGTCGCCGGCCGCTATGCCGATCGGATCGACAGCTTCGATGTCGTCAACGAAGCGATCGATTCCGAAACCGGGGCGCTGCGCGACACCGCTTTGTCCCGGCATATCGGCGCGTTCGAGACCATCGATATCGCCTTTCGCACCGCGCGCGCGGCAGCGCCCAAGGCCCAATTGGTCTATAATGACTATATGGGCTGGCGCGCAGACGAAGGGCTGCACCGGGATGCGGTGCTGCGCCTGCTGGAACAGATGTGCAAGCGTGGCACGCCCGTCGATGCCCTCGGCATACAGAGCCATCTCGGCAGCAAGTTCAGCGACACGCCGACGGGGCTGGGGTCGTTGGATGAGCCCGCCTTCCGCCGCTTCCTGGATCAGGTCACCGGCATGGGCCTTGACCTGCTGGTCACGGAAATGGACGTGCATGACAATCCGCTGCCCGGCGCCATCGATCCGCGCGACGCGCAGGTCGCCGCCCATGCCAAGGCCTATCTCGACCTGATGCTATCCTATCCCCAGACGAAGACGGTAATGTGCTGGGGCCTGTCCGACCGCTATAGCTGGCTCAGCGGCATGCGGCTGCGGCCCGACGGCATGGCCAAGCGGCCCTGCCCCTTCGATGCCGATTTTCGCCCCAAGCCCTTCCGCGATGCGATCGCGGCGGCTTTTGCCGCCGCACCAGACCGCAGAAGTTAAAAGTCGCCGGACAGCGGGCCGTCGCTCCGGCGGTCCGCAATCCAGCGCGCACCGCTGCTGCGGAAGCCGGTGACCCGGTCAAGCGACCAGGTCGTGCCGCGTGGCGCGCGCAGGCCGACAAAGTCAGCATCCTGCACATCCTCCAGCCGGAAGGCCGCGCGCGGATCGGGCGCGGCCACCGCCACCTCGACATTGCTGAAACGGATATTGCGCGCATGGCGGACGAAGAAGCCGGTGGCGGGCAGATCGCCGAACATCGTCGCTTCGGGATAGGCCAGTTCGGCCTCGGGCGGGCGCACCTTGGCCATCGCCGCCAGCGCACCACCGACATGCTGGAAATGGCAGTCGGCAATCGAGACATCCTCGATCGGGTGATCGATCAGTCCCGCAATCACCGACGGCAGCATATTGGCGCCCGAACTCACCAGATTCTGGATCAGGATACGCTTCATCGTGCCGATTGGCACGCCCGCAGGCCCGCGCATCCGCTTGCCCAGCCGCAGGAACAGCGGCGCGTCGATAATGCCCCGCATGGTGATATTGCTGACCGTCACATCCTCGACCACTGCGCCATCGACCGTCTCGAACGCCAGTCCCCGGCTATCCTCGAAGATGCAGTTGCTGATGGTGATGTTGCGGAAGCCACCATTGGATTCGGTGCCGAACTTGATGCGTCCGTGAATCTTGGGCGAGAAGGATGGCGGCATCTTGCGCCAGCTACCATCCAGCACCGACCCGACTTCATAATTGCCGGTGACGAAACAGTCGGAAATGGTGAGATTTTCGGTGATGCGGGGATGGCCCAGCGCATAGCTGCTCTTGGGGCAGATGCCATCGTCCCAGGGCGAATTGACGGTGCAATTGCTGATCCGCACATTGCGGCAGCAGTCAATGTCGAAGCCGTCCCGGTTGGTGTCCACCAGCACATTGTCGATGGTGAGATTATCGACCCCGGTGGCGAGCAGTGCGAACCAGCCGCCTTCCAATATCCTGATGTCGCGCAACAGGACATTGCGACAATTTTTGAGCGCGATCGCCTTGTTTCCGGTGCCGGGTCCGGTTGGATCCTTCAGCCAATTATCCTTGCCGTCGCCGCGGCCCAGCCCCTTGCCCCAGATCAACCCCGGACCAAGGATGGCGATGTCGTTCAACCCCTCGCCCCAGATCAGGCTGTTGCGCCAATGGCTATGCCCGAAATCCTGATAGGCGCCCCATTCCCCGATCGGTTCGGCATGGTCATAGCCTTGCGTGTCGGTCGGCGCGGCGGCCAGCAGGACAGCGCCATCCGCCAGGAACAGCGTGACGCGGCTCTTCATCCGGATCGTGTAGCTGGCATAGGAGCCGGCCGGGAAATAGACGGTGCCGCCGCCCAGCCCGGCGACATGATCGATCGCCTTGTTGATCGCGCCGCTATCGATCGCCGTGCCGTCGCCCTTGGCGCCGAACCGGCGGACATCGACGATCCCACCAACCGCCCCGGCAGCCGATCCCAGGCCCGCACCGGAGGCCGCAAAAGCCGGTTGCACGATCCCGGCCATGCCTGCCAATGCGCCGCCTTGCAGGAAGCTTCGCCGGTCAAAACCCATCATCCATCCCCTTGTCATGATGAAGGCGGGAACAGCCTAGCTGCCCCCGTCCTCCTGTCTCATCCTCAGAATTTCAGCGATGCGCCGATGAAGAACTCGGTCCCCAGCACGTCATAGGTCGCCGAGAAGGTGTTCGCATTCGGCCCCTGGGTAGTAACCGGAGGCTTGTTGTTGAACATGTTGTTCGCGCCGCCGAAAATCTCCATCCCGTCACGCAGCTTGTAGTTGAACGACAGGTCGAAATAATTCTGATCGTTCAGCACCGGATAGGCAAAGATGTCGAGGCTGGGTGCGTTCGCCGCCCCCTGACGATGCGGCACGACATAGCGATCGGTCGTGACCTTGCCGATATAGCGATGCCGCAGGCTGAGGCTCAGGTCCTCGACATTCCAGGTGATGCGCGACGTCGCCCGCCAGCGCGGCAACGGCTGGCCGCAGGTCGGGCCATAGGCACCGGCACATTCATTCTTGATGTCGGGCAGCGCCGCGACCGGCGTGGACGTGAACTCGTCCAGATAGGTCAGGTTGCTGCTGATATCGAACGAGCTGGTGCTGCCCAGCCCTGGGAAGCCGAAACCGACGTCGAAGGAATAGCGCATCGCAAAGTCGATGCCCGACGTCTTGAGCTTGCCGGTATTGGCGTTGCGGATCTGCGCCACATATGGATCGTTGATCTCACCCGTATTGGGATTGCGCACGATCGCCCGGCAGAACTCGCTATTGGCATCCTGAATGACGGTGTAGCAGAGGTTGAGCGTGTTCTGCAGACCTCCGCCCAGCGACGAGATCGCGCCGTCCAGCGAGATGTTGAAGTAATCAACGCTGAAATAGAGCTTGGGCGCGAAGCTGGGCGTGAACACGGCACCGACGGTGAACGTGTCGGACTTTTCCGCGCCCAGATTGACGTTGCCGCCAAAGTCTGCCGGCATGATGTTGTTGGGCTGGACCGCATCGGTGAAGACCGCGCCGGCCGGAACCCCGGTCGCGATGCAGACCGCGCGGACGGCATCGGTCCGCTGCGCCGCCGATGCGCGCGAGGAGCAAGGATCGGTCGCGACACCAACGACACGGGTCACGCCACCATAAAGTTCGTTCACATTGGGTGCGCGGATCGCCCGCTGATACTGACCGCGGAAGGCGAGATCGCGGTTCACCCGCCAGTCGAGCCCGCCCAGATAGGTCCACTGGCCGCCAATGCCGGACAGGCTATAGTCGGAATAGCGGAAGCCACCATTGGCAACCAGGCTCTCCATGAACGGCGTGTCGTGGATCAACGGCACGCGCAATTCGCCGAAAATCTCGTTGACCGAAACGTCGCCCTTAGTCGGCAGGCCGGGATTGAAACCGGCGACGTCGCCCGAGGCCAGGAAGGAGTCCGGCGTGAAGGTTGCGCTGGTCTTGCGCCATTCATAACCGCTGGAGAAACCGACCGGCCCGGCGGGAAGCTGGAACAGGGTGCCGGTGACGCTCGCCTGTGCGACCTGCTGGGTGGCGATGGTCGAGTTGGTGGCGTTGATGCGGATCGCACTCGCGCAGGCTTCGGAAATATTCTGGCCAAAGATGTTGCAGACCGGAGCAGCGCCATTGACCGACAACAGGGCCGCCTGCAACCGACTGCGCGAAATCGCATTCTGCAGCAGCAGCGTGTCTTCACTGCGGGCATAAGTGTAATAGGCGTCGAACTTGAGATCGGTCAGGACATTGTCCGACACGCTTCCCAGATTGCCCTTAAAGCCCCAGGCCCCGCGGAAGACATTGCGCCGTTCGCTGGCCAGTCGTGGCCCCACTTCCCGATAGCGGCGACCGGCGGTCAGAACCGCCAGGCCGTCCCCTGCGGTCGTCGTCCGCGTCGCGGTACCGCTGGTGACGGTGGTCGTCCCGGTTTCGGCCAGGTCGAGCTGACGGAGCACTTCCTGCAACTGCGGCGTCAGATAGGGATTATTGACGTTGAACAAGGTGGGCGACCCGACATTGGTCGGCGCCAGCCGGGCATTCACCACATTGCTGCTATAGTGAAGCTCCATATAGCCGGTGATGTCATCGGTGAAATCATAATGGCCAAAACTGTTGATCATCCAGCGCTTCTGCGGCTGGATCAGATAATTGTCCGGCCCCAGATTGAAATCATCCTGCGGCGTGATCTGTGGTCGGGCGACCGTGCCTTCATCGTTGAAGGTGAAGCCGCGCGACGTCATCGCCGAAAGGCCGGCATTGGCATAGGCGGCATTCAGCGCCGCATTGGAACCGCCCGCCGCCGGAATACCGGAAAAGCGTCCATTGGGGATATCGCCGCTGCCGCCGGCAACGAAGCCAAGCTCACCGCCACCCGCGACGCAGCCCAGGCCAGAGGCCGGCGTGAAGGGCGTGCCGGCCCGGTCATGGCCGCCACTGCCCGGCACGATGCATCCGTCGTTGAGCGAGTCATAGGCAAAGCTGCCGCGCTGCCCGCGCGTGATCGAGTTGCGCTTGAGATAATTGCCCGACACGACCAGATTGCCACGCCCGTCGGCAAAATTGCCGCCCATCGTCAGGTCGACGGTATAGACGGGCGTCCCGGTGGGGCGATCCATGTTGAGCTGGGCGCGCGCTTCCACGCCTTCGAAATCGTCGCGCATGATGAAGTTGACGACGCCAGTGATGGCATCGGAGCCGTAGACGGCCGACGAACCACCCGTCACGATTTCTGTGCGCGCAATCAGGCTCGACGGGATCGTGTTGAGATCGGTAACCTGCTCGGGGCCGTAAATGGCATAGCGCCGCCCATTGACCAGCACCAGATTGCGGGTCGAACCAAAGCCGCGCAGATTGACGTCGGCAAAGCCGCCGGGAACGGTATTCGAGGTCGCGCTACCCAATTGCGAACCGACCACCTGCGGCAACTGCGCCAGCGTCTTTTCGACGTTCACATTGCCCGAGAGCTTTATGTCCTCGGAGCCGACAACGCTGACCGGGGTCGAAGCATCGAAGCCATTGCGCGCGATGCGCGATCCGGTGACGACAATGTCCGCGGTCGCGGCATCCGAACCGCCCTGCGGCTGCTCAACACCAGAGACTGCCGGAGTTTCAGCGGAATTTTGCATCTGTGCCAGCGCTGGCACAGTCGGACAAAAAATAAGCGCGGCTCCCGTCAGGAAACGCACGCGCAACGATTGCATCTGCTTCATTCGATCCTCCCCTTCTTTCTTGCAATGACCAGTTGGAGCCTTGACCTGCTCCGCCGTAAATTGCTCGACACGCCTTAGTTAGCGCTATCATTGATGGCCGTGGATTATGCCTCTCCGACCCGCGCGTCAAGTCAAATAGATAGGCATGATGGTAGCGCGTGACAGAAGCGATCTGGCAGCATAGCGTCCGACCATGAGTAGCAATGCTTCATTCAACAATGGCCATGAGCCGACCATTTCGGACGTGGCGGATCGCGCCGGCGTTTCGATCCGCACGGTTTCGCGCGTACTTAACAATTCGCCGCGAGTCAGCGACGACACCCGCGAACGCATCGAGCAGGCTATTTCCGCCTTGAATTTCAGGCCAAGCCTGCGCGCACGAGCGTTGGCGAAGGGCCGGTCCTTCCTGATCGGCATCGTCCATAATGATCGCAACGCTCTGGTCCTGGACACCGTCCAACGGGGCGTCGGACGAGAAGCGACACGGCGCGGCTATGAGGTCATCTGCCATTCGACGCCACTGGAAGAAGAAGGCGCGATCGAGGATGTGCTGGCCTTTGCCCGCAGGTCTCGCATCGATGGCCTGATCGTGCTGCCCCCCGTGTCCGGCATCATCGGCTTGCCCCAGGCCCTGCAAGCCGAACAGGTTGCCGCCGTGGCGCTCTCGGCCGTGCCGATCGATGGCTATGGCAGCGTCATATTGTCCCGCGAAGCCGATGCCGCCGGTGCGGTCGCGGATTATCTGGTTGCGCTCGGCCACCAGCGGATCGCGATGGTCACCGGCCCCCAGTCCATGATATCCGCCATCGAAAGACGACGTGGCTTTATCGAAGCGCTCGCCCGGAACAGAGTTGCCTTACTTCATGAAATCGAGGGGGATTACAGCCTGGCCTCCGGCGTGGCCGCCGCCGAGCAGCTTCTGTCCCTTTCGCCGCTGCCCACCGCCATTTTTGCCGCCAATGACATCATGGCCGCGGGCATTTTGAAGGTGGCGTCGGAACGCCGCATTTCAGTGCCCTGCCCGCTTTCCGTCGTCGGATTTGACGGCAGTCTGGTCGCCGAATTGTTGACGCCGGCGCTGACCACCGTGGCAAGACCATTTGGCGAGATGGCCGAGATAGCGACCCATCAACTGATCGATCTTGTCGAGGGCCAGCCACTGCCGCAGGCAACACCGCCCCCGCTCCGGTTGGTGATCGCTCAGTCAACTACCGCCGCTCAATAAGAGGCCGTCCGGAGTTCGGAATGACAAATTAGGAGCAGAGCATCCACAAAATGTCGCCATTTGCGCAGCTACCATCTGGCGCTGATGACACGGCTAACGCGCCGAATGAATGATAGACACCTTGCCTTCCGTTATCGCGCGCGAACCTTCGATTTTTCCATCGATATCGAGAACATGTTCCCGCAACAACGCGCCTGCTCAGTTGCCTTCTATAACGCCTCGATCAACGCAGTTCGCTGCTCTGAGCGCATACCCAATTTGCCAAGTCAGCTCTCAAACACTGACTAGTCGCAATGGCGAGGTTTCGCCGTTTCGGCCGGCCAATTAGCAACGCACCAAAAATAATGGAAGATAAATCAATGATTTAAGCAATTTAGTGGCTGGGGCGGCAGGATTCGAACCTGCGCATGGCGGCATCAAAAGCCGCTGCCTTACCGCTTGGCGACGCCCCAGCAATGCGCCGACCCAAGTCAGCGCGGGACCGCCATATAGCGGCTGATGCACGAAAGAAAAGCCCTCCTGACGATGGACTTCGCCTTTCCCTTTCCTTCCCGCCCAACCCATCTTAGGGATCAACGCCACGCCCCCCTCCCCTGCAACCGGAAAACTGCGCCGATGTCCGTCCAAGCCCCCTCGCCCAGCCAGATCGCACCGGCTTCGCCGCTGTTCCTGCGCGAGGACGAGATACGGCGCGGCATCGAGATGCTCTATTTCGGCTATTCCGCGCTCACCCGCTCGATCGACGAGGGGCTGGCGGCGCAGGGCCTGGGCCGCGCCCATCACCGCGCCCTTTATTTCATCTCGCGCCAGCCCGACCTGACCGTGAAGGATCTGCTGCGCCTGCTGGCAATCACCAAGCAATCGCTCGGCCGGGTGCTCAATGACCTGATCGATCGTGGCTATATCGAGACCCGGCCCGGCAGCAGCGACCGGCGGCAGAAACTGCTGCGCCTCAGCCCCGCCGGCCGCGCGCTGGAGGCCGAGCTTTTCCGCGCCCTGCGCGAGAAGATGGCGACCGCCTATGCCCAGGCCGGACAGGGGTCCGTCACCGGTTTCTGGCGGGTGATGGAGGGTCTGATCCCCGATGCCGACCGGTCGATGGCGTTCGGCCTCAGCGGCGGCTGATTCAGCCGCCGCTGAGGCCGAACG
>Ga0209813_10000161_pt1 | contig 22357 bp, 15 predicted proteins | sample EndMethybrTD3033_FD_187596 | JGI IMG/M metagenome (GOLD analysis project Ga0209813, IMG submission 187596) | Populus endosphere microbial communities from Tennessee, USA - Endosphere MetaG P. TD hybrid TD303-3 (SPAdes) (version 2) | ecosystem: Host-associated > Plants > Roots > Endosphere... | reverse complement strand
CGCGATAGTCGGCTTCCTCCAGCTTGAACTTCTGGATCGCGGTGCCGTAGCCGCCGTCGAACACCAGGATGCGGCTGGCGGCGGCGGCGCGGAAATCGGCTTCGGCGGAGTTGGGGGCGGAGTTGGGGGCGGAGTTGGCCGCGGAATTTGTCTGCGTCATGCTGCGATCTCCTTCGGGCGAACCCCCAGCAAGTGGCAGATCGCATAGCTGAGCTCGGCCCGGTTGAGCGTGTAGAAGTGGAAGTCGCGCACCCCGCCGGTGTAGAGCTTGCGGCACAGTTCGGCCGCCAGCGTGGCGGAGACGAGCTGGCGCGCGGCCGGGCGATCGTCCAGCCCTTCGAACAGATGCGCCATCCAGCCGGGCACGTCGGTGCCGCACATCGCCGACATACGCTGCACGCTGGCATAGTTCATCACCGGCATGATGCCGGGCACCAGCTCGGCGTCGATCCCGGCCCTGGCCGCATTGTCGCGGAAGCGCAGGAAGGTTTCCGGCTCGAAGAAGAACTGGGTGATCGCGCGGGTCGCGCCGGCGTCGATCTTGCGCTTGAGGTTATCTAGATCGTGTGCGGCGTCGGGCGAATCCGGGTGGCATTCCGGATAGGCGGCGACCGAGATTTCAAATGGATGCAGCCGGCGCAGGCCCTCGACCAGCGCGGCGGCGTTCTCGTAACCGCCGGGATGGGTGCGGTACTTTTCCCCCGCGCGCGGCGAATCGCCGCGCAGCGCGACGATGTGCCGCACGCCCGCCGCCCAGTATTCCTGCGCCACCTCGTCGATCTCCTCGCGCGTGGCCTCGACACAGGTCAGGTGCGCGGCGGCCTGCAGCGACGTTTCGCGGGCGATGCGCGCGACGGTGTTGTGCGTGCGTTCGCGGGTGGAGCCGCCGGCGCCGTAAGTGACCGAGACGAAACGCGGATCGAGCGGCGCCAGCGTCTCGATCGATTCCCACAGCGTCTCTTCCATCTTCTCGGTCTTGGGCGGGAAGAATTCGAAGGAGATGGCGATATCGCCGGGCAGTCCGGCGAACAGCGGAGCGTCGGGGGTATGGGTATCGATCAAGGCGGCATTCATTGGCGCGCGGCCCTTCCTGTATCTTCTGCGTGTATCGCGGGCGCTGTGCCCGTTTCCTTGCGTCCCGTCCAAATCTTCACGGTCAGCGGCGTGCCGGGCAGGGCGATGGTGTTCTCTGCGCCGAAGCCCGCTTCGGTCAGCAGGGCCAGCATCTGCTCGTCGGAAAAGCCAAGGCGGGCATGGGCATGGCGTTCGCGCAGTTCCTCGCGGTCGTGCGCGGCGAAGTCCACCACCGCGACGCGCCCGCCCGGCCGGACGACCCGCGCCGCTTCGGCCAGGACGCCTTCGGGCTCCTGCGCATAGTGCAGCACCTGGTGGAACAGGACGGTGTCGAAACTGCCGTCGGCGAAAGGCAGGGCGGTGAAATCGCCCTGCACCAGCTCGACCGCTTCGGCGGGCAATTGCTGCAGCCGGGTGCGGGCGATGCGCAGCATCTCGGGGCTCTTGTCGAAAGCGGTGACGTGACGTGCGTGGGGGGCCAGCAGTTCGGCCATGCGCCCCGTGCCCGTGCCGATGTCCAGCAGCGCGCCCAGGCTGTCGCCGCTCTCCGCCGCCAGGGCATTCGACAGCGCCGCTTCGACCGGTCCGTCGGGCGAATGCAGCACGCGCAGCTTGTCCCATTCCTCGGCGTGGCGGGCGAAATAGGCTTCGGCGGTTTCCTCGCGCGCGGCGCGGATCGCGGTCAGGTGGCGGCGATCCTCGGCGCAGCGCGCGGCGAAGCCGGCATCGTCGCGTTCGGCCACCCACAGGAGCTGCGCCGCGGCGGTGCCGAGCGGCGGCGCGCGGTGTTCGCCCACGGCGCTGCGCAGGAATACCCAGCTGCCTTCCTTGCGTCTTTCGGCAAGGCCCGCATCGCACAATATGCGGATATGGCGCGAAACGCGCGGCTGGCTTTGTCCCAGCACTTGCGCTAGCTCGCCCACCGCAAGCTCCATATGCGCCAGCAGACGCATGATGCGCAGCCGCGTCGGATCGGCAAGCGCGCGCAGGAGGGGGTCGATCCGCATGGGAAATCATATAAAGATTTCTTTATATGATCGCAAGCGTTCGTTCCGCAGTGCAATATCGTCCCCGATTTTCATGAAGTTAGGTGGAGGTTTGCCATGGGCAGACGGCTCGGTTAAACTTGCCGCGCGGGTCTGCCGGCGCCCGTCGGTGCCCGGCCCGCCAAAGTCATACAGCCCATAGTCCCGGCCTTGATGCCCGAACAGAACCTTCCAAGGGGATTCGCATGAAGAAGATCGCTTACGCCGCATTCGCGTCCGCCGCCGCCCTGGCCCTCGCCGCCTGCGGCAGCTCCGACAAAGCCAGCGAAGAAGCGCAGGCCGAGAATGTCGAGATGCCGGCAGAGGAAGCGATGAACACCGCCGATGCGATGGCGACCCCTGCCGGCCGATGCTTCCGCCGATGCCTCGGCAGCGGCTTCCGCCAGCGCCAGCGGCGCGGTCGAGGCCGCGACGGCGGATGCCGAAAAGAAGATGTGATTCCATAGAGCCGCACCCCTGCCCGTGCGGGGGCGCGGCTCTCATGAAACGCGCGAAGCCCTCCCGTTCGGGAGGGCTTTTTGTTTGCATGACGCCCGCCGAGCCGCCATCAAACCGGCATGCCAGATACGCTCAAGATCACGCTTGCCCAGATGAACCAGTCGGTCGGCGACCTCGCCGGCAATGCCGCCGCGATGCTTGCCGCGCGGGCGCGCGCCGCGACGCGGCCGGGCGGCGCATCCGATCTGATCGTGTTCCCCGAACTCCAGCTCATCGGTTATCCGCCCGAGGATCTGATCCTGAAGCCTGCCCTGATAGAGCGCGCGGCGGCGGAGCTGGAAAAGCTGGCGCAGGCGACGGGCGACGGCGGCCCGGCAATGCTGGTGGGTTCGGTCTTCGTGCGCGACGGGGCGCTGCATAACGGGGTGGCCCTGCTCGACCAGGGCAAGATCGCCGCCACCCGCTTCAAGCACGAACTGCCCAACTACGGCACCTTCGACGAGATGCGGCTGTTCCAGCCCGGTCCGCTGCCCGAGCCGATCATCCTGCGCGGCACGATGATCGGCGTGCCGATCTGCGAGGATATCTGGCATCCCGACGTCTGCCGCCACCTGGCCGATTTCGGGGCGGAGATGTTCATCTGCGTCAACGGCAGCCCTTACGAGATCGACAAGGACGCGCTGCGCATCGATGGCGTGGCCAAGCGCCGCGCGGTCGATACCGGGCTGCCGCTCGCCTATCTCAACCGCATCGGCGGGCAGGACGAACTGGTGTTCGACGGGGCCAGCTTCGTCATCAACGGCGATGGCGGCCTGGCCGTGCAGATGGCCGACTGGGAAGAGCAAGAGGTGGAGACCCGCTGGACCAAGACGTCCAAGGGCTGGCGCTGCGACAAGGGCGATATCGCCGCGCTCGCCGACCATCCCGAGGACATTTATTGCGCCATGGTCATGGCGCTGCGCGACTATGTCGATCGCAACCGCTTCCCCGGCGTGGTTCTGGGCATGTCGGGCGGGATCGACAGCGCGATCTGCGCCGCCATCGCCGCCGACGCGCTGGGGCCGGACCGGGTGCGCGCGGTGATGATGCCCAGCCGCTTCACCAGCCAGGAAAGCCTGGACGACGCGGCGAACTGCGCCAATGCGATCGGCTGCAGCCACGAGATCATCCCGATCCAGCCGGCGGTCGACGGCTTCGACGCGATGCTGTCAGACAGCTTCGCCGACACCAAGGTGGATATCACCGAGGAGAATCTGCAGTCGCGCATCCGCGGGGTGACGCTGATGGCGCTGTCCAACAAGTTCGGCCACATGCTGATGACCACTGGCAACAAGTCGGAGATGAGCGTCGGCTACGCCACGATCTATGGCGACATGGCGGGCGGCTACAACCCGATCAAGGATGCCTACAAGATGACGGTCTTCGCCATCTCGCGCTGGCGCAATCAGCACAAGCCGCGCATCGGCCTGGGGCGCGCCGGGCCGGTGATCCCGGAAAACATCATCATCAAGCCGCCCACGGCGGAACTGCGCCCGGACCAGAAGGATTCGGATTCGCTGCCGCCCTACGAAGTGCTGGACCCGATCCTCTTGGGGCTGGTGGAGCACGAGAAGAGCGTCGACCAGCTGATGTCCGAGGGATTCGACCGGGAGACGGTGGTGCGGATCGAGCGCCTATTGCACCTGGCAGAATACAAGCGCCGCCAGGCGCCGCCCGGGGTGAAGCTGGGTACGCGCAATTTCGGCCGCGACCGGCGCTATCCGATCACTCACGCTTTCCGCACGGCCTGAGAAGAGCGGTCGCGCGATCGACGATCGCCCCTGGGCCGATCGCCTTCCGGCTGAAGCGGAATCGGATCGGGCGGGGGCGGATCGCGGCGCGACTTGGCGGCGTAGAGCGCGCCGTCGGCCACCCGCAGCAGGGTGTCGAGATCGTGCCCGTCGCGCGGCCATTGGGCCATGCCCAGGCTGGCGCCGACGCGCAGCGGCATGTCGTCTACCAGGATCGGGCGGGCCAGCCAGGCCAGCATCGCGAAGCCCAGCGTATCGGGCACGCGGTGCGAATGCGGCGAAAGCAGCACCGCGAACTCGTCGCCGCCCAGCCGGCAGACGTCGGCGTCCTCCCCGGCGATCTCGCGCAGGCGGCGGGCGATCTCGCACAGCACTTCGTCGCCGGCGCTATGGCCGTGCCGGTCGTTGATCGGCTTGAACCCGTCGAGATCGAGCAGCAGCAGCGTCGGCCCGGTGCCGGGCGCGGCGGTGGCCATCGCCATGCCCAGCCGCTCCCCCAGCGCGCGGCGATTGAGCAGCCCGGTAAGCGGATCGGTGTCGGCCCGTTCGCGCATGACCTGCTGGAGCATCAACAACTCCACCGTCTTGTCGTGCTGCTGGCGCACCAGAACCAGCAGGAAGGCCGCTGTCGCCGCGATCGACAGCCCGGCCGCCATCGCCATCGCATTGCGCGACAGCAGCAGGACCAGGGTGATCGGGGCGATGCCGGCAAGGATGTTCCAGAACACCGCGGTGCGGCTGACCGATACGCAGACGATCGTCGCCAGCGCGCCCATTGCCATGTAGAGCGGGAAGAAGATCGCCAGTTCCGGCGGAGCGTAGATCCAGCTGAACACGCACCAGAAGCTGCAGACCACGGCGACGCCGGTGGAGATGAAGCGCGCCGTCCGCACGATCCCGCGCGCCGCGTCGGCCGAGGCGGCGGTCGGCGAGCGGCGCATCCACAGCACCAGCCTGACCGCGAAGAGGCTGCCGACAAGGCCGGGCAGGCCATAGCGGATGAGCGACGGAATCTGCGCGCTGGCGCCATATGTCGCGGCCAGGACGATCAGGATCAGCGTGGCGTAGAGCAGCGGGACTTGCCCCGCGAGCCGTTCGTACTGCGACAGCGCATAGGCGTCGCGGACCTCGCCGGGCACGCTCGGCCACAGCTTCTCTTGCAGGGCGGACAGGCGGCCGGGCATGGCCAATGCCTAGGCATCAAGCGTCAAGATACGGTAAATCCCTTGTAAATCCTTGTTGGGCCGGGCGCGCGGGCCGGTGCCGCTTCCACCTGGATGGATCAGTCCCTATAGGCGCGGGATGATCGTCACCCGCTTTGCTCCTTCGCCGACCGGCCATCTCCACGTCGGCAATATCCGTGCGGCGCTGCATAACTGGCTGCTCGCCAGAAAGCATGGCGGGCGCTTCCTGCTGCGCATCGACGATACCGACGCGCAGCGCAGCCGTGAGGAATACGTCGAGGGCATTCGCGCCGATCTCGCCTGGCTGGGGCTGACGGTGGACGGCGAAGCGCGGCAGTCCGCCCGCTTCGACCTTTACGAGCGCGAGTTCGCGCGGCTCCAGGCCGCCGGCCGCGTCTATCGTTGCTATGAAAGCGCGCAGGAGCTGGAGCTGAAGCGCAAGGTGCGACTGGGGCGGGGCCTGCCGCCGGTCTATGACCGCGCGGCGCTGGCGCTGACCGAAGCCGATCATGCGGAAAAGGCGGCGGCGGGGGAGCGGCCGCACTGGCGCTTCCTGCTCGATCACGCGCAGCCCATCGCCTGGGACGACGGGATACGCGGGGTCCAGCAGTTCGATCCGGCGCAGATGTCCGACCCCGTGGTGCGCCGCGCCGACGGCAGCTGGCTCTACATGCTGCCCAGCGTGATCGACGATGCGGACATGGGCGTCACCGATGTGCTGCGCGGCGAGGATCACGTCTCCAACACCGCCGCGCAGGCGCAGATGTTCGCCGCGCTGGGCGCGCCCGCGCCGCGCTTCGCGCACGAGGCCCTGCTGACCGGCGCGGAAGGCAAGCTGTCCAAGCGGCTCGGCTCGCTCGGCGTCGCCGACTTGCGCGACAGCGGGATCGAGCCGGAGGCGCTGGTCGCGCTGCTGGCGCGGCTCGGCACCTCCGATCCGGTCGATCCCGCGCTCGATGCGGACGCGCTGGCGCAAAGCTTCGACCTGTCGCGCTTCGGCCGCGCACCCGCGCGGTTCGACGAGGCGGAACTGGCCCGCGTCAACGCCGCCATCGTCCACCGCCTGCCGTTCGCCCGCGTGGCGCATTTGCTGCCGGCCGGCATGGGGGAGGCGGGCTGGGACGCGATCCGCCCCAACCTGGCGCATATCGGCGAGGCGGCGGAATGGTGGCAGGTGGTTGAGGGGTCTGTGGCGGCGCCGGAATTCGACGCCGAGACGCGCGAATACCTTACGCTCGCGGCCGATACGCTGGCGGGGATGGCCTGGGGCGACGATCCCTGGCGGGCGCTGACCTCGGCCCTGAAGGATGCGACCGGGCGCAAGGGCAAGGCGCTGTTCCTGCCGCTGCGCCAGGCGCTGACGGCCAAGGACCACGGGCCGGACATGGCGGCGCTGCTGCCGCTGATCGGCCAGGCGGCGGCGGTGGCGCGGTTGCGGGCGGTTGGTTAGGGCGTCCCGATCCCGTTACGAAGCTGGAGTGAGTAATTCCGTCGTTCGGACGCTCAAGCTGCCGCGACTTCCTCGGTCTCTTCCGCACCCGCTTCCAGCAGGCGCTTTTCCACCGCCTTGAGCCGCGTCGGCGAATCGATCTTTTCCCCGAGTAGATCGGTGACGTAGAACGTGTCGGCGGCGCGCTCGCCATATGTGGCGACATGGGCCGAGTGGACCATCAGCCGCGCTTCGAACAGTGCCCGCGCCAGCCGGTTGAGCAATGCCGGCCGGTCGCGCGCGTTGACTTCGACCACGGTGAAGCGGTTCGACGCCTTGTTGTCGAACTCCACGCGCGGGCGCACTTCGAAGGCGTCGGCGCGTGGGCGGGCGAGCGGGCGCGCGGCAAGCTGCGGCACCAGCTTGACCCGGTTCGCCAGCGCATCCTCGATCACCGATTTCAGCCGGGCCAGCTGGCCGTCCTCCATGAAGGGGCGTCCCAGCGGGTCCTGGATCAGGAAATTGTCGACCGCCATGCCGTTGCGCGCGGTGTGGATGCGCGCGTCGATGATGTTGCCGCCGGCCAGGTGGATGCCGCCGGCGATGCGATAGAACAGGCCGGGATGGTCGGCGGCGACCACGGTGACGAGCGTGGCTCCGCGCGCGGCGTAATATTCGGTGGCGATGGACAGCGGCGCGTCCTTGGCGGCGGCGAGCTGGCGCAAGTTCATCGCGACGATGTCGTCGGGTTCGGCGATCCAGTAGGCGTCGCCGAGCTGCTTGCCGACGTTGTCGATCAGGCCCTTGTCCGCGCCCAGTCGTTCGGCGACCGCGGCCTGCTTCGCCGCGACACGCGATTCGCGGCCGTGTTCGACGTGGCCCAGCCGAAGCCGTTCCTCGCTCGCCTCATAGAGTTCGGCGATCAGCTGGCGCTTCCAGCTGTTCCACACCCCGGGGCCGACGGCGCGGATATCGACGATCGTCAGCAGCGTGAGCTGGCGCAGCCGATCGACCGACTGCACGACTTCCACGAAATCGCTGATCGTTTTCCAGTCGGCCAGGTCGCGCTTGAAGGCGGTGGCGCTGAGCAGCAGGTGCTGGCGGACCAGCCAGCTGACCAGCTCGGTCTCGTCCGCATCCAGCCCCAGGCGCGGGCACAGCCGCAGCGCGATCTCGGCGCCCAGCACCGAATGATCGCCGCCGCGTCCCTTGGCGATGTCGTGCAGCAGCACCGAGACATAGAGCGCGCGGCGCGACTGCACCTTGTGGATGATGCCGTGCGCCAGCGGATGGTCCTGGCGAAGCTCGCCCTTCTCGATCCGGGCGAGCAGGCCGATGGCGTGGATGGTGTGCTCGTCGACCGTATAGTGGTGATACATGTCGAACTGCATCTGCGCGTTCACCCGGCCGAAGTCGGGGACGAAGCGGCCGAACACGCCGGCCTCGTTCAGCCAGCGCAGGACCTTTTCGGGATCGTGGCGGCTGGTCAGGAGTTCGAGGAACAGCTGGTTGGCGCGGCGGTCCTTGCGCACCTCCCCATTGATGAGCCGCGCGTCGCGCGAGATCAGGCGCATCGTTTCGGGATGGATTTCCCACCCTTCGACATCGGCCAGGTGGAATATCTCGATCAGGCGCACCGGGTCCTGCTCGAACCAGTCGTCCGACATGGCCTGGATGCGGCCGCCGAACACGCGATAGCCCTTTACCTGACGGGCCTTGGTGCGGAAACCCGCCAGAAGCCCCCGCGGCTGCTTCTTGGCGAACTGCTCGTCCAGCTGCGCCAGGAACACGCCGGTCAGGTTGCCCACCACTTTGGCCTGGAGGAAGAAGTACTGCATGAACCGCTCGACCGGGCTTTTGCCGGGGCGGTCGGAGAAGTTCATCCGCAAGGCGACTTCGCGCTGCAGGTCGAAAGTCAGGCGGTCCTCGGCGCGGCGGGTGATCGTGTGCAGGTGGCAGCGCACCGCCCAGAAAAAGGTCTCGGCACGGCGGAAGGCGCGATATTCGTTCTGGGTGAGCAGGCCGACGGTGACGAGTTCGCTGACGTCGCGCACCTTGTGGATGTACTTGCCGATCCAGTAGAGCGTGTGAAGGTCGCGCAGGCCGCCCTTGCCGTCCTTGACGTTGGGTTCCACGACATAGCGGCTGTCGCCCAGCCGCTTGTGCCGCTCGTTCCGCTCAGCCAGCTTCTCGCTGACGAATTCGCGCTCGGTGCCGGCGACGACCTCGTTCCAGAAGCGGTGGCGCGCTTCCTCGAACAAGGGCTGGTCGCCCCAGACATAGCGCCCTTCGAGCATGGCCGTGCGGATGGTGAGGTCGCTGCGGCCCATGCGCACGACATCGTTGAGCGAGCGGCTGGAATGGCCGACCTTGAGCGCCAGGTCCCACAGGAAATAGAGCATCGCCTCGATCACCTGCTCGCACCAGGGCGTCTGCTTGATCGGGGTGACGAAGGCGATGTCGACGTCCGAATGCGGCGCCATCTCGCCCCGGCCATAGCCGCCGACCGCCATGATCGTCAGGCGTTCGCCGGAGGAGCGATTGCTGGCGGGATAGACCCGGTCGACGACGTGATCGTGGATGATCCGCACCAGCTGGTCGATCAGGAAGGCCTGCGCTTCGGCCACGTCGTGGCCGGCGGAGGGCTTTTCCATCAGGCGGCGGGCGATCTCGGCGCGACCGTCTTCCAGCGCCTTGCGCAGCAGTTCGACGATGGCGGGGCGGGCGGCTGCCACGCCCTTTTCGCCGACGAGCCCGTCGATCGTCTCGGTCAGCAGGCGCCGGTCGACGATCTGGCGCTGGTTCGGGATCCGGTTGATGCTCATCCGCCGCATGTAGAGCGTGTCCGGGTCAGGTGGAAGCGATGTCGTTTACAATCCCGGAGAGTTTACCTTCAGGCGCGCGCCGCCTCGGCCACTTGCGAATAGCGTTCCTTCAGCGCGCGCTTGTCGAGCTTGCCCGATCCCAGCCGGGGCAGGTTGTCGCGCTCCTCCCACAGATAGGCGGGGATCTTGAAGGCGGCGATCCGCTCGGCAACATGCCGGCGCAGATCCGCCGTCGTGGTCCGCTCGCCTGGCTTCACGCTGTAAACCGCCGCCGGAATTTCTCCGTACCGGGCGTCCGGCACGCCGAACACCGCCGTTTCGGCGATCGCCGGATGGCTGTAGATCGCCCGCTCGACTTCGCTGCAGGCGATGTTCTCGCCGCCGCGGATGATGATGTCCTTCTTGCGGTCGATGATGAACAGATAGCCGTCGTCGTCCAGATAACCGAGATCGCCGGTCAGGAAGAAGCCGTCGGCGCGCATCGCCGCGGCGGTCTCTTGCGGATTGCGCCAATAGTCGCGGAAGTTGCAGATCGATCGCACCGCCACTTCGCCGCGCAGCCCGGTGGGCAACAGCGATCCGTCGGGGCCGACGATGGCGAGTTCGACCAGCGGCCGGCTGGCGGGGCCGGTGCTGCCCGGCTTGGCGATATAGTTGTCGGCGATATTGCAGCAGCCGACGCTGTTGGTCTCGGTCAGGCCATAGCCCAGCAGCGGCACGGCGTCGGGCAGGGCCTCGCGGATCTGCGCGACGTGTTCGGGCGGGCGGGCGGAACCGCCGCCGGCCATGATCTGGCAGCTCGACAGGTCGTAGCGATGACGGTCGGGATGGGTGGCGATCTCGTGGCTCATCAGCGGCACGCCGACGAAGGCGCTGACTTTCTCGGCCTCGATCAGGCGCATCGCTTCAACCACGTCCCACTTGGGCATCAGCACCAGACGGCGGCCGAGGACGAAGCTCTGCAGCATTTGCGGCACTTCGCCGGCGGCGTGGAACAGCGGCATGCTGACCAGGATCGCCTGGGCAGGGGAAACCGTATGGCCGCTCTGCGCCAGTTGCGTCGCGGTCATCAGCGTCTGGGCGACGAAACTGTAAGTCGCCTGCACGACCGCGCGGTGATCGGAGCAGGCGCCCTTGGCGATGCCCGTCGACCCGGAAGTGAACAGGATGGTGGCGAGGTCGTCTCCGGTCAGCGCGGGCAGCGGGGTGGGAGCGTCGCATTCGTCCAGCAGCGGCGCGAGATCGTTGGCGCCGCCATGGCCGATCCGCACCAGCGGAACCGGCGCGTCGTGCCCCTTCAGGCGTTCGGCGCGCTCGTCGTCGACGATGACGAGGCTGCAGCCGGTCAGGGCGATGCCGCCGGTCATCTCGGCCCCGGTCCACCAGCCGTTGAGCAGCGTGGCGCAGCCGCCGGCCATGAGCACGCCCATATAGGCGACGATCCAGTTGGCCGAATTGCGCGCGGCGATGCCGATCCGGTCGCCGGGGGCGACGCCATGCCGGGTGACGAGGCCCTGCGCGGCGCGGCGGGCAAGCGCGTGGACTTCGCCGAAGGTCAACCGGACATCGCCGTCCACCAGGAACTCGCGCGATGCGTATTCGCCGCAGAACCGGTCGAACAGCGCGGGCAGGGAGGCCGGGGCGTCGGCGAAGACGGGCAGCGAATAACCGTCGCGTTCGATCCGATCCACCGCAAGCAGCGCGCCGGGCGCGGTCAGGCCGGCCATGATGGCCGCCAGCTGCCTGTCGAGTTCGCTCGGCATTCGAATCCCTTTGTATGCGCAACAAGCCGGCTTACATCGCGGCCTTCGCTATGCCAGAAGGCGCCACGGCGGCGCTTCGCGGCTCGTCATAGCAAAAGGGGGTTAACCAGTTGTTTTCACTGATGGCCGCCGCCGCTGACGCCGCGCCGCTCTATTGGGCCGATCTGGGCCTGACGCGCGGGATCGACCTGCATTTCTTCATGCTGCGCTGGTATTCGCTGGCTTACCTGGCGGGTATCCTGCTGGGCTACTGGCACCTCAGCCGCATGGCGAAAGCGCCCGGCGCGCCGCTGGCGCAGCGCCACATCGACGATCTGTTCTTTTACTGTACTTTGGGCATTATCCTGGGCGGCCGCCTGGGCTACGCGACGTTCTACGCGCCCGAACTATGGGCCGATCCGGTGGAGCTGGCCAAGCTGTGGAACGGCGGCATGAGCTTCCACGGCGGGCTGATCGGCACTGTCCTCGCCATCGCCTGGGTATCGTGGCGAGGCGGGCTGAGCTTCCTGCGGGTCTGCGATTACATCGCCGTCAGCGTGCCGTTCGGGCTGCTGTTCGGCCGCCTGGCCAACTTCGTTAACGGAGAGCTTTGGGGCCGCGTCACCGAAGGCGTGCCCTGGGCGATGGTCTTCCCCGATGCCGGGCCGCTGCCGCGCCATCCCAGCCAGCTTTACGAAGCCGCGCTCGAAGGGCTGGTGCTGGCGATCGTGCTGGTGCCGCTGTTCTGGAAAACGCGGGCCCGCTGGCGGCCGGGCCTGATCGTCGGGCTGTTCACCCTGGGCTATGGCCTGGCCCGCTTCACCGTCGAATTCTATCGCGAGCCGGACCGGCAGCTTCAGGATTTCGCCCTCCGCACCGGCATGTCGATGGGCCAGTGGCTGACCGTGCCGATGATCCTGCTGGGCCTGTTCTTCGTTGTGCGCGCGCTGATCCGCAAGCCGCTGGGCAGCGGAGCGCCCGCCGCGGGATAGGCAATGCCATGACCGAGCCGCTGTCGGCCATTTTCCAGCGGCTGATCGCCGCCACCGGGCCGCTTAGCCTGCTGCAGTACATGGGCGAGGCGAACGCCCGCTACTACGCCTCGCGCGATCCGCTGGGCGCGCCCGCCGCCGGCACGGCAACCGGTCCCGGCATGGACAAGGGCGGCGATTTCGTCACCGCGCCCGAGATCAGCCAGATGTTCGGTGAGCTGATCGGCCTGTGGCTGGCGGATATCTGGACGCGCGCCGGGCGCGGCCATCCGGTCTGCTATGTGGAGCTGGGGCCGGGACGCGGCACGCTGGCGGCCGACGCGCTGCGCGCCGCAAAGCGGGCCGGGCTGACGCCGCAAGTCCATTTCGTCGAAAGCTCGCCCATGTTGCGCCAGGCGCAGGCCGCCGCGGTGCCAGGCGCGCGGTGGCATGACGACCTCTCGACCGTTCCCGACGATATGCCGATGCTGCTGGTGGCGAACGAATTTCTCGATGCGCTGCCCGTCCGCCAGATCGTGCGGACCGAGGCGGGCTGGCGCGAACGCATGGTCGCCTGCGAGGGAGAGCGCTTCTTCCCCGTTGCCGGTCCCCGGCCGATGGACGTGGCGGTGCCCGCCGAATGGCGCGATGCCGAACCCGGAACGATTCTGGAAACCTGCCCCGGCGCGGCGGCGGTGGTGCAGGAAGCCGCGCTGCGGCTCGCTGCGCAGGGCGGCGCGGCGCTGTTCATCGATTACGGCCATGACGCCCCGCGCATCGGATCGACGCTGCAGGCGGTGCGCGCCCACCGCAAGGTCGATCCCTTCGTCGCGCCCGGTGAGGCGGACCTGACCGCGCATGTCGATTTCCCGACGCTCGCCCGGGTGGCTGAGGCCAACGGCGCGCGCTGGCTGGGCACGGTCGGCCAGGGACAATGGCTGCGCGCGCTCGGCATCGATGCCCGTGCCGCCAGCCTTGCCGCCCACGCGCCCGATCGCGCCGCCGAGATCGGCGTCGCCAGGGATCGCCTGACCACCGACGCGCAAATGGGCAGCCTGTTCAAGGTGATGGGGCTGGCGGCGCCCGACTGGCCCGATGGCGCGGGGTTCGATCCGTACAGTCCGACCTGAGAGCCCCGACGAGGGCCGGCCTCGTTACCGCGTCACCTCGCCGATCCGCCGTTCGGCGGGGACCGCGCGCGGGGGAATCGCCTTCAGCCAGGCTTCCAGCGCGTCCAGATCGGTCGCGCCGCGCACTCTTTCGCCCTGCCGCGCGAACACCGTGAAGCCATCGCCGCCGTTGGCCAGGAATTCGCTCATCGTCACCCGGTACTTCGCCGCCGGATCGATCGGCTTGCCGTTCAGCACGATGGCCGACACGCGCGCGCCGGCGGGCGCGGCGCGGTCGACCTTGTAGGAGAACCCGGCCGATGGCGTCAGGAACTGTTCCGGGCCGCTATCGCTGAAGCTCTGCTCCAGCGCGGCCTTCAGGTCGGCGCCGGTGATGGTCAGGGTGATGAGCTGGTTGTTGAACGGCTGCGTGGCATAGATCATGCCGAAGGTGACGCTGCCGTCCGGCGCAGGCACGAGCGGGGCGCGCACGCCGAACGCGTTCATGAAGCCGATCTGCGCGCCAGCCCCGGCGCTGGCGGCGAGCTGCGCGTCGGCGATCAGGTTGGACAGCGGTCCGCCATAGTCTACGTCGCCGATCTCGCGGCGGGTCGCCGGCCCCGCCAGCTTGCCCACCGGCCGTTCGGCGAACAGCTTCGCCGCGTCTACATAGCGCGCGACATATTCGGCGATATCGGCGCGCGGCGCGAAACGGGGGACAAGGTCGGTATTGCCCACCGGCCCGCGTGACGCGGTATAGGGCGCGGACTGGACGATGATGTTCTTCGCCGTCTTGCCGACCACGCGGTGGCTGGACGGGTCGATCGACAGGGCGATATCCGTCACCAGCTCGCCATAGACGCCGGCGCTGGTCAGCAGGATCGGCTTGGCCGGGTTGATCGTGCCGTAATCGCAGACATAGGCCCAGTGGGTATGCCCGGAAACCACGACGTCGACCCGCGTGTCGAGCCGGTCGAGGATCGGGCGGATGTCGCCGACCAGATCCTTGCAGTCCCAGGGATCGGTATAGGCGTCGGTCTTGCCGCCCTGATGGATCAGCACCACAATCGCATCAGCGCCCTGCGCTTTCAGCAGGGGCACCGCCGCGTTGATCGTGTCGGCTTCGTCGGCGAAAGTCAGGCCCCTGACGCCTTCGGGAGAGACCAGTTCGGGCGTGCCTTTCAGTGTCAGGCCGATGAAGCCGACGGTGACCTTGCGCGGGCCTTCGCCGAAGCTCCTGATGCCGGTGGCGGGAAACAGCGTGCCGCCGTCCTCCGTCCTGGTGCTGGCGGCCAGATACTTGAAGCCGGCGCCCTTGAACGGTTCCAGCTGGCAGGGCTTGCGCGCAGTGTGCTGTTCGCAGCCGCCGTTCTGCATGCGCAGCAGTTCGTCGCGGCCGCGATCGAACTCGTGATTGCCGACCGCGTTGAAGTCGACCCCGATGCGGTTCATCACGCCGATGGTCGGTTCGTCGAGATAGAGCGAGGAGGCGATCTGCGAGGCGCTGATCATGTCTCCGGCCGAAACCACGACATTGCGCGGATACTTGGCCCGGACGCTGTCTATCGCCGAAGCGAGCCAGGCCGCGCCGCCCGCCGGCACGCCGATGGCGCCGCTGGCGGGTTCGCCGGGCCGGGGCGTGCTCCCGTCCGAAATGAAGACCGACTGTTTGGGCGGCTCCAGCGCGCCATGGAAATCGTTGATCGCGACGATGCCCACCGTCACCGGGCCGTCCATCGCCGCCTTCGGTTCGGATTGTCGCGAAGCCATCGGCGCGGCGCAGGCGGATAGAAGGAGGGTGCCTGCAAGGGCGGAGAACAAGCGCTTCATGCGGACGATTCCTGCTGGCCGAAGATTGCAGGCATAAGACGCGTGCGCCTATGCGCAAGTGGCCAAGGTGTGGATCACAGCGCCCGCATGAGGCCGGGCACATGCGCCAGCAGTTCCCGCGCGAGGAAGCCCAGCGGGCCGATCTGTTCGGCGCAGCGCCGTCCGGCCTCGCCATGGAGCCAGACCGACCACAGCGCGGCGTCGAGGGGACTGGCGCCGCGCGCGGCAAGGCCGGCGGCGATCCCGGCCAGAACGTCGCCAGAGCCGCCCGTCGCGAGCCCTACCCCGCCGCCGGCATAGGCGAACAGTGTGCCGTCGCGGTCGGCGATCAGGGTTGTCGATCCCTTCAGCACCACGACCGCCCCGAATCGCGTCGCGGCGCGGCGCACGGCGGCGGCGCGGTCGGCCTCTATATCGTCCGCGCCGCAGTCCAGCATCGCCGCCATTTCGCCGATATGCGGGGTCAGCACCGCCGGGCTGCGCCGTGCGGCCAAGGCGACGGCGCGCAAGGGCAGGGTCATCAACGCGGCGGCGTCGAGGATCAGCGTGGCATGGTCGCATCCCGCCAGCAGCAGCGCGTCGAGGACCGCGCCCGCCGCCTCGCCGCCCGCCATGGCCGGTCCGACGATCACCGCATCGGTGCGCGCGATCTGCTGCTTCGCCCTGCCATCGAGCGCGACGATCTCGCCGTCCTCGTCCTCATCCATGGCGAAAACGGCGATTTCCGGCATGGCGATGCCCAGCGCCATGGCCGTGCTCCGCGCGGTAGCAACCTGCACCTTGCCTGCACCGGAGCGCAGAGCGGCTTCGGCAGTCAGCAACAGCCCGCCTGGCACGGTCGCGCAGCCGCCTATGACGAACACCCGGCCGCGCGCATTCTTGTCGGCATGGCGATCGGGCGAGGGCAGCGGGTTGTCGCGCAGCCAGTCGCTGTCGAGCGCGATCGCGTCAGCCACGCGCCGCGACCATCTCGTCCGGCGCGGCGGTCACCGGGGTGTCCTCCTGCTCCATCGGCGCGGTCACGTTGTAACGCGCGAGCATCAGCTTCCCATCGTGCGCCCGGGTGGCGTCCAGGCGATACTCGGTGATCGCGCAGTTGGCGACGTCGCCCTCTTTGTCGATGGCGAGGATCTCGGCCTCGGTCAGGTTCTCGATCACATAGCGCAGGCACAGGACGACCACCTGATGCGCGACGATCATCACTCGCCGCCCGCCATAGTGAAGCGAGACGGTGTCCATCAGCGCCCGCAGGCGAAAGATCACGTCGGCCCAGCTCTCGCCGCCGGGCGGGCGATGATAGAACTTGCCCAGCAATCGGCGGAACTCGGCCTGTTCGGGATGGAACTCATGGATTCCGGCGACGGTCAGCCCGTCGAGGATACCGAATTCCTTCTCGCGCAGCCGCTCGTCCAGACAGATTTTCTCATCCGCCCGGCAACCGCCGGCCGCGCGGAACAGCTCGGCGGTCTGGACGGCGCGGACATAGGGGCTGGCCAGCATCACTTCGGGCCGCCCGTCCTCATGCGCGCCCGCGAACCAGTGGCCCAGCGCTCGTGCCTGATCTCGCCCCAGATCGGACAGCGGTACGTCGACATCGCGGTGGGTAAGGGCAATGCGCGCCAGTCCCTCCCGGTCGGCCAGGTCGCGGGCGACGTTACCGGCGCTCTGGCCGTGGCGGACGACCCACAGGACGCTCGGCCAGCGCGGGGTCATGGAATTGTGGTCGCGGTTGCCATGGCCAGACAACGGCGCGGAAACACGGATGTTCCGCCGTCCCCGACCTGATCCGGGAACGGTGGCAGTCCGGTTCAAGCTTGCGTCGATAAGGCCAGCGGTCCCGGGTCAAGCCCGGGACGACGGGCCCTTAGACGTCCAGGTTGGCCACGTTGAGCGCGTTTTCCTGAATGAAGTCGCGGCGCGGTTCGACGATGTCGCCCATCAGGCGGGTGAAGATCTCGTCGGTGACGTCGGCGTCCTCGACTTTCACCTGCAGGAGAATGCGGTTGTCGGGGTCGAGCGTGGTTTCCCAGAGCTGCTCGGCGTTCATTTCGCCCAGGCCCTTGTATCGCGCGATCGACAGCCCCTTGCGGCCGATGGCGAGCACCGCGTCGAGCAGTTCGGACGGACGCGTGATCGCGCCCTCGTTGGTGGCCGGCCGGCTGGCGGCGGGCGCGGCTTCCTCTTCCTCATCCTCGGCGACCGTCTCGGGCTCGGGCGCTTCCTCGGCGGCGGCGCTCGATTTCACCAGGCGCGCGGTGGATGCGTAGACTTCGGCCTGCTCGCCGGCCAGCCGCGCGAGTTTGCGGGCCTCGGCGCTCGTCAGGAACGCGGCCTCGATCACGTGATAGTCCGTCACTCCGCGCCAGAGCCGCTGGACGGTGACGTTGCCCTCTGCGGTCATCGATGCCGTCCACTTCGCCTCGCGGTCGCCCACGTCGAGCCAGGTCGCCGCCTTGGCCAGCGCGGCTTCGCGTGCGGTCCGGTCCAGCTCGGGATCGAGCACGCCGGCCAGCGCCAGCGCTTCGACGATGGCGGGATTGTAGCGGCGCGGCACGAAGCCCATCAGGCTGCGCAGGCGCAGCGCGTGCTCCACCAACGCCTCCAGCTCGACGCCGCCACGCGCGCCGCCGGCGGTTTCGAGGATGCGACCGGCCAGCCCGGCTTCCACCAGATAGCGGTCGAGCGCGGCGGCATCCTTCAGGTAGACCTCGCTGCGGCCCTTGTTGACCTTGTAGAGCGGCGGCTGGGCGATGAAGAGGTGCCCGGCGCGGATGATCTCGGGCATCTGGCGGTGGAAGAAGGTCAGCAGCAGCGTGCGGATATGTGCGCCGTCCACGTCGGCGTCGGTCATGATGACGATCTTGTGGTAGCGCAGCTTTTCGAGGTTGAACTCGTCGCGGATGCCGGTGCCCATCGCCTGGATCAGCGTGCCGACTTCCTTGGAGCTGATGATCCGGTCGAACCGCGCGCGCTCGACGTTCAGGATCTTGCCCTTCAGCGGCAGGATCGCCTGGATCGCCCGGTCGCGGCCCTGCTTGGCCGAGCCGCCGGCCGAATCGCCCTCGACCAGGAACAGTTCGCACTTGGCGGGATCGCGTTCCTGGCAGTCGGCCAGCTTGCCCGGCAGGCTGGCGATGTCCATCGCGCCCTTGCGCCGGGTCAGTTCGCGCGCCTTCTTGGCCGCTTCGCGCGCGGCGGCGGCGTCGATGATCTTGCCGACGACGACCTTGGCGTTGGCCGGGTTTTCTTCCAGCCATTCGCTCAGCCGGTCGGCCATCAGGCTTTCCAGCGGCTGGCGCACTTCGGACGAGACCAGCTTGTCCTTGGTCTGCGACGAGAACTTGGGATCGGGCAGCTTGACCGAGACGATGGCGGTCAGCCCTTCGCGCATGTCCTCGCCGGTAAGATTGACCTTTTCCTTCTTAAGCTGCCCCGACTTTTCCGCATAGTTGTTAAGCGTGCGGGTCAGCGCCGCGCGGAAGGCGGCCAAGTGCGTGCCGCCATCGCGCTGCGGGATGTTGTTGGTGAAGCACAGGACGTTTTCGTAATAGGAATCGTTCCATTCCAGCGCCACGTCGATGCCGATGCCGTCGCGTTCGGAACTGATCGCGATGGGATCGGGCAGCAGCGCGGTCTTGTTGCGATCGAGGTACTTCACGAAAGCAGCGATACCGCCTTCGTAGAACAGGTCATGTTCCTTGACCTCTTCGTGTCGTTTGTCGCGCAGCAGGATGCGCACGCCCGAATTGAGGAAGGCGAGTTCGCGGTAGCGATGCTCCAGCTTCTCGAAATCGAACTCAATGACGTTCTTGAACGTGTCGGTCGAAGCAAGGAAGGTGACGCGCGTGCCTTTCTTGCCTTCCGGCGCCGGGCCGCGAACGACCAGCGGACCGACGGCGTCGCCATGCGCGAACTTCATCCAGTGCTCTTCGCCGTCGCGCCAGATCGTCAGCTCCAGCCATTCGCTGAGCGCGTTGACCACCGAGACGCCGACGCCGTGGAGGCCGCCCGACACCTTGTAGGCGTTGTCGTCGTTGGTGTTGTCGAACTTTCCGCCGGCGTGGAGCTGGGTCATGATGACCTCGGCCGCCGAAACGCCTTCCTCGGCATGGATGCCGGTGGGGATGCCGCGGCCGTTATCCTCGACCGAGACCGAGCCGTCGGGATTGAGTTCGATCAGGACGAGATCGCAATGGCCGGCCAGCGCCTCGTCGATGGCGTTGTCCGACACTTCGAACACCATGTGGTGCAGGCCCGAGCCGTCGTCGGTATCGCCGATGTACATGCCGGGGCGCTTGCGCACGGCGTCGAGCCCCTTGAGGACCCTGATCGAATCCGCGCCGTAGCTGTTGGTGTTCGGGGTGTTTTCGTTACTGCTGGCCATGACCAGCATATAGGCACGAAGGCCGGTGACGGGAACCTGTTTCTGGGCGTGCCGTCCACAGATAAAGCGCGGCCGGCAGAGGGGTGAAACCCGTGTTCCGCTTATGGAAAAGCCCGCGAAAGCGCGGGCCGTCCAGTATCGTCGTATTGTGGGGCGCGGCCCTGCGGATCGACCGGAGCTTTTCCGGCTTCAGGCGCAGGACCGGCCCTTGCGCGAGCGCATTACGCCAGCGTCAGCGCGAAGATGGTGCCGCTGGTGCCCAGCGCGACGACGAGACCGATAACATTGCGAAGGACGCGTTCCATTGTGTTTCTCCTGGTTCAGTTTCCAAACTAAGCCGGGATATGGGAAGCCCGGTTAGTTTTGACAACATACCTAGGTTAGTAATTTTTGCACGCGCAAAAGCAACAATAGAAGTTGCACTTTATGCAATCATCGGTGAAGCGCTATTTTCTGTCGGCGAAACGAGAGAAACGGCGGAAAACTGTCGTTTAACTGCCATTTTCTCAGCCAAATGGCGCCAAGGTGTGGGGCTTGAAATGCTGCACATGCGAAGAATCTCCCCGCTCTGGACAGTCGGGCCGCGCGCGATTAACTGCCGGCCATGAGCGTACAGCCTTCAGACTCCATCCTCATCGTCGATTTCGGCAGCCAGGTGACCCAGCTTATCGCGCGCCGCGTGCGCGAGGCGGGGGTCTATTCCGAGATCGCGCCTTTCGGCAGCGCCGAGGCCGCCTTCGCGCGCATGCAGCCGAAGGGCGTGATCCTGTCCGGTTCGCCGGCGTCGGTACTGGACGAGGAGGGGCCGCGCATTCCCGCCGTCATCCTCGAAAGCGGACTGCCGATCCTGGGCATCTGCTATGGCCAGCAGGCGCTGATGCACCAGCTGGGCGGCGAAGTGCTGGAAGGCGATTCCGGCGAGTTCGGCCGCGCCTTCATCGAGATTTCCGATCGCTGCGCGCTGTTCGCCGGGCTGTGGTCCGAAGGCGAGACGCATCAGGTGTGGATGAGCCACGGCGACAAGGTGACGCAGCTCGCCCCCGGTTTCCGTCCCGTCGCCTCCAGCCCCGGCGCGCCTTTCGCGGTGATCGCCGACGACGAACGCCGCATCTATGCAATGCAGTTCCACCCCGAGGTCGTGCACACGCCCGACGGCGGGAAGCTGCTCAAGAACTTCGTGCGCCATGTCTGCGGCCTTGCCGGTGACTGGACGATGGCTGAATTCCGCAAGACCAAGATCGACGAGATTCGCGCCCAGGTCGGCAAGGGCCGGGTGATCTGCGGGTTGTCGGGCGGCGTCGACAGCGCGGTGGCGGCGGTGCTGATCCACGAGGCGATCGGTGATCAGCTGACCTGCGTCTTCGTCGACCACGGATTGATGCGCCTGGGTGAAAGCGAGCAGGTCGTCTCGCTGTTCCGCGGGCACTACAACATCCCGCTGGTTCATGTGGACGCGAGCACTCTGTTCCTCAACGGCCTGGCCGGCGTCACCGACCCGGAGGCCAAGCGCAAGTTCATCGGCAAGACCTTCATCGACGTGTTCGAGGGCGAGGCCAAGAAGATCGGCGGCGCCGAATTCCTCGCGCAGGGCACCCTCTATCCCGACGTGATCGAAAGCGTGTCATTCACCGGCGGGCCTTCGGTGACGATCAAGAGCCATCACAATGTCGGCGGCCTGCCCGAGCGGATGGACATGAAGCTGGTCGAACCGCTGCGCGAACTGTTCAAGGACGAAGTGCGCGAGCTGGGCCGGGAGCTTGGCCTGCCGGACGTCTTCGTGGGTCGCCATCCGTTCCCGGGCCCCGGCCTCGCCATCCGCATCCCCGGCGAAGTGAGCCGCGAACGCTGCGACGTGCTGCGCAAGGCCGATGCCGTCTATCTGGAAGAGATCCGCAACGCCGGGCTCTACGACGCGATCTGGCAGGCCTTCGCGGTGCTGCTGCCGGTCAAGACCGTGGGCGTGATGGGCGACGGGCGCACTTACGACAACGTCTGCGCCCTGCGCGCCGTTACCTCCACCGACGGCATGACCGCCGACATCTATCCCTTCGACGCCGCCTTCCTCAGCCGCGTGGCGACGCGGATCATCAACGAGGTGAAGGGCATCAACCGCGTGGTCTACGACTATACCTCGAAGCCGCCCGGCACGATCGAGTGGGAGTGACGCGCAGCCTCGCCTAGCTCACGGGGCGGGCGGGCTACTCGCTTTCCAGCGCGGCGAGCGGGCTGTCGGGGAACATCGCGTCGATGAAGCCGAAGCGGGTCATGTCGCGGATGCGCTGCGGATAGAGCACGCCGTCCAGGTGGTCGTATTCGTGCTGGAAGACCCGCGCATGGAAATCGCGCGCCTCGCGCTCCAGCGTGGTGCCGTCCTCCAGCGTGCCGCCATAACGGATATGGGTGGCGCGGGGCACCAGTCCGCGCATGCCGGGCACCGACAGGCAGCCTTCCCAGTCCTCCGCCGTCTCGTCGCCCAGGATTTCCAGCCAGGGATTGATGAGCGTGGTGAGCGGCACCGGCGCTTCATCGGGATAG
>Ga0209813_10000158_pt1 | contig 22914 bp, 19 predicted proteins | sample EndMethybrTD3033_FD_187596 | JGI IMG/M metagenome (GOLD analysis project Ga0209813, IMG submission 187596) | Populus endosphere microbial communities from Tennessee, USA - Endosphere MetaG P. TD hybrid TD303-3 (SPAdes) (version 2) | ecosystem: Host-associated > Plants > Roots > Endosphere... | reverse complement strand
CGGATATCCATGTGTCCTCGCCACCGGTTGGTGCCCGGCTTTAGGGCGAAGTGAGGCAGCCAGGCATTAACTTGCTTTAAGCCGGCGGAATATCGCGCGGCCGCCAGGAACGTGGCTGGGGCGCCTGCGTTTTCTCCATCGAATTGACGAGAGTGCCGCGATGCCCAGATTCTATTTCGACATCTTCAACGGCAATGGCAGAACGCCCGACGAGGAAGGGCTGGAACTGGAAAGTCACGCGGCAGCCCGCCGGATTGCGCTGGACAGCGTGAGATCGATCATCGCCGAAGAAGCGCGCGACGGGGTGATCGACCTCGGCGGCCGCATCGAGGTGAAGGACAATGCCGCCAATGTCCTGATGACCGTCGACTTCGTCGAAGCCTTCGAACTGCGCATGCCCGTTGCCTCAGGAAACCGCGAATGATCGAGCGACTCCTGCGCAAACTGGCTGCTCGCGATGACATCTCGCCAGAAGAAGAAGCGACTCTGACCGACCTGATCACCGACGTGGAGGATGTTCCCGCCAGAAAGACCGTGATCCGTAAAGGTGAGCGCCTCAACAGGTCCATACTGCTTTTGGACGGATTGATGTGCCGTTACAAGGATTTGCGTAACGGTCGCCGCCAGATCACGGCTCTGCACGTACCGGGCGACTTCCTCGATCTCCATGGTTTCACGCTCAAGCAGCTCGATCACGATGTCATGTCGCTCGCCCCGTCGCGGGTAGCCTATGCTTCGCACGAAAAGCTGACGAGGCTAACCGAAACCCACCCGCACCTCACGCGAATGTTGTGGTTCTCGACCAACCTCGACGCTGCGATGCATCGCGAGTGGGAGCTTACGCTCGGCCAGCGCAACGGCTCCGCGCGTGCCGCGCATCTGCTGTGTGAGCTGCGCGAGCGCCTCGATATCGTGGGTATGTTGAGCGGGAACGATTTCGATCTGCCGATCAACCAGACCGAGATGGGCGAATGCATCGGCCTGACGGTCGTCCACACCAATCGCGTACTGCGCGAGTTGCGCGAGGAGGGCGCGGCCACTTTCGCGAAGGGTCGTGTCATTATCCAGGATCTGGAAAAGCTGAAAAGCTGGGCCGAATTCGACCCGAGCTATCTGTACCTTGGCCGGGAGCCATGCTGACTTACAGCCGATGGCCTGCACCCGCGCCTGTAGGTTCAACGTCAGTCGTTCTAGTTTGATTGCAGCCGCCGAGAAAGTGGGCGCTGAGCTCTTATTTCTGCCTCTTGAAAAGCGGACCTTCGCTAAATCTCCTATCAGCCGGGCAGGAGCCATCCTTTGTAGTGCACGATCCTGCCTATTATTGGCAGCTCGATCAGGATGTCGAAATTGAACCGGCAAGATCTTCCCATTCGCGCGCGCAGGAGCGTGGCGCCAGTATGATGGGTAACGGCAGTCGGCCTAACGCCCAGCTTCTCATCGTCATCTCCAGGCCACGATCATCGCTTGGCAAGTCGAACGCGAACCGAAACGCGCCAAACCGCTCGACGAGGACCCCGTCCTTGCTACTCAGCGAGCTCGCGAAAGATGTGGCACCGAACTGGCGTGTCCAGCGCTCCTCACCGTCTCGTTCGGTAAAAGCCACGTGGAGCTTGTGCCGGCCAGGCCGTGGAAAGCGCATGATGCGGGCAACGAGCGCGCCGAGCGCGTTGGTCGCGCCAAGAACCTCGGCCTCTCCCGAAGCGCCACCGTCGCGAAGAACTTCGTCTTACCGGCAATTCGGCCCGGAGTTTGCGCAGGAATCGCCGGCAAGGGCGACGTCCGGCGGTTGCGAGAGGCGCGTTGGAGGCGGCCATTAGGTCAACCGCATCAAAGAACCAGGCGCGCGGGGCGAGCTACAAGGGCCCGACGCTTCAAAGTGCGCATTCCACTATGAAAACACTACGAGTCCGGCCCTTCCTTCATCTCGATATCATACGCTGACAGGTACTAATTCGTGCCCCTCACGAGTCGTCTCTCCGTTCTGGAGACAGCGACAAGGGGCGCAAGTATCATGGAAACGGTTTGTGCCGGCGCTGTCGCGCCGATCCTCTTCTCCACTCGGCCGACGGTCGCGCAGGATGCCGGCGTGCCGCCGGCATTGACGGTCTCGGGTTTGTCCGCGCCGGCGTCGGATTACCGCCTTCGCGGCGTGTCTCGGACCGAGAAAGACGCAGCCGTTCGGCGCGGCATCGAAATTTCCCACGACAGCGGTTTCTACGTCGGAACCTGGGCTTCGAACCTTTCCGCCCCGGGGAACGTCCGGCCGCGTCCATCTGACAGGAGAGCTTTCATGCAGGATCTGATCTGGCTCGCGATCATGGTGGGGCTGGTGGCGGCGACGCTCGCCTATGTCCGCCTGCTCGACAACGCGTGAGGCGATATCATGACAATCGACCTCTGGCTCGCCGCCCTGACCGCCCTGGGCCTCCTCATCTACCTCGTGGCGGTGCTCATCCGTCCCGAGCGCTTCTGAACAGGGAGCTGCACCATGACAATCCAAGGCTGGATACTGATCCTCGCCTTCACGGCCATCCTGCTTGCGCTCACCAAGCCGGCCGGCCTCTGGCTGTTCGCGCTGTACGAGGGCCGTAGAACGCCGCTCCACGCCATGCTGGGTCCTGTCGAACGCGGCTTCTACAAGCTGTCGGGCATCGACCCCGCCGCCGAGCAGAGCTGGCGGCGATACGCTGTCCACATGCTGGTGTTCAACGCCGCGCTCATGTTCTTCACTTACGCGGTCCTGCGTCTTCAGGCCGTGCTTCCGGGCAATCCGCAAGGGCTGGCGGCAGTCGGCGAGCACCTGTCGTTCAACACGGCGATCAGCTTCACCGCCAATACCAACTGGCAGAGCTATGGCGGCGAATCGACGATGTCGAACCTTAGCCAGATGCTGGGGCTGACGATCCATAACTTCCTCTCGGCGGCGACCGGCATCGCATTGGCCTTCGCCCTGTTCCGCGGCTTCGCGCGGCGCGAGATGAAGACGATCGGCAACTTCTGGGCCGACACTACCCGGGTCACACTGTACCTGCTGCTGCCGCTCTGCGTCGTCATCACGCTGTTCTATATCGCGAGCGGGGTGCCGCAGACGTTGGCCGGGTCGGTCGACGTGTCCACGCTCGAAGGCGTCAAGCAGACTCTGGCGCTGGGCCCGGTCGCATCGCAGGAAGCGATCAAGATGCTCGGCACCAATGGCGGCGGCTTCTTCAACGCCAACTCGGCGCATCCGTTCGAGAACCCCACCGCGCTCGTCAATTTCGTGCAGATGGCGTCGATCTTCCTGATCGGCTTCGGCATGACCTGGACCTTCGGCAAGGCCGTGGGAAACACCCGGCAGGGTTGGGCGATCCTTTCGGCGATGACGATCCTGTTTCTCGCGGGCGTAACCGTCGTCTACTGGGCCGAGGCGGCCGGCAATCCGATCCTCCATGGCCTGGGCGTTCCGGGCGGCAACATGGAGGGCAAGGAAGTCCGCTTCGGCATCGCCGCGAGCGCCTTGTTCTCGGTAATCACCACGGCGGCGTCCTGCGGCGCGGTTAACGCCATGCACGACAGCTTCACCGCGTTGGGCGGCATGATCCCGCTGTTCAATATGCAACTCGGCGAAGTCGTCATCGGCGGCGTCGGCGCGGGCATTTACGGCTTCCTGCTGTTCGCCATCCTCGCGGTCTTCGTCGCCGGGCTGATGGTGGGCCGCACGCCCGAATATGTCGGCAAGAAGATCGAGGCGAAGGAAGTGAAGCTCGCCGTCCTGGCGATTGCCGTGCTGCCGCTGACCATCCTTGGCTTCACCGCGCTGTCATCGGTCGCCGAGGCGGGCCTTGCCGGACCGCTCAACAAGGGACCCCACGGTTTCTCCGAGATTCTATACGCCTTCACCAGCGCGGTCGCCAACAACGGCTCCGCCTTCGCTGGCCTTACCGCCAATACCGAATGGTACAACGGACTGCTCGGCGTCGCGATGTGGATCGGACGCTTCTTCGTTATCGTGCCGATGCTGGCGATCGCCGGCAGCCTGGCCGCGAAGAAATACACCCCGGAAAGCGCAGGGTCCTTCCCGACCACTGGCGGCCTCTGGGTCGGACTGCTCGTCGGCATCATCCTGATCCTGGGCGGCCTCACGTTCCTGCCGAGCCTCGCGCTCGGTCCCATCGCCGATCATCTTGCGATGATCCGCGGGCAACTCTTCTGAGCGAGACCGACATGGCTCACGCATCCAAGAAATCGCTGTTCACCGCCGATCTGATCGTTCCGGCGATCGGCGGGGCATTCAAGAAACTCAACCCTAAGGAACTCGTCCGCAATCCCGTGATGTTCGTCACCGCGGTGGTGGCGCTGCTGCTGACAGTGTTGCTGGCGATCGGCAACGACACGCTCGGTTTCGGCTTCAAGGCGCAGCTCGCCGTCTGGCTCTGGCTGACCGTGCTGTTCGGCACCTTCGCCGAAGCCCTGGCCGAGGGGCGCGGCAAGGCGCAGGCCGCTTCGCTCCGAGCGACCAAGGCGGAGCTTACTGCGACGCGGCTGAAGGACGGCGTCACCGAACCGGTCGCCGCCGGCAAACTACGCTCGGGCGACATCGTGCTCGTTCGCACCGGTGACCTCATCCCCGCCGACGGCGAAGTGATCGCAGGCGTCGCCTCGGTAAACGAAGCGGCGATAACAGGCGAAAGCGCACCGGTGATCCGTGAAGCCGGCGGCGACCGATCAGCCGTGACCGCTGGCACCCGCGTGATTTCGGACGAGATCGAGGTGCTTGTCACCGCCGATCCGGGCCAGGGCTTCCTGGACCGCATGATCGCGCTGGTCGAAGGCGCCGAGCGGCAGAAGACGCCGAACGAGATCGCGCTGACCATCCTGCTTGTCGGCCTCACGATCATCTTCCTGATCGCGGTCGGCACGATCCCCGGCTTCGCGTCGTACGCCGGCGGTGCGATCCCGGTGGCGATCCTGGCGGCGCTGCTCATCACGCTGATCCCGACGACGATCGCAGCGCTGCTTTCCGCCATCGGCATCGCCGGCATGGACCGCCTGGTGCGCTTCAACGTGCTCGCCAAGTCGGGCCGCGCGGTGGAGGCCGCGGGCGACGTCGACGTGCTGCTGCTCGACAAGACCGGCACGATCACCATCGGCGATCGCCAGGCGAGCGAGTTTCGCCAGGTCGGCGGAAATACGCCGGCGGCGCTGGCGGAGGCCGCGCTTCTCGCCAGTCTTGCCGACGAGACGCCCGAAGGCCGCTCGATCGTGGTGCTGGCGTGCGAAAAGTTTCGCGTGTCGCACAGCGCGTTGCCCGAGGGCGCCGAAGTTATCCCGTTCACCGCGCAGACCCGCATCTCAGGCGTGAAGATCGGCGATACCGTGATCCAGAAGGGCGCGGTGGATTCGATCCTCAAGGCCAATCCGGGTCTTGATGCAACCGCCGCAGCGACCGAGCTTCGCCGCATCACCGACGAGATCGCGCGCCAGGGCGGCACGCCGCTTGCCGTTGCGCAGGACGGCAAGCTGCTCGGTGCGATCTTCCTCAAGGATGTGGTCAAGGCAGGCATCCGCGAACGCTTCGGCGAACTGCGCGCGATGGGTATCCGCACGGTCATGATCACCGGCGACAACCCGCTGACCGCGGCCGCGATAGCCGCAGAGGCCGGCGTCGACGACTTTCTCGCGCAGGCGACGCCGGAGGACAAGCTCGAGCTTATCCGCAAGGAACAGCAGGGCGGCCGTCTCGTGGCCATGTGCGGCGACGGGACCAACGATGCCCCCGCGCTCGCCCAGGCCGATGTCGGCGTCGCGATGAACACCGGCACCCAGGCGGCGCGCGAAGCGGGTAACATGGTCGATCTCGACAGTGACCCGACCAAGCTGATCGAGGTCGTCGGCCTGGGCAAGCAGCTGCTGATGACCCGCGGCGCGCTGACGACCTTCTCGGTGGCGAACGACGTCGCCAAGTATTTCGCGATCATCCCGGCAATGTTCGTCGCGCTCTATCCAGGCCTCGGCATACTCAACGTGATGGGGCTCGGGACGCCGGAAAGCGCGATCCTTTCCGCGATCATCTTCAACGCCCTTATCATCCCGCTGCTGGTGCCGCTGGCGCTCAGGGGCGTGGCGTACAAGCCGATGGGCGCGGGCCCGCTGCTCGCGCGCAACCTTGCGGTCTACGGCCTCGGTGGCCTTGTCGCGCCGTTCATCGGCATCAAGATTATCGACCTGGCCGTAAACGGTCTGGGCCTGGCCTAAGGAGACTGACGATGGGCAATGATTTCACATCCTCGCTGCGGCCGGCAATTTCCATGACGATCCTGTTCGCGATCCTCCTCGGCCTGGTCTATCCTCTGGCCATGACGGGCATAGGCCAAACGCTTTTCCCATCGCAGGCGAACGGAAGCCTGGTGCGCGACACGGCCGGCAGGGTGATCGGTTCGACTGTCGCCGGGCAGGCTTTCACTTCGGACCGCTATTTCCAAACGCGTCCTTCGGCGGCCGGCAAGGACGGCTATGACGGGCTGGCCTCGTCCGGCTCAAATCTTGGCCCGACCGCCCAGGCGCTGGTCGATCGCGTGAAGCCCGATGTCGAGAAGCGCCGGAGCGAAGGCGTGACCGGCGAGATACCGGCCGATCTCGTTACTGCCAGCGGCTCGGGCCTCGATCCGCATATCTCCCCTGCCTCGGCATTGGCGCAGGCACCTCGCGTCGCCGCAATTCGCGCTCTGACGGAACCGGCTGTGCGGCAGTTGGTCGAACATCACGTCGAGCGCCCGCTTTGGGGTTTCCTGGGCGAAGACCGCGTGAACGTGCTTGCGCTCAATCGGGCGCTCGATCGGCTCGGCGCGGCCGCCCCTGCCCCCGTCCCTGCAGCGCCGCGTTGACCGAACGAGACCGCCCTTCTCCCGAAGCCTTTCTGCGCCAGGCGGCACAGGAAGGCCGGGGCAAGCTGAAGATATTTCTCGGCGCCGCGCCTGGCGTCGGCAAGACCTACGAAATGCTCTCCGAAGGAGACGCTCGGCGACGTGCCGGGTTCGACGTGGTCGTCGGCGTCGTCGAAACCCACGGCCGCGCCGAGACCGAGGCGCTGACGCGCGATCTGGAAATCCTGCCGCGGCGAGCAGAAGAATACCAGGGCCGCAGGCTGGAGGAGATGGATCTCGACGCCTTGCTGGAGCGCAAGCCGCAACTGGCGCTCGTAGACGAGCTCGCCCACACCAATGCTCCGGGCAGCCGCCATCCCAAGCGCTACCAGGATGTCGAGGAACTCCTCGCCGCCGGGATCGACGTCTACTCGACGATCAATATCCAGCACATCGAGAGCCTCAACGATGTCGTCGCCTCGTTCACCCGGGTCCGCGTCCGCGAAACCGTACCCGATAGCGTGCTGGAACAGGCCGAGATCGAAGTCGTCGACATCCCGCCCGACGAACTGATCGAGCGGCTGAAGGACGGAAAGGTCTATCTCCCGCACGAAGCCACGCGGGCGCTCAATCACTTTTTCTCGAAGTCGAATCTGTCCGCCTTGCGTGAGCTCGCCTTGCGGCGAGCCGCCCAGGCCGTGGATGCGCAGATGCTCGAGCACGTTCGGGCCAATGCGCTCGGCGGCACATGGGCGGGCAGCGAGCGCATCGTTGTGGCGATAAGCGAGCAGCCGGGCGCCGACGGTCTCGTCCGTGCGGCCAAGCGTATCGCCGATGCGCTTCATGCCCCCTGGACCGCCCTCCATATCGAGACGACACGCATCCGGCAGCTGGGCGAAGAAGAACACAAGCGAATTGCGGCGGCCCTCGCCCTCGCGACCCAGCTTGGCGGACAAGTGGCGACGCTACCCGCAGCCAGCGTCACCGAAGGACTCAAGAGCTTCATCGCCGATGCACGCGCAACGCAGGTGATCGTAGGCAAATCGGTGCGCTCGCGGCTGTTCGAGTTGCGCCATGGTTCGATCGTCGATCGCCTCGTGCGCGAGACGCCGGGTATCGCTGTACATGTCCTGCCGCTGGTCGGTCACGCGAACCCGGCTCCGCCGTTCTCGCGCCAGAGCAAGAGCTATTTCGGCGACTGGGGCAGGCCGTCAGGCTACATCTACACTACCCTGATGGTCGCGGTCGTGACCATCCTGGGCACCCTGCTCCTGCACATCCTCGACCTGGGCAACGTGGCGTTGCTCTACCTCCTGCCGGTGATGGCGGCGGCGAGCTTCTTCGGCCTGAGGAACGGCCTGTTCGCGGGCCTGCTGTCAAGTCTGGCCTACAACTTCTTCTTCTTGCCGCCGACCGGTACGCTCACCGTCAACAACCCCGAGAACATCATTTCGGTGATCGTCCTGCTCGGGGTTGCCGTCGTCACCAGCCAGCTGACGTCGCGGGTCCGCCTCCAGGCCGATCTGGCCTCGACGAGCGCGCGCACGAACGCGGCGCTGGCCGGCTATCTTCGCCAGATCACGGCGCTTGGCGAGGCCGGGGAAGTCGCCCGCGCGGCATGCTCCGAGATCGCCCGACTGCTCGATGTGCGCGTCGCCCTGCTGGAGCAGACAGCTACGGGCTTTTCCGTACAAGCTATAAGCGAAGGCACGGTTGTGCTTGAGACGATGGAACTGGCCGCCGCACAATGGGTGAACGATACCGGCCAGTCCGCCGGTCGCGGCACGAACACTCTGACCGCTTCGGACTGGCAGTTCCGGCCGCTTCTGGCTGGCGACAAGGTTCTGGGAGTGCTGGGCCTGGCGCGAGAGACAAGCGGCGATCCCGTTCGTTCGGACCAGCTGTCACTTCTCGGCAGCCTGATCGACCAGACCGCGCTGACGCTGGAGCGCCTGCGCCTGGAAGCCGAGATGCGCGATGTAGACGCCGTTCGCGAACGCGACCGCTTGCGCGCCGCGCTGCTCTCGTCGGTGAGCCACGATCTGCGTACCCCGTTGACCTCGGTGCTCGCCGCGGCTTCCGAACTCAGGCTGCGCTACAACGACCCGCTCCTCGATACGATCGAAAGCGAAGCCAATCGCCTGAACCGCTTTGTTGCGAACCTGCTCGACATGACCCGTGTCGAAGCCGGCGCATTGCGGCTCAATCTCGAGCCTGTCGATCTGACCGATGCGGTTACCAGCGCGGTGCACGATACGCGGCGCTCTCTCGAAGGGCGTCCGATCGAGCTGGACGTCGCGCCCAACCTGCCGCTCGTCAAAGTAGATCCGCAGCTTTTCCATCATTGCCTGCTCAACCTGCTCGACAATGCAGGCCGTTACGGCGATCCGGGCTCCCTCATCGCGATCAGGGCGAAGTGGTCGTTCCAGGAACTCGTGCTTTCCGTATTGGATGAGGGTCCGGGCCTCCCGCCCGGCCGCGAGCGTGAAGTGTTCGAGACCTTCCGGCGGCTCGAAGGATCCGATCGCTCGGCCAGCGGAACGGGGCTCGGGCTGGCAATCGTCAAAGGCTTTGCCGAAGCGATGGGCATGACGGTCGGCGCCAGCAATCGGGAGGATCGCTCGGGAGCCAGCTTCAGCATCCATCTTCCCGAGCGGCTGCTCGTTCGCGGTCCCGAACAGGAGTTCGAATCGTGAATGCGATTCGTGTCCTCGTGGTCGACGACGACCTGCATATTCGTCGTCTTCTGCAGAGCACCTTGTCGCGAGGACGCTACGAAACAGCCGAAGCGACCACCGCAGCGGAAGCATTGGAGCAAGCAGCGAAGCTGCGACCCGACGCGATCCTGTTGGATCTAGGTCTGCCCGACCGCGATGGTCTGGAGATCATTCATTTACTGCGCCGGCAAAGCAGCGTGCCCATCCTCGTCATATCCGCGCGTGACGCGACCGACCAAAAGGTGGCGGCGCTCGATCTGGGGGCGGACGACTATGTCACCAAGCCATTCGACAGCGACGAAGTGCTCGCGCGGCTCCGCGCCTCACTACGCAACAAGCTTGCAGGCCAGGGCGTGTCGGCGGTCGTACAAGCAGGCAATGTCGTGATCGATCTGACGAACCGGCAGATCATGCGCGGAGAGGATGAGATACACCTTACCAAGAAGGAATTCGCCGTGTTGCAGCAGCTCGCGCAGCATCCGGGCCGGGTCGTGACGCACCAGAAGGTGCTGGAGGCCGCGTGGCCGCTCGAAACGGATCGAAGGGTGGACTACCTGCGTATCGTCATTCGCAATATCCGGCAAAAGCTTGAAGAGGATCCGGCGCGGCCAAGCCTTATCATGAATGAGATGGGCATCGGCTATCGGTTGATCGCGGACGGTTGAACGGCCGCCAGATTCACGGACGGGAAGCTCCCGCCGGCATTCACCCCCCGTTCGAAGGATGAATGCGCGGGAGAGTTTATCCTTCAACTATCCGCCGCAGCGTAAGTCACGCTCTTGCCGTACTGGGCCATGAGGTCGGCCGGCGCGTGGACCTTGCGCAGGGTGCGGGCGGGTCCATCGCCTTTCACGTAAGGCCGGCCATGCTGGGCGGCCTGGTTGTCCCAGATCACGAAGTCGCCCTTGCGCCAGTGGTGCTCCACCACCAGCTCGGGCCGATAGAGATGCTCGAACAGCTCATCGAGGAGCGCGTCGCTTTCCGCCTGCGACAGGCCCAGGATCTCGCGCGTGTGCTGCTGGCCGACATAGAGCATCGTCTCGCCGGTGCGGGGATGCGGCAGGGCGATGGGGGTCGTGATCGCGTGGACCTTTTCCCATTTCGGCTGCAGGAGCTCCTCTTCGTAAGCCGAATTGCCGCGTCCCTGCGGACCGGCGCTGTGCGTGGCCTGCAATCCGGCGACGCGCGCCTTCAGGTGTTCCGGCAGCGTGTTCCAGCCGTGGGTGGTGCTGCTGAACATCGTCGGCACCGATGGCTGCTCCGCTTCCAGCGCATAGAGCGTGGGCACCTGATCGGCGATGTTCGACCACATCATGTCGGCGTGGAACAACAGCCGGCCATAAGGCGCGCCGCCTTCGGGCTCCTTGTTGGAAACCAGCGTGAACTTGTCGGAAACATCCGCCGGCACTTTCGACAGATCGCCGTTGGCATAGAGCACTTCGGCCGCCGTGCGTTGCATCTTCGGGGTGATCTCGACATCGCGGAACACCAGCAGCGCATGCTTGTTGAAGGCCCGGCTGAGTTCGTGCCAGGTATCGTCGTCGATATCTCCCGAAGGATCGAAGCCGGTCACTTCGGCGCCCAGCCAGGGGCTGAGACTGCGCAACTGCAATTTCGTCATCGTCCTTGTCCTCTTCCCTATTTTTGTTTCAGTTCACCCGATCCCGCAGCGCGTCCCGCGCGGCCAGGGCATAGTGGATCACCGCCCAGACCAGCATCACCGGCGTCGCGAGAAGCGCGTAGCGAAGGCTTTCTGTGCCGAACGTCGGCTCCAGCGCCGTGCTGGCCGCGCCGATGACATAGGGGCCGGCGCCGGTTCCCAGCAGGGCCGACACCAGAAGGGTGATCGCCACCGCCGTGGCGCGCTGGCGCGGCTCGGCGAAGGATTGCACCGCTGCAATGGCCACGCCCGTACCCATCCCGCCGAACAGCGTGTTCAGGGCTTTCAGGCCCAGCGCCACCCCCGCCGTCGGGCTGAAGGCCATCGCCGCGAAGACCGGCACGCAAAGCGCCGTCATGCTCATCGGCAGCCACAGTTCCCACCGCGCGTCCCGCGACAGCAGCCGCGATGTCAGGTAGCCGCCCAGGAGCGTGCCGGTGATGGCGAATGCGGCCGTGATGCCGCCCAGCCAGGCCCCGACTTCGCCCATCCGCATGCCGAAGCTGCGCATGAGGAACGCCGGCGACTATACCGAGAAGCCCTGGGTGCCGACATGGGCGATGGAGAAAGCCAGCACCAGGTGGACATAGGCCCGCCGCCGCAACAAGGCGCCGATGTTTTGCAGAGCGGAATCCTTGCTTTCCCGCGGCAGGACCGGGCGTGCCGGTTCGGGCAGGGTGAAGTAGACCAGCAGGGCCAGCGGAATGCCCATGGCCCCGACGATCTGCAGCGCCGTCCGCCAGCCAAGCTGTTCACCCAGGATGCCGATCAGCGCCAGTCCGCCGGCTCCCCCCAGCGCGGCGCCGGCATTGAACACGCCGATGCCCAGCGCCCGTTTCTGGCGGGGGAAATACTGGCCGATCAGCGAATGCGCCGGCGGATGCGATCCGGCCTCGCCCACGCCCACGCCCATGCGCGCCGCGAACAGCTGGGAATAGCTTTGCGCCATGCCCGTCACCGCCGTCATCGCGCTCCACAGCGCGAGACAGACCGAGAGCAGCTTCACCCGCGAATAGTGATCTGCGATCCAGGCGAGCGGCAAGCCGAGCAGGACATAGAACACCGCGAAAGCGAAGCCCGACACGATACCGAGCTGGGCATCCGTCAGGTGCAGGTCGCGCTTGATGAGCTCCAGCAGGATCGACAGCCCGATACGGTCCATGTTGGCGAAGCAGTTGACCATCGCCAGCACGCAGACCGCGTACCAGGTTCTGGCCGACACCCTTTCGTCCGACGGGAATGCCGGCGCGTCGACGGCGAAGCCATCGCCCTCGCGCGCTTGGGTCATATCCAGCATTCCCGAACCTCTCGCTTATGGTCTGGTTCCGGATAGGGTTCGCGAACGCGCCCTACCCGCCGACGCCGCGAGTGTGTTTCAGATTCGCCCGTCCCGCAAGACATTGTCCTCGCAGTGTCGAATTTCGCGCTGGCGCAGGCAAAGAGTCTGCTTGGAAAAATCGCGAAAGGGCGATTTTTGTATCGGCGCCATGCGCCGTCAGGCGCATCTCCAAACAGTCTTTCACAAACGATAAGTCAAAGTCAGGATGCCCGACGGTGCGGTCTTCTTTTCGACGATCGGGCTGTCCTTCACATCCCCGATCAGCGAAGTGACGCCGCCCGTGGCGCTCAGCGTGATCCGGTCGGTCACGCGGTAGGACGCGGTGAGCAGTCCCGACACGTCCTTGAACCCCGCGCCGGTCGTGAAGCGCGGCAAGCCGCTGGCCAGCGATTCCGCCTGAGTGACGCCGAAATAGCGATCGTTGTGCTTGCCGTTGGCCCAGGTCGCGCCGATCGTCGGGGTCAGCGTGAAGCGCTGCGACACCTGGACCGGATAGGAAACGCTCGCGTCCGCGACCAGCCCGCCGGTGCCGCCGGATACGATCCTGGTCGCGCCCACCGTCGCGACTATGCCGCCGGCGCGCAAGTTGGCGAAAACCCTCGCCCCGACGCCGTCCTTGAGCCGGTCGATGCCGGCCGGAACATCCCTGCGGCGATAGCCCTGGACGAAGACGGCGCTCGCCCCGATGTCGACATGATCGGTGCCAATCGGCATCACGCCGATGCCGTTGCGCAAGTTGGCGAAGAGCCAGCCTTCCTGGATATCGATGGCCGGAAGCGGCTGTACGCGCAGGTCGTCCGCGCCCTGATAGGCGGGCGTCGCCGCCACGCCGATCCCCAGCACCACATGATCGCGGTCCGAACTGCGGTCCGCATTCCGATCCTGGGCCTGGGCGACGGTCGGCAATGCCGCTGCGACAAGGGCGGCGAACAGCGGAGCGGAATGGGCAAGGAAAGGCTTCATCGTCGGTTACTCGCGTTGGGGGACTATGGGAAGGAAGGGAAAGGCGTGAGGACGGCCCTGCGGGCGCGCCCTCACGCAGGTTTCCGGCATCGCAAGGGGTGGTGGGGGAGCGGATGCCGGGGGAAAGTCACGCACGCATTCAGCGGTCCGGCTTGTCCTGGGACACGCTCGTGCCGGCGACTTGCGGCATGTAGAGGCCGGTCGCGCCGCCAACCACGCCATTGGCCAGCGTCCGTCCGATGTTCCGGCGCGATCCGAAACGCGCGCAGGGGTCGGCGTCAGAAATCTTGACCGGCGCGCGCGTTTTCGTGGCGAACCCCCTGGCGACCGTATCGCCGAGCGGTTCGGCCAGTTGCAGGGCATCGCCGGCGCGCGAAAGCGATGGCTTGGTCCGCCCGATCCAGCCGGCGTTCTTCGACCAGACGACCGCCGCCACTTGCCGCCCGTCGGGCGCCAGCAGTTCGGATTCGACGCCTATCCCGCCAGTGGTGGCGGGAACGCGAAAGCCGATGATCGGCACGGGATTGACGAAATCGACCGCGGCGGCGGCCACCGAACCCACGCGGCTGTTCGTCTGCAGGCGGACGATGGTGGTGCGGATCGTGCCGGCGCCGGGGCCCGGCGCGGGGGCGATGGCGAAGCGTTCGCTGACTTCGAAGCAGATCTGGCGATCGACCTCGCGCAGGATCATCGCCTTTTCCTCGTCGGACAATTCGCTTTCGACGCCGGGTGCGATAGTCGCCGGCGGAATGAACACCATGCCAAGCGCATCGGACGCAGCATCGTCGCGATAGGACACCACGCTCTTCCGGGCACGCTCGGCATCGGGCAGGCCGGCATAGCTGGACAGATAGCCGGATTTCGCCGCCGGGGCGCTCTGGCAAGCCGATGTCGCGAGGGCCATGACCGCGAGAAGCGGGATCGACGAAGCGTTGGGAGGAGTCACGAATATCCACTTTCTGCTGACCCCGGCGAATGCGGGGCGGGTGGCGGGCGGCGAAGCGGTTCGAAAGTCCGCCTTCACCACTGAGACACCGGGGCCGGCGTGACCCCTCAGCAAAAAGTTTCGACCGGATTTGCCCCGGCAGCCGAATATGGTACGCCCCGCATCCAATCTGGGCATCCAATCCGGGCATCCAACCCTGGAAGTGATCGTGAGTTCGGTCGGGTTATGACGGACAGCGGCCTGTACGAGGCCTTTCTGGGTATGCGGCCCGCGCTCCATCGCTATCTCCTCAGGCGCGGCGCGCGTGAGGACGAGGCGGAGGATATCCTGCAGGAGGTGTCGCTCACCCTGCTATCGGGCAAGACCGGGCCGGTAAGCGAAACTGGCGGCTATCTCTACCGGATGACGACCAATCACTTCCTCATCCACCGGCGCGGCGCGGGACGGCGCGTGCGCCGGGAAGAGGACTGGGTGGGCGCCCATTCCGGCGACCCGCCCGATCTGGACGAGCAGCCTTCGGCCGAGGCCGGCCTGATCGCCCGCGAACAGCTGGCCATCCTCCAGTCGGTGATCGACCGCCTGCCCGAGCGCACGCGCGCGATCTTCCGCCGCTTCCGGGTGGATGGCGAAACCCGCCCGGTCATCGCCGCCGATCTGGGCATCAGCGTAAGCGCGGTCGAAAAGCATCTTGCCAGGGCTTATGAGGCCGTCGCCACGGCGCGGCTGCGACTTGATGAGGACAAACCCCTTCCGCGGCATCTCAGGGGGGAGGAAGGACGCCATGGCGCGTGATCTGGAACAGATAAGGGCGGATGCGGCCGCGTGGCATGTGCGGCTGCGCGACGCCGATGGCGCCGAGTGGGAGGCGTTTTCCGACTGGCTGGCCGAGGACGTCCGTCACGGCGAAGCCTACGATATCGTCGAAGCCGCGGACATCGCCATCGAACCGCTGCTTTCCGCGGTGTCCTTCCGCGAGGCGGCGAACGACCACGGCGATGCGGACATCGAAAGCGAACGCCCTGCCCCGCATCGTCGCCGGGTCGTCGGCGGCCTGTTCGTGGCGGCATCGCTCGTCGCCGGGCTGTTCGCCTGGCAGACCTTTTCGACCGACCGATACCTGGTCCGCACCGCCGGCGGCGAACAGCGCACGATCGCGCTCGACGCCGGCACGCGGATCGTCCTGAACGGCGGAACGACGATGCGGTTCGACCGGAAGGACCCGCGCTTCGCCAGCCTGGTCGAAGGCGAGGCCCTCTTTCACGTGCGCCACGACAAGGCGCAGCCCTTTACCCTGCATGTCGGCGAAGACCGCATCCGCGACGCCGGCACGATCTTCAACGTGGTGAAGACCGCCGAGGCGACCAGGGTGGCGGTGAGCGAAGGCAAAGTGGTGTACAATCCCGATGCCGAGAACGTGTCGCTCGGCGCCGGTCAGGCGCTCGTCGATCCCGCGACCGGGACGGAACTGCGCGTGGAGCCGGTGGCCCTGGACACGGTGGGCGGATGGCGGCGGGGCCGGCTGGTCTATGCCGGCGCGCCGCTGTCGCGGGTGGCGGCCGATCTCGAACGATCGCTCGGCGTCGCGATCTCGGTAGATCGGGCCATCGCCGGGCGCGCGGTGTCGGGGTCGATCGTGCTGGACGGCAAGGGGCCGCTCCAGATCGAACGCCTCGAACATGCCCTCGACGTTTCCATCATAGCCGGCCCCGCCGGATGGACGATGAAGCCCGCCTCCGGTGCGCGCCGCTAGTCCGGCGCTGGCCATCGGCGCCGCGGCCATCGCCCTGGGCGCCCACGGCAGCGCCCACGCCGAACAGTACGACGTCCCGCCGGGGCCGCTCGGCGTCGTCGCGGCGGCGGTGGGCGCACGGGCGCGCGTCACGCTGATCGTGGCCGACCCGGAACTCGCCCGGATGCCGTCTCCGGGCGTGCGGGGCGATCGTTCGCTGCGCCAGGCCATCGCCAGTATCCTGCGGGGAACCGGCGGCGAAGCCGTGTTCCACGACAGCGCGACCATCCGCATCGTGCGCCGGCGAGCGCCCGTCCAAAGAGCCGCCCCTGCGCCCGCCCGGACGTCGCCCCCGCCGGAAACGCGCGGCATCGCCGATATCATCGTCACGGCGTCTAAGCAGACCATTCCCCTGCACCGCTACCCCGGATCGGCGACGGTGATCGATCTCGACGACGACTGGGTGGCTCGCAACGCCAGCGGCGGCACCAACGCGCTCCACAACCTCCTGCCGATCCTCGGCTCCACCAACCTTGGCCCTTCGCGCAACAAGCTGTTCCTGCGCGGCATCGCCGACAGCAGCTTCAGCGGACCGACCCAGGCGACGGTCGGCCAGTTCCTCGGCGACGTCCGCCTGACCTACAACGCGCCCGACCCCAGCCTCAATCTCTACGACATGAAGCGGATCGAAGTGCTGAGCGGCCCGCAGGGCACGCTGCACGGAACCGCATCGCTGGGCGGGATCATCCGCCTGGTGCCCAACGCCCCCGACCCGCGGGAGGCCTACGGCACGGCGAGCGTCGGCTTGGCCGCCACCGAAAAGGGCGGCATCGGCGCGGACGGCGCGGCGATGGCGAACCTGCCGCTGGACAGCGGGCGCACCGCCTTGCGGATCGTCGCCCATGCCGCCCGGGAAGCCGGATATATCGACGCGCCGAAGCGCGGCCTGTCGAACATCAACGGCACCCTGGTGCGCGGAACGCGGATCGCGCTCGGCACAGAGACGGCTTCGGGCTGGAAGATCGAGGCGGGCGCGGTCATCCAGAACACCCGGAGCGGCGATGGCCAGTACACCCTGAAGCAGGACCCGGCGTTCACCCGCGACAGCGCCTTCGCCCAGCCGTTCCGCAACGACTATCGCCTGGGCTACATCACTGCGCGGCGCGGCATGGGGGACGACAAGGAACTGGTCTCGACCACGGCGCTGATCCGGCACGAGCTCAAGAGCGTGTTCGACGCGACGGGCCATGACGGCACGAACACGGTCGCCCGCTTCGAGGAGCGCAACGGCATCCTGCTGCTGTCGCACGAAACCCGCCTGTCTGGCGGCGGTAGGCGCGCGCCGTGGGTGGTCGGGCTGTCGGGGCTCTATTCGGTAAGCGGGCTGTCGCGCCTGCTCGGCCCTCCAACCGCGCTCCAGCGGATCGCCGGCGTGGTGAACGAGCAGACCGAGGCCGCCTTGTTCGGGCAGTTTTCCCAGCCGTTCTCCCCCACGCTCACCGGCACGATCGGCATCCGCCTGACTTACGCGCGGGGCGCCGGCCACCTCACCAGCGACGCGGGCGAAGGGCCGGACGCGCTTCGCCGCGTCCAGTTGCGGCGCTCGGGCACGATCGCGCTGGAATGGAATCCGCGTGACGCGCTCTCGCTCTATTATCGCTATCAGCAGGGCTACCGCGCCGGCGGGCTGGCGATCGCGCCGGCGGAATCCACCAGCGGAAGCCAGCGTTTCCTGGCCGACGATCTCGACCTGAACGAGATCGGCTTCCGGCTGGACGACCGCCGCAGCGGCCTGTCGGCACGCGGCGCGCTGTTCTATGCTGCCTGGGCGAATATCCAGGCCGATCTCGTCGATCAGTCGGGCCTGCCCTATACCGCCAATGTCGGAAAAGGACGCATCGTCGGGCTGGAAGGCGAAGTAAGCTGGCAGCTCGCCCCGTCCGTGAAGCTGAGCGCTGCCGCCTTCAGCAATCGCAGCCGGCTGTTTTCCCCGGCCCCGCAGTTCGCGCGGCCGGAACGGCAGCCGCTGCCCAACGTCGCGGAAGACGGCGCGCGGCTTTCGGCCAACTGGCGCGCCGGCCTGAGGCCGGGAATATTCGCCAATGGCGAGATATCGTTCCGCTATGTCGGCGAATCGCGGCTGGGCGTCGGGCCGCTGCTAGATTTCCGCCAGGGCAACTACCTGACGATCGACGCCGCCGCCCGGCTCGACCTTGGCGGGATCGGCCTGTCGATCGACATCGCCAACCTGACCGACATGCACGGCAACAGCTTCGCCTTCGGCAATCCCTTTACCCTGGCGCAGAAGAACCAGATCACGCCCTTGCGCCCGCGATCCGTCAGACTGGGCGTCGACGCAAAATTTTAGGGCGGCGGCGGCCCGCTATCCGGCCGCCGCCGCCCCCGCACCTATCGCAATCAGAACTGATAGCCGGCGCGCACGCCCACCTGTCGCGGCGTGCCCGGCGTGCCGTAATCGCCGTTCGCGCCCGCGCTGTAGGTGATGCGATATTTCACGTTGGTCACGTTGGTGGCGAAGACGCCAAGCGAGAAATGCTCGCTGGGGTCGGTCCAGGTCGCCTGCAAGTTCACCAGGGTATAGGCTTTCTGCCGGAAGCGCTGCTTGTTCGCGATCGCCGCCGGGGCCACCGGGCCGAAGATCGACGCGTTGTTGATGACGAAGCTGTCGGTATAGGCCACGTTGCCCGACAGCCGCAGGTCGCCCGCCACGAAGGGGAAGGTGTAATCGGCGCTAAGGTTGCCGGTCCAGGTCGGCGAGCGGGCCATCTGCTGGTCGCTCCAGTCCTGCGTCTGGCTGGTGACGTTGCGATCGTTGGTGGCGTTCACCCCCGTGCCGCTGGCGTTCGGAAAATCCTTGTAGCGCGCGTTCAGGTAGGCCGCGCCCAGCTGGATGTTGAAGCGATCGACCGGCGTAACAGCCAGTTGCCCCTCCACGCCGTAAGACCGCGCCTTGGGCGCGTTGGCCACCCGGCTCTGGACGCTGCAGGCCGTGCCGACGCAGACCGGCACGAGGATGGAGACGTGCAGGTTGCGATCGTCGTTGTAGAAGGCCGCGACATCGAACCGGAAGATGGACCGGGCGGTCTTGAAGCCGATCTCGAAGGCGTCGACCACTTCGGGCTTGATCGGCACGACACTGGCCGCAGTGCCGGCATTGGGGAAGCTGCCGCTGCGGAAGCCTTGCGAATAGCTGGCGTAGACATTGGTGCGCGGCGCCAGTTCGTAGCGGATCGAGCCGCGCGGGGTGAATTTCTTGAACGTGGCGTTGCGCACCAGCAGCGGGAACGCGCCGGTGCCGATCTGGTCGAGGTTGAGGGTCTTTTCCTCCACGCTGTAGCGGCCGCCCACGCCCAGGGTCAGCGCATCGGTGAGGTGATAGGTCGCATCGGCATAGACCGCATAGGCATCGGCCTTCAGCTTGAACCGGCTGACGTTCAACAGGGCGAGACCGGGGCCGTAGTTCGTCCGGTGCGTCGGCCCTCGCGTGCGGGCGATATCGTTGTAATAGCTGGCGCCGACGACCAGATCGACCTTGTCGATGGCGTCTATCGCGAAGTCGACCGTCTGCTGGAACGTGTCCTGGCGATAGCGCTGGCGGCTGTAGCCCGTGTCGGCATAAGTGCCGTCGAAATCGAAGAAGGCGTCGAACCGGCGGCTGCCATAGCCGGTGTAGGACGACAGCGTGCCGATCGACGTGCGCCAGGCCAGCTTTCCGGTGACCTCGTTGGTGGTCGACTTGTTCACCGCGTCATAGTTGTAGGACCGGTCGAAATAGCCGACCGCCCGCGTCGGCGGCGCGGCCACCGTCGGCGGGATATGCGCGAATGTCGTGAACAGGTTGCCGCGCGGATCGTCCGACAGGCCATAGTTGTAGCCGATGGTCATGGTCAGCGTGTCGGTCACGTCGCCTTCGATCTTGGCGCGATAGCTCTTCTGGCGCATGGGCGCGGCATCGCCGACCGTCTCTCCCACCCGCGTGGGGTCGGCCAGCTTCATGTAACCGTCGCTGGCCCGGTCGTAACCGCTCAGGCTGAAGCGGACCCGGTCGGTGATCGGGCCGGACAGAAAGCCGCTGAAGGTGCGGTCGTCGAACGTGGCGTAGCGCGCCTCGACCTTGCCGGTCATGACCTTCGACGGCGCCCTGGTGCGGATCAGGATCGCGCCGCCCGTGGCATTGCGGCCGTAAAGCGCGCCCTGCGGCCCTTTCAGGACTTCGATGCCCTCGATATTGCCGAAGTCGGCGTTGATGGAGACGGTGTCCGGCGCATAGAAGCCATCGACGTAGATCGCGACGTTGCTGTCGGCGCCGGGCGTGTTGGTCAGGGCGGTGATGCCGCGGATCGACGGGACGACGGACCCGCCGGCATGGCTCACCTGCACGCCGGGGGCGACCTTGCCCAGTTCGTCGATATTGGTCAGGCCCGCACGCTCCACCGTCGCGGCGCTGACCGTGCTGATAGACATGGGCACGTCCTCCAGCCGCTCGGCGCGCCGCTGTGCGGTCACGACGATGTCACCGGCGCCCGCCGCATCGCCCGCCGGCTCGCTCGACTGTGCATTCCCCTGGGCGCTGGCGGTGGTCGCGCCGCTCGCCAGCATGAATGCGGCGCCGGCCAGATAGGCGGCCTTCCTCGAATAGTTCATATCATCCTCCCCTTGTTTTTCCCGCACCGCATTCGCTGCGCTCGCTTCAATTCACCCGGTCACGCCCGCTGCTGCGCACGGCCAGCAGGAAGTGCACGATCGACCAGACCAGCACCCCGCACGACAGGAACAGCGCGTAGCGCAGGCTCTCTACACCGAACCGGGGTTGCAGCAGGTCGCTTGCCAGGCCGATCAGGTATGGCCCCAGGCCAAGCCCCAGCAGGCTGGTCACCAGATAGAACAGCGCCACCGCCGTCGCCCGCCGGTTAGGTTCCGAAAACGACTGCACCGCCGAGAACGCCACCCCCGCGCCCAGCGCGGCGAAGAAGTTCCCGCCGGCTTTCAGCACCAGCGCCAGTAGCGGCGTGGGGCTGAGGAACATCAGCGCATAGACCGGCGCGCAGCAGGCATAGGCGATGGCCGGGATCCACAGCTCCCACCGCGCATCGCGGGGCATCAGCCAGGTCGCGGCGAGGCCGCCAGTCAGCATCCCCAGCACGCCGCCGGTGACGGTGGCGAGGCCCGACCAGGCGCCGACTTCGGTCATGCTGAGGCCGAAGCTGCGGATCAGGAACGTGGGGGCCCATTGCGCCACGCCGAAAGTGCAGATGGACCCGACGCCATAGGCGATCACCAGGTGGACGAACGCGGGACGGCGCACCAGTGCGCGCAGGGCGGCCCTCGCCGGTTCCTTTTCCGTCGTCTCGGCGGTCAGCTTGCGGACCGGTTCGCGCATGGTGAAATAGACCAGCAGCGCCAGCGGCACGCCCGACAGGCCGACGATCTGCAAGGCGGTGCGCCAGCCCAGCTCCTGCCCCAGCATGCCGACGATCAGCATGCCGCCGCTGGTGCCGATCGAGCCGCCGGCGCTGAAGATGCTGATCGCCAGCGCACGGCGCTGGCGCGGGAAGAGATCGCCGATCAGCGAATGCGCGGTGGGAATACACCCCGCCTCCCCCACGCCGACACCCATGCGCGCGATGAACAACTGAGTGAAATTGCGCGCCATGCCGCTGGCCGCCGTCAGCACGGTCCAGAGCATCAGGCACCCCGACAGCAGGGTGACCCGCGAACCGCGATCCGCCAGCCGCGCCAGCGGCACGCCCATGATCGCATAGAACAGCGCAAAGGCCATTCCCGACAGCAGGCCGAGCTTCTGGTCGCTCACGCCAAGGTCGGTCTTGATGTCCTGCAACAGGATGGTCACGCCCAGGCGGTCCATGTGGGCGAACAGGCTGACGCCTGTGAGAACCGCCAGCGCATACCAGCTGGACGCCGGAATGCGCGATGATCCGCTTGCCGGGTCGTTTCGGGCAAGGCCCTCTTCCGCCGGTGCGGGCACAGGCATATCCTGTGCGGTCGCTTCGGAAGCCTGGCCGGTCATCGTGTCCCCCTGTCAGCCCGGCGTTTTGCACCGTAGCCCGCGCATAAAAGGGGTGTCCTCGACAACCGTCAAAGGGGTTTGCGCGCGGGCGCCATGCCATTCAGCCCTTACCGCCCCGGCCGGCCACCGGCGGCCTCGTCAGGCGTAAGAGTCGGCCTCCACCTCCACGCTCGGCAGGCCCTGGCGCACGCGGCTGCCGGGCGGGACCGACCGGGTCAGCCAGACATTGCCGCCGATCACCGATCCCCGGCCGATGGTGATGCGGCCCAGCACGGTCGCGCCGGCATAGATCGTCACGTCGTCCTCGATGATCGGGTGGCGCGGCTCGTCCTTGACGATGTTGCCGCGCTCGTCGGTGCGAAAGCTGTGGGCGCCCAGCGTCACCGCCTGATAGATGCGCACCCGGTCGCCGATAATCGCGGTCTGGCCGATGACCACGCCGGTGCCGTGATCGATGAAGAAGCTTTCCCCGATGCGCGCGCCGGGATGGATGTCGATGCCGGTGCGCGAATGGGCGATCTCGGCGACGATCCGGGCCACCAGCGGCGCTCCCAGCAGATAGAGTTCGTGCGCGATGCGGTGGTGGATGACGGCGGTGACGCAAGGATAGCACAGCAGCACCTCGTCGACGCTGCGCGCGGCCGGATCGCCGGCTGCTGGATACCGATC
>Ga0209813_10000157_pt1 | contig 23004 bp, 19 predicted proteins | sample EndMethybrTD3033_FD_187596 | JGI IMG/M metagenome (GOLD analysis project Ga0209813, IMG submission 187596) | Populus endosphere microbial communities from Tennessee, USA - Endosphere MetaG P. TD hybrid TD303-3 (SPAdes) (version 2) | ecosystem: Host-associated > Plants > Roots > Endosphere... | reverse complement strand
TCAAGGAGTTGCGATGGAACCCAAACCCGTAGAACCACTAGTCGTTATTGTTGGGCCGACCGCCAGTGGCAAGACGGCGCTTGCCATCGAAGCGGCGCGCCAGTTCGGTGGTGAAATTATTTGTGCTGATTCACGCTCTATCTACAAGGGCATGGATATAGGTACTGCAAAACCTACCCTTGAAGAGCGGTCGCTCGTGCCGCACTGGGGGCTCGATCTTGTCGAGCCTAACGAGCCATTCTCGGCGGCGGACTTCAAGGTGTATGCGAACAAAAAGATCGAGGAAATTCGTGGCCGTGGCCACATACCTTTTCTTGTTGGAGGATCTGGGTTGTACGTCGATGCAGTTATTTTTGACTACGAGTTTGGTCCGGTTGCAAATCCCCAGAGGCGGAAAGAACTTGAAGAGATGAGCCTCGAAGAACTGCATGAATATTGCTATAAACACAACATTCAGATACCCGAAAACGATAAGAACAAACGATACGTTATTCGCGCGATTGAGCAAAAAAGCATAAACACAAAGAGAAGGCGCCACCCGATAAGCAATAGTATCATTGTAGGAATTGCTACGGATCGAGAAGTGCTAAGGGATAGAATAAAAGTGCGAGCCGAACAATTATTTGACGATGGTGTTGTTGCCGAAGCGACTTTATTGGGCGAAAAGTATGGATGGGAAGGCGAGGCAATGACGGGGAATATCTATCCTTTGGTTCATACGTATCTGGAGAGGGAGCTTTCTCTCCGTGAATTAAAAGAGAAATTTACAACATCGGATTGGCGGCTCGCAAAGCGCCAACTTACGTGGCTTCGTCGCAACCCCTTTATCCATTGGGGAGAGCTAACAGAGGTAAGAAACTATTTGTTCGGCCGTCTCGCCAACGAGTAAAAACCGTGGTATGATAGAGTACGAAAGTTATTCTAGGTAGAGAGATGATTGACGCGTTATTTGGTTCAAAAACTCGGGTAAAATTACTTCATTTGTTTCTCAATAATCCGGGAAAGGCATTTTACGTTCGTGAGATCACCCGGCTGATCGACGAGCAAATCAACTCCGTTAGGCGTGAGCTTTCTAATATGCTTGAGGTTGGAGTGATTACGAGCGATAGCGCAGATAATAAGCTGTACTATGAAGTAAACCAGCGTTACGAGTACTATGTTCCTTTTAGGGCTATCTTTGCTGACGAACGTATTGAATCCGCGAGCCAAAAGGTGGGGGCGGATAATCAGTGGCGCGACGCCATCAAGGGGCTTGCTGGCGTTCGTATCGCCATTATGGCGGGTGTTTTAGTAAGGGGCTCATCGAGCACTGTCGACCTCCTGCTTGTGGGCGAGGTGCCGGCTGCAAAGCTAAAGAACACCGTCAAGCAAATGGAGAAGGCTGAGAGTAGGGAGCTGAACTATACTATCTTGAGTTATGACGAGTTCTACTATAGGCTAAGTGTGCGAGACAAGTTCATTACGGAAATATTGAACGGAAAGCACGCCATACTACTAGATACAGATAATGTGCTGAAATAGGCTAAAGGAGAAAATATGTTTGATATTGCATACAAGGGTGGCAACGGGATCGTTATTGCCACGAAGAAACTAACACTAGCTATCGATCCAAAACTTTCAGTAGTGGGCCTAAAAGACCAGTCGGTAAAAGACGGTGTTGAGTTGGCGACTGAAGCTCGCTTTGCCCTTGGCAGCACGGATGCCCAGCTGGCAATCGAAGGTCCAGGTGATTATGAGATCGGTGATTTTTCGATTCACGGCGTTAGCGCGACGCGGCACATCGATACGGAAAAAGGAGAGCAACTCGCGACTATTTATCGTCTTGAGGTAGGAGAACTTCGTATCGCGTTACTTGGCAATATCGCCCCGGCGCTAAGTGACGAGCAACTCGAAGCCTTAGGTGTCGTAGACATCGTTATCGTTCCGGTAGGAGGGGGCGGACTAACCCTCGATGCAACGAGTGCTGCCAGTTTGGTGCGTCAGATTGATCCGAAGGTTGTCATCCCGACTCACTATGCCGATAGTGCCTTAACCTATGAAATGCCACAAGAGCCACTCGAAACTTTCGTCAAGGAACTTGGATCGCCAGTTGAAGCTGTCGACGCGAAATACAAGCTAAAAGGAGCATCGTCTCTTCCGGCGGTACTGACTGTCGTCGAAATAGCTCGTAGCTAAGCAAGGATATTAAAAAATAACACCCTCTAGAGGGTGTTATTTTAGTCTTAGACTAGTTTGTCTATTTACGCTGCAAGCGTAAGGTTGCTCTTTGAGCCAGCCTTAGGCAGGATGCCTTTTTTCTTAAGCGTGCGAATTGCCTGTGTTGAGAGGACCATCGTTACTTTTTGGCCGTCGACCATGAAGGTTTTCTTCTGGAGGTTAGGCTTGAAGACGCGATTTGTGCGACGCAAAGAGAAGCTGACATTGTGGCCAAACTGTTTGCCTTTTCCGGTGAGTTCACATCGTGCTGCCATAATTTATTACTTCCACTTAACTTTTTACAATCTGTACCAGTTTACCTCTTTTGGTGTTTTTCGTCAAGGTGAAGTCCACTTTACTAGTCGGTGCGGCTTTGTATGGTTTATGCTTGGGGTGAAAAGCGAAATAAGGGATACTAGGAGTATATATGAGCTACGAGCCAAACGCCCACGCGGCACAGGTAACAATTTTGCGGCATCTGTTATTTAGGCCGCATGCAGGTTTTTCGGAACTTCAGAAGGCAACCGACTTTACGAGTGATCACTTTAACTTTCATGTCAAAAAACTGATAGAAGAAGGCTATGTTGAGAAAAACGAAAAGCACTATAGGTTAACTCACAAGGGCAAAGAGTACGCCAATAGGATGGATACCGACGAAAACGAAATAGAAAAACAACCAAAGGTGTCAGTAGCTATTACCTTGGAGCGTCAAAATGACAGGGGTGAGCGCGAGTTTCTCTTTCAGCAGCGCAAGAAGAACCCCTATTTCGACTTCTGGGGTCGCATGGGAGGGAAGATACGTTGGGGAGAGTCGGTCATTGAGGCGGCAGAGCGTGAGCTAAAGGAGGAGACCGGGCTCGAGGCGGAGTTTGAATACAAACTGCTCTACCACAAGAGAGATTTTAGCAAAGCGACAGGTAAGCTTCTTGAGGATAAAATGTTTTTCTGCGTATATGCCACTCAGTTTAGCGGTGAACTTGTCGAAGAATTCGAGGGTGGTATCAATCGTTGGATGACGGTCGAGGAGTTCCATGAGGTCCCGAAGCGTTTTAAAAGCGTTGATGAATTCATGGAACTGATGGATACGGGCGTGACATTCGCTGAACGTGAGTTTTACTACGACGAATCAGAATACTAGATTGACGAGGCGTCTCTCCTGTATACTAGAGGTATGATTGATCTCGATATTGCCTATATCCTGACCGTTATAGGGGTCATTCTCGTTTCGATGACGCTTCATGAAGCCATGCATGGTTTTATGGCATATTTTTTGGGCGACGATACAGCCAAACTTGAGGGGAGGCTGACACTTAACCCTCTGAAGCATATTGATCCCTTCTTGACGCTTTTGTTGCCGTTATTCCTGGCTGTCATACAGGCGCCTATCTTTGGTGGCGCAAAGCCGGTTCCGTTTAACCCCAATAGGGTTAAATACGATGAATGGGGCGCGGCACTGGTCGCAATCGCGGGTCCACTGACGAACCTTATCATTGCATTCGTGTGTTTTGGTATTTATGCACTGATGGGTTCACCAAATTCCGGCTTTTTCAGCCTGGTGCTTACGACGGCCGTGATGGTAAACCTAGGGTTTTTCGTGTTTAATATTATCCCTATTCCGCCTCTGGACGGTTCACGCGTGCTGTATGCGCTCGCACCGGAGTTTGCTCGCCGGGGCATGGAGGCAATCGAACGGTACGGAATCGTTTTCATCTTCCTGATAGTTATGTTGGCGAGCTCGCTTATCAGCTCTTATATGCTGGCTGCAATTCGCTTTTTTCTCGGCGTATTCACTTACATATTCGGCATTTCTTAAAGGGGGAATGCTATAATAAAAGTGTCCCAGATTGCTTAGGCGCATATGATTTTCCTAATATCATTTGATAGGGAGTCCAAATGGCTTGTTCCCGTGGGAATAAGTTGAGGGCACCCACCTTGCATATGCGAGGGAATATCAAAACGCCAACGGTGAATCTGGGGCTTTAAGATATCGGGGTGTGGCGCAGTTGGTAGCGCGTACGGCTGGGGGCCGTGAGGTCGCAAGTTCAAGTCTTGTCACCCCGACCAAAATAAGTAGGAAGAAATTATTTATGAACCAACGGATCGCAGTTCGTGCCATCATTCACAAAGACGGAAAGACGTTGCTTTTGCGTCGGGCAATCGGCCGTGAGACGATTTTAGGCAAGTACGAGCTGCCGGGAGGGAAGCTGGAGTATGGTGAGCAGCCCGAAGATGCGATGGCACGCTATCTGCAAGATGATGCTGGGCTGACGATTAGGACATCGCAGCTGTTTGATGTACTTTCGTATATTGATCACGATAACCGCGATACACAATATATTTTCATACTGTATCTTGTTAGCTTGAATAGTGATGATGCAAAAATTACATTAGGTAAAAGTTATGATCACTACCTCTGGGAAAAGTTGTCGGACATACATCAAGAGGAGCTTACGGAATCGGCTAAATTACTGTTGGGAATATCACAACAGCAGATTCAATCGGCGAATAAAGAAGAGTTGATTGGTCATGATGTAACAAAGGCAACGGAAAGCGATAGGTTGGTTGTCTATTCGGATGGAGGTTCACGGGGAAATCCTGGTCCTTCGGCGGCTGGGTTCGTAGTAATGGATAGCCGTGAGCATGTGCTGCACGAGGGGGGTATGTATTTGGGTATTACTACCAATAATATAGCGGAATACCACGGCGTGCGACTTGGTTTAGAGAAGGCTCTAAGCATGGGCGCGAAGTCAGTTGATTTTCGGATAGACAGTTTGCTTGTCGTAAACCAAATGAATGGCACGTATCAAATAAAAAGCAGGGAGCTTTGGCCGATACATGAGCGGATCCGAGAGCTTGTAGGTAAGTTCGAGAGAGTGTCGTTTACGCATGTCCGACGTGAATTTAACCAGCTTGCGGACGGTATGGTGAATAAAATCCTTAACGCCCACGCACAGAATGAGGTATAATACGGAGGACAGTTTATTAGACGATCGCTTGGGCCTTGGCCCAAGAGGAAAGTCCGGGCAGCGTAGGACATGACAGTCGCTAACGGCGACCGGGGGAAACCCTAGGGAAAGTGCCACAGAAACGAAACCGCCTCTGGGCAACCTGAGGTAAGGGTGAAAGGAGTGGGGTAAGAGCCCACAGCGACGCATGGTGACATGCGGAGGAGGTAAACCCTGTCAGCTGCAAGGAGATCTACACGAAGGATGGTCCGTCCGTAGGTCGTTACCCGCTCGATCCGGTAGGCAACTGCCGGACTAGATAGATGATCGTCCACGACAGAACCCGGCTTACCGATAGACTGTCAATCAAAAATACCGCCCCTAGGGACGGTATTTTTGGTAAGGAGTTGTAAGAGGGCTACGCCTTGGCGCTTTTTACAATCTCTGTGAACGCCGTAGGCTCGTTAACGGCTAGTTCTGCAAGAACTTTGCGATCTAGCTCGATGTTAGCAGCTTTGAGGCCGGCAATCAGCTTACCGTAAGTCGTGCCGTTCTCTCGAGCGGCAGCGTTGATACGCGTAATCCAAAGACCACGTAGGTCTCGTTTGCGGTTACGGCGGTCTCGGTAGGCGTACTGCAGGGCGCGGATGACGGCTTGCTTAGCAAGACGGAAAGAGCGCGTGCGGTTGTGCTGCATGCCTTTGGCTAATTTAAGTACTTTTTTGTGCTTCGCCCGTGCGGCGACACCTCGTTTTACTCGCATATTGTTATACTCCTAGGGCTCGTTTAACGTTCTTAGCCATGCTGCCAGTAACGGTTGCGGTAGTGTTGATGGCTCGCTTTCGGCTTTTGCTCTTCTTTGCGAGCATGTGGCCACCGAATGCGCGGCGGCGAGTCAGCTTGCCGGTACTGGTCAGCTTGATTCGCTTGGCAGTACCTTTGTGGGTCTTTAACTTTGGCATTATTTGCTCCTTACTATTATGCTCAGATTGCGACCAGCCATCTGAGGCTTCTGCTCTACGACCGCGTCTTCTTCCAAGAGGGCTGTAATCTTATCAATCATCTCGTAACCTAGCTCTTTATGGGCCATTTCACGTCCGCGATAAAAAATCTGGATTCGTACCTTATGACCGGCTGCAAGGAATCCTCGAATCTTGCGAAGCTTGATATCGAGGTCGCCAGAGCCGATTTTCAAACCGAAGCGCATCTGCTTCAATTCACTCGCTTTACTGCTCTTGCGATTTTTCTGTTGTTCTTTCATCTTTTGGTACTGGTATTTTCCCCAGTCCACGATTTTTGCAACAGGCGGTTTAGCATCCGGTGAGATCTCAACGAGGTCAACGCCTGCTTCTTCGGCGGCCTTGAGTGCCTCTTGGCGGCTCATGATACCGAGTTGCGTGCCGTCCGATCCAATAACGCGAAGTTCTTGGGCTCGGATATCCTCGTTGATACGAATTGATTTATTAATTACTGATCTCCTCTCGAGTCTGCGGTTTTTAAGCGTTACTCGTTGGCTATTTTATCAGATGTGGGCCAGTGTTTCAAGGGCTTTTGAATCTATATTGGAGCGCTTCGCTTAGATGTTCGACGGCTATGTGCTCCTCGTTGGCTAAATCGGCAATCGTGCGGGCCACTTTAAGGATCCTAAAATAACTCCGAGCGCTCAAATTGAGTCGGCTGGTTGCAGCTTCTAGAAACTGGCGCACGGCAGGGGAGAGTGCCAAGAATTCTTTCGTTTCTCGACTAGTCAACGAACTGTTGTATTTAGAACCGGAACCGTATCTGTTGCGCTGTAAGCCGATAGCTAAATCGATTATGCTTTTAGCTTGAGAATGTTGTTTTTTATCCATCGAGGTATGATTGAACAACTCGTGGTTCGGGACTTTGGACACGTTAATGATCATATCGATGCGGTCAAGCAAGGGTCCGGAAAGGCGCTTCGTATAGTTAAGCAGCTGCATGCTCGTGCAACTGCATTCACGCGTAGGGTCGCCATAGAAGCCACAAGGGCACGGGTTCATCGTAGCCACCAGCATAAAATCGGACGGGTAGGAGGCGTGCCCGTCAATGCGGCTAATGGTGATGTTCTTGTCTTCCAGGGGTTGTCTTAGCGACTCTAACGTTGAACGTGGATACTCAGGTATCTCATCAAGGAAAAGGACCCCAAGGTGGGCCAAGCTGATTTCGCCGGGCTTAGGCTTGCTCCCGCCACCAATCAGAGCGATGCGACTTGCTGTATGGTGAGGTGTCCGAAAGGGGCGCGAGGTGGCTATCTTGTCGACAGTTTCGCCCGCGAGGCTTTGGATTTTCGTAATGGCGATCTGCTCTTCCCTGGAGAGCGGCGGCAGAAGCGATGGGAGGCTTTTGGCGAGCATTGTCTTACCTGTGCCGGGAGGTCCCGTGAGAAGGATGTTATGATGGCCGGCCGCGGCAATGACGAGCGCTCTTTTGGCCTGTTCTTGTCCGTGGATATCGTCGAGCGTAGGAGAGGAGGGTGGATTGTCGGGAACGCGTGGTATCGGCGACTCGATCGTTTTAAGTTTTATCTCGTTTTTAAGATGGAGAAAGAGGTCCTTCAAATTTGCAACCCCGATGATTTCTATATCCGAAATCAAGCCCGCTTGGTCGGTATTCGCTTGCGGCAGGAACGCACGCTTTAGCCCAGCCGACTTGGCGCTCTCAACTACCGTGATGGCACCTTTTATGGGGCGGATTTTCCCATCGAGGGCTAGTTCGCCGGCAAACATGGCATCGGCGACCTCCTCCTGTCGTAGCTGGCCGCTACTTACAAGGATTGCCAGGGCGATAGGAAGATCATAATGAGTTCCATCCTTCGGAAGCTCGGCGGGCGCCAAATTAATAGTTATACGCCGGGCTGGATATTCTAAAAGCGAGTTAGTGATGGCGCTTTTAACGCGCTCCCTTGCTTCGTCGATAGCCTTGTTCCCGAGCCCAACGATCTGCAGGGAGGGGAGTCCCTTTGAGGCATCACTTTCTACCTCTATAAGGTGTCCATCGTACCCGATAGGTGCTACGGAGAAAACATTAGCTACCTTACTCATATATACGTATTTAAGCATAACTGGTAATCCGAGGCAAACAGTGCTATAATAAGCAAGTTCATGTTTGGGGCTGACATAGCTTTCGACAAGAGGACTTTAATAGATTATTCTGCAAACCGAACTTGCGCGTTACGCATATTTTTAATTGCAAACAAACTTGCATCTGCATTTGCTAGCCTGAAGAGCGCTTTCGCGCTTCCAAAGTTGGCATTTGCGCCAATCGCAGCCTAATTAAGCTCGATCGCCGTTAGCTAATAGGTGACATGCTGGTTAGCGGTGTCATATTTATGTCACTTACTTCATTCATGCATGCAGAGTGGGTGAAGGAAAAGTCTCTGCACGACGGATCGAACGTTTTCGTTTGGTTTTTATAGCTCGGGACGTCGTAAAAGTTTCAAGCCAAACTATGTTTGTAGACGAATAATTTATTACCTTTTGGACCGGGGGGCAGTACCCCGCAGCTCCACCAAGATAAGAACCTTGAACCGCCTTTAGGGCGGTTTTCGTTTGGTTTTTGGCCCTATTTCGAGCATTAAAAAACAACCACCTGCGAGTAGTGGTTGTTTAGTGTGGAGTTTTTTGCGTTTTGTTTATTTTTGGCTCCTGTATAATTTATTTATTCAAGAGCTACCCCTATATTATGATGCCATTCCGCTTGTGTCAACACTATTTTGAAAAAAAGGTTTATGAAAAAAGAAGGCGTGTGGATAACGTCTTCGCGCTGCTTTGTTGAACAGGGGGAGATTATTTTTCGATGTATGTCAGGTGTATAAAGGTAATGATTATTTCCCGAAATGACCAGCCAAAAGATAGTTGACGACGACTGCGTATTTTATAGCGAACTTGGCCTGGAGCTCGTAGGTTTCATTCGGCAACAACGGACCATCGATTTTATAACACGATCATGACTGCGGCGGGATGGAGGAGTACATTATCCGGTACGTTAAATGCGAAGACTCATGCTTTGCGACAAATCTTGAAACATACCGTCCGAGTTTCATGCCGACGAGGGCGCTGCCATGGTTAGTATATGGAACTAGTTTTGCAAGCATGGTCGGTATGCCTGGGCTTCCCGTGTGGCGTTTGAGTGGGCGGGTGAGGCCTGCGTATGCGGACGGCGCCAAGCCTGGAATGAGAAAAGTCATTGCATTTTTATTGCGAAGGACGCTACTTGCGGCCAGTCAAAGAATATCGATTTTCGGATGTTGTGCGTGAGAAAAAGTGGGCGTACCAGCACATTAGATACATTTTAAACAACGTAGCTATATATACAACAAATATAAAATAACACCTAAGGAAAGTCGACAGAACGATAAGGATGTTGCTATAACAACGTTCTATAGGCATAAACGTATTGACCAAAACGGTATAACATGCTAGTCTAAAGACAAGCTTTTACAAAAACAAAAAAGCGCAAAAACACATTTACAATTCAAAAACTGACCGCCAAGATTTGACGGAAAGTCGGTAACGACACGCCTCTGCAAACACAAAAAAGATGACTCACACATACGAGTCACGCACCTTTTTCGCAGTTACAGTGACGTTGCCGATGCTCCGCCAAATTAATATAAGCGTCGAGCGCGCGTACACCTACTAGTACCGATGTACCTAGTTAATCCCTGTTAACCTTTAGCGGCGAGACTACTAGGTACATTGCGGAAAATAAAGAACGCAAGAAAAAGTGCCCCAGGTTTTCCTGGAGCGGTCAGTTGCTCGCAGTAGTAGGCACTGTGGCACACGCGCCCAATATTTTTATCAGCGGCGGATGTAGTTGCTCAGAAAAATGCCTGCTACTCGAGCTCTCTTGTTTTAAATAGGTGGTATAGTGGGAAATATGTTAGGGAGAGTAGTTGCTATTAGTATGGTTGTGGCCGTGATGCTGCTGTCTATACTTTTGCAGACCACCGCCCCTGCGACGATAGGGCCGTTGGGTATATTATTTGTATTTATTTTGTTATATGTGTCAGTACTTGGTGTGCTGACTTTTTTGTTGTTTGTTTGCAGCAAGGCCGTAGTAAAGGTGCTCTCCAGTTTGGTCGTCAAAAAGAAGATACAGCCTCTTTCGTTGGGCCGATCCTACTACTACTCGTCCGTTTTGGCTCTTGCACCGGTTTTATTTATAGGGATGCAATCCGTTGGAGAGGTGAGCGTTTACGATATTCTTCTGGTTGTTCTATTTGTTGTCATAGCCTGTATTTATATCGCGAAAAGAACGCGTTAACTAGCATATTTTCGTTGTAACGATTATGCTATAATTACAGATATGGAACCCAAACTCCCCTCACCAAACTTTGGCCGTGAGCAGATGCCATCCTCGTACGGACAAAGTGTGGAACGTGCACCGTCACCATCTAATCCGGAAGTGACGATTGAGCGGAGCCCGGAGCAATTTGAGCAACGAAGCGAAGCGACGCCGGTAATTGCCCAGCCTGTTTTACCACCACCAGTAGTGCCAACGCCACAAGCTCCTGTGGTGAACGCCTCGCAACCAACGCAGGTTACGGACGATTTGCCATTGGCTGCGAACGACGATGATCTCATCGAAAAAGAATGGGTGGACAAAGCAAAGAAGATCATCGTAGAAACCAAAGACGATCCGTATCGCCGCGAACAGGAGGTCGGACGCTTGCAGGCGGATTATCTGCGTAAACGATACGGGAGAGAGCTTGGTGCTTCGCAGTAAGTTCGAGACATGGTTATGGTAGGGATATTTATTAGCGTTTTTGTTTTTGTCTTCCTAGGCTCGGTCATAGGTATTTTTGGGTTTAGCCAATACCGCCGGACATTACGAGAGGCAAAAAATTACGAGCGAGGCCTTAAGATGGTGCCGCTACTTATTCACTTGCCGCCTTCGAGTGACGATATCGAGGGGGGCGGACGTGATGAGCGGGATCTCACAGAGGAGGTCCTTTCGCAGGCACAAGTAATGTATAACATTATTGCTAGCACTGCGACCAAAGGCTTCAAGAGCCGTATCTATGGTCAGCGCCACATATCTTTTGAGATTATCGCTAACGAAGGTCTAGTGCATTACTACGCAATCGTTCCATCGGTACTGGTGGATGTTATCCATCAAGCGATTGCTGCAGCATATCCTTCGGCAAGACTGGAGGAGGTGACGGAGCATAATATATTCAGTCAAGTCGGTAAAATGAGCGGGACGATTGGTGGTGAGTTTACACTTAAGAAAGACTTTGTTTATCCCATCGCAACATATAAAGAGTCGAAGCGGGACGCGTCACGTGCGCTTTTGAATGCACTCTCTTCGGCCAACCGTGAAGATGGAATCGCGATTCAGATCTTAGCTCGCCCAGCGCGCGAAGGTTGGATAAAGCGTTCAGTGGCTTCGGCTGAGAGAATCACTAAGGATAAGGGTAGTAAGAAAGGCGTCGGTGGCCTTATAGCGCCGAAAGAACTGATGGAAGCTTTGTGGCGTCCACCAGAAAAACAGGATGTGAAGCCCGAAGACAAGCAGCTGACGTCACTTGAGCAGGCGACGGTAGAAGCAATTGAAGAGAAGACGAAATATCCCGCCTACGAAGTGCTTATCCGTGTTGTCGTCTCATCAAATACGGCATCCCACTCGCAAGCGCTATTGAAAAACGTCGTCGCAGCATTCGCGCTGTTCGATTCGCCAAGCTACAATGGCTTTAAGTTTGCCGTCACTAAGAACATCGAAGAGTTGGTAACGGCGTATATCTTTCGCTTCTTCCCGCAAACGATCACGCAAAATGTTCTTAACAGTATAGAGCTCGCGACGATTTATCATTTGCCTAACCAAAAAACTATTCCTACGTCTCAGGTAGAGCGACAGATGTCCAAGCAAGTAGACGGGCCTACCCAGGTGATGGAGGAGGGCTTTTTGCTGGGATATAACGAGTTCCGAGGGGTCAAAAAACCAATCCGCCTCAGTACGAACGACCGCCGCCGCCACACGTATATTATTGGTCAGACCGGTACGGGTAAGTCGGTCTTACTGGAAAACCTCGCTTTTCAAGACATGATGGACGGTCGCGGGTTTGCCTTCGTTGATCCGCACGGAGATTCTGTAGAGGCGCTTCTTGGCAAGGTTCCGAAGGAGAGGGTCGAGGATATCATTTACTTCAACCCTGGTGACATGGCGAACCCGATTGGGCTTAACATGTTTGAATTCGACCACCCTGATCAAAAGGATTTCTTGGTGCAAGAAGCAATCAATATGCTCTATGGCCTTTACGACCCAGGCCACACGGGTATAGTTGGACCTCGCTTGGAACATATCTTCCGCAACTGTGCACTGCTGCTGATGTCGGATCCGAACGGAGGGACTTTTATCGATATTCCAAAACTACTTATCGACCAGGACTTCATGAAGAGCAAACTGAAATACGTGACCGACCAGACGGTTCTGGACTTCTGGACGAAAGAGTTTCCTGAGTCGCAGCGATCAAACGAAGCGGGTGAGGTTATTAGCTGGGTAATTAGCAAATTCGGGCCGTTCATCTCTAACGATGCCATGAAGAACGTGTTGGGCCAGACCAAGAGCGGCTTTAACCTCCGGGATATCATGGATAATAAGAAAATCCTGCTCGTTAATCTCAGCAAGGGGCGCATGGGCGAGCTGAACTCGAAGCTCCTTGGTATTATTTTTGTCATGAAGTTTCAGGCGGCTGCCATGGGGCGTGCGGATATGGCAGAAGATCAACGCGTGGACTTTTCGTTGTACGTTGATGAGTTCCAAAATTTTGCGACCGAAAGCTTCGAGTCTATCTTAAGCGAGGCGCGAAAGTATCGCCTTAACCTTATTCTAGGTAACCAGTTCATGACACAGCTGACGGATAAGATACGCGAGGCTATCATAGGTAACGTAGGAACGGTGGTGAGCGGCCGCATCGGTATTACGGATGCTGAGATACTGGTCAAGAAGTTCGCGCCGACGTTCGACGCCGAAGATCTTACGAAGATGCCAAATTACCAATCCGTGACGAGCGTTATGATTAACAACGTACCTTCGGCGCCGTTTAGTATGTCGTTTTTGCCGCCCATGGGACAGTCTAACCCTCAGCTTCGCGACGCATTAAAGCGCCTGTCGGCCGCTAAATATGGCAAGCCGAGAGCACAGGTGGAGAAGGATATCTTCACGAGGCTTGGAAGCGCGGAGGCCGAAAAGAAAGCTAAGGCAGAAGCTGCTAAAAAGACGCAGGCTCAGCGAATGACCGGGGCGAGTGGAAGTTCCGGTGGATCATCGTTCTTGGATGAATGGCTCGCTAAGCGCAAGCAGGTCAGCACTGCTCAAAAGCCGCCCGTTACGCCATCTGTACCAAGGCCGCAGCAGTCCGCTAGTGGCGCCGCACCTTCCAGTGCCGCTCCTACGCCTCGTCCTGTCGTCCAGGCGCCAAACCCATTCGTGGCCACAGGACCAGACAACCCACCTTCCGCGACTCCTTCAGTGCCTGGGATAGAAGCGGTACCTACTGCTGAAAAAGGGGATAGCCTCCATCTTCGAGGAGACAAGGAAAATCAACACGGTGAAGTGTCGATTAAACTTCGGTAGCAAGAAAAACGGCTTAGTCGTTGCGACCAGTAACCATGACCTTTAGGAAGTCGTAGGTAAGGCCCAGTACCCAGCCGACGACGAAGGCGCTGATGGTTTCGAATCCTGATAGGGTGTAGCCTAGGTTCTTAGCTATCAAATAAACGGTGAGCGTAAGAGCAAACGCAAGAATCGAACCGGAAAGGATGGCATTTGGCCGAGCAATGGTACTACCGGCAACGTCGCTGATCTTTTCGACGGTCTTATTATGGATGGCCTTGCTGAAGGTGCGGCTAGCAGGGGACATATGCGTGCGAACTTCTTGCATCGTCGTATTGAAACTAGCGTCTCGATCTGCCTTGCCGATTGGCCGTCCGCCACGATGTTCGGCGGCGGGTTTGGCCTGATGTTCGTGGTTCGATATCTCTTGCTTTTCGATGCTATGAGCCTTTTCTAGCGCCTCCTGTCGTGCCTCGTTGACTTTCTCGTGCGACTGTTCGCCGGCTCTTTCGTGGTGCTCACGCAGCGCCTCCCTGCGTTCTAGGCCGGCTTTCTCAAGCTCGGCTTTGTGATGCTCTTGTTCGGGGCTGATTGTTGAGAGTTTCTCTGAGCTGCTCATAGTAGTATCCTTTAAATTGTTCCTGCGTTAAGATCGCGGCGAATGAGGCGGACTTCTTTTTTGACCTGTCGGGATCGTGCGTAGAAGTAAACGACGACGGCAAGTACGACACCTGCAAATATCATGTTTTCCGAAGCTCCCGTATGAGGTAGTTCGCTTACGGTTGCTTCTACGATCTTGGGCGTCGGGCAGTTGACCATAACGGTCGTGTTATTGTTCCCGAAGCTGTTTGAGAGCCGGCAATCGTACGATGCGTGGTTGCCGAGACTTTGTGGAGTTGCCGGTATGGTTGCTTTTACGTTGACCGCAACAATTTTTTCAATGGTTTGGCCGGGCTTGATCTCTATCGAAGGCCAGGTAATGACGCCAACATTCTCTACCGCCGTATTCTGATCCAACGTCGTTGCGATGGTTCCGCCACCAGCATCCACTAGGTCGGCATACTCTAACACGTCAGCGAGGCTATCTTGCAGGGTGTAGGTACCGGTTGTTTTGCCAACGTTCTTAACCTTAAGGTGATACTCGAGCCTGTCACCTGGTAGTACGGTCGTGTTGTTAGCGTTATTTACAAGTTGGGTCGTATTCTTTACTGTTTTTGTAAGAGTGAAATCAGAGGTACATTCGGCATCTTTGTACCATATGGAGCTGTCGCTTTCGCAAGGCTTACATTCAGAACTGGTATCCGTGAAGTCGGGGTTTAGCTTACAGCGGGGCTGAGGCGTTACGGTGAGTGGTTTTTGGCAGTCTGCCGATGTTTTTTTGCCGACGCTGGTTCCTACGGTGACAGTGACCGTATACGAACCATCCTTTTGGAAGTCGTAATTAAGCTGGTTGGTCGTCGCATTACTGGTGAGCGTTTGGGAAGCTTGGGTCGCACCCTTGTCGTCTTTGACCGTGTACGTATAGGATGAAACCTTGGCGTTATTCTTGACGATTGCTTTGGCTGCAAAGGTAAATTTGGTCCTAGTAATCGGTGTAATGGTGAGCGCCGAGCAGACCGCACTTGGCTGAGGAGGTGGCGGCGGAAGTTTAATGTACACAGGGTTGCCACACCCACTCATGATGGCGAACCATTGGCCGTCAATGGCACGCTTGCCAACGACGCCATAGTACATGGAACCATGTTTTAGAGTCCATGATGTTGAATCAAATTTATAGAGGTAACTCTCGTAAACAGTGGTGGAACTTCCACTTACTTTGATTGGTGTCCGCTGCCATGAGTATGAAGCTGATCGCCCCACGCTTTTTAGCGTGCTATTGAAATCTCGTGAGTTAAACGAAGTCCATGTGCCCGCTGATATATCTTTACGGGTAATACCGAAGTTGCTATATATTTGCTGCAGATCCTTGTGTCCGGCGCTATCCTGATTACGATCGTAAACGGTAAGCAGTTCACTTTTGCTTTTGAAACCACCGTAAATAACGTTATTGCCGTTGGCTGCATTAGCCGACTCGGGCGGGGTAAAAACGGCAAAACTCTGGACTACAAGAGCTAGGGCGGTAAAAATAAGCCCGATACGACGTGTTGCTTCTTCTTTTCGGAGACGCCTAGCGTAAAAGCCCAGTTGGCCGACCAACGCAGGGCTGAACGTCAAGTTAGAGACTATTTTCCTAAACATTTTGTCAGTTTTGCCTTTGTTTTTTTGTTTAACACACCTCTTGTAACTTAGATTAGCATAAGAAATATGTTCAGTGCAATAGCTTGAGTGAACACAATTTTTTCGGTATAATGGAGAAAAGTAAACCACTGAATGTCTGAAATAGTGAGGGAAAATGGTCAATCGCAAAAAAGATGATGGCTCATACACGGGGTCACAAATCCAAGTCCTAGAGGGCCTGGAGCCGGTTCGTAAACGTCCGGGAATGTATATTGGTAGCACCGGCTTTGACGGCGTGCACCATCTTATTAAAGAAATTGCTGACAACTCTATCGACGAAGCTATTGCGGGGTACGCTACTCGTGTTGACGTGACTATTCTCGAAGACGGTGGCATTACTATAACTGACGACGGTCGTGGTATCCCTGTCGATAAGCACGAAAAGACTGGTCTTAGTACTCTCGAAACAGTCCTGACAGTTCTTCACGCTGGCGGTAAGTTCGGTGGGGGCGGTTACAAGGTATCATCTGGTCTTCATGGTGTCGGTTCAAGCGTCGTGAACGCGCTCTCGACGCTTTTGGTTGCCGAAGTCGTCCAAAAAGGCGAGCTATATCGGATTGAATTTACCCAAGGTGCGACAAAATCTCCTCTCAAGAAGGTTGGTAAGACTGATCGTCCTACCGGCACGGCAATTACGTTTTACCCAGATCCGACTATTTTCAAAGAAACCGTGACTTTTGATTACAAATGGGTCGTCGACTATCTTCGACACCAAGCCTACCTCACGAAAGGTGTCTACGTTTCCGTTCGGGATGAGCGCACGAAAGAGCGCGCGGCTTTCTATTTTGAAGGTGGTATCCAGAGCTATGTGAAGCACCTGAACATCGGCAAGGACGTCGTTAGTGACAATGTGTTTTATGTCGAGCGCCAGGTCGAAGACTCGATGATTGAGGTGGCAATCCAATATAACGAGACGTTCGTTGAGACCGTCAAGCCGTTTGCAAACAATGTGTTGACCCCCGACGGAGGCACGCACTTAGTCGGATTCCGCTCTGCGCTTACTCGTGTCATCAATGACTATGCGCGTAAGAACAGTATTCTAAAGGAAAAAGAAGACAACCTGACCGGTGACGACATTCGCGAGGGACTCACGGCAATCATCCTAGTCAAACTGCCGGATCCGCAGTTCGAAGGCCAGACCAAGAATAAGCTTGGCAACCCTGAAGTCCGTCGATACGTCGAACAGGTGATGAACGAATACTTCGCGTACTATCTTGACGAAAATCCAAACATAGCCAAGAAAATCGTCGGCAAAGCGCTGCTTGCGGCTCGCGCCCGAAAAGCTGCTCGCGCAGCTCGTGACAACGTGATTCGTAAGGGTGCGCTGGACGGTTTGAGCTTGCCAGGCAAACTATCTGACTGTTCAAGCAAGAATCCAGCTGATTCAGAAATTTATATCGTCGAGGGTGACTCTGCCGGCGGTTCTGCCAAGTCCGGACGTGACAGCAAGACACAGGCTATTCTGCCACTGAGGGGTAAGGTGCTGAATGTGGAGCGTGCCCGTCTTGACCGCATGCTTGGCAATAACGAGATCGTCAGCCTTATCAAAGCTCTTGGCGTGGGAATTGGCGACCAGTTCGATATTAGCGGGCTTCGCTACCATCGCCTGATTATCATGACGGATGCCGATGTTGACGGTAGTCACATTTCTACGCTGCTTTTAACGTTCCTGTTCCGCTACATGAAAGAAGTTATTGACGGTGGTCACGTATATCTTGCGAAACCACCGCTGTTCCTTTTGAAGGCGGCTGGTAATAAACGCTGGTATGCATACAGCGACGAAGAGCGCGATGCTATCATCCAGCAGCTAACGGAAGAGCGTAGGGCGCGCGGAACAGCAATCGACCCGAATGACGCGCCGATCAAGCAGGCTGGCCTGAATGATATTCAGCGTTACAAGGGTCTTGGTGAAATGGACGCCGACCAGCTATGGGATACGACCATGAACCCCGAGAATCGCGTGTTGATTCAGGTCAAGGTTGAAGATGCCGAGAAGGCTGATGCAATTTTTACAAAGCTAATGGGCGACGAAGTCCAGCCACGAAAAAGCTTTATCCAGACCCGTGCGAAAGATGTTAAACTCGAAGAACTGGACGTGTAATTATGGAAAACGATGACAAAAATACACCAATTGAAGGTGAAGTTGTAGTACCGGATCTATCGATCCAGACACACTCGAAAACACTTGAAAACCGAACCGTCGAAGACGTGATGGAAGATAGCTACCTGCGCTACTCGATGAGCGTTATCATTGACCGTGCGCTACCTGACGTACGTGATGGTATGAAGCCAGTGCACCGTCGAATCCTGTATACGATGGGCGAGCAGGGCTTGCGGCCAGGTGGTAAGTTTGCCAAATCGGCGCGTATTGCCGGTGAAGTCATGGGTAAGTATCACCCGCACGGCGACAGTTCTATTTATGATTCGATGGTTCGATTGGCACAAGATTGGGTAATGCGTTATCCACTAGTCAACGGTCAGGGAAACTTTGGTTCGATGGACGGCGACCCAGCTGCAGCCAGCCGATACACCGAAGCGCGTCTTGGACGCGCTGGTAATGAGCTATTGGTTGACCTAGACAAGGATACGGTTGATTTTCGCGACAACTACGATGGTTCCGAGCAGGAGCCATCGGTTCTGCCGGCTAAGCTTCCGAACCTTCTCTTGAACGGCCAGATTGGTATCGCCGTCGGTATGGCAACGAGTATTCCGCCTCATAACCTTGGCGAGCTTGTTGATGCTACGATCGAACAAATCGACAATCCTGAAGCGACGATCGATGACCTCTTGAAGCATGTGAAAGGGCCAGATTTCCCAACGGGAGCTACTGTTTATGGGGGCGCGCCGATGAAGCAGGCGTACCAGACCGGTCGCGGTAGCGTGACGATTCGTGCCGTAGCCGACATCGAGGAAACGAAAAAAGGCCGCCACCACATCGTGGTAACTGAGATGCCGTATGCTGTAAATAAGGCAACGCTTATCGAAAAAATCGCCGAACTTGTAAAAGATAAAAAAATTACAACGATTAGCGATTTGCGTGACGAGAGCGCACGCGGGAAAGTTCGTGTCGTTATTGAGCTTAAGAAGGATGCATACCCAAAGAAGGTATTGAACCAACTCTTCAAGCTGACAGCGCTACAGACAAGTTTCCACTTTAACATGCTGGCTCTGATTGATGGCATTCAGCCTCGTGTCCTTGGACTACAAGAGATTTTGACGGAGTTTATCAAGCACCGTCAGCAAGTCGTACGCCGACGAACCGAATTTGAGCTCCGAAAGGCAAAAGAGCGTGCGCATATCCTCGAAGGATATAAGATCGCTCTTGATCATATCGATGAAGTGATCAAGACTATTCGTGCCAGCAAGACGAGCGAAGAGGCTGAGAAGAACTTGATTGAAAAGTTCAAATTATCAGAAATTCAAGCGAAGGCGATTCTAGCCATGCAGTTGCGTCGCCTCACCGGACTTGAACGCGAAGCTATCGAGAATGAACTCAAAGAGCTCCTAGAGCTTATTGCCAAGCTTGAGGCGATTCTGGCGGACGAAAAAGAGATCCTCCATATCATCAAGGAAGAACTTCTTGAGATGAAAGAGAAGTACGAAGACAAACGTCGCTCAAAGATGATAAATCATGAGCTTGGTAAGTTTAGTGACGAAGAACTGATTCCCGAAGAGGATTCCGTTATACTTTTGACAACAGAAAACTACATCAAGCGAACGCTGCTTAGTGAGTATCGTCGTCAGAACCGAGGTGGCAAGGGTAAGCGTGGCATGACGACCAAGGAAGAGGATGTTATTGACCAGCTCGTATCATCGAGTACGCATGACTACCTATTATTCTTTACGAACCGTGGTCGTATCTTCCGTCTTAAGGCGTACGAAGTTCCTGCGGCTAGTCTTGCGGGCAAGGGAGTCGCAGCGGTGAACTTGCTTCAGTTGCAACCTGAAGAGAAGATCACCTCTATCATTCGTCATGATAAGGACTCGAACGCTGAAGGATATCTCTTTATGGCTACGACGAAGGGAACGGTCAAGAAGACGCCGCTCAAGGATTATGAGAACATCCGAACTAATGGTTTGATTGCTATCAAACTTGATGATGGCGACGAATTGCGCTGGATCAAGAAGACGAGCGGTTCGAACGATGTTATCGTTTCAACCTCCGCAGGCCAAGCGGTTCGGTTCAACGAGGCCGAAGCTCGTCCGATGGGCCGTACTGCACGCGGCGTGCGAGGTGTACGCCTGCGCCCTAACGATACGGTAGTCGGTATGGACATCGTCGATAACGACGCGAACAACCTTCTTGTCATCAGCGAAAAGGGCTATGGAAAGATTACTAAGGTAGCAAACTTCCCAAGTCATAAGCGAGGCGGGGTAGGTATCAAGGCAGCGGTTGTTACCGCTAAGACGGGTCCTATCATCTCGGTCAGCACGCTCGACCCAGAGGCTAGCGAGGTACTGCTCATATCTAACAACGGCCAGGCGATTCGCGTAAGCCTGAAGGATATTCCTACTCTAGGACGTACTACGCAGGGCGTACGAGTCATGCGGCTAAGCGATAAGGATGCCGTTTCTTCCTTGGGTCTTATGCCTGAACAAACACAAGCAAATACAGAAGAAGACGAGGTATAATAAGTATATGGAGCTGCTTTCACCGTATCTCATAGCAATTGTTGCGGCATGGCTAATTGCGCAGGGGGCCAAGTATGCATTGGTCGCGGTGAAGCAGCGTAGCTTCGATCACTATCGTCAGTTGTATCTTTCGGGTAATATGCCGAGCGCCCATAGTGCGTCGGTCGTAGCGTTGGTCGCGGTCATCGCCCTTCGCGACGGCACGAATTCTGGCTTGTTTGCGGTAGCGGCGTTATTCGCCGCTATTGTTATGTACGACGCAGTAATGGTCCGTCGTTCATCCGGAGAGCAGGGAATGGCTATCCAAAAGCTCATAAAAGAGCAGAAAAGCAGCGTGCCGTTGCCTCGTGCGGCTAAAGGCCACACCCCTGTTGAAGTGGCTGTCGGAGCCCTTTTGGGAGTTGTCATTGGGGCGGTTGTCTTTTTAGCTACAAAATAAGTTTAAATTACCCTTGACGTTCACCTTACTCATGGGGTATGCTTAGTATCAGTCTGGTCGCAGGGAACGCGATAAACAACAGTGGAGTTGAACAGATCAAAGGAACTTTGACAATTTAGTTGTGTAATATCATCGTCAGTCTATTTTATAGACGTCTCTTATGAGACATCTTTTATGGAGAGTTTGATCCTGGCTCAGGATGAACGCTGGCGGAGTGCCTAATACATGCAAGTCGAGCGGCAGCACGAGTAGTTTACTACTTGGTGGCGAGCGGCGGACGGCTGAGTAACGCGTGGGAACGTGCCCCAAAGTGAGGAATAAGCTCCAGAAATGGAGTCTAATGCCGCATATGATCTTCGGATTAAAGTATTTATACGCTTTGGGAGCGGCCCGCGTCCGATTAGATTGTTGGTGAGGTAAAGGCTCACCAAGTCGACGATCGGTAACTGGTCTGAGAGGATGATCAGTCAGACTGGAACTGAGACACGGTCCAGACTCCTACGGGAGGCAGCAGTAAGGAATCTTCCACAATGGGGGCAACCCTGATGGAGCAACTCCGCGTGCAGGATGAAGGCCTTCGGGTCGTAAACTGCTTTTATGAGTGAAGAATATGACGGTAACTCATGAATAAGGGTCGGCTAACTACGTGCCAGCAGCCGCGGTCATACGTAGGACCCAAGCGTTATCCGGAGTGACTGGGCGTAAAGAGTTGCGTAGGTGGTTAGTAAAGCGAATAGTGAAACCTGGTGGCTCAACCATACAGACTATTATTCGAACTCACTAACTCGAGAGTAGCAGAGGTAACTGGAATTTCTTGTGTAGGAGTGAAATCCGTAGATATAAGAAGGAACACCAATGGCGTAGGCAGGTTACTGGGCTATTTCTGACACTGAGGCACGAAAGCGTGGGGAGCGAACCGGATTAGATACCCGGGTAGTCCACGCCGTAAACGATGGATACTAGCTGTTGGAGGTATCGACCCCTTCAGTAGCGAAGCTAACGCGTTAAGTATCCCGCCTGTGGAGTACGGTCGCAAGACTAAAACATAAAGGAATTGACGGGGACCCGCACAAGCGGTGGATCGTGTTCTTTAATTCGATGATAAACGAAGAACCTTACCAGGGCTTGACATCCAGGGAAGCACTACGAAAGTAGAGTGTGCCTTTTGGAACCCTGTGACAGATGATGCATGGCCGTCGTCAGCTCGTGTCGTGAGATGTTTGGTTAAGTCCATCAACGAGCGCAACCCTTGTGAATAGTTGTATTTTTCTATTCAGACTGCCCCGGTAACGGGGAGGAAGGAGGGGATGAGGTCAGGTCTGTATTTCTCTTACGTCCTGGGCTAGAAACACGATACAATGGTTAGTACAATGCGCAGCAAAGCCGCGAGGTGGAGCAAATCGCATCAAAGCTAATCTCAGTTCGGATAAGAGGCTGAAACTCGCCTCTTTGAAGTCGGAATCGCTAGTAATCGCAGGTCAGCAAACTGCGGTGAATACGTTCCCGGGTCTTGTACACACCGCCCGTCAAACCATGAAAGTCACCAACACCCGAAGTCCGATTTTTCGGCCTAAGGTGGGGGGGATGATTGGGGTTAAGTCGTAACAAGGTATCCGTACCGGAAGGTGCGGATGGATTACCTCCTTTCTAGGGAGAGTTATGCCAGCAATACGAGTAATCTATTGCTGAAGCTAGGTCGGTCTTGTTATTGTGATGAGCTTACATAATAACGTAGTTCTTATTACTTGTAATAAGAACAAGACTAAGTTCAAAAAACACTTAGACTTACGATGGTATGCACAACTATATTGTTAAAGAGAAAAACTCTCCGGTATAAAAACCGGAGAGTTTTTTGTTGTCGTGAATTGCGTGATTCTAACTTTTTATAGGTGAGGGAAGAGTGAATTGAAGAACCATGTCAAAAGCATGGTGTGGAGG
>Ga0209813_10000156_pt1 | contig 23166 bp, 18 predicted proteins | sample EndMethybrTD3033_FD_187596 | JGI IMG/M metagenome (GOLD analysis project Ga0209813, IMG submission 187596) | Populus endosphere microbial communities from Tennessee, USA - Endosphere MetaG P. TD hybrid TD303-3 (SPAdes) (version 2) | ecosystem: Host-associated > Plants > Roots > Endosphere... | reverse complement strand
GGTGAACGATGCCGGAGACATCGCCGCCGACGACGAGGAGGGCGAACTGGTTCATTGCGGGCCGCTGGTCTCCTATGGCTACTGGCTCGACGATGCGCGCACGATGGAGCGGTTCAGGCCGGCGCCCGACGCCTCGCGCTATGGCGGCATCGCCGTGTGGTCGGGCGACCGGGTGCGGCGCGATGCCGAAGGGCTGCTCTATTTCGTCGGCCGGCGCGACGCGATGATAAAGAGCGCGGGCAACCGCATCAGCCCGCAGGAGATCGAGGAAGCGGCGCTTGCCACCGGGCTGGTGGCCGAAGCGGTGGCGCTGGGCATCCCCGACGAACGACTGGGCCACGCGGTGCATCTGGTGGTGCGGGCGCGCGGCGACGCTTTACAGGCGGCGGCCGAATTGCCGCGTAAGCTCATGCAGGAGTTGCCGAATTTCATGGCGCCCAAGCAGATTCACTGGCGGTCAGAGATGCCGATCGGCCCCAACGGCAAGATCGACCGGACCGGCCTGTATGCGGAGCTGGCGGCATGAAGCCGCTGGGTCCGATACCCCCCGGCTTCGGCGTGGCTGGCGGCGTGCTGGCGATCGGCGGCAGGCCGGTGAGCGAACTGGCGGAACAGACCCCGGTCTTCGTCTATTCGGCCGATATCGTGCGCGCGACCATGGCGCGGCTGCGCGCGGCGATGCCGGATCGACTGGCCATCCATTATGCAATGAAGGCCAATCCCTTCATTCCCGTTCTTCAGCTGTTTTCCGAACTCGTCGACGGCTTCGATATCGCTTCCGGCGGCGAGCTGGCGATCCTGCGGGCAGCGGGCGTCGATCCCCGGCTGGTCAGCTTCGCCGGTCCCGGCAAGCGCGATGCCGAACTGGAGGCGGCGATCGCCGCCGACGTAACCCTCAATCTGGAATCAGAGGCGGAGGCCGAACGCGCGCTCTCCGTCGCGGAGCGCCTTGGCGTCACGCCGCGCCTCGCCATACGCGTCAATCCCACCTTCGATCTCAAGGGGTCGGGCATGAAGATGGGCGGCGGGGCCAAGCCCTTCGGCCTCGATGCCGATCGGGTGCCGGCGCTGGCCCGGCGGATCATCGCCGCCGGGGCCGAGTGGCGCGGCTTTCATATCTTTGCCGGCAGCCAGGCCCTCGATGCCGAAGCCATCGCCCATACCCAGGCCCAGACTCTGACGCTGGCGGCGCGGCTGGCCGAGGAAAGCGGCGCGCCGCTGCCCCATTGCAACCTGGGTGGCGGCATGGGCATCCCCTATTTCCCGGGCGACACCCCGGTCGACGTGGAGCTGGTCGGGCGACTGCTGGAAGAGCAGTTCGCGCAGCTGCCGCCGGTACTGGCGGATACCGCCTTCTGCATCGAACTCGGCCGATATCTGATCGGCGAATCAGGGGTTTACCTGACGCGGATCATCGATCGCAAAGTCAGCCACGGAGAGGTTTTCCTCGTCACCGACGGCGGACTGCATCACCAGCTCGCCGCCTCGGGCAACTTCGGGACGGTGGTGCGGCGCAACTATCCCGCCGCCATCGCCACCCGCTTCGACGCCGCGGTAGAGGAAGAGGCTTCCGTGGTCGGCTGCCTGTGCACACCGCTGGATATACTGGCCAACAAGGGCGGCTTCCCGCGCGCCGAGGCAGGCGATCTGGTCGCCATCTTCTGCGCCGGAGCCTATGGCGCCAGCGCCAGTCCGGCGAGCTTCCTGGGGCAGGGGCCGGCGGCGGAAATGCTGGTTTAACGTACGCTTACGCGACTGTCCCTTATCGGGACGAGGCGAAATGGCCGTGATCCTCGGGGTCAAGGCTAACGCAATGTTCACCCTTTTTACCGATAGCAGAGGCTGAAATTGCCAAGATTGCGTTCGGGAAAGACCATCCCGGCGGAGCTTTGGCGCTGTTGAGGAATAGCCGATGCGTCGCGACCGCCTTTCCCGCCTGCTTGCCGGCAGTGCGCTGGTCAGCCTTCTCCTGTCGGGTTGCGCCGGTGGCGGCGGACCCGCCGGGCAGCTGCCGCCCGCGTCCTTCGTGTCGATGCAGGAAGGCCCGGGCGAGGAATATGTCATCGGCCCGCTCGACGAGCTGACCGTCTTCGTCTGGCGCAATCCCGAGCTGGGGGCCAGCGTGCAGGTCCGCCCGGACGGGCGCATCACCACCCCGCTCATCACCGACATGCCCGCCGTGGGCAAGACGCCGTCGATGCTGGCCGAGGATCTGAAACTGCAACTGTCGCAGTATATCCAGGACCCGCTGGTCTCGGTGATCGTCAACAAGTTCGCCGGCACGTTCAGCCAGCAGGTGCGCATCGTCGGCGCGACGGAAAAGCCGGCCTCGATCCCCTACCGCGCCAACATGACGCTGCTCGACGCGATGATCGCGGTGGGCGGCCTGTCCGAATATGCCGCCGGCAACCGCGCCCGGCTGATCCGCTTCGACAAGGAGCAGGGCCGCCAGCGCGAGTTCCAGCTGCGCCTCGGCGATCTGCTCAAGAAGGGCGAGAGCCGCGCCAACGTGATGCTGATGCCGGGCGATGTCATCATCATCCCCGAGAGCATGTTCTGAGGACGCCGGCCCGATGAATTCGCTCTACGACGAGATACTGTCCATCCTCCACAGCGTGTGGAACCGCCGCTGGCTGGCGCTGTCCGTCGCCTGGGCGGTCTGCCTGCTGGGCTGGCTGGTGGTGGCGATGATCCCCAACACCTACGAATCGCGGGCGCGCATCTTCGTCCAGCTCGACGATGCGCTGGCCGAGCAGGTCGGCATCAATTCGGCCGATCGCAAGCGCGACATCGAACGCATCCGCCAGACGCTGACCAGCGCGGTGAACCTGGAAAAGGTCGTGCGCTCCACCCGCATCGGCGAGGACGTCTCCTCGCCGCGCCAGATGGAAGGCGTGGTGCTGGGCCTGGCGAAGGACATCAAGGTCGTCTCCACGCAGGACAACCTGTTCGAGATCACCGCCGTTTCCAAGAACGGCTCGCTGTCGGACGCGGAGAACGCCAAGCTGGCGCAGGACATCGTCCAGAAGATGATCGACATCTTCCGCGAGGAGAACCTGTCCGGCGGGCGCGGCGAGATGACCGAGACGCTGGAATTCGTGAACCAGCAGCTCCAGCAGCGCGAGCGCGAGCTGGAACAGGCCGAGCAGCGCCGCCTGGCTTTCGAGGCGAAGAACCCCGACATGATCCAGGGCGGGCAGGCCAGCATGCAGCGGCTGGAAACGGCGCGCAACGACGTGCGCGGCCTCGATGCCGATATCGCCGCCGCGCAGGCTGCCCTGGCGGCGATCAACGGCCAGCTGGCGGGCACGCCGCCCACCATCGCCACCGCCGGCCCCGGCGGCGGCGCCAAGGGCGCGCTGGCGCAGGCCAACAGCGATCTCGCCTCGATGCGCGCGCGCGGGCTGACCGACGGACACCCGGACGTGATCGCCCTGCGCAACCAGATATCCGCCCTGCGCGCGGCTGCGAATGCGGAAGGGCCGGGCGGCGGCACGCCCAACCCCGCCTATACCTCGCTCCAGTCGATCAAGGCCGAGCGGGAGGCCAACGTCCAGGCGCTGATGTCGCGCCGCGCCTCGATGCAGTCCGACATCTCGGGCATGACCGCGCGGCAGATCAACGATCCCGAAGTCGCCGCCGAAGCGCAGCGCATCGGGCGCGATTACGACGTCCTGCGCCAGCAGTACGACAAGCTTTTGCAGGACCGCGAGGAACTGAAGCTGCGCGGCGAAGTGAAGACCGAGCGCGAGGCGGTGAAGTTCCAGGTGGTCGATCCGCCGACGACGCCGCGCACGCCCATCGCCCCGAACCGGCCGATCCTGCTGATTGGCGTGCTGATCGTCGGCATCGGCGGCGGGATCGGCGCGGCTTTCGCGCTGGGCCAGCTGCGCTCGACATTCTCGACTCAGGCGAAGCTGGAACGGCTGAGCGGGTTGCCGGTGCTCGGCGCGATCTCGCACACCCTGACCGACGCCGCGCGCGATCTGCGGCGGCGTCGCCTGAAGCTTTTCATCGGCGGATCGAGCGCGCTCGCCTGCCTTTGCGTCCTGCTGCTGGCGGCCGAGTTCGTCCAGCGCGGCATGCTGGCGTGAGGGGATGACGATGACCGAACACAGCAAGATACCGCTCCCCGAACAGGGCCCGCTCGCGCCGGACGGCGCGCCGCGTTCCAGCGGCTCGCTGATCGAGCGCGCGGTGAACCGCTTCGATCTCAATTCCTTCGCGCCGCCGCCGGTGCCGGCCAACCTCGCGCCGGCAACGCCGAAGCCGGGCCAGCGCCATCGCCCCGCGCCGGTCGAAGCCGCGCCCGAACCGGTCCCGGCGACGGCCCCCGCAGCCGCTATCGCACCGGTCGCGGAAGTCGTGGCCGCGCCGCAGCCCGTGCCGGTTCCCGAACCCGTGGTCGCCCAGCCGGAGGATATCGAGCGTGCGCCCGCGCCACAGCCTGCGTCGGAACCGGCGGCAGAGCCGGCGCCGGAGCCCGTTCGCTTCGCGCCGGACCATCACCCCGTCAGCCGCGATCACTTGCGCGACCAGGGCATGATCCTGCCGGAAGGCGCGGTCACCGAGCTGCTCGAAGAGTTCCGCATCGTCAAACGCCAGCTCCTGCTGCAGTCGGCCGAGCTGCGGCGGCAGGGCGGCGGCGCGGCGGCGCAGCGCGTGCTGATCTGTTCGCCCCATCCGGGCGAGGGCAAGACATATTGCGCGGTCAACCTGGCGCTGTCGATCGCGGCCGAGAAGGAAAGCGAAGTCCTGCTGGTCGACGCCGATTTCGCCAAGCCGTCGATCCTTTCGACGCTCGGCCTGCCCGGTGGTCCCGGCCTGATGGACGCGCTCACCGATCCTTCGCTCGATGTCGCCGACCTCGTGATCGGCACCGACATTCCCGGCCTGTGGGTGCTGCCGGCGGGCAGCGCCACCACTTCGGACAGCGAATATCTCAATTCCTCGCGCACGGCGGGGATTCTCGATCGCCTGACCGAAGGCGCGCCGCATCGCATGGTGATCTTCGATTCCCCGCCGGCGCTCGCGGCTTCTCCCGCCGCCGAACTGGCCAAGTACGTCGGCCAGGCGCTGGTGATCGTGCGCGCGGACATGACCGGGCAGGGGGCGCTGGAAGACGCGATCTCGCTGCTGTCGGGCTGCCCCAACATCCAGTTGCTGCTCAACGCCATCAACTTCAGCCCGAGCGGTCGTCGCTTCGGCTCTTATTACGGACAATGAGGATGACCAGAACGTCACGCCTTTCGGGAAACGCCGCGGCGCTCGCCGCCGCGTTCGCTTGTGCGCTGCCCTTCGCGGCCGACGCTCAGACCCTGGGTTACGGCAATGTCGCCGGCTCGGGTTCGGGCAGCGGTTCGGTAGGGCCGGGTCGCGCCAGCGATGACGGCGATAGCGGCGATGCGCCTGCGGCGTCGTCGGGTCGCGCCGGGCGCAGCGGCGCCACGCGCGGCACGAAGCGCACCGACATCAGGCCCTATATCGAGGCCGCGCAGATCGTCACCAAGGAGCTTTCGCCGGGTGACGACGTGCTGACTTATTCGCGCCTCGCCGCCGGGGTGGATGGCACGGTGGTCGGCCGCAATACGGCGGGATCGCTGTCGCTGCGTTATGAACGCTCGTTCGGCTGGGGCCGCAAGGCCGGCGACAACGACAACGTCACGGGCGTGGCGCGGGGATACACCACGCTGCTTCCCGGCGTGCAGGTCGATGCCGGCGCGCTCGCCACGCGTACCCGGATCGGGCAGAACGGCTCGATATCGCTGGGGCCGCAGGCCAGCCGCGACAACGTGACCAACATCTATTCGGTCTATGCCGGTCCTTCGGTGGCGACGCAGGCGGGCGATATCGCCCTGTCCGGCAACTACCGGATCGGCTATACCAAGGTCGAGCAGTCGGACGCGTTCGTTTCGGCCAACCAGCCTTCGGTCGACATCTTCGACGACAGCGTCGTCCAGCTTGCCGAAGTTCACGCCGGGGTGAAGCCCTATGACGTGCTGCCGGTGGGCCTGGGCGCGGGCGCGACCTATTACCGCGAGGATATCTCCAACCTCGACCAGAAGGTGCAGGATTTCAAGGCGCGGGCCGACATCACGATACCGGTCGACAACACCCTCGCCCTGGTGGGGGGCGTCGGTTACGAGGACGTCGAGGTGTCCAGCCGCGATGCCCTGCGCGGGGCCGGCGGCCTGCCGGTGGTCGGCCGCGACGGGCGCTATGTCACCGACAAGGGCGCGCCGCGCCAGATCGCCTATGAGACCAACGGCCTGATCTGGGACGCCGGCGTGATCTGGCGGCCGAGCCGCCGCACCGCGCTGGAGGCCCATGTCGGGCGCCGCTATGGCTCGACCACCTATTACGGCACTTTCGCCTATGCGCCCAGCGTGCGCAGCGCGTTCAACGTGTCGGTCTATGACAACGTCGCCGGCTTCGGCGGCCAGCTCAACCGCTCGCTGATCGGCCTGCCGACCGAATTCCAGGCGATCCGCGACGTGCTAAACGGCAATGTCGGCGGCTGCGTCGCTTCGGTGGAAGGCGGCAACTGCATCGGCAACGGGCTCGGTTCCGTGCGCTCCGCCGTGTTCCGCGCGCGCGGCGTGATGGCGACGTATTCGCTCAATCTCGGCCAGTTCCAGACCGGCTTCGGCGCTGGTTACGATCGCCGCCGGTTCATCGCCGCGCGCAATACCGTGCTGGGCACCGCCAACGGGGTGATCGACGAGAACTACTGGCTGTCCGCCTATTTCAACGGGCGGCTGAGCGAACGGTCCAGCTTCAGCACCGACGTCTACGCCAACTGGTTCAAGCCCGGCGCGAGCCAGGTGCCGCTGGGCGTGAACGGCGATACGACCGGGATCGGCGCCAGCGCGGCCTACAACCGCAGCCTGACGCGGCGTCTCAGCGCGTCCGCCGCGCTGGGCATCGACGGGGTCAGCCGCGACGATCCTTTGCTGGACGAGGATTTCTGGACCGCCTCGGCCGCGGTCGGCGTGCGCTACAGCTTCTGAGCCTTGGGGGACTGACGAATGTTCGACGATTTCTACGGGCTCAGCGGCCGGCCTTTCCAGCTCACGCCGGACCCCGCCTTCTATTTCGAGAGCCTGACGCACCGCAAGGCGCTGTCCTACCTCAGCTATGGCCTGGCGCAGGGCGAAGGCTTCATCGTCATCACGGGCGAGGTCGGCGCGGGCAAGTCCACGCTGGTCGCGCACCTGATGTCGACGATCGATCCCGGCCGGCTGACGGCGGCGCAAGTCGTCACCAGCAAGCTGGGCGGCGAGGAACTGGTCCATGTCGTCGCGCAGTCGTTCGGCCTTATGGTCGAAGGACATGACAAGGCCTCGGCACTGGGGGCGATCGAAGGCTTCCTGCACGACGAGGCGCGCGCCGGCCGCCGCTGCCTGCTGATCGTCGACGAATCGCAGAACCTGTCGATCGAGGCGCTCGAAGAACTGCGCATGCTGTCGAACTTCCAGCTCGGTTCGCATCCGCTGCTGCAGACGCTGCTGCTCGGCCAGCCGGAGTTCCGCGAGGCGCTGCTCGATCACCCGGCGCTGGAGCAATTGCGCCAGCGGGTCATCGCCATCCATCACCTCGACGCGATGGAACCCAACGAGGTCCAGCTCTACATCGAGCATCGCATGAAACGCGTCGGCTGGCAGGGCAATCCCAGCTTCGACCAGCGCGTCTTCGCCGAGATCCACAAGCTGACCGGCGGCGTGCCCCGGCGGATCAACCAGATCGTCAACCGGCTGCTGCTTCTCGGCGCGGTCGACCAGCGCAGCCGGATCGACTGCGCCATGCTGCAGCAGGTCCTGTCCGAGCTGAACGAGGACGGCACCGTCTCCGTCGTGCGCCCGGCGGCGAAGCAAGCCGCGCCCAAGGCCGATGCAGGCGCGGTGCAGACGGCGGCGGAACCGGCGGCGGACGCTGCCGCGCCGGTCGTCGAACGGGCGCCGGGCATCGATCTCAAGCAGATGCAGGCGGCGCTGGCGGAACGCGACGCCCAGATCGCCGAGCTTCAGCAGGCGGTGATCGAACTGGCCAATACGGTCGAAGGGTCGGATGGCGTGGCCACGAATGTCGCGCAGAATGAACACGTTGCGGCGCTCGATCAGCGGCTGACTGCGCTGGAGAACCGGCTGGCGGAACAGGATCGGACCATCCGCCACACGCTGACCATGCTGATCGAATGGATCGAGGAAGACGTCGGCCAGCGCGCCGCCGCCTGAGGAGTGTAACCGTGGCCGTAGTAGCGCCGACAAACGGCCTGTCCGTCGATGTCGAAGACTGGTTCCAGGTCGGCGCTTTCGAGCGCGTGATCGCGCGCAGCAGCTGGGAAGGGCTGTCGGCGCGGGTCGAGCGCAACTGCGATGCGATCCTTGAAATGTTCGCGGAAACCGGGGTCCATGCGACATTCTTCACCCTCGGCTGGGTGGCGCAGCGCCATCCCGCGCTGATGCGACGCATTGTCGAGGCGGGGCACGAACTGGCCAGCCACGGCTGGGATCACGAACGCGTCTTCCGCTTCGACGAGATGAGCTTCGCCAACGACCTCGCCATGAGCCGCAAGGCGATCGAGGACGCCTCCGGGGTGGCCGTGACCGGCTATCGCGCGCCCAGCTTCTCCATCGACGAACGCACGCCCTGGGCGCACCGTGTCCTGGCCGAGCAGGGCTTCGCCTACAGTTCCAGCGTCGCGCCGATCGCCCACGATCATTACGGTTGGCGCGCCGCGCCGCGCTTTGCGTTCAAGCCGCTGGAGGATTCCGATTTCGTCGAGATCCCGGTCACTACCGCGACTTTCGCCGGTCGGCGGCTGGCCGCGGGCGGAGGTGGATTCTTCCGGGTGCTGCCCTATGGCTTTTCGCGCTGGGCGATCCGGCAGGTCAACCGGCGCGACGAGCGGCCGGCGGTGTTCTATTTCCATCCGTGGGAAATCGATCCGGAACAGCCGCGCGTGGCGGCCGCGCCGCTCAAGTCGAAGCTGCGCCACTATACCAAGCTCGATACGATGGCCGGCAAGCTGCGCCATCTGATCGAGGATTTTTCCTGGGGCCGGATGGATGCGCTCGCCATGCGGGAGGCGGCGAAGGCCGTTCCGCTGGCGGCATGAACGCGCCGTTCGTCCCGACCCGCGACGGCGTTCGCCTGGCCGATCCTGGCGATTCCGCCGAGCGGGCGCGCATCGACGCCTTCGTCGCGGGGCACCCGAAAGCGACGCCGTTTCACCGGATGGCCTGGCTGGACGCGGTCGCAAGCGGCACCGGCAATCGCGCGCTGGCGCTGATCGTCGAACGGCGCGGCGAGATCGTGGGCTATCTGCCGCTCAGCGACGTTCACTCGCCGGTCTTCGGCCGCGTCCTCGCGTCGAGCGGCTTTGCCGTCGACGGCGGTGTTCTGGTTCTGGACGATGTCGATCCCGAGGCGATCTTCGCGGCGGCGGAGGAACTGGCGGTGCGCCGCTCCACGCCCTCGATCGAGCTGCGGGGCGGGCCGCTGCCCCAGGATCGCGCCGGCTGGCGCATACGCCGGGATTCGCATTGCGGCTTTGTCGCACCTTTGGCGGCGGACGACGAGGCGCAGCTTCTCGCCATCCCGCGCAAGCAGCGCGCCGAAGTGCGCAAGAGCCTGGCCAATCCGCTGGAAGTATCGACAGGCGCCGCTTGCGCCGACCGCGCCGCGCATTACGCGGTCTATGCCGAAAGCGTCCGCAATCTCGGGACGCCGGTGTTTCCCCGCACGCTGTTCGACGCGGTGCTGGACGGCTTTGGCGATGATGCGGATATCCTGACGGTCAGCCATGAAGGCAGGCCTGTCGCCAGCGTGCTATCGCTCTATCATCGCGGGGCGGTGATGCCCTATTGGGGCGGCGGGACACGCGCCGCGCGGGGGCTGCGCGCCAATGATCGGATGTATTACGAACTGATGCTCCACGCTCGCCGACGCGGCTGCGACAGGTTCGACTTCGGCCGCTCCAAGACCGGCAGCGGACCCTACGACTTCAAGCGCAACTGGGGGTTCGAGCCTTTGCCGCTGACATATGCGAGCTGGACCGCACCTGGCGAGCTGGCGCGCGACGCCGATCCGACAAGCGCGAAACATGCCATGCAGATAGCCCTGTGGCAGCGGTTGCCGCTTTCCGTGGCCAACCGCCTCGGTCCGTGGATCGCGCGGGGGCTGGGCTGATGCGCGAAATCCTGTTCATCGGCCATCGCATCCCGTTCCCGCCCGACCGGGGGGACAAGATCCGTTCGCATCATATCCTGAAGCGGCTGGCCCGCATGGCGCCGGTCCATGTCGCCACTTTCGCCGATGACGACGCCGACATGGCCGAGGAAGTCGAACTGGCCGCGCTCGCCAGCAGTTACAAGCTGGTGCGGCGCGGCAAGCCGCTGGTGATCGCCGGGCTGCAGGCGCTGGCCTCGCGCCAGCCGGTGAGCCTGTCGGCGTTCTTCGATCGTACGTTGGCCGCCTATGTGGCCGAAGTTCTGGCGACCCGCCCGATCGCGGCGATCTATGTGTTTTCGGGGCAGATGGGCCAGTATGTGCCCGACAGCTTCAAGGGCCGGGTCATTGCCGATTTCGTCGACGTCGATTCCGCCAAGTTCGAGGCTTATGCCGCAAAGCGCGGCGGGCCGATGGGCTGGGTCGAGGCGCGCGAGGGCCGGATGCTGCGCGACGAGGAACTGCGCCTGGCGGAACGGGCCGATGTCAGCCTGTTCATCACCCAGGCCGAAGCCGACCTGTTCCTGTCGCGATTGCCCGACGCCGCCGCGGCGCGCCAGCGCGTCAGGGTGCTGGGCAACGGCATAGACAGCCACAATTTCGATCCGGCCATCGTCGCGCCCGAAACGCGGATGCTCAATTGCAGCGGACCGAGGCTGATCTTCACCGGCCAGATGGACTACGCGCCCAATATCGAGGCGGCGCTGCGCGTGACCGACCGCATCATGCCGTTGCTACGCCGCGAATTGCCCGAGGCGACCTTCCACGTCGTCGGCCGCAATCCCACGCAAGTCCTGCTCGATCGCGACGGCCAGAACGGCTGCCGCATCTGGGGGCGCGTGGACGACATCCGTCCGTGGCTCAAGGCGTCGGAGATGGCCATCGTCCCGCTGGAGATCGCGCGCGGCGTGCAGAACAAGGTGCTGGAAGCGATGGCCATGGCCCTGCCCGTGGTGCTGACCGGCAATGCCGCGACCGGGATCGACGCCGCCAACGGGCAGCATTTCACCATGGCCGAAACCGACGAGGATTTCGTCGGCGCGGTCGTCGCGCTGGTTCGCTATGGCCGGCAGGCCCGGTCGATGGGGCAGGCCGCGCGGCGTTTCGTCGCCGAGCAGGCGAGTTGGCAATCGGCCCTGGCGCCGTTGACCGAGATCGTGGGATGGCAGTCGCGTTCCGTGCGCGATGCCGCCTGAGGGGATGCCGATACCGGCCGTCTGGCGCGGCGCGCTGGCGGCGCTGCCTCGGTCATGGAGCAAGGCGCTGCTGCGTCTGGCTCTGGCCTGGGCCGGATTGCTGCTGTTGTTCTGGAGCGATTGGCAGGCGATGGCCGGCCAGTGGTGGAACAGTTCGACCTACAACCACATTCTGCTGATACCGGCGATCGTCGCCTGGCTGGTCGTGCAGCGCGCCGCCCAGCTTTTGCCGATCGAGCCCGAAGGCTGGTGGCCGGGCCTCGTGCTTGTCGCCGGCGCGGCTTTGCTGTGGTCTCTCGGCGCATTTGCCGGCCTGTCGATTGCCCGGCAGTACGGCGCGGTGGGAATACTGATCGCCACCGCGCTGACTCTGCTTGGCCCGCGCGCAGGCGTCGCGCTCGCATTCCCGCTCGGCTATATGCTGCTGCTGGTGCCCTTCGGCGACGAACTGGTGCCGCCCCTGCAGATGATAACCGCGGCGATCACCATCGGCCTTGTTCACCTGAGCGGTATTCCGGCGACCATCGACGGCGTTTTCATCCATACTCCCGCCGGGCTGTTCGAAGTCGCGGAGGCGTGCTCGGGCGTCAAGTTCCTGATCGCGATGATCGCTTTCGGCATCCTCGTCGCCAACCTTTGCTTCGTCAGCTGGACACGCCGGGCGACGTTCCTGGCGATCTGCATCGTGGTGCCGATCCTGGCCAACGGCATCCGTGCCTGGGGAACCGTCTTCGCCGCCCAATATGTCGGCGCGGAGGCGGCGGCGGGCTTCGACCATATCGTCTACGGCTGGATATTCTTCGCCGTCGTCATCGCCGCGGTGCTGGCGCTGTCCTGGCGTTATTTCGACAAGAGCATCGACGAGCCCGCGATAGACGCCGGCGCCATCGCGGCTTCTCCGTTCCTGGCCAGGCTGGCCGCACCGCGCATCGGCTGGACCCCGGCGCTTGTGGCGATAGCCGCGCTGGCGCTGACCTGCCATGCATGGGCGCGCGCCGCCGACGCGCTCGAAGCGCCGCTTCCGCAGCGGATTTCCCTGCCCGAGGTGCCGGGCTGGCAGCGGGTCGACTATGCCCCGCAAGTCTGGTGGCAGCCGCGCGCCGAAGGTGCCGATCATCGGTTGCTGGGCCGTTATCGCGATGCGCAGGGGCGGACGGTCGACGTGTTCATGGCGCTCTATTCGGCGCAGGACGAGGGGCGCGAGGCCGGCGGGTTCGGGCAGGGCGCCTTGCCGCTTGGCGGTGAATGGTCGTGGCTTTCGCCCGGCCCCGCCTTCGACGGCGCGAAAGGCGATCGCCTGCTGGCGCAAGGCCGCGTCGCGCGCGTGGCGTTGACCTGGTATCGCACCGGCGATCTGCTGACGGGCAGCAACGCGCAGCTGAAGCTCGCCAATATCCGCGACCGCCTGCTGCTGCGCAGGCAGTCGACGATGGTGTTGATCCTGTCCGCCGAGGAAGCAGGGGAACAGACCGGCATCGCAGAGGCGTCAATAGTCGCGTTTCGCCAATCGACGGGGCCGCTCGGCGAATGGATGGACCGCGTGGCCGGGGTTCGATAGGGCAGACAGACATGTGCGGGATCGCGGGCATTTTCCATCTCTCCACGCCCAAGCCGGTCGACCCGGCCCGGGTTGAGCGCATGTGCGACGCGATGTTCCATCGCGGGCCCGACGGCGGCGGTGTCTGGACCGCGCCCGGCGTCGGGCTGGGCCATCGCCGCCTGTCGATCATCGATGTCGCGGGATCGCCGCAGCCCATGGCCTCCAGCGATGGTCGGGCGATGCTGGTGTTCAACGGCGAGATCTATAACTACCGCGAACTGCGCGAGGAACTGCGCGCCGGCGGAGCGATGTTCCACACCGACGGCGATAGCGAGGTCATCCTGGCGGCGTGGCAGCGCTGGGGCGTCGATTGCCTGCCGCGCCTGTCGGGCATGTGCGCTTTCGCCATCTACGACCTGGAAAAGCGCACCCTGTTCCTGGCGCGCGACCGGCTGGGGGTGAAGCCGCTGTTCCTGGCCCCGCTCAGCGACGGCAGCCTGATCTTCGGGTCGGAGCTGAAGGCGTTGACCGCCCACCCGCTGCTGCGGCGCGATGCCGATCCCCTGGCGGTGGAGGACTACCTTGCCTGGGGCTATGTTCCCGATACCCGCTCGATCCTGAAGGGGGTGGAGAAGCTCGCCGCCGGCCATTACCTGCTGCTGCGCCATGATGCGCCCATGCCGCCGCCGGTGCGCTGGTGGGACGTCTCCTTCGCCGAACGCCGCAAGGGCAGCGTCGCGGATATGGAGGCGGAGCTATTGCATCTGCTGCGCCAGGCGGTGACGTCGCGCATGGTGGCGGACGTGCCGCTGGGCGCGTTCCTGTCGGGCGGGGTCGACAGCTCCAGCGTCGTCGCGCTGATGGCCGAGGCCAGTTCCAGCCCGGTGAAAACCTGCAGCATCGGCTTCGACGTCGCCGCGCTGGATGAGAGCGGCTATGCACAATCGGTGGCCCGGCGCTTTGCGACCGACCACCGCAGCCGCACCGTCTCGCCCGACGATTTCGCGGCGGTCGACGATCTGGCGGCCATGTTCGACGAGCCTTTCGCCGACGCCTCCGCACTGCCGACATGGCGGGTCTGCCAGCTGGCGCGCGAGACGGTGACGGTGGCGTTGTCCGGCGACGGCGCGGACGAGGCGCTGGCGGGCTATCGCCGCCACGTCTTCCAGCACGGCGAGGATCGGCTGCGATCGTTGCTGCCGCAGGCGGTGCGCGGACCGGTGTTCGGCGCGCTGGGCGCGGCCTATCCCAAGGCGGACTGGGCGCCGCGCCCCTTGCGCGCGAAGACGACGTTCCTGTCGCTCGCGGCCAGCAGCGAGGAAGGGTACGCCCGCGCCTTGTCGGTGACGGCCCCTGACTTGCGCGATCGGCTCTACAGCCCGGCGTTTCGCAAGCTGCGCGGCGAATACCGGGCCGAGCAGCCTTTGATCGATCTGATGCGCGATGCCCCGGCGCGCTCGGGGCTCGACCGCGCCCAATATGCCGATCTCAAGTTCTGGCTGCCCGGCGACATCCTGACCAAAGTCGATCGCGCCAGCATGGCGGTGAGCCTGGAGGCGCGCGAACCTTTGCTCGACCACCGCCTGATCGAATTCGCGGCGAGCCTGCCCGAGAAGCTGCGGACGCGGCAGGGGCAGGGGAAGTGGCTGATGAAGCGGGCGATGCGCCGCTATCTGCCGGACGATATCCTCTATCGTCCGAAGCAGGGTTTCGTCACGCCGATCGCGCAATGGTTTCGCGGGCCGCTGGCGGATACCGCGCGCGGTATCGGAGAAAGCGCCGCGCTCGCCCGCACCGGCTGGTTCGACGGGCAGGAGATCGGCGCGCTGGCGCAGGCGCACATCGCTGGCCGGGCGGATCATTCGCGCCTGCTTTGGCAATTGCTGATGCTCGATCGTTCGCTGATGGGATTGGGCATCGTTTCATAGACCGGTTCAAAGTAACGCCGGTCCCATGACTGTTTCAGATCTGCAGTGGTATTTTTTCGCAATTGCGCTGTGAAGATATTCCGGTGTTTTACATAGACCACGGGCTTGACTACGGGGCTTTCTCGGGGGCTCATCGCCGCTTATCTCCCTGTGATCGTTGGCAATGGCTCATTGCGGGACACGCTTCGCCGCATTGCGAAGAGATTTCCTTTGCCAAGCGACTCCCCCGTCGCGTAGATTCCATCTGTCGCTATAACGAAAAAGGGTTGCGGCGGTTCGTGAAACGGGGTTGTTATGGATAGACTTCCAGGCGATCTGGATCGAAGGGACAATGGTGAACCGGCCGCGGAAATAGCGGCGCTTCCTCTGAAGCATGAGACCCATTTTCTCATCGAGCAGGCCGAACAAAGATTGTCGGTTCCCGAACGGCTGCTCAACCTTTCCGAGCTGGATGTCCTGTACGATAGCCAGCGCGCGGCGATCTGGACTTTCATGCGCCCCTCGGGCCGTCCCAGCTTTACTCCGCCGATGCTCAGCGATTTCGAACAGTGGCAAACGCTCATCGGCCAGAATTTCGGGCCGAAGCGCCTTCCGCTCAAGTATCTTATACTGGGCAGCCGGGCGCCGGGCGTGTTCTGCTTCGGCGGCGATTTGGACCTGTTCCACAAGCTGATCCGTGCCGGCAACCGCGAAGGACTGACGACATACGGCTATCGCTGCGTCGAAATCCTCAATCGCAACTTCCATGCCATGGACCTGCCGATGCTCACTATCGGGCTGGTTCAGGGGCAGGCGCTGGGCGGCGGGTTCGAAGCGCTGCTGTCTTTCGATTTCATCATTGCCGAACGTGGCTCGACTTTCGGCCTGCCCGAAGTGACTTTCGGGCTGTTCCCCGGCATGGGCGCGCATGTGATCCTGGCGCGCAAGCTGGGGGCGGCGATGGCGGATCGCATAATCCTGTCGAACCAGACCTACACCGCCGAGCAGATGTATGAGCTGGGCATCGTTCATCACCTGGCCGAACCGGGCGAGGGCGTGAACGCGGTCCGCGATTTCATGGCCAAGTCCGACCGCCGCCATGCCGGCATCGTCAATGCCCGCCGGGCCATGCGCGTCACCGCGCATATCGAGATGTCCGAATATTACGAGATCGTCGACCTCTGGGCCGACGCGGCGCTGCAACTGCGCGAACAGGACCTTAAGCTGATGGAGCGCCTCGCCAGCGCCCAGGCGCGACTGGTGTCGCGCGCGTCCTGACCTAAAGAGTTCGCGGAGCGATGCCGATCGGCATCGCTCCGCTTTTTACCTCACCGCGCGTCGACCATCACCAGCTCGGCGTCGTCCAGCGCCTCCACGACAATAGTCTCCTCGCCGCCGATCGCGATGCCGTCGCGCGGCTGTGCTTCCACGCCATTGACGCGGATGCGGCCGGTGGGCGCAACCAGATACTGATGGCGGCCGGGTGCGGCGTCGTAGCTGGCCGACTGGCCCGCCTTCAGCGTCGCCGCCAGTACTTTGGCGTCGGTGCGGATCGACAGGGCGCCGTCCGCTTCTGGCGTGCCGCTGGCCAGGACGGTCCAGCTCCCGGCGCGCTCGGCCTTGGGAAATTCGCGCTGGCCCCAGGACGGCTGCTCGCCGGCGCGATCCGGGATGATCCAGATCTGGAACAGCGTCGTCGCCTCGTCCTCCATGTTGTATTCCGCATGGGTGATGCCGGTGCCGGCGCTCATCACCTGGACATCGCCGGCGGCGGTGCGGCCCTCGTTACCCAAGCTGTCGCGATGGGTGATGGCGCCGGTGCGGACGAAGGTGACGATCTCCATGTCACGGTGCGGGTGCGGCGGAAAGCCGGACTTCGCACCGATGGTGTCGTCGTTCCACACGCGGATCGCGCCCCAGCCCATGCGGTCGGGATCGTGGTAGCCGCCGAAGCTGAAGTGATGGCGTGCGTCCAGCCAGCCGTGGTCGGCGTGGCCAAGGCCAGCGAAGGGTCGGATGTCGATCATAGAATATTCCCACCTCGGCGGGGTGTTGCCGCCGGTACGCTGGCGATGTGGGAAGGCGCCGTGACCCGTCAAGTGTCACGGATGTTACCGGGTCGGGGGAGCGGGCCGATGCCGCATCCAACGAACAGGCCTCCTACTCCTCGCCGTGGCCCAGCGCGAGGTAGTCGGCGCTCTGCATTTCGTTCAGGCGGCTGACGGTGCGATCGAATTCGAAGCGGCCGTTTTCGTTGCCGCCGCCGACCTGATAGAGATCTTCGGGCTGCGTGGCCGCGGTGACGAAGAGCTTCACCTTGTTTTCGTAGAGCGCGTCGATCAGCGTCACGAAGCGCGCGGTTTCGTTGCGCATTTCCGATCCCAGCTGCGGAATGCCGACAAGGATCACGGTGTGATAAGCGTGGGCGATGGCGAGATAGTCCGACGCGCCGCGCGCCTCGCCGCACAGCCGCTTGAAGCTGAAGACGGCCACGCCCTTCAGGCTCTTGGGCACATGGAGGGTGCGGCCGCCGACGTCGATGTCGGCCGATGGCACGTGGGCGCCGTCCTCGGGCGGGTAGTCTGTCAGGCGGAAGAACGCCTCGCTGACCTGTGCGGTCGCCGCCGGTCCCAGCGGGGTGTGCCAGGTCGCCATGCCGGCCAGGCGCTGGAGGCGGTAGTCGACCGGGCCGTTCAGCGTCAGCACGTCCAGGTCGCGCTCGATCAGCGCGATGAACGGCAGGAAATGCTCACGGTTGAGACCGTCCTTGTAGAGGTCGGCCGGCGCGCGGTTCGATGTGGTGACGATCGTCACGCCTTCGTCGCGGATCAGCGCGGTGAACAGCCGGCTCATGATCATCGCGTCGGCGGAATTGTTCACCACCATCTCGTCGAAGGCCAGGCACTTCAGATCGCGCGCCAGCGCCGCGGCGACGGGCGGAATGGGGTCGCCCAGTTCCTTCTTGCGCTCCTCGCGAAGCTGCGCGTGGACTTCCAGCATGAAGGCGTGGAAGTGGACGCGGCGCTTCTGCGTGATCTTCAGGCTGTCATGGAACAGGTCCATCAGCATCGACTTGCCGCGCCCGACGCCGCCCCACATGTAGAGCCCGCGCGGAGCCTCGCGCTTCTTGCCGAACAGCTTGCCCAGCAGGCCGCCGCGCGCCTGGGCGCTTTCCAGCTCGCGCTGCAGCAGTTCGAGCCGCTCGGCCGCCGCCGCCTGTTCGGCGTCGATGCGCAGTTCGCCCGAGGCGACGAGCGCTTCGTAGCGGTGGAGCAGGCCGGTCATGCCGGAACGGCTGGCCGGGGCTGGCTGCGCTTGCGGATCGTGCCGTTGTACGAGGCGACGATGGTGTCGTCCTGCATCAGCAGCCCGCGCATGAAGCAGAACCGGCCGGTCTCGCGCAGCACTTCGACCACGGCGTCGAGCGGCTTCGAGCCGTCACCGCGTTCGATGAACTGCGAGGCGAGGTCTATCGTCTGCGATCCGGTGGCGGCGCGATCGCGCACCCAGAAATAGGTGGTGAAAAGCGTCACGTCCATGAAGCCCAGCAGCAGCGCGCCGTGGATGTGGCCGCCCGCGTTCAGGTGGTGCCGCTGCGGCAGGATGCGGCAGCGCGCCCGGTTCTCGTCCTCGCTGCGCACCAGCAGCGTGCCGAGCACGACCTCGTTATAGAAGGTCGGGTCTTTCAGGCGCCAGTGATGCCAGCCCGGATGATCCGGGTGCGGCTCGCAGGTAAAGCGCCTGACCGGCTCGGTCACGTTCCCGCCGCCGCCGCGATCAGACGTGGCGTTCCGCCTGCATCTTCTTGATCTCGGCGATGGCGCGCGCCGGCGACAGGCCCTTGGGGCAGACGTTGGCGCAGTTCATGATCGTGTGGCAGCGATAGAGGCGGAAGGGATCTTCCAGCTCGTCGAGCCGCTCGCCGGTCATCTCGTCGCGGCTGTCGGCCAGCCAGCGATAGGCCTGGAGCAGAATCGCCGGACCCAGGAACTTGTCCGAATTCCACCAGTAGCTGGGGCAGGAGGTGGAGCAGCAGGCGCACAGGATGCATTCGTAGAGGCCGTCCAGCTTTTCGCGCTGTTCGGGCGACTGGAGCCGCTCCTTGCCCGAAGGCGTGGTCGACACGGTCTGCAGCCAGGGCTTGATCGAGGCGTACTGCGCGTAGAAATGGGTGAAGTCGGGAACGAGGTCCTTGATCACTTCCATGTGCGGCAGCGGGGTGATGCGGATATCGCCCTTCAGATCCTCGATCGCGGTGGTGCAGGCGAGGCCGTTGCGGCCGTTCATGTTCATCGAGCACGAACCGCAGATGCCCTCGCGGCAGGACCGGCGGAACGTGAGCGAGGGATCGGCCTCGCTCTTCATCTTGATGAGCGCGTCGAGCACCATCGGCCCGCAATTGTCGAGATCGATCTCGAACGTGTCGTAGCGCGGGTTCTCGCCGCTGTCGGGATCGTAACGATAGACGGTGAACTTCTTGATCCGGGTGGCGCCTTCGGCCTTGTGGTGCTTGCCCTGCTTGCGGATCACGCTGTTCTTGGGGAGGGTGAAGGTCGCCATCGGAAGTCCTGTCTCGCAAATGCAATAGAGTCTCGCGGGTGCAACAATCCCCGCCATCGCGCCCTCTCTAGCGATTCATCTGCGCGGGGCAAGGGCGCAAGTGCGATAGGGCGGGAAGGGGATGTCGACACTGTTGACACTGTCCGGGGAAGGAATGTCGCGAGGTGCGGCCGAAGGTTTGAGGGTGCTTCCAATGGTTTGAAAGATATAGATAATCTTGCAGAATGTAGAAAACTGCATACTGGTTCGAGTGCTGATCCGGCATGTGATCGTGTCGCATATCCTTCAAATGTAAGACAGCACTGTAACGCGAGATATCAGCGTTACTGCTGAGCTGTCTCCACCCCCTTGTTTCGACTTCCTGTTGGAAAAGGGCGAACTAGACTGGAAATTTGATTCAATTTAGTTCCTGTCCGATTCGGGGGAATCAACAGGGGTATTAGATGATGACTGGGATACGCATAATATCTGCGGCGATGGCTATTGCTTACATGTCGCCGGCACTTGCGCAGGTAATTGTACCTAGCAATGGGGCGTCCACGTCGTTGCAGACGTCGCCGACGTCTGCTGCCGGTCAAGCGGTGGCAGTGATTGAAGCAATCCCGCAGCAGAACATTTTGCGCGCGGGAACGGAAGTGCCTCTCCTGATGCGCGAGGAGTTGACGACGCGCAAAAAGCAGCTTCGCGTCGGCCAGAGATTCCAGATGGAAGTCGCTGCCAATGTCGTTGCCAACGGTGTGACGGTAATTCCCGCCGGTACGCCCGCTATCGGTGAAATCACCGAAGTTCGTAACAAGGGCATGTGGGGCAAGTCCGGCTATATCGGCGCGCGTGTCATCTCTCTGCGTATGGGCGACCGCCATATCCGTCTGACTGGCACCTTCGACGACAAGGGCGTGACCGGGACAGGTGGCGTAGTTGCCGCGGTAGCATTGGTTCCGCTCGCCGGATTCTTCACGACGGGCACCAGCGCCATGATAGCGTCCGGTTCGAGCGTGAAGGCGTTTCTCGATGAGGATATCGCATTCAGAGCCATAGTCGCTCAGCCGCAAGTCCTGGAAGTGCCGGTTGCCGCGCCGGTTGTTCAGGCACCTGTTGCGGGCGGTGGGTTGGTGCAAGCAGCGCAGACCGTCGCGCAGGCAAAATAACGACAAGTCTATGGGAAGGAGCAACCTCCCATCCGCGATTTACGCGACTGTCGAGTAGAATGCTCACCAAATGAAAAGGCCCCCAACCGCGAGGTTGAGGGCCTTTTCTTTGCCTCAGTTCCCGAAGGTTCGCTGCCACCATCCGCGGCGGGGGGCGCCCGAGGCATCCCCTTCCACGTCGGCGTCAGCTTCGTCGGCGCCGGCTGCGACCGGGACCGCTGCTTGCGGATCGGCCTCGACCAGATCGGCGACCGCTTCCGGCGCGGGTTCGGCGGCGGCTTCATCCGCTGCGGTGTCGGCCTTCTTGCGGCGGGTGCGCTTGGGCTTTGCTGCGGCTTCGGGGGCCGGGGCTTCTTCCGCGACCGTTTCCGTCGCGGCTTCGGCGGCGCCCTCTTCCACTACGGCGTCGGCCTTCTTGCGGCGGGTGCGCTTGGGCTTTGCCGCGGCTTCGGGGGCCGGGGCTTCTTCCGCGACCGGTTCCGGGGCGCCTTCTTCCACCACGGCGTCGGCCTTCTTGCGGCGCGTGCGCTTGGGCTTGGCCGAGGCTTCCAGGGCAACTGCTTCCTCAGCCGCTTCCTCGACGGCTTCGGCTACTTCGACCGGCACTGCCTCGACGGCGGGTACATCCGGTTCGACTTCGGCCAGTGCCTGCTGGAGTTCCGGCACATCGCCGTCGCTCTCGGCGTCGCCGTTCTCCGAGGTCTCGCCCGCTTCGTCCCCGCGACCGCGACCGCCACGCCGGCGGCGACCACGGCGGCGGCGCTTGCGCGGCGATTCCTCGTCGTCGCCGGCGCGTTCGGGGGCGTCGCCCCGTTCGCCTTCGTCGTCGGCTTCGCCATCGTCGCGCGCGGCTTCGTCCTCGTTGCTCTCACCGGCCGCATCCGCCGTTTCATCGTCGGACGGGCGGTCGTCGCGGCGGTCGCGGCCACGGCCACGGCCACGCTTGCGGCGCTTGCGACGGTTTTCGCTCTCGGCGGCTTCGGCGGCCGTCTGCTCGGCTTCCTCTTCCTCTTCTTCCTCGTCGATTTCGTCCTCGATATCGTCGAAGTCCTCAGGCTCGAGGATCGGTTCGAAGCGGGGCACGAATTCGGGGCGCGGACCGGACGAGCCGACGCGCATCTTGGCGCCTTCGTCCTCGCCCTCGGGGATCACCTCGACACGCACGCCATAGCGTTCCTCGATCTCGCCGAGATCGGCGCGCTTGGCGTTAAGCAGGTAGATCGACGCTTCGGCGCTGGCATAGAGCGTGATGACGCTGCCCTTGCCCTTGGCGGCTTCGTCCTCGATCAGGCGCAGCGCGGCCAGGCCGGCGGAGCTGGCGGTGCGGACCAGGCCGGTGCCGTCGCAATGCGGGCAGGTGCGGGTGGTCGCTTCGAGCACGCCGGTGCGCAGGCGCTGGCGGCTCATCTCCATCAGGCCGAAGCCCGAGATGCGGCCGACCTGGATGCGCGCGCGATCGTTCTTGAGCGCGTCCTTCATCGCCTTTTCGACCTTACGGACGTTCGATCCGTATTCCATGTCGATGAAGTCGATGACGACGAGGCCGGCCATGTCGCGCAGGCGCAGCTGGCGGGCGATCTCGCGCGCGGCCTCGAGGTTGGTGTTGAGCGCGGTCGCCTCGATCCCGTGCTCCTTGGTGGAGCGGCCCGAGTTGATGTCGATCGACACCAGTGCCTCGGTCGGGTTGATGACGATGTAGCCGCCCGACTTCAGCTGCACGACGGGGTCGTACATCGCGGTCAGCTGGTCTTCCGCGCCATAGCGCTGGAACAGCGGCACGGGATCGGCGTACTGCTTGATCCGGCGCGTATGGCTGGGCATCAGCAGCTTCATGAAGTCGCGCGCGGCGCGGTAGCCGTACTCGCCCTCGACGACGACTTCCTCGATATCGCGGTTATAGATGTCGCGGATGGCGCGCTTGATGAGGTCGCTGTCCGAATGGATCAGCGCCGGCGCGCTCGACTTCATCGTGTTCTCGCGGATCTCGTCCCACAGGCGGGCGAGATAATCGAAGTCGCGCTTGATCTCGGTCTTGGTGCGCTGCAGGCCGGCGGTGCGGACGATGCAGCCCATCGAACGGGGCAGGGCCATCTCGGCGATGATCGCCTTCAGGCGCTTTCGGTCGGCCGAAGAGCTGATCTTGCGGCTGATGCCGCCGCCGTGGCTGGAATTGGGCATCAGCACGCAATAGCGGCCGGCCAGGCTGAGATAGCTGGTCAGCGCCGCGCCCTTGTTGCCGCGCTCTTCCTTGACGACCTGGACCAGCAGCACCTGGCGGCGGTGGATGACGTCCTGGATCTTGTAGCGCCGGCGCAGCGCCATGCGCTTGGCGCGCAGTTCGTCCGCCTCGTTCGAACGGTTGCGGCCGCCCTGGCGACGACCGCGACGGCGGCGCTGGCCACCCTCTTCATCGCCGTCGGCCGCGGCTTCCTCGGCTTCGGTGTACTCGTCCGAATCCTCGAAGCCGTTGTCGACCTGGCCGTCCTCGATCGTGGCGACCTGATCCTTTTCGGACGTGTCGATTTCGGTGACGCCGCCCGAATCGTCGTTCGAGTAATCGTCGCGGCCGTCCTCGCCATTCTCGT